>SXGT01620475.1_pt1 | contig 10041 bp, 8 predicted proteins | sample 3176221 | NCBI WGS metagenome assembly SXGT01 (sample SAMN11356862, study PRJNA531348) | freshwater metagenome | isolation source: freshwater sample F1-120 | place: China: Fuxian Lake, Yuxi | collected 2017-12-25
GTAGGCCTGCAACGGGATCTCCACGTGCACGCCCGGCGGCACGGAGCCGAAGGAGCCGCCGGACCAGACCGCGGTGTTCAGCGAAGCGAACTTGTTGTCGCCCACCGGGATGATGGTGCCGAAGTACTCCTTGAAGATCTCCGGGTGCTCCTTCAACGCGGTGTCGGTGTCCAGGAAGATCACGCCCTGCTGTTCCAGGTCTTCCCGGATCTGGTGGTAGACCACCTCGGACTCGTACTGCGCTGCCACGCCGGAAACCAGCCGGTTCCGTTCGGCTTCCGGAATGCCCAACTTCTCGTAGGTGTTCCGGATGTCTTCCGGCAGTTCCTCCCACGAAGCAGCCTGCTTCTCGGTGGACCGCACGAAGTATTTGATGTTGTCGAAATCGATTCCGGAAAGATCCGCGCCCCAATTGGGCATCGGCTTGCGGTCGAAGTACTTCAGACCCTTGAGCCGCAAATCGAGCATCCACTCGGGTTCGCTCTTCTTGGCGGAAATGTCGCGAACGACTTCCTCGCTCAGACCGCGCCGAGCATTGTCGCTCACCTCGTTTTTGTCCGACCAGCCGAAAGCATAGTTTCCGATGCCTTCAAGCTCCGGATTGCGTTCCAGGATGTCAGTGATCACCGTATCGGTGCTCTCTGTGTCTAGTTGATCTGTCATCAGTTGCTGCCTTTCTGCAGATCGGTGGGGGCGAATGATGCGGTTCGTGCCGATTCGGCTTCCGAGGGAAGCCGGCCGGTGGGAATGTGGGTGGTGCAGACGTGGCTGCCGCTCGCCAAGGTGGAGAGCCTGCGGACGTCGACGCCGAGCAACCGGGAGAAGACTTCGGTTTCGGCCTCGCAGAACTGCGGGAATTCGGCCGCGAGTTCGAGCACCGGGCAATGGCCCTGGCACAACTGCACGGCTTGCAGGGCGCCTGCGGCCGGCAGTTCATTGGCCGAGGAGACGTAACCATCCGCGCTCAAAGCCCGGGACAGGATCTCGGCCCGGCGCACCACGTCCTCGCCGGCTTCGGCAAGCAACGGCTGGTAGCGCTGCTCCATCCGGGCAAACCGCTGTTCCGCGAATTCCTGGATTGCTTGATCACCCTTGAGCTCGACCAGCTGGGCGAGCGCCGTCCGGGCGATCTGTAAATAGTCGTTGCCCAGATCCGACTGGCCGTGGCTGGAGAGCACATACCGGCGAGCCGGGCGCCCGGCACCCTTGCCTGATCCGCGGACCAGCTTGACCTCGATCACGCCGCTTTTTTCGAGCTGGTCGAGGTGCCGCCGTACTGCTGCCGGGGTGAACCCGAGCAGGCTTCCGAGCTGTGCTGCGCTCACCGGGCCGTGTTCCAGCACCGCGCCGCGGACCCGGTCCCGGGTCCGTTCATCGCTTTCGGCACCGACCGGAAGCGGACCTCCAGAGGGTACTCCGGAACCGGGCGCGGGCACGCCAAATCCCTGAGATTTAACCTTCATGGAATACACAACACAATTATGACCTAATAGCTTCCCGCCAACTAGTTAGGCGGGCCTTCCTCGGCTTCCCGGCACAGCCGCTACGGCGCAGCCACCCCATTGAAGAAGTCCACCATCAACGGGCTGAGCACCACCGAGGCGTATCCGCCGTCGTCCAAGAACATCGCCACCGCCAAATCCCCCTGGATCGCAATCAACCAGGCGTGCGTCTTGGGCGGATTGTCATTGCCGTACTCGGCGGTGCCGGTTTTGGCGAAGACCTGTCCGCTCGCGACCGCGTTCAGACCGCCGGCATTGCGCTCGGTGACCACGGCAGCCATCATGTCCTTCAAGGAAGCCGCCTCGGCGGCGCTGAGCGGCGGGCCGGACTTGGCATCAGTCGGCGCCGCGGCCGACGTCGTCGAACCCGGAGCCGCCGGCACCAGTACCGGTTTGACCAGGGATCCGGCGGCAATGCTGGCGGCGACATTCGCCATGTCCAACGGCGAGGTGAGCACCTTGCCCTGGCCGATCATCGACGCGGCGTGCTCGGCCTCGGTGACGTCGGCAGGCACCGAGCCCGCGAAGCTGTCCGCGCCAACCTGACTCGCGACCCCCACCCCCAACGACGCCGCAGCGCTGGCCAAGTCCGCCTGGCTGACGGTTGCGGCGTTCGACACGAAGGCGGTGTTGCAGGAGTACGCGAACGCCGTGCGCAAGGGGATCTCGCCGATCTTCGCCGGGTTGTACGTCGGGGCGTTTTTGAAGCTGGTGCCGCCGGCGGCAATCGTGGGCGTGCAGGCCACGGTACTGTCCGGCGTCATTCCTTTGCGCAGCATCGCCAAGGAGGTGACTGCTTTGAACGTCGAGCCGGGCGCGTATTGCCCGATCATCGCGGTGTTGTAGCCGTTGCTGCCCGGGCCGCTGGCGGCCGCCAGGATCGCACCGGTGGACGGCTTGATCGCGACGATCGCCGAGGCCGAGGTCTGCTTCGACAAAAGCGATTCGGAGAGGTTCTGCAACTTGCTGCTCAGAGTGGTCTGCAAATTGCTTCCCGGCTTGGCCTGGGTGCTGAACAGCACCCGGGGCTGATCGCCCGCAGCAGCTTTGGGATCCTTTTCCACCACCTTGATCCCGGGAGTCCCGGAGAGCTGGGTGTCGTATTGCGCCTGCAATCCGCTGAGCCCGGTCGAATCGCCGGCCTTGAGCCGTCCGTTGGACTTGTCGATCAGTTCCGCGGTGGCCTCACCCACGGTGCCGAGCACCGGCCGGGCAAAGGTGCGGGTCGGCGCGAGCGACATGCTGTCCTTGATCGCGACCGCACCGGCGATCGCCGCGATCTGCGCATCGGTGACCGTGCGGCTCGGATCGTCGCGCAGACTGATCGCCTCGACGAAAGCCTGCGGCCCAGCCGCGGCGACCTCCTTGGCGTAACCCTCGACATCGACCTGGACCAGGCTTGCCAAGGCGTTGGCCGACGCAGCCACGGCCGCCGGATCGACCTTGGTCTTGTCGATGCCGATCCGCAGCACCGGACGGTCCTGGACCAGGACTTCGCCGCCATCGCCCAGGATCTGGCCGCGCGGCGCCGCGTTGCTCTGCATCGCCAGGCTGTTGCCGGCCTTGAATCCGGGAATCAGCAGGCCCGGCGTCCACGCCGTCGTCCAGGCATTGTCTTTGCGGCTCAGTTCCGCGGTGGAGCTGTAGCTCCAAGTGCCGCCGGTGAAGGCCCATTCGTACTGCAACGTCGCAGTGACTTGGTCCTTGTTGTCCTTGGCCGGCACCGCCGACGCCAAACTGACTTTGGGCTTCACCGGATCCAACGGCTTCACCAGCTCCGCCAGGGCTCCGGTGGCAGTCGAGCCATCGGGGACTCCAGTGAATCCGACTTGGTCGACATTCAACGCGGACAAGCCGTCGGCCAGTTTTTGGGCCGCGTCCTTGGCCCCGTTGTCGCCCGCATCGCAAGCACTCAACCCGACCAGCAGGAAGGTCGCGGAAACAGCAATCGCCAGGGCTTTTCGGTTCAGCATGCTCCAAGTATGCCAAAGGTATCGACTAATGTTGACCGCCGGGTGCTACTACCTGTCGTAGAATAATCCAGTGCCCGAAGCCCCCGCAGCCGCCCTGTCCATTGACGGGCTAGTCAAAGACGTCGGCCCTGTGCCGGCCCTTGACGGACGGATGAAACGGGTGATCAGCGATCTCTCGCTGCAAGCCCATTTCGGCCAAGTCACGGTCCTGCTGGGTTCCAACGGGGCCGGGAAAACCACCACTCTGGAGTGCGCCCAGGGCTTGCAGAAGCGTCAAGGCGGCACGGTTTCCCTGCTCGGGCAAGACCCGGAACACGCCGACGCCGCATTGCGCGCCCGGGTCGGCGTCATGCTCCAGGACGGCGGACTCCCGCCGGCGATGCGCCCGGTGCCGCTGCTCGAACTCGTCGCCGGGATGTACCAGGAACCCCGACCGGTCGCCGAACTGGTGGAACTGCTGGGCATCGGCGAGTTCGCCAACACCACCATCCGCCGGCTTTCCGGCGGCCAGACACAGCGTGTGGCTTTGGCCGCGGCCCTGGTCGGCCAGCCCGAGGTGGTGTTCCTGGACGAGCCCAGCGCCGGACTCGATCCGCAATCGCGCCACTTGGTTTTCGAGCTGATCCGGCAACTCCGGGCCGCCGGCTTGGCGGTCATCCTGACCACGCATTTGCTGGACGACGCCCAGCGCTTGGCCGACTACGTGTACATCATCGACGACGGCCGGACGGTCGCCGAAGGCACCGTGCCGGAACTGCTGAGCAATGCGGCCAAAGCCGAGGCCGAACGACTGATCAGCTTCGATGCGGAGGCCGGTTTGGACGGGCGGCGCATCCTGCGGCCGGAACTCGACTGGCAGGAGACCCGCCCCGGCAGCTATACCGTGAGCGGGCCGCTGCAACCCCAGGACCTGGCGGATTTGGCGCGCTGGTGGGCCGAACGCGGCATCATGCCCAGTGCGATCAATCTGGCCTCGCATTCGCTCGAAGACGTCTTCCTCGAAATCGCCCAAGCCGCTGCCGCAGAACGGAGCACCCGATGAGCACCGTCCCCTCGCCGGCCGGCTTTGCAGCTGCGGGCCGGACCATCTCCCGGCCGGCAACGCTGGCCAAGCGGATCCTGCAACAGGGCCGGCACGAGACCATCACGATGCTGCGCAACGGCGAGCAGCTCACCTTGGCGATCGTCTTGCCGTTGCTCGGCCTGATCGCCTTGGCCGTCACGCCCCTGCTCGATGGCCTGGGCCATCCCCGGATCGACATCGCCACCCCCGGGATCCTGGCCCTGTGCGCCATGTCCACCGCGTTCACCGGCCAAGGCATCGCGACCGGGTTCGACCGGCGCTACGGCGTGCTGCGGTTCCTGTCCACCACGCCCTTGGGCCGGGCCGGTCTGATCGCCGGCAAAGTCCTGGCCGTGCTGGCGGTTTTGGTGGTGCAAGTGGCGGTGATTTCAGTCGTCGCCCTGTTGATCGGCTGGCGTCCGGACTTCCCCGGATTGCTGCTCGGCATCCCCTTGCTGGTGCTCGGCGCGCTGTCCTTCAGTTCCTTGGGCTTGCTGATCGCCGGCACGGCCCGGCCGGAGGCCACCTTGGCCCTGGCGAACTTGCTCTGGATCCTGTTCGGCGCACTGGGCGGCATCGTGCTTCCGGCGAACCGTTTGCCGGGCTTGATGCAGGACATCGTGCATTTCCTGCCATCCGGCGCCTTGGGCGACGCCATGCGGCAAGCCTTCCTGGGCGGCGGATTGGATGTTTTCGCCGTCGTGATTCTGATTCTGTGGTCGGTGCTCGCCTCGGCAGCGGCCATCAAATGGTTCAAATGGAGTTGACATGAGTTCTTGGTACCGGGCCGTCACCGCGAAGTTGCCCACGCGCGTCAACACGGTCATCCGGCGGTTGGCGATCGCATCCCTGATCGGCCAAGCGGTGCTGATCGGCACCGGTGGCGCGGTCCGGCTCACCGCCTCCGGCCTGGGCTGCCCCACGTGGCCCAAGTGCACCGCCGATTCCCTGGTGAACACCCCGGAAATGGGCATCCACGGCTTCATCGAGTTCGGGAACCGGGCGCTGACCTTCGTCCTGGCGTTCGTGGCGCTCGCCATGCTGGTGTTCCTCTGGAACCTGCGCAAGGAACGCAAGGACCTGTTCTGGCTGGCTTTCGGCCTGCTCGCCAGCATCCCGGCGCAGGCCGTAATCGGCGGGCTTTCCGTGTTGACCAAGCTCAATCCCTGGGTGGTCGGCCTGCACTTCCTGGTCTCCGCCGCGCTCGTGGTCTTCGCCACCCTCCTGGTGAACCGGGCCTACGACCGGCCGCCCCGTTCGCAAGCAGCAGTCCGGCCGCTGTTGCGCCAACTGGCCCTGACCTCCGCGGTGCTGGTCGGCATCACCGTGGTCATCGGGGTGATGGTGACCGGATCCGGTCCGCACGCCGGCGACGCCAACGCGCCCCGGAACGGGCTCGATTCGGATTTGATCACCCGGATCCACGTGCTTCCGGTGTATCTCCTGGTCGCAGTCTCGGTGCTGCTGCTGATTTTCTGCTGGAAACGCGGCCGCGGCGACCTCCTGCGCTCGGCGAGCCTCTGGCTTTTCGCCACATTGATCCTGCAGGCGGCGATCGGCTACGTGCAGCACTTCACCGGACTGCCGCCGCTGCTGGTCGGCATGCACATGCTGGGCGCGGCGGCGATGCTCGCGGCCGGAACCAATATGGCAGACGTGGCGCTGCGTTCCCGGAAGGCCTGAATGGACCGCACCGAGCCCGGCGTGCTCTTCGTCTGCGTCCGCAACTCCGGCAAATCCCAGCTGGCCGCGGCGCTCATGCGGCACCGTGCCGGGACCTCGGTCCGGGTCTATTCCGCCGGGACGGAGCCGGGCCAGGAACTCAATCCGGAATCGGTGGCGTCGCTCGCCGAATGGGGCATTCCGGTTCCGGGCGAACACCCCAAGCCGATCAGCCCGGAGCTGCTCCGCACGGTCGATCTGATCGTGGTGCTTGGCCGGGCGGCCGTCGTCGAGCCGAAGCCGGGAATCCCGGTCCGGACCTGGGACACCCCCGAGCCGTCCGAACACGGCATCGGCGGAATCGCCCGGATGCGCCTGATCCGGGACGACATCGACGCCCGGGTGCGCGGGCTGCTCAACGAACTCCGCGCTCAGGACTGACCGGCCAGCCAATCGGCCAAGCGTTCGGCGTGCCCACCCGATTCGCGCCAGGCTGCATGGAGTTCCAGTGCCGGCTGCCCACTGATTTCCAGACCCCGCAGTTGGGCCAGCCACGGCCCGGAGTCCTCGCCGATGGATTCCGCCAGCTCGATGGTCCAGCACAGCGTGATCGCCAGCTCGGCAGCAGAGGCATCCATTCCGTGCCTGCGCAGCGCCGACTTCAACGCCCGGAACGCTTGCTTCTCATCATTCTTGAAATCGCGCAGGATTCTGGCGTTGTCCCGGGTCTTCGCAAGACCGGACAGCGCTTTCGCGCCGCCGTATTCCAGATCCTCGGGCTCGTCTCGCTGGATGAAAATGATCGCATTTCCGGACGGATCCATGAGCGTGAACCGGGAAGCGCCGGGACGGTAACGGGTGATTCTGGGCAAGCCGCGGGCCAGCACTTTGCCGTAGCGGCGGCGCATCGCTTCGCTGAACGATGCGTGGTAAGGAGCTACCGAATCCACCATGACCAGGCAGCCTCCGGTCTCCTCGCGGGCCGGGTCCACGTCCGCCGGGGCACTGCCGTAATGCACCTCGAATCCGCTCCAGCGAAACGCCAGATACAGATATGGTTTGCGTTGCTGGTAAGTGGTTTCGAAGCCCAAGGCTTGGAAAAAATCCACGGTCTGCTCCGCTGAGACGCAGTGCAGCACCGGCACCGTGGCTTCATTGGCCCGAATGCCGGTTTCAGCCATGCGGCGCTCAGCCCATCAGCGGCATGCCCACGAAGGGGTCGACTGCCAGTGCCACGAAGACCACGGTCAAATAGCTGATCGACCCGTGGAAGACCTTCATCGCGCTCTTGTTGGTCACGGTATTGTGCTGGGCCTTCGAATGCAGCCGGTGCGCCTCGATCAGGAACCACACCCCGGCCGCCACGGCGACCACGGTGTACACGATGCCGGCCCGGCCGAGCGGAATCATCAGGAGCGAGCAGGCCACCATCGCCCAGGTGTACAGGACCACCTGGACCGAAACCAGCCGGGCGCCCGCGATGGCACCGAGCATCGGCACCTTTGCCGCGTTGTAATCGTCGCTGTAGCGCATCGAGAGCGGCCAGTAATGCGGCGGGGTCCAGAGGAAGATGATCATGAACAAGATGACCGCTGGCCATTCGACCTTGTTGGTCACCGCAGCCCAGGCGATCAGCACCGGCATGCAGCCGGCGGCTCCGCCCCAGACGATGTTCTGCGCGGTCCGGCGCTTCAGGATCAGCGTGTAGACCACCACGTAGAAGAAAATCGCGGCAGCGCCCAGCAGGCCGGCCAGCGGATTGGCCCCGAACCACAGGATCGCGATCGCCAGGACGCCCAGCGCCCAGGAGAACACCAGCGCCTCGCGCGGGGTCACTGCCCCGGTGACCAGCGGGCGGTTCTCCGTCCGGTGCATGAGTTTGTCGATGTCCCGGTCGATGTAGCAGTTGAAGGCCCCGGCACTGCCCGCCGCGAACGCCCCGCCAACCATGGTGGCCACGATCAGCCAGATGTCCGGGAATGACCGGCCGGCGAAAATCATGGTGGGCAAGGTGGTGACCAGCAGCAGCTCGATGACCCGGGGTTTGGTCAGCGCGATATACGCCTTGGTTTTTGCCGCGAAGCCGAGTTTGTGCGGCGGAGTTCCCTCTGCCGCGATGGCCGCTGGTGCCTGCGTCAAGCGCACGGATGCCCCACTTACCTCAAAAGAGTTGATCTGACAACAGCAATGTTACCTTCCCTCAGCCCGGTCATGCCCACTGCACAGCCTGCGCCGTTGCAGCCCGGCGTCGATCCGTACGGGTTGTGACGTAGCAGACCGTCTTGCCTGGATGTCGCCGGGCTCCGGGAACCACTAAGCTGGAACCGGAGTTCAAGATGCCAATTTTTCTGCAAGAGAGGGCGCCGGTTTTCCATGCCACAGGAACAGCAAGAATTTTCATGGACCGATCTGGACAAGCGAGCAGTCGACACGATTCGGGTGTTGGCCGCCGATGCGGTGGAAAAGGTCGGCAACGGCCATCCCGGAACCGCGATCAGTTTGGCGCCGGCCGCCTATCTGATCTTCCAGAAGTTCCTCAAACACGACCCGGCGGACCCGCAGTGGACCGGACGTGACCGGTTCATCCTCTCCCCCGGACACAGCTCGCTGACCCTGTACATCCAGTTGTTCCTTTCCGGATACGGCTTGGAACTGAGCGATTTGGAAGCTTTGCGGACTTGGGGTTCGCTGACCCCGGGCCACCCGGAATACAAGCACACCAAGGGCGTCGAGATCACCACCGGCCCGCTGGGCCAGGGCTTGGCGTCCTCGGTCGGCTTCGCCTATTCGCAGCGCCGGATGCGCGGCATGTTCGACGCCGACGCGGCACCGGGCACCAGCCCGTTCGACCACAACATCTGGGTGATCGCTTCGGACGGCGACCTGCAGGAAGGCGTGACTTCCGAAGCCTCTTCGTTGGCCGGACACCAGGAACTCGGAAATCTGGTCGTGGTTTACGACCAGAACCATATTTCCATCGAGGACGATACCGACGTCGCCTATTCGGAAGACGTGCTGAAGCGCTACGAAGCCTACGGCTGGCATGTGCAGCGCGTGGACTGGACCAAGACCGGCGAATACGTCGAAGACGTGCAGGCCCTGTACAACGCACTGCTGGAGGCCAAAAACGAAACCTCCAAGCCGTCGATCATCGCGCTGCGGACCATTATCGGCTGGCCTTCGCCGAAGAAGCAGAACACCGGGAAAATCCACGGGTCGGCACTCGGCGCGGAAGAACTGGCCGGCTTGAAGACGATCCTCGGCTTCGATCCGGAGCTCAGTTTCCAGGTCGACGACGAGGTCCTGGCGCACGCCCGTGAGGTGGCCGCGCGCGGTGCCGCCGAGCACGCCGAATGGAGCCGGGCACTCGCCGCATGGCAAGCCGCCCACCCGGAAGGCGCTGCGCTGCTGGACCGCTTGGAGGCCGGGGCCCTGCCCACTGACTGGACCGGCGCTTTGCCGAGCTTCGAAGCCGGCAAAGAGGTCTCCACCCGGGCAGCTTCCGGCAAAGTGATCAATGCGGTGGCCGGCGAGTTGCCCGAGCTCTGGGGCGGCTCCTGCGATCTGGCCGAATCCAACAACACCACGATCGAAGGCGCGCCGTCCTTCATCCCCACCGACCGGCAGACCAATGCCTGGAGTGGCAACCCCTACGGCCGGGTGCTGCACTTCGGCATCCGGGAACAGGCGGCTGCGGCGATCGTCAACGGCATCCACTTGGGCGGGCCGACCCGGGCGTTCTCCGGAACCTTCCTGATCTTCTCCGACTACCAGCGCCCGGCAATCCGGCTCGGCGCCTTGATGGGCGTGCCCAGCATCTACGTCTGGACGCACGACTCGA
>SXGT01881999.1_pt1 | contig 10041 bp, 8 predicted proteins | sample 3176221 | NCBI WGS metagenome assembly SXGT01 (sample SAMN11356862, study PRJNA531348) | freshwater metagenome | isolation source: freshwater sample F1-120 | place: China: Fuxian Lake, Yuxi | collected 2017-12-25
CTGCGCATCGTCGCGCGGGACGCGGTCGGCTCGGCGGACGGCTCCGCGGAGGGCTGGGGCTCCGCCGACGGGTCGGGCTCGGCCGACGGGTCGCCGCCGGTGCCGTCGTCGGTCGTGGCGTCCATCGGCACGACGGTGTCGAACTCGCTCACGAGCCACTCGCCGTCCTGGCGCGACAGCGTCACCGTCCAGCGGAACCGACGCTGCACCGCGGCCTCGTCCGAGGAGGTCGAGATGGCGGCGTCGACCGCCACCAGCGCGACGGCGGAGTCCTCGTCGAGGGAGTCGACGGCCACGCCCAGCACGGTGGCGTCGCCGCTGCGCTGGTCCTGGGACTCCAGCGCCCCGAAGACGGTGTCGGTGACCTGCGTGAACTCCGCGTAGTAGTCGTCGGTCAGCAACGGCCGCATGCGCTCCTGGTACTCGGCCAGGTCGCTCACGTCGTAGGTGTTGTAGACCGCCGCGAAGTCCTCGACGCGGCTGATCACCGCCGCCTCGTCGGCCTCCTCGCCGCCGTCGTCGAGGACGAGCGGCACGAGCCGGCCCGCGACGCCGACGAGCAGCGCGAGGACGGCGACGACGACGAACGGGCGGGAGGAACGGGGCGTGGTCAGCTGGTCGCCGGGCCGAGCAGGAGCCACTGCCACGAGTCCTTTCCGACGGCGTCCGGCGTGGAGCGCACGGTCGCCCGGTCACGGTTGATGACGGTCTTGTCGGGTCCGCGCGGGACCTTGTCGGCGACGATACAGCCGGCCTCCACGTCGAAGGCCATGTCGAAGACCTCCTTGGGGTCGCGCCGCTCGCGCTGGCCCGGGTCGGTCTCGGTGCAGAACTCGTACTCACCCGGTGCGGTGATGACGAGGCCGAAGGTCGCGTCGGTCTCGCCCGGGGTCCGCTTGCTGTCGACGAGCACGCTGAACGAGCCCTCCAGCAGGTACGGGTAGAGGATCGCCAGGATGCGCAGCGACTTGCTGTTGCGCGCCAGCGGCTCGGTCGTGGTGCGCAGGTCGGCCAGCAGCACCTGCAGGTCGGCCGCGTTCTCGTCGACGACCTCGCGCACCTCCTGGGCGCTGGACGGTCCCTCGTCGAGCAGCGTCCGCAGGTCGGCGTCGGACTCCACGAGCGTGTCGGACAGCAGGGCCAGGTTCCGCGAGAAGGTCTGCAGGTCGCCCTGCTCGTCGATCTGCGTCTGCAGGACGCCGGAGGACTTGCGGATGAGGTCCTGCGTGACGCCCAGGTTCTCCTGGGCCGCCGCCACGAACTCGGTCGTCGTGTCGAGGATGCGCTGCAGGTCGGGTCCGGCGCCCTCGAACGCGGCGCCGAGCTCGTCGACCACCGTGCGAAGGCTGTCAGTGTCGACCGAGGAGACCAGCGCGTCGACGTTCGTCAGCAGCGTCGTGGTGTCGATCGGGATGCGCGTGTCGGCGCGCGGGATCTGCGAGCCGGACGCGAGGTACGGCGCCTCGTCGTTGCGCGGCTGCAGGTCGAGGTACTGCTCGCCGATCGCGGACTTGTTCGCCACGACGGCCACGACGTCGTCGGAGATCTTCGGGGCGTCGTTCTCGATGTCGAGCACGACGTCGACGCCGCCGTCGGTGAAGGCCAGGCGCTTCACCTTGCCGACGGCGATGCCGCGGTAGGTGACCTCGGCGCCGGCGAAGATGCCGCCGGAGTCCTCGAAGTCGGCCGTGACCTCGAAGGTGCGGTCGACGACGAGCCGGTCGAGCTGGGCGTACCGTCCGCCGACGTAGGCCGCACCCACGATCACGATGATCGCGAAGACGACGAGCTGGATCTTGGTCAGTCGCGTGATCATCGGGTCACCACCGGTCCGAGGACGAGCCGTCCTGCGTCGCTCTGGGTCTGCATCATGTCGCCGACCGAGGCGCGGCACGAGCCGAGCAGCGTGCACAGGTCGGAGAGGCCGCCGCTCGGGGCCGCGGGCGTCTGCGAGCCCTGCGGGGCGGGCGTCGCGCCGCCCTCGGCGGTCTGCGGGGTCACCACGAGGCCCTCGACGAGCTCGACGAGCTGCGTCGTCGGGTCACCGCCCTGGGCGCCCTCGCCGGCCGGGGCCGCGGGGGTCTCGCCACCGGGGGCCTCGGCGGCACCCGCCGCGCCGCCGATGATGTCGGGCAGGCGGTCGCCGATCGACAGGACGCCCTCGAGCAGCGAGACGAGCTGCGTCGGGTTGAGCGTCAGGTTGATGTCGAGGTCTATGAAGTCACCGAGGCAGGCGCCGTCGGCCGTGTCGGTGCGCAGCGTCTGCAGGCGCTGCGTGGTGGGCCGGGCCGGGTCGTAGGCCGTGCACGGGTAGCTGGCGCGGGCGAGCGTGCCGCCGACGGCCGCGTCGCTGAACGGGAACGTGAAGATCAGCTCGGAGGCCTTGGCGAGGTCGTCGCCGGCGTTGGCGAGCTCGGCCAGGGTCGGCTCGAGGTCGCGCAGCACGGCGAGCGTGTCGTCCTTGGTCCGGCGGATGACGTCGGTGGCGACGCCGCTGAGCTCGTCCAGGGAGTCGAGCAGGCCGACGAGGTCGTCGCGCTGCTCGTCGAGCACCGTCAGCGCCTCGGGCAGCTGCTCGATCGCGTCGACGATGGCCTGCTCCTGTCCCTGGGTCGTGACCGCGAGCCGGTCGACCTTCTCCAGGGCGGTCAGGATGTCGGCCTTGTTGTCGTCGAGCTGGCCGAGGAACTGCTCGGAGGTCTGGAGCAGCTCCTTGATCTCGGGCTCGTTGCCGTCGAGCGTCTTGTTGAGCTCGCGCACGATCGTGTTGGTCTTCTCGAGGCCGCCGCCGTTGAACAGCAGCGAGGCCGCCCCGAGCACCTCCTCGCTGTCGGGGTTGCGGCCGGAGCGGTCGAGCGGGATCTCGTCGCCCTCGCCCAGCGTGCCGGTGCCCCCGGTGGCCGGCGGCGCCAGCGAGACGAACTTCTCGCCGAGCAGGCTGGTCTGGCGGATCGTCGCCTCGGCGTTGTCGGGCAGCTCGACGTCGCGGTTGATGCTCAGGGTCGCGGTGGCGGTCCAGCCGTCGAGGCGGATCTTGGTGACCTTGCCGACCGCGATGTCGTCGACGCGGACGGCGCTCTGCGGCACGAGGTCCATGACGTCGCGGAACTCGACGGTGACCTCGTACGGGTCGGAGCCGAGGTCGGCGCCGCCCGGCAGCGGCAGCTCGTAGGGCGAGAACGAGCAGCCGGACAGGACGACGGCGCTCGTGACGCCGAGGACGGCGGCGGCGAGCGGCCGGCGTGCGCGTGAGGTCCTCATCGCTGCACCCCCAGCATGTCGGAGAGGCTGGTCTGCGTGTTGTCCGGCGACGACGGTGCAGCGGGCAGCGTGCCGTCGGCCACCGCGGCGCGCTGCAGCGCCGAGCCGACGCCGCCGATGATCGGGCCGACGATGCTGTCGAGCAGGTCGCCGAGCTGGTCACACTGCTCGGCGAAGTCGCCGATGAGCGCCTCGCCGGCGTTGCACAGCAGGTTGCCCGGGTCCTCGACCGCGCCGAGCACTAGGCCGAGCACGTCGGCGTGGTTGTCGAGCGTGCCGGAGTCGCCGTTGTAGGCGAGCGCGACGTTCGAGAGGGCGGTGGGGGCGCTCACGGTGAACTCCTCCAGGTCCGCCTGGTGGCGCGCGAGCACCTCCGCGACGGTCGTGAGCTGCTCGACGTTGCCGCGCAGCTCCTCACGGTTGTCGCGCACCAGCGTGCGGACCTCGACGAGCGCCGACCCGAGGGCCTGCAGCGTCGCGGCGAGGTCCTCGCGCTCGCCCTCGAGGACCTCCGAGACCTGCGCGGTGCTGTCGAAGAACGCACGGACCGACTGGTCGTTGCGCTGCAGGAGGTCGACGAACTGCTCGACCTCGCGCATGCTGCCGAAGAGCTCGTCCTTGTTGTCGGACAGCGTCTGGCTGAGCCGGCCGAAGTTCCGCAGCGTCTCGTTGAGCTGGGCGCCCTGGCCGTCGAGCTGGCGCGCGGTGTCGTCGACGAGGTCGCTCAGCGCGCCGTCCTGGTTGGCGCCGTCGGGACCGAGGGCCACGGACAGGTCGTCGAGCGAGCCGTAGATCTCGTCGAGCTCGACCGGCACCGCGGTGCGGTCGGGACCGAGCCGGGCGTCGTCGGCCAGGACCTCGCCGCCGGAGTAGGCGGGGGTCAGCTGGACGTAGCGGTCGCCGACGATCGACGGCGACACGATCGCGGCCTTCACGTCGGACGGCAGCTTCACGTCGGCGTCGTAGGAGATCACGGCGCGCACGGTCTCGCCGCGCGGCGTGAGCGAGTCGACGGTGCCGACCGCGACGCCGAGGATCTTGACGTCGGAGCCCTCGTAGAGCGAGGTCGTGCGCGCGAAGTCGACCGTGAGCGTGCTGGTGCGCTCGCGCTGGCCGAAGACGACCCCGAGCCCCACGACGAGCGCGAGCACGACGACCACGGTGAGGATGCGGGCGACGCCGGCGAGCCGGCCGGGCAGTGAGGTGCTCATCCGCCGCCTCCGATCTTGACGTAGGTCTCGAACCACGGGCCGTTGCCGAGGGCGTTGGAGAAGACCCGCAGGAACGCGGGCATGACCCGCAGCGCCTCGTCGAGGCTCTGCTCGTTGCGCGCCAGCATGGTGGTGACGGCGCGCAGCTGGGTGAGCGCCGGCGTGAGGTCGGCCTCGACGTCGGCGACCAGGCCCTCGAGCTGGACCGAGATCTCCTGGGTCGAGACGAGCAGGCGGTGGATCGCGTCGCGGCGGGCACTGACGGCGTCGAACAGGACGGCGGAGTCCTTGACGAGCGTCTCGAGCTCGGCGTCGCGCGAGTTCAGCACGCCCGTGACCTTCTTGAGGTTCTTCAGCAGCGTGTTGATCTGCTCGTCGCGGGCGGCGAGGTTCGAGGAGAGGTCGGAGACGCCCTCGATCGCGCCGCGGAACTCCTCGGGCGTCTCGGCCGCGACCCCGGCGAGCGTCTCCAGCGCCTCGGAGACCTGGCCGACGTCGAGCGCGTCGGTGGTGGTGCTGAGGTCGGAGAAGGCCTGCACGACGTCGTACGGGGCGATCGTGCGCGACTGCGGGATCGTCGCGCCCTTCTCGAGCTCGCCGGACCCGGACGGCGTGAGCGCCAGGAACTGCGCGCCCAGCAGGGTGCGGATGCGGATCTCCGCGCCGGTCTGCGACCCGAGCTCGGTGCCCTTGTCGAGCTTGAACGTGACCCTGACCTTGTCGCCGTCGAGCTCGATGCCGCGCACGTTCCCGACCGGGACGCCCGCGACCCGGACCTCGTTGCCCTCCTTGAGGCCGCCGATCTCGGAGAACTCGGCGTGGTAGGTGTCGCCGGCGCCGATGATCGGCAGCCGGTCGGCGCGGAACGCGGCGACCATGAGCAGCGCGATGACGGCGATGCCGGCGAACCCGATGATGACGGGGTTGCGCTCGCGGAACGGCTTCATCGCGCACCACCCTCCGGGTACTCGTCCTCGGCGGTGCGGCAGCGCTCGCCGCCGGCCGTGACGTTGGTGACCGGCTTGAGCAGCTCCTTGAGCTGGGCCGGCAGGCCCTCCACGTCGACGTTGAGCTCGCAGACGTAGAAGTTGAACAGGCTGCCGTTCGAGGCCAGGTTGCCGAGCTTGGACATCTTGATCGGCAGGATCTGCAGGGCGTTCTCGAACGTCTGGAGGTTCTCCGGCTTCGCGAGGTTGCCGGTCAGGCGGCGCAGCTCCGTGACGTCGGCCGCGAGGTCGGGGCGACCCTCCACCAGCAGGCTCGCGGTCTCGGTCGTGAGGTCGGAGACGGAGTCGAGCGAGCCGAGGATGGCCTCGCGGTCGTCCTTGAGCCCGGTGACGAACTGCTGGAGCGTGTCGATGGTCGTGGTCAGCTCCTGGTCGCGGCTGCCGAGCGTGTCGAGGACGTCGGAGAGGTTCACGACCACGTCGCCGATGAGCTCGTCGCGGTCGGCGAGCGTGCGGGTCAGGGACGCGGTGCGGGCGAGCAGGTTCTGGACGTTGCCCGCCTCGCCCTGCAGCGTCTGCACGATCTCGAACGCGAACTGGTTCGTGTCGGCCGGCGAGAGCGCCTGGAAGACCGGCTTGAAGCCGTTCAGCAGGACGGTGAGGTCGAGGGCCTCCTCGGTGCGCTCCTGCGGGATGGTCGAGCCCGGCGCCAGGCGCGTCGTGCTGCCCTCGCTGCCCTGGTAGAGCGTCAGGTAGCGCTGGCCGACGAGGTTGCGGAAGCGCAGCTGGGCGTTGGTGTTCTCGGTCAGCGGCGTGCTGGCCCGCACCGAGAACCGGACGACGGCCTGGTCGGCGTCGTGGATCTCGACGCTCTTGACCGAGCCGACCGAGACGCCCGCGATGCGGACGTCGTCGCCCTTCGCGACGCCGGTGACGTCGGAGAAGATCGCCTCGTACTCGTTGCTGTCGGCGAACGAGCCGTTGCTGAGCGTCAGCATGAGGACCGCCGTGGCGGCGCCGGTGACGACGAAGAAGACCGACAGCTTGATGATCGCCGCGAGGGACTCGCGGTCGAGCAGACGCCTCATCGCACGCTCACCTCCGCCCCACGGACGGCCGGGCTGAGCAGCAGCGACGCGACCTCGGGGACGTCGTCGACGCCCGCGATCGCGGCAGCCATGGCCCGCAGGTCGGCGCGCTGCGCGTCGCTGTCGACGCCGAGCAGGCTGGCGTCCCAGTAGCCGGCGGCGTCGAGGTTCGCGACGGCCGAGCGCTCGAAGTCGCTGTCCTCGCCGAACTTGCCGCCGTGGCTGTCCTTGACGCCGACGAGCTTGTAGACCTCGGGCGCGACCTTGAACGGGTCGGCCTGGCTGTTGAGCGGGTTGCCGGCACGGTACTGCGCGAGGTCCTGGCAGACCGCGCCCAGCGTCGTCGGGACGACCCCGCGGGCGCCCGTGGTCGGCGCGTACGCCACCCGGTCGGGGTCGGCGGCCGGGGTCGCGTCCAGCACGGCGTTGTCGGGGACCACCGCGTTCTCCTCGGGCGCGTACGGACCCGGCTGCTCGGACAGCAGCTCCAGGTCGATGTGGACGGTGTTGTTGCGCAGGACGCTGTCGAGCTTGGGCAGGACCGTCGCCATGCCGCCCGCGAAGCACGGGAACGTCGACGCGTACTCGGCGGTGACGTTGAGCAGCACCCGGTTCTGCGCCGCCAGGACGTCGAGGTTGTCGGCGTTGGCGGAGAGGAAGTCGTCGAGGCTGCCGGCCAGGCGCGTTCCCTCGTCGAAGAACGACGCGAGCTGGGTGCGCTTGGCCACGACCGTGTTGCCCGTGATCACGCTGTTCTCCAGCAGGCGGCCGAGCTCGGGCAGCGCCGCGGAGTAGCCGTCGGAGACCTCACCGAGCTTCACCACGTCGTCGATGAGCGTCGGGAAGTCGGGGTTGAGGTCCTTGAGGTAGCTGTTGAGCGTCACGAGCGTCTCGCCGAGCTGCTCGCCGCGGCCCTCGAGCGCCTGCGACACGGCCGTGAGCGTGTACGACAGCTCAGCCGGGTCGACGGCCTCCAGCAGCGGCTGCAGGTCGTTGAGCAGCTTCTCGACCTCGATCGGGACCTCGGCGCGCCGGATGACGTCGCCGGCCTGCAGCGACTCACCGCCCTCGGAGCCGGGCAGCAGGGCGACGTACTTCTCGCCGAACAGCGTCTTGGGGATGATCTCGGCGCTCACGTCGGCCGGCACCTCGTCGATGAGGTCGGGGTCCATGCCGAGGACGAGCTGGACGCCGTCGTCGGTGGGCCGGACGTCGCGGACCTCGCCGACGATCATGCCGCGCAGCTTGACGTCGGCGTTGTCGGGCAGGTTGAGCCCGGCCTTGCCGGTGTCGACCACGACCTCGTCGACGTCGACGAACGTCTTGTTGAAGAAGGCGTACGTCAGCCACATGAAGAAGATCATGATCGCGATGAGGGCGGCGCCCAGGACCTTCAGGCTGAAGGAGCGCTCGGCGAGCGGTGTGGCAGCCATGTCAACCCGCCAATCTCACGGTGACGGTCGTGCCCCAGATCGCCATCGAGGCGAGGAGGTCGACGACGTTGACGGCGACGATCGACGTGCGGACCGCGCGGCCGACGGCCACGCCGACCCCGGCCGGACCGCCCGAGGCGTAGTAGCCGTAGTAGCAGTGGATGAGGATCACGACGACCGCGAAGATCAGCACCTTGCCGAACGACCACAGCACGTCGCCGGGTGGCAGGAACGTCGAGAAGTAGTGGTCGTACGTGCCGGTGCTCTGCCCCAGGATCGTCGTGATCGTCAGTCGTGTGGCGAAGTACGACGACAGCAGGCCGACGATGTAGAGCGGGACGACGGCGATGAGGCCGGCGAGCACGCGCGTCGTGACGAGGAACTGCATCGACGGGATAGCCATCGTCTCGAGCGCGTCGACCTCCTCGGAGATCCGCATGGCGCCGAGCTGGGCGGTGAACCCGCAGCCGACCGTGGCCGCGAGCGCGATGCCCGCGACGATGGGCGCGATCTCGCGGGTGTTGAAGTAGGCCGAGACGAAGCCGGACAGCGCGGCCGTGCCGAGCTGGTCCAGGGCCGCGTAGCCCTGGATGCCGACCTCGGTGCCGGTGAAGAAGCACATCGCGACGATGACGCCGACCGTGCCGCCGATGACGGCGAGCGCACCAGAGCCGAGGGTGACCTCGGCGAGCAGGCGGATGATCTCGCGGCCGTAGTTCTTGATCGTGAACGGGATCGCCCGCAGGACGCGCAGGTAGAACAGCAGCTGGCGTCCCATGCCCTCGAGGGACTCGGCGGGCCGCTCGTAGACGGCGGAGAGCTTCGAGGCCATCTCACATCCCCTTCGGCGGGACGAGCTGGATGTAGATCGCGGACACGAAGAAGTTCACGATGAACAGCAGCAGGAAGGTGATGACGACGGCCTCGTTGACGGCGTCGCCGACGCCCTTCGGCCCGCCCTTGGCGTTCATGCCCTTGTAGGCCGCCACGATCGCCGCGATGAAGCCGAAGAGGACGGCCTTCACCATGCCTTGGTACATGTCCGGTAGCTGCGCCAAGGCGGTGAACGAGGCCAGGTAGGCCCCTGGTGTCCCGTCCTGGAGGATCACGTTGAAGACGTAGCCGCCGGCCACGCCCACGATCGTGACCAGGCCGTTGAGGAAGAGCGCGATGAGCATGCAGGCCAGGACGCGCGGGACGACGAGGCGCTGGATCGGGTCGATGCCCAGCACCATCATCGCGTCGAGCTCCTCGCCGATCTTGCGCGAGCCGAAGTCGGCGGCGATGGCCGAGCCGGCGGCACCAGCGATGAGCAGCGCCGTCGCGATCGGGCCGGCCTCGCGCACCACCGCGAGGACGGCCGCCGAGCCGGTGAAGGACTGCGCACCGAACTGCTTGATGAGGCCGCCGACCTGGAGCGCGATGACCGCGCCGAAGGGGATCGAGACCAGCGCCGTCGGCACGATCGTCACGGTGACGATGAACCAGGCCTGGGTCAGGAACTCCTTGAGCTGGAACGGGCGGCGGAACAGCGCGACGAAGACGTCGAGCATGAAGGCGAAGAGGCCACCGGCCGCCCTCGCCGGGGCGGTGACCTTGGCTGCCGTCACGGACGGGACCCCGGCGCCATGGACATGTTCTCGTCGAACGAGCCGGGGGGCGGGGTGATGCCGTTCTCGCGGCACCAGGCGCCCGGCTCGCGCTGGGCGCGGCGCGGACGGCCGTCGGAGGGCTCGAGCTGGCGCGCGACCGGCGGCAGCGGCGGCATCTCGAGGCCGGACTCGGCGGCGAGCTCGTCGGCGTCCTTCTCCTCGGACATGCCGATCGGGCCGACGCGCTGGGCGTTGAGGAACTGCGCGACGACCGGCTCCTGGCTGGTCAGCAGCATCTCGCGCGGGCCGAACATGGCGAGGTGCTTGTGGTAGAGCAGGCCGATGTTGTCGGGGACCGTGCGCGCGGTGTTGATGTCGTGCGTGACGATGAGGAACGTCGCGTCGATCTGCGCGTTGAGGTCGATGAAGAGCTGGTTGATGTAGGCCGTGCGGACGGGGTCCAGGCCGGAGTCGGGCTCGTCGATGAGCAGGATCTCGGGCTCGAGGAC
>SXGT01886637.1_pt1 | contig 10040 bp, 5 predicted proteins | sample 3176221 | NCBI WGS metagenome assembly SXGT01 (sample SAMN11356862, study PRJNA531348) | freshwater metagenome | isolation source: freshwater sample F1-120 | place: China: Fuxian Lake, Yuxi | collected 2017-12-25
GCGACGAGGGCGATCTCAGCCCATTCGCGCGGGAGTTCGCCGAAGGCTTCAGCTCGAGTGCCGGGTTCGACCTGCCCGACGGCGAGATCCAATGCCTCGCGGACGCCGTCCTCGATGAGTTCTCGTTCAAGGAGCTGACCAGCTTCCAGAGTGAGGCAGACGTGACCGCCGACCCCGCGATCGTCGCCCGCCTCGGGTCACTGTTCGACGACTGCGTGTCGACCGAGACGATGGTGAGCCTGTTCGTCGATCAAGGGGTCCCACTGGCTGCGGCCGAGTGCGTTGCGGAGGAGGTCACGTTCAGCCGACTCATCGACGCGGGTCTGAACCCCGACTCTGCCGAGACCGAGGCACTCGGGCAACTCATGGTCGACTGCATGTAACCGCCTGATCGCTCGATCGCTCGACGGCCGCCGGTGACTCCGGCGGCCGTTTTGCGTCCGGCGTTAGGATTCCTGACGTCCGTGTCAGGTCAGTCGGGGGTGCCCACGATGTCGAATCCGTTGCCCCGAGCCGTCGACGTCGTCCGTCTCGCCGAGCGACGCGAACGACTCGCTGGACGCGCCACGATCGACCCCATCACCGCCGAGGTGATCCGCAACGGCATGGAGACCATCTGCTTCGAGATGGCGACCTACGTCAGCCGAACCGCGACCACGCCGATTCTCAACCAGAGCAACGAACGCAACGCGACGGTGCTCGACGCGCGTGGTCGGCTCGCCGCGTTGAGCGTCGGCATTCCGCAGTTCATGTTGACGAGCACGCTCCCCGTGCGATTCGCGCTCGACTTCTTGGGCGTCGAGGAGTTTCGCGAGGGCGACGTCTTCTTGGCCAACGACCCCTACCACGGTGGCGGGCACCTCCCCGACTACAACGTGTTCGCACCTGTCTACGGCGACGATCCGGTCACCGGCGGGCGGCGGATGGTGTTGATCGCATCGATCCAGTGCCATCACGGCGACACCGGCGGCGCGGTGCCGGGTGGCTACAACGTCACGGCCGCCGACATCTGGGGCGAGGGCGTGCGCTGGCCGGTCGTCAAGGTGATCGACCAGGGCCGCGAACGGCGCGACGTGCTCTACGCGTTGCAGACGAACAACCGCATTCCCGACTACATCGGTGACATCCGTGCGCAGATCGGCTCGGCCCAGCTCGGAGCACGTCGACTGCAAGAGATCATCGATCGTCACGGTGTCGACCTCGTCGAATCAGGCGTCGACTCGATGATCGATTACGCAGCGAAACGCTTCCGCGAGGAGGTCGAGCAGTGGCCCGACGGGGTCTACGAGGGCGACGCGTATGTCGATCACGACCCGCTCGGCAATCCTGATGTCCACCTGCACGTCACGATCACCGTCGAGGGCTGCGACCTGACGATCGACTTCACAGGCTCCGACACGCGTCCCGAACTCCAAGCGTGGAGCACGTTCGGCAACACGCGCGGTTACACGATCGGTCAGATTGCGTCGATGATGGACCCGGAGATCCCGAAGAACGAGGGATTCTTCGAGGCGATCACCTTGATCGTGCCGCAGGGCTGCGTGTTGAACCCGCCGCCGGGCAAACCGGTCAGCGCGGGAACGCACCACCCGGGCGCAGACGTCGGCGAGGTGATCGCAGTTGCGATGCAGCACGTCTTGCCGGACAAGGCCGTGCCCCAGACGTACAAGACGGGTATCCCAACGGTTATTCGCGGCGTCGATCCGCGTACCGGCCAACCGTTCGTCGATCACAGCGCCGAGGTGTACGCCGGATGGTGCAACGCAGCCAAAGGCCTCGATGCCTGGGGTGCGCTGTCGGTGAGCTTCGGCAATCTCTGGAAGGCAACCGCAGAGATCAACGAGAGCTTGTTTCCGCACATTCAGTGGTCGCGTGACTATCGCACCGATAGCGGCGGCGCAGGCCAGTGGCGCGGCATCTGCGGTAGCCACTACGAAAAAGAGGTCCTGGTCCCGTCGACGGTGTACACGTATGTCGTCGGAATGAAGTATCCGATGGTTGGGATCGCGGGTGGCGCCAACGGCGCGCCGAACGAGATGATCCTCCGGTTCGGCAGCGATGACCCGTTCCGGGTCGCGCACACGGCCGACCACGTGCCGATGGCGGCGGGTGATCGAGTGATGTACGACTACGGCGGTGGCGGCGGTTGGGGTGATCCGCTGGATCGTGATCCGCAAGCAGTGCTCGACGACGTCATCGACGAGTACGTCTCGGTCGAGGGGGCCGAGCGCGACTACGGGGTGGTGTTGCGCGGGTCGCTCGACGACCTCACGCTCGCCGTCGACGACGCGGCCACGAGCAAGCTCCGCACGCAACGACGGCACGAAACGTGAGCGCGACCCAGAGATACAGGGTCGGCGTCGACGTCGGTGGGACGTTCACCGACTTGATCTGTGTGACGTCCGACGGCGAGGTCGTGCTCGACAAGACGCCGAGCACGCTCGATGACCAGAGTCGGGGCGTGATGACCGGTCTCGGTCAGTTGGCCGAGCGATTTGCGATCTCGCTTGGGGCGTTTTGCGCGCAGCTCGACATCGTGGTGCACGGTACGACCACGGGCGACAACACGATGATCGAAATGAATGGGGCACCAACGGGTTTGTTGGTGACCGAGGGCCATCGCGATGAGATCGAGTTGCGACGTTGTCACAAGGAGGAGATTTGGGACCCAGCCGCGCCCGGCCCGCGGCCCATCGCTCGCCGTCGCGCCCGGATTCCGATTCCGCAGCGAACGAACTACGTCGGCGACACCGTGCTCGAGCTCGACGAGGCTGCCGTACGCGCCGGCGTGCGACGCTTGCGTCAGCTCGGCGTCGAGTCGATTGCGGTGATGTACCTGTTCTCGTTCGTGAACCCCGAGCATGAACTGAGGACGCGCGAGATCGTCCTCGAGGAGTTCCCCGACGTCGCGAGCATCACCTTGAGTCACGAGGTGATGCCCCGTGGGCCAGAGTTCGAACGCGTCTCGACAACGCTCGTGAACGCATACCTCGCGCCGAATCTGGCGCGCTACATCGGAAACCTCGAGAGCGAGCTCCGCAAGGAGGGTTTTGCTGGTCCGCTCCTGATCATGCAGAGCACCGGTGGCGTGATGCCGCCCGACTACGTGGCGCGCCGCGCGGTCGGCGTGCTTGCGAGCGGTCCGACTGGTGGGGTGATGGGCGCAACCATCGCGGCGGGCATGGCGGGAATCGACGATTTCGTCGCCGTTGACATGGGTGGCACCAGCTACGACCTGTGCCTCGTCCGTGATGGTCGCCCCGAGATCAAGACCGATTGGAATTGGCGTTACCGCTACTACATCGGGATGCCGATGGTCGACGTGCAGTCGGTCGGGGCAGGGGGCGGGTCGATCGCTCGCGTTCGCCAGGGCGCCTTGCTCGTCGGCCCGGATTCTGCAGGCTCGATCCCGGGGCCCGTGTGTTATGGACGCGGCGGGAATCGTCCGACGGTCACCGACGCGGATGTCGTCCTCGGATACCTGCCGGTCGACGGCTTCGCGGCCGGGCGGATGTCGCTCGATATCGACGCGGCACGGGCCGCGATCGAACGCGACGTCGCGCAGCCGCTCGGCCTCGACGTCGTCGAGGCCGCGTGGGGTATCGAGCGCATCGTCAACGCCAATATGGCGAACGCGACTCGCAAGGTGCTCGCCGGGTACGGCGCTGACCCGCGCACACTGTCGCTGATCGCATACGGCGGAAACGGGCCGGTGCACGCGTGGGCGATCGCGCCCGAACTCGGGATCGAACGCATTGTCGTGCCCAAGGCCGCCCCGGCGTTCTCAGCGCTGGGAGTTTTGGTCGCCGACTACGTGGTCGACGTGTTGCGCAGCTATGTCACTCCGCTTTCGCAGCTCGACGTGGCTCGGCTGCGCGGCCTGTTGCGCGATCTGCTCGAAGAGGGTCGCAAAGAACTCGAGCCAGCGGGGCTCGATGACGCCGATGTCGAGATCGCTTTGATGGCCCAGATGTGTTATCCCGGCCAGAACTTCGACATGAGTGTGCCGCTCGTCGAAGGCGTCTCGTTCGACGAGACCAACCTGCTCGATCTCGCGGAACGATTTCACGATCAACACGAAGCCGAGCGAGGATTTTGCTTTCGCAACCAGCAACCGCTGGTACGCGGTGCACGACTCACGGCGCGCGGCGTGACCGAGAAGCCCAATCGGCTCGCCGCACTCGGCGCCGAAGTGGACGCGTCACGCACGATCACCGGATCGCGACCTGCGTACTTCGGAGAGTGGTTCGACACGGTCGTCTACGACGGCACTCGTCTCGCCGCCGGAGCATCGATCGCGGGTCCCGCACTCATTCAGGAGGCGTTCACGGTGGTCGTCGTTCCGCACACGATGCGAGTCGAACTCGACGCACTCGGGAATTACCACCTGACGCCGCAATAGATGCGCCGTGACCTCGTGCTCGCCCGCTCCCATGTGGCGGGCGAGCGAATCCTGCGGTCCAATCATTTGATCAGCGTGTCGGAAGTTTGTCTTTCGCATCGTCGAGGATGCCCCCGGCCGGGCGGTCGGCTGGGCGCGTCGCGCCGCCCGTCGAACCGGTGTCGAGTCCGACGGTGCACAGCGCCGATGCCGCCGCTACGGGGCCGGTTCCGGTGCCGTTGGTGGCCCGCACCGTGAACGAATACGCGCGACCGCTCAGGAGGGTCGTGTACGACGCGTTGGTCTTGGTGGTTGTCTGCGCCGCGCCACCGGGAGACGCGGAGACGGTGTATGTCGTGATCGGGCTCGAACCCCCATTGACGGGCGCGGCCCAGCTCACGTAGATCGCAGTGCCCGTCCAGCGACACTCGACGTTCGTCGGCGCTGCGGGCGCGAGCGCGGCTGTCACCGTGAACCCGGTCGGGAATCCGGCCGCGGCGATATCGGCCTCGGCAATCGTTGCTTGGTTGCCCGCTGCGTCGCGAAGCACAGCGCCGGCAAGCGCCCACGCACCTTGTTCGGCGTTCTGCGGGAGCGCGACCGCGATCGCGTACGTGCCATCGGTCGGGGTCCCTGCGGTTCGTTGCGCGGCACCGAACTCGATCGAAGTCACGGCCCCCGAAGGCGAGCGGACCAGCAGCGACGAACGCGGCGCAGTGTCGGTCACTCCTGATACTCCATCGCTGATCTGCGCAGTGACGGTGACCGTTTTGGGACCGCTCTGGGTCTCGAGCGAGGCCGGCGCGATGGCCAGGGTCACCAGAACTGGCGCACCCGCGTCAGGCCCACCGGGCGTGACCGCATTTGACGGCGCCGACGGCGGGCCGTCGCCGGACGCGTTCGTCGCCACGACAACGAAGACGTGCGTGACGCCATTGGTCAGGCCCGTCACCACCGCAGTCGTGTCGGTAGCGGGCACGGTCGTCGACTGGCCGCCAGGAACCGACGTCACGGTGTAACTCACGATCGGTGTGGATCCTTCATCGACTGGTGGGAGCCACGACACGGTCGCCGTGCCGAATCCCGCAGTGGCGCTGGCATTCGTCGGCGCGGCCGGCAAACGTTGATCGTCGACCGAAAAGCTCGTGGGGTAGCCGACCGCCGCGAGTTGCGCGGGAGGGATCGTGAGCTGGTTGCCGGCGCGGTCGCGCAGGATCACCGAGACGACGGGCCACGTCCCTGCCGCCGGGTTGGCCGGCACGACGAGCGTCCCTTGGTAGGTGCCGTCGAAGATCGTGCCGCTGATGCGCTGCGTCGGGCCGAACTGCACCGTTCCCGCGGGCGTGCCGTCGGGCTCCGCAAACGACACACTCGACAGCGGTGCCGCGTCGGCGACACCGCTGCCCGCGTCGGTGATGCGAGCAGTGATCGTGACCGCTTGGGTCGTCGCGGAGCCGGTCAGCTGCATCGGCGTGATCGTGAAGCTCGCGAGGGTCGGCACGACGAGATCGGTACCTCCCGGCGTGACCTGGTTCGACGGCGCCGACGCCGGCCCGGTGCCGACCGCGTTGATCGCCTTGACCGTGAAGGTGTAGGGCGTTCCGTTCGCGAGTCCTGCCACGATGGCGGTGGTGATGCCCGTGCCGACCGTCGCGGTCGTGTTGCCCGGACTCGACGTGACGAGGTAGCCGGTGATTGGTGCGCCACCGTCGTTCGCGGGCGGTAACCAGCTCACGCTGGCGCTGGCGTTGCCCGCGGCAGCGCTCACGGCCATCGGCGCAGACGGTGCGGTCGCTGTTTGCACGACCACGACCGATGGGCGCCCGGCCGCGACGAGCTGCGCGGTCGTGATCGTTCGCGAGTGTCCGGCGACGTCGCGCAGCACGATCGACGTGATCGTCCATGCACCTTGTTCGCTCCCCTGTGCGAGCGTGAGCTGTGTGCGGTAGGCGCCGCTCGTCGGGGTTCCCGACAACAGCTGTTGCGGCCCGAACGTCACTGTCGTGGCGCCGGCACCGCTCGGTGGCGTGAACGTGATGGCGCTGAGCTGGCCAGCCTCTTCGGTAGGGCCACTCGCGTCGTCGGTGACGCCGACGTCGATCGTGACCGACGCTGGCCCGCTCGTCGTCTGCACGACGACTGGCGTGAGCGACAACGCGGACAGGTTCGGGGCCGCGAGATCAGGAACGTCACCGATGGTCACCGCATTGCTCGGCGCGGAGACCGAACCCGGCCCGGCGGCGTTGCGCGCCTGCACTTGGAATGTGTACGTGACACCGCTGGCGAGGCCAGTGATCGTGCTGTTGCTCGCCGCGGCACCGACGTCGAGCGTCCGCCCTCCTGGAGTCGACGAGATCGTGTAGCCGGTGATCGCGCTCGAGCCCGTGACCGACGGGGCGAGCCAGCTCACCGTCGCGCCCGTCGTGCCGCTCTTGATCGCGTTGACGCTGCGCGGCGCGCTGGGCGTGCCGTCGCTGCGGACCTCGAAGCTCACGGGAAACCCGCCCGACGACCATTCGGTCGCGTTCATGGTCGAAGCGTTGTGTGCGGCGTCGACGGGGCGCGCGTAGACCAGCGTCCAGATGCCTTGCTCAGACCCCGGCGGCAACGTGACCGCGTACTCGTACCAACCGTCGAACTGCGTCCCCGACGTGCGCTGCTGGCTGCCGAACTGAGCGATCACTTCTTGGTCACCCGAGGGCGAGCGAAACAACGCCTCGCTGGGCGTGTCGGCGAGACCCGACGCGACACCGCTGATGTCGTCGGTGAGTCGCGCACGGAACACGAGCAACGCTGCTCCCGTGCTCGTGTCGACCGACGAGGGCGTGATCGTGAAGGCCCGAAAGCGAGGCGACACGATGTCGCCCGGGCCGGCCTGCGTGAACGTGGTCTGAAAGGTCGCGCCGACGAGGTCGGGAGCGAGCAGGGTGCGCCCATTGCCAACGTTGTCGCGCACGACGAGGGATTGCACGGTCCACACGCCCTGTTCTGACCAACGCGGGATCGTGGTCGATGCCGCGTACACCCCATCGAGCGCGCTGCCGCTCACGCGCTGCGCAGTGCCGAAGGTCGTCGACACCGTGTGGCTACCTGTGGGGCCACGCATCGTGATTTGGCTCGGCGCAGCTGTCGTGCCCGCTGAAACTCCGGAGGCGTCGTCGGTGATGCGCACCGAGAAGGTCAACGTCTGATTCGTGATCGATGTGTCGACCGTGGTCGGCGAGACCGAGAAGGCAACCACGCTCGGAGCAACGGTGTCGCCTGCACCCGTCTGGTTGACCGTGCTCGAAAAGCCGTTCGCGGCGAGTTGCGCGGCCGTGAACGTCTGGGTGTTGGCTGCTTGGTCGTGGGTCGTCACCGACGCAGTCCACGCGCCGGGCTCGCTCAACTGCGGGATCGTGATGACCGTGCGATAGGTGCCATCGAGCGGGTTCCCGCTGATGCGGTTCGCCTGTGAGAACCAGCCCTTCGCTACCTGCTGGCCAGTTGGGCCAGTCAGACGGATTTCGGTGAGCGGCACCGTGCCGCCGATCGACAAGCCCGCGAGGTCGTCGGTGAGTCGAATCGTCGCGGTGATCAACCCTGGAGCGGCATTCGTCGACAACGACCCCGGGGTGAGCGCCAGGCCCTCGACGTTCGGCGCCGTCGTGTCCGGAGCAGCATCCGCGGGCGCCGCTGGCCCGAGCGCGCCGATCATCGCCCCGACGAGTGAGACGACAGCCGCGGCGAACACCCGGCCCGAACTCCTAGTGGCCCGCACCGACTTTCATCGGCCGATTCGGGCGATTCGCCAGGCTTGGGTGCGCTTAGTGCCCGGCGATGCCGAGCTGTTCGGCGAGTGGCTGGGCGTGCACGTTCTTGCCGACCCAGCGTTTCGCGTCCGGGGAGGTCACGAGCCAGGCACAGACTCGGCCGATCACCTCGGGAGATGTGCCCGCGCCGCCCGCTTTCGAGAACTCGTCACCGTGCAATGCCCGCATGCGCTCGGTGTGCACCAATCCCGGCTCCAAGCCAATGACATCGATCCCCGAAGGACCCAGCTCGACGGCCAGTGTGCCGGTCGCGCGCACGAGCGCGCCCTTCGAGGTGCCGTACGCGAGGGACCAGCCGCCTTCGCCGACCGGCGCAGGCGGATCGATCATTCCGGCTGCGCTCACGACGTTGACGATCGTGCCGCCACCAGCAGCGATCATGGCCGGCGCGAGCGCTTGGATGATTCGATACTGGGCCAGCACGTTGCCGTGGAACGTCTTTTCGAACGCCTCCATCGGCGTGTCGAGAAATCGGTTCGTCGTTCCAGCGCCCTGATAGATCGCGTTGTTGACCACGACGTTCGGCGCGCCCCACTGCTCCACCGTGAGTCGGCACGCGCCGTCAACCGAGGCGTCGTCGAGCAGGTCCATCGGCAGCGGCATCACCGCGGCTCCAAGTGCTTCGATCGCGTCGGAGGTCGAGGCCAGACTGCCGGGCAACGCGATGCCCGAGCGTTCGTCGATCGCCTCACCTTCGTTCACGGTCCGCGCCGTGATCACGACATCGTGGCCCGCCGCTGCGAGCGCGATGGCGATCTGTTTGCCGATCCCCCGACTCGCGCCGGTCACGAACGCCAAAGGCCTGGTTGGAGCGGTCACCTGCGTAGTCTGCCCGGTCATGGACATCGCCGCCCTCTCGGACCTCACCCTGACCGACCACGCGGGCACGACTCGGCGACTCGGCGACGAGTGGGCCGATCGCCCGGTGGTACTCGTGTTCTTACGGCACTTTGGTTGACTGCACTGCCGTGAGCACGCCGCGCAGTTGCGCGACATCCACGACCAAGTCACCGCCAGGGGCGCCGAGGTGATCGCGATCGGAACCGGCAATCTGGCGTACGCATCGGCGTTCGTGAGCGACGAACGGATTCCATTTCCGGTGTTGGTCGACGACGATGCGGTCGCTGCGAATGCCGCGTCCGTGAAGTCGAGTTCGTTTGTCGGACTGTTCCACCCGCGCACGTGGGCGGCGAGCCGCGACACCGCCAAGCGTGGTCACCGCGTCCACAAGGCGGGCAAACGCGTCACCCAACTCGGCGCAACGTTTGTCATCGGTGCAGGGGGCACGGTTCGCTATGAGCACCTCGATGCTGACAGCACCGATCACGCGCCCCTGACCGAGGTCCTCGCCGCGCTGTGAAGTTCAAGGCGGTCGTGTTCGACTTCTACGGGACGCTTGCCATTCGGCGGGGCGACTCCGAGCCGCTCCGTGACATTCTTGCTCGCTATGGCTATACGGCCGACGACGACGCGATCTGGCGATTCTTCAATGACGGAATCGACGGAACGACCCACCACGACTATTCCGTGTCGCGCGATCACTACGTCGACTGGCAACGCGCTCGGTTCACCGGGTTGCTGCGCGAACTCGGCGTCGACGACGAGCACCACGACGATGTCAACGAAGCGCTGCGCTCGTCGTGGTCGTCGGGTGCGATGGAGCCCTACCCGGAGAGCCGATCCGTGCTCGACGAGCTACGTCGATGCAACACGCAGCTGGTGATCTGTAGCAACTGGGACTGGGACCTTCGCGAAGCCGTGGTCGACTCGGGTCTGCACGATCACGTCGACGCGATGGTGAGCAGCGCGTGGGTCGGCGCTCGCAAACCGCATCCGCACATCTACGC
>SXGT01009806.1_pt1 | contig 10038 bp, 6 predicted proteins | sample 3176221 | NCBI WGS metagenome assembly SXGT01 (sample SAMN11356862, study PRJNA531348) | freshwater metagenome | isolation source: freshwater sample F1-120 | place: China: Fuxian Lake, Yuxi | collected 2017-12-25
CATATATATTTCAACTGATTATGTGTTCGACGGCACAAAGTCGACACCTTATATAGAGAGCGATTTGCCAAACCCTCAATCTGTTTATGGGGCTAGCAAGCTCGCGGGCGAACGGCAACTCGACTTGAACCAAGACGCGGTAGTTCGCATTTCCTGGGTTTGTGGTGAGCACGGCAACAACATGGTCAAAACAATTTTGCGACTCGCAGCCACGAGTCCGACACTCACATTCGTCAATGACCAAATTGGTTCACCAACCTTTACGAGCGACGTTGCGCCAGTGTTAGTTGATATCGCGGCTCAGTCGCGCACAGGCATTTGGCATGTCACGAATCAGGGTTCAACTAGTTGGTTTGGTTTTGCCCAGGACGTTTTGCGCGCGGCAGAACTTGACCCCAGTCGTGTGCAGCCAATAGCAACTGCAGACTTGCGCCCGCAACGCCCTGCAAAACGCCCTGCAAATTCGGTTCTCGAGAACGCCAAAATGCGTAAGGCGAACTTGACATTGCTTGACGACTATCACACTCCGTTACAGCGACTTGTTGATCGTTTGGCGAGTTAAGGTTGAGTTGTGGACGAGCAAACACTTTTAAAAGAAATCGAGCCCGCTGCTGCTGATTTACTGAATCGTCATCTTGGTGTCGCAAAAGAGTGGTTCCCGCACGAGATGGTGCCATACAGCCGTGGCAAAGATTTCGAACCAGGCAAGCAGTGGACGCAAAACGATTCAGACTTCGGTTCTGCCGAGATCGAGATGTCAGATGCGGTGCGCGGTTCGCTGTTCGTTAATTTGTTGACCGAAGACAATCTTCCTTATTACTTTCGCGACATCAACTCCCTGTTTGGCGACGACGGCGTCTACGGCGAATGGGGACGTAACTGGACGGCTGAAGAAGGTCGACACTCAATTGTCATTCGCGATTATTTGACAGTGACGCGAGCAATTGACCCGATCGCGCTTGAGCGAGGTCGCATGCAACAGGTACGCGGTGGCGAAGTGCCGGCGCCACTCGACTTATACGAGGCGCTCGCTTATTTAAGCATGCAAGAACTTGCAACGCGCATCGCTCACCGCAACACGGGCAAAATGATGCATGACGAAGTTGGTGAAGCGATCATGGCGCGTGTTGGCAATGATGAGAATTTGCACTATTTGTTTTACCGCGATCTAACAACAGCGGCGATCGCCGTCGATCCATCGAACATGGTCATTGGCATTGAGCGAGCAGTGCGAACTTTCGCGATGCCTGGTACGGGCATTCCTGATTTTGAGCGACTCTCTAGAGAGATTGCTCGCGTCGGTATTTATGATTTGTTAATTCATCACGACCAGATCTTGCAGCCCGTCGTTATGCGTCATTGGAAACTTGAGCAGGTCACGGGTTTAACAGACGAGGCCGAAAAAGCGCGAGAGGCGTTATTTAAGCGAATTGAGCGCATCGGCAAGGTCGGCACCAAGATGGCCTCAGACCGCGTCAGCGCCTAAATTGCCGTTTCACTAGCGCACAAAAATCATAAATTCTGGGGCTGAACAGGCCTTAAAAAAGTAGTTGCTTCACAGTTGTGATTTGCGGGGCTGTGTCATCTGACATATAGTAGTGAAGCGGTTTGGTGGGACCGTGCGTTAAGTGACAAATCACCGAAATCAATATCCAAAACACAAGGGGAACAAATGTCTAATGCAGGTGAAAGTTTTAACGAATCAGTCTCGATGAGTAAGTTCTCGCGTCGTCATTTCATTCAAGGCGCGGCCGCTACAGGTGTCGGTATGGCACTTCCAATGTCTGGTTTACTTGGCAATAGTGTTGCAGGTGCTGCACCAACAACATTGCGCGTTGCGATCGCGAAGATTCAAAATGCACCGACTCCGTTCTCAACTAACGACGGAGGCAGTCTTCAGACACTGTGTAACGTCGGTGAATACTTGTCCTGGTCAAACGACAAGAACGAACTCGTCCCGCGAGTGGCCGAAAGCTGGAAAGCTTCAGGAGGAGGCAAGATTTGGACTTTCAAGATTCGCCAAGGTATTACCTTCCACGACGGCTCAGCACTCACCGCCGACGATGTTGTGTGGACATTTAAGAGCCATCTTGACCCTGCAAATAAGTCACAGGCCGCGGGAAAATTCAAAGGCATTTTGGAATCGGCCGGTGTTCAAAAAGTAGACAAGTTCACAGTTAAGTTTGAGTTGCTCGGAGCAGTGGGAACATTCCCTTATATCGTTGCGGGTACCAGCTACGGTCTCCTTATTATCAAGAACGGTGAGAGCGGTGGTCCAACATGGGAAAACAAGATGAATGGTTGCGGACCATACATCTTGGAAAAATATGTCAAAGGTGACCGTGCGACTTTCAAGAAGAACCCTAATTATTGGGACAAGACTCGGCAGCCAAAGTTTGATAAACTAGTGACGATCTCTTTCGAATCGCAGGAAGCTGCAGTCGCACAGATCCTTACCGGCAAACTTGATGCAACAACCGGTATTTCCGGCGCAACGGCAGCGAAGATCAATAAGAAAAAGATTGATCTCGTCCGAGTTGCATCAGCGGGCCACCTCAATACTCACCTTCGTTCTGATTTCGGTCCATTCAGCGCAGATAAGCGAATTCGGCAAGCGGCTGCATTGTCCATTGATCGCGAAGGATTCCTCAAAGGAGTCTTGAAGGGTCAGGGCGTTCTCGGAAATGACAGCGTTATGGATCCGTTCGCAACCAAAGATGCTTCGGTCACGCAGCGCAAGAAAGATGTCGCTCAGGCCAAGAAGTTAATGGCAGAGGCAGGCTCAACAGGCTTCAAGGTTGACTTGTCCACCTATCACCGTGACGACATCGACTTGTTGGCGGCTTTACTTAAGTCGTCGTGGGCCGAAATCGGCATTGAACTCAACCTTGCCACTATCTCAGATAGCTATTACACAGCGCCGTGGGATGCGAATCAGTCAAAGAAGGTGGAAAATCATTATTGGTTGGAGTCGAACTGCGGTATAACTGACTTCGGTCACCGTGGAGCGCCTGCCGAGTACCTCACCCGCGTATTCCGTTCAAATGGTGATTGGAACGCAGCTCACATTAAAGACGCAAAGCTTGATGCGGCGATCGACGAATACAATACAGCGACGACACCTGCAAAGGCGAAAGCCGCGAGTAAGAAAATTCAAGAGATATGTCTTGATCTGTCGTCTTATATCATTCCAGTTTTTGACGCTCGTACTGCTGCGGTTCGCAAAGGGCTGAAGGGCTTTTACGCAAACGGCATGGGTCAGTTCGACGCTGCAGCAACTCAATAGTCGAAAACTAATTGGTTAGGCAACAAAATGCCAGTGCACCTCGGTGCACTGGCATTTTGTTTCACGGAGTTGATTGCTGAAAATTGTTGAAAATATTGTCCAATCATCTATTCTTTCGCCGTGGGTAAATTTGTTTTAAAGCGCATAGGGCTTGCTCTTATCACATTATTCATTGTGACGACCGCAATCTTTTTCATGACTCACATCCTTCCCGGTAATGCCGCCGAGCGAATTTTGGGGCCTTTTGCCGAACGTATCAATGTCATCGCACTCGAAAAAGAGTTAGGACTTGATAAACCCATCTACTCCCAGTATTGGAAATGGCTTAGCGAGGCTTTCAGAGGCGAATTGGGTATATCGGTTCAGTATCAGAGTCCAGTCAGCGATTTGCTCTTGCCATCGCTTGGCTATTCTTTCCGTTTAGCAACGATGGCATTCTTGATTGTTGTACCAGTAAGTATTTTTGGTGGCGTCATTGCGGCAATAAATAGAGGTAAAACTGTCGACCGTTTTATCACCGTTGGTGGCTTAAGCGCCGCGGTTATCCCAGAGTTTGTTTGGGCAGTACTTCTTGTTTTCGTTGTTGGTGTCAAACTCGAGTGGCTGCCAGTCACTGCGTTCCCCGACGACGACATGAGTTTCTTTCAAGTTATTCGACATCTCATCATGCCGGCGATGGCACTTGTGTTTGTTTTGTTTGGCTATATTTCGCGCATCGCCCGTGCTGGAGTTATTGAGGCTATGGATTCAGACTACGCACGAACTGCGGTACTCAAGGGTTTAACTATGAGACAGATGATTAATCGTCACGTACTCAGGAATGCGTTGTTGCCAACTATTGCTGTTATTGCATCACAAGTACCATATCTTGTTGGCGGTCTCGTCGCGGTAGAAATCGTATTTAACTACCCAGGCTTCGGGTCACTGTTGTTGCAAGCCGTGCAATATCGCGACTACCCAATGTTGCAATCTGCGGTTCTCATTGTCGGATCAGTCATTGTGACCATGCAATTGATTGCCGATGTCTTGTTTGCTTTACTCAATCCCAGAATCAGACAGACGATTGCCGAATGAACACAGAAAACACCACCATCCGCACTGCTGCATCAGAGGAAAGAAATAAGATGCGCAGGGAACGCCTGGCATTGCTTCGTCGTAATCCTGCATTTCTAGTTGGCTCCGTGTTTGTGTCGATTTGGGTGATCGCAGCAGTTTTCGGCCAGGTCCTTGTGCCGATAAAGCCCGAGGAACTTGACTTCACTTCCACAGACACAGGCCCAAGTTCTGCTCACTGGTTCGGAACCGACACTCTTGGGCGAGATGTATTTGCGCGAGTCATAGTTGGCTCGCGACCAATAATTGTGATGGCTTTTTGTGCAACCATTCTCGGCACGGTTGTCGGAACCACAATTGGGTTACTAACTGGTTACTTTAAAGGCAAGTTTGATTTGATTGTTATGCGCATCTTAGATGCAATTTCAGCATTGCCTGTTCTGATTCTCGCCCTGCTCGCGTTAGCCGCTGTCGGAGGATCTTCCGAATTCGTTACCATCCTGATTATTGGTTTCGTATTCTCGCCAATAATTGCCCGCACCGTTCGTGCAACGGTGCTTGGCGAAGCTGAACTGGACTATGTGGCGGCAGCAAGACTTCGTACTGAAAAGACCCACCACATTTTATTCGTAGAAATCTTGCCTAACGTACTTCCTCCAATCGTTGTCGAGTTCACAATTCGCCTTGGCTATGCAGTTTTCGCTATCGCTACCTTGTCTTTCCTCGGTGTGGGAGTTGAGCTGGGATCTCCCAACTGGGGGTCGCAAGTTTCGGAGAATTATTCAGGCATTTTTAACAATTTGTGGTGGGCAACCGTGTTTCCAGCTGGCGCAATTGCGTCGCTCGCTATTGGCATCAATTTGTTGGCCGACGGCATCATGGAATCTTTTGAGATATGAGCAATCAACCGGCCACTTTGGAGCTTCGCGACCTGAGAGTTGCCTATCGTGTTCGCGGGATCGATCGTCAAGTACTCAGGGGAGTTTCACTGAGTATCGCAGCCGGTGAGGCGTACGGTCTTGTCGGCGAATCGGGCTGTGGTAAATCAACCGCGGCATTTGCGGCCATGCGGTACCTTCCACGTAACGGAATTATCTCCGCCGGTTCAATCCACTTTGAGGGCCAAGACATCACGTCTATGGGAGACAGCGAGATAAGAGAATTACGCGCCAACGCAATTTCCATGGTTTACCAGAACCCACTAGGCGCATTGAACCCGACGATCAAAATTGGCGATCAGATCGCGGAAGTGTTTCAGCTCCTTGGTAGGTCTAAATCTGATTCGATATTTCTCACAGAAGAAGCATTAAAGAGGGTACAAATTGCCGACCCAGTTCGAGTGATGAAACGCTTCCCTTACCAACTTTCTGGCGGCATGGCTCAACGTGTTGTTATTGCAATGGCTCTCGCTTCTAACCCGCGACTCCTGGTGATGGACGAGCCAACAACTGGTCTTGACGCAACTGTAGAAGCCGAAGTTCTCGACCTGGTTCGAACTCTACGTAGCGAAACAGGTACGTCGGTTTTGTTCATTAGTCACAATCTAGGTGTGATACGTACAATGTGTGATCGCATTGGCGTGTTGTATGCAGGTTTGCTGGTTGAAGAGGGTCTAGCCGAAACTGTGCTCTCAAATCCAAGCCATCCGTACTCTGTGGGCCTTCTTCGATGTATCCCGCGCGGTGGTCTAAACAAAAATCAAGATCGACTCGACACGATTGCAGGTACACCACCAGCGCTCGACGAAAATCTTGATGGGTGTGTATTTGTGGATCGTTGCACCATTGCAAAAGACAAGTGCCGAACTTCAACACCTGCGCTCATTAATGTTGGGAATAAACACTTCAGCCGTTGCTACTTCCACGAGCAGGCCTTCAATTTGCCACGCGCAGTTGACGGCGTCGGGCACAACGCTCGTGCAACACCAGTGTCCATTGAGCAAAAGTCAACACTGCTTGATGTAAGCAAAGTTTCAAAAACATTTGTTCAAGATAAAACAGACGTCAAGGTGCTTGTTGATGTCTCGTTGCACCTTCAAGCTGGCGAGACTTTGGGCTTAGTGGGCGAATCTGGCTCTGGCAAAACAACATTGGCTCGTGTGTTGCTTGGCATTATTCCCAATGATGAAGGTGGATCAGTTGCACTCAACGGCAGCACACTTGGTACGGTGCTGAAAGATCGAAGTGCCACCGAAGTTGGCGCCATTCAAATTATCTTTCAAAATCCTGATTCCGCACTCAATCGTCGCCACTCGGTCACCCGCATAGTTTCTCGCGCCGTTCAAAAACTGACTAGAGCATCTAAAGATGTGTCTAATGACCGCGCACAATCGTTGCTTAGTGACATGAGCGTGGATCCGTTGTTACACAGCGTAAAACCAACACAACTTTCGGGCGGTCTTAAACAGCGTGTTGCTATTGCTCGCTCATTTGCCGGAAAGCCGCAACTTATTGTTTGTGACGAACCAACTTCGGCACTCGACGTTTCGGTGCAAGCAAACATTCTGAATCTGTTAGTCGATCTGCAGTCGCGCGAGAATGTGAGTTATGTATTCATCTCGCACGACTTGGGTGTAGTCAGATACATCTCCGACCGCATTGCGGTGTTGTACCTCGGTCGAATCTTGGAACTTGGAAACGCCGAAACAGTGTTCACCGGTCCTCATCATCCTTACACTGAAGCCTTGGTGTCAAGCGTCCCAGACATCGCGGGTGCACAACGAGTGCGAATTCGGCTTGGCGGCGAAGTGCCAAGCCCCGCCAACCCGCCAACTGGTTGTGTTTTGAACCCGCGTTGTCCTCGAATGGCAGGTAGTGGTGTAGAACACTTATGTACCTCTGTTGAGCCATTGCTCACCGAAGTTGAGCCTGGTCACTTCATGCGCTGTCACATAGACATCCAGCGTCTTGCCGAAATACAACAATAAGTTATGAATCAGCGAGTTCGCACCGTCCGATTATTGTAGTGAGGGACGTCCAAAAACGGCGATGATTGCTTTGTTTCCGTACATTTCACTTGATTGACGGTACATGTCAACCTCGACATATTCAGGTTTTGTAATTGTTTGGTCCTTAATTGCTTCTGCGATGATCGGTCGAAACGCATGGTTCTCAAAGTGCTGTTTTTCTATACCGACGCAAGCAATACCAAGTGGCTTTAAAACTCGCGAGATTGCCAACATGTCGGAAACGCCAAGACGACCGGGAGCGAAAATCCCAGCACTGACCATAAAGTCGTAGTGAGACTGAGCGAAATAAATTGGTTTTAATAGATTTATCTCGTGAAATTCGGAATACACAGGGTTCCCATCGTCTCGAACCATAGTTGATGCTTGAATGATCTTTTCTTGAGAAATATCGACACCTTCAATTTTGCATTGGGGTCGAAGACGCGCAAATCTCTCGCCAAGCGTGCCGTTTCCACAGCCAATATCAATGATCTCGAGTTGCTCGTTAACTTCAATCAAAGTTGCCAAATATTCGGCAACGATGTGAGGGTAAACATAGTCATCGACAAAAACGTCTTCGCAGGATGGGGTCCAACGCGGATAGATGTCTTGATTATTTTGAAGACCCACCTTTTTATTCTACAGCGCACTTCTGTGCGTGGTATTTAGTAATTACATTCTGGATTGCGATGTGACACCTTGAGGTGTTGGTAATATCAGGTTGGTAACCAGTTAGTGCTTATGCGCGCATGCGCGAACCAGACGGGTCGAGCACTGGTTCAAGTTGCAACGATGCGGGTCGCATCTTGCCGATGATCTCAATTTCGAAACCTGTCGTGCCTGGCTTTGCCAATTCGGCAGGAACATAGCCCATTGCCAGAGACACACCGCTGTAGTGGGCGTAGCCGCCGCTGGTTATCCAACCGACAACTTTGCCACCGTGAAACACTGGTTCGTCACCGATGACATCTGCTGGTCGTTCTTTGTCAACATCGACAGTGAACATGACAAGTTTGCGTGCCGGGCCTGTTTTCATCTCGGTCTCGACTGCGGCACGTCCGATGAATTCGTGGTCGAACTTCATGGCGCGCTCCATGCCTGCTTCAAGCGGCGTATAGATCGGTCGATATTCTCTGAACCAAGTGCCAAAGTTTTTTTCAAGGCGCATGGTGATGAGAGCCCTGAAACCGAAAAGTCGCATGTCGAACTCTTTGCCAGCATCCCAGATTAGATCAAACAGATAACGCTGATATTCGGGGGCGATCCAGATCTCGTAGCCGAGATCTCCGGTGTAGGTCATGCGCGACAACCAAACTGGAGCGTTGCCGATATTTACCCGGCGAAAACTCATGAATGGAAAGTCTTTTGTTGCCAACGAAGTGTTGGTTAGTTTCTGCAAGACATCCCGCGATCGCGGACCCGCGACCGTGAGACCGACCATCGAAAGCGCCAAAGTTTCAAAGCGAATCTGTGAGTTTTTTGGCAAATGAGCCAAGAACCAACGCGGATGGTGAATTTCAGCCGCTTGAGATCCGAACAAAAAGAATTCTTCATCACCGATGCGTGAGATCGAGAACTCTCCGACTATTTTGCCTTCAGGATTGAGCATTGCAGTGAGAACTGTGCGGCCAATTTTCGGCAGGGCGTTGGTGAACAAGCCCTGTAGCCATGCTGCCGAGCCAGCGCCACTGACCTTATATTTGGCAAAGTTCGATGCCTCAGAAAAGCCGACGCGCTCGCGTACTGCGCGAGACTCTTCACCGACGTTCTTGAACGCATTTGATCGATAGAACGTGACATCTTCGGTTGGTTCTTTGCCTTTGTCTTGAAACCACAGCGGATGCTCGAGTCCGAAGCCCACGCCCATGACTGCATTGTGGTCAAGCAAGCGATCGTAAATTGGTGTCGTGTGTAGAGGCCGTGCTGCTGGAAGTTCTTCGTTCGGAAACGTGATACGAAAGCGACGCGAATAGTTTTCACGAACTTTTGCGTTGGTGAATTCGAGCGTTGCGTAGTCGCCGTAGCGAGCCACGTCCATACCCCAAATGTCTGCGCCTGGGTCGCCATGAACCATCCAGTTGGCAAGTGACAAGCCCACGCCACCGCCTTGTGAGAGACCAGCCATAACTGCGCATGCCGACCACATGCCTGGCATGCCTTTGATTGGGCCGACCAACGGATTGCCGTCTGGTGAGAACGTGAACGGACCATTGACGAACTTTTTGATGCCTGCGCGTCCGACGGCAGGGAAGTGCGCGAAACCACGCTCAAGTTCTGGCGCGATGCGCTCGAGGTCGTGTGGCAATAGTTGAAACACGAAATCCCACGGAGTTTCTTTCGGTGACCAGGGACGATTATTTTGCTCGTATGTGCCGAGCAGGATGCTTTGGCCCTCTTGGCGGGCATAAATTTCGCCAGCAAAGTCGATCATGTGTGGCAACTCTTTGCCGTTGACACGGTTGAACTCGATGACTTCTTCCATTGGCTCGGTCATCAAATAGTGGTGCTCCATTGCCAATACCGGAAGTTCGATGCCGCACATTCGACCGACTTCGCGAGCCCACAGACCGCCGGCGTTTACGACATGTTCGGCATGAATCGTGTGGTCTTTGTCGGTGATGACATCCCATGTGCCGTCAGGGCGGTGGTTGAGAGCGGTGACCCAAGTGTTGGTGTAAACCTCGGCACCACGATTTTTTGCGCAAATTGCATAAGCATGCGTGACGCCGTACGGGTCAACGCTGCCTTCGTC
>SXGT01487628.1_pt1 | contig 10037 bp, 7 predicted proteins | sample 3176221 | NCBI WGS metagenome assembly SXGT01 (sample SAMN11356862, study PRJNA531348) | freshwater metagenome | isolation source: freshwater sample F1-120 | place: China: Fuxian Lake, Yuxi | collected 2017-12-25
ACGATCCGGACATCAAGGAGTTGCGGGCGCGGCAGATGCGCAATGTGATCGGCACCCTGATGATCTCGCAGGGCACACCGATGATCAGCCACGGTGACGAGATCGGACGCACTCAGGGCGGCAACAACAACGCCTACTGTCAGGACTCCCCGATCGCCTGGGTGGACTGGTCCAAGCTCGAGGACAACGCCGACATGCTGGAGTTCACCCGCAAAGCGGTGGCCCTGCGCAAGAAGCACCCGGTGTTCCGGCGTCGCCGCTTCCTGGCGGGCAATCCGATTCGCAGTGGCGAGCAGGAGCGTGACATCGCCTGGCTGACCCCGGCCGGAGTCGAGATGACCCCGGAGGACTGGGGTTCGGGTTTCGGCAAAAGTGTCGCGGTGTTCCTCAACGGGGATGCCATCCCGGAACCCAACGCCCGCGGCGAACGCGTCCGGGACGATTCGTTCCTGCTGTGCTTCAACGCACACGACGAATCGCTGGATTTCGTGCTGCCCCCCGATGATTACGCCGAAAAGTGGGTAACCGCGTTGGACACCGGCGATCCCGCCGGTGCCCACGAGGTGACGATTTCTGCCGGCGAGAAGATGTCGCTGCAGCCGCGATCGCTTCGGGTGCTACGGAAAACGACCTAGGCGGTAACGGCTGATGGGTGTCCCGCTCTCCACGTATCGGCTCCAGATGCGCGGTGATTCCTTCACCTTCGCCGACGCGGTCGACCTGTTGGACTATCTGGATGATCTGGGGGTCTCGCACCTCTACCTCTCCCCGATCCTGACCGCGGCCGCCGGTTCCAGCCACGGCTATGACGTCACCGACCCGACCACGGTGTCCGACGAACTCGGCGGACCCGAGGGCCTGGCCGCGTTGTCCGCCCGCGCCCGGGCCCGTGGGATGGGCCTGATCGTCGATATCGTGCCCAACCACGTCGGCGTCGACGATCCCGCGCAGAACGCCTGGTGGTGGGATGTGCTCACGCATGGCCGAGACTCCGCCTACAGCAGCTACTTCGACATCGACTGGGATCTCGACCACGGCCGGATCGTGTTGCCGGTGCTGGGATCCGACGGTGACGTCTCCGACCTGACCGTCGACGGAGATCGGCTGCGGCTCGGCGATCGGGTCTGGCCGATCGCGCCGGGTACCGCGCAGGACGGCGCGCCGGGTGCCGAGGTGCACGACCGTCAGCACTACAAGCTCATCGGCTGGCGGAACAATCTCTGCGGCTACCGCCGGTTCTTCTCCATCACCTCCCTGGCCGGTCTGCGCCAGGAGGACCCCGCGGTGTTCGACGCCTCTCATGCCGAGGTGGGCCGTTGGTTCACCGAGGGCCTCGTCGACGGATTGCGCATCGACCATCCCGACGGGCTCGCCGAGCCCGCCGCCTACGTCACGGACCTCCGCGATCTGGTCGGCGAGACGGCCTGGATCGTCATCGAGAAGATCCTGGCCCCCGACGAGCCGCTCGACACCGGGCTGCCGGTGGACGGCACCACCGGCTACGACGCGCTGCGCGAGATCGGCGGCCTGTTCGTCGACCCGGCGGGCGAACCGGCGTTGACCGCGCTCTACGAGAGCAGCGGCATCGACCGCGGCGCCATCGAGCAGCAGACCTCCGCGCTGAAGACAGTCGCCGCCACCGACACCCTGAGCAGCGAGCTGGCCCGGGTGTGCCGGGCCATCGTCGCCGACATCGGCGCCGACCATGCCCTGCTGGCGGATGCGGTCACCGCGCTGCTGACCCACGTGCACGTCTACCGGTTCGACTACCTGAATCTGACCGCGGTGGGGCCCACCGCCATCGCCGCGGCCGTCCGCACGCGGCCCGAACTGGCCGACCCGCTGCAGCTGGTCGCCGCGGCCCTCGCGCACGACGGCGAGGCCGCGGTGCGTATCCAGCAGCTCTGCGGCGCGGTGACCGCGAAGTCCGTCGAGGATTGCCTGTTCTACCGGGATGCCCGGCTGGTCACCCTCAACGAGGTAGGCGGCGAGCCGTCGCTCTTCGGCGTGAGCGCCGCCGAGTTCCACGAGCGGTCGGCCACCAGGGCTCGGCTGTGGCCACACGCCATGGTGACGCTGTCCACCCACGACACCAAGCGCAGTGAGGATGTGCGGACCCGCATCGGTGTGTTGTCCCAGCTGGCCGACGTGTGGGCAGAACGCGTCGAACGCTGGTCTCAGATCGTGCTGAGCCCGGACCCGGCGACGACACTCTTCCTGTGGCAGAACGTGTTCGGAGTCTGGCCTGTCGACGGCGAGGTGTCCGACGCCTTGCGTACCCGCCTGCATGCGTACGCCGAGAAGGCGATCAGGGAGGCCGCGCTGCACACATCGTGGAACGACCCGGACACCGAATTCGAGTCGGCGGTGCACGATTGGGTCGATGCCATCATCGATGGACCGGTGTCCAAGGAACTGACCGCACTGGTGGCCCGCGCCGATGCGCACGCCCGCAGCGACAGTCTCGGCCAGAAACTGTTGGCGCTCACGGTACCCGGCATCCCGGATGTGTATCAGGGCACCGAACTGTTCGACGACAGTCTGGTCGACCCGGACAATCGCCGGCCGGTGGACTACGCGGCGCGCCGCGCGGCACTGGAGGCGCGCACTGATCCCAAGATCCGGGTGGTGGGCGCCGCGCTGCGGCTGCGCCGGGAATTGCCCGACACCTTCCTCGACGGCGGTTACCGACCGGTGCCGGCCACGGGATCCGCCGCCGCGCACCTGGTCGCCTTCCTGCGGGGCGATGACGTGCTGGTGGCGGTGTCGCGGTGGACCGTCACGCTCGCCGAGATCGGTTGGGGGGACACCACCGTGACCCTGCCAGAGGGTATTTGGACCGACCGGTTGACCGGGCGTACGCACGCCGGGACCCCGGCAGCGATCGAACTCTTCGCCGAACTGCCGGTGGTACTGCTGGAGCGCACCGATGTCTGAGCGTGAATTCGCGGTGTGGGCGCCGCGTCCCGACCGGGTACAACTGGACGTCGACGGCAGCCTGCACGCCATGGAGCGCGGTACCGACGACTGGTGGCGGGCCACGGTGGCGGCCGGTCCGGACAGTCGCTACGGGTTCGTCCTCGATGACGACGACACCGTGCTGCCCGATCCCCGCTCGGCCCGCCAACCCGACGGCGTGCACGCACGCTCGCAACTGTGGACGCCCACCGCGCCACCGCAGGACTGGACGGGACGCTCCGTCGAGGGCGCCACCATCTATGAGTTGCACGTCGGGACGTTCACTCCGGCGGGTACGTTCGACGCCGCGGTCGAGAAGCTGCAGTATCTGGTCGATCTCGGTGTCGACTTCGTCGAACTGATGCCGGTGAACGCCTTCAGCGGCACCCACGGCTGGGGTTATGACGGTGTGCTCTGGTACGCGGTGCACGAACCCTATGGCGGCCCGGATGCCCTGCTGCGCCTCGTCGACGCCTGCCACGCTCTCGGTCTCGGCGTGCTGATCGACGCGGTGTTCAACCACCTCGGGCCGTCCGGGAACTACCTGCCCAGGTTCGGGCCGTATCTGTCCAGCGGCAGCAACCCGTGGGGCGAATCGGTCAACATCGGCGACGCCGGGGCCGACGAGGTGCGCCGCTACATCATCGATTGCGCGCTGCGCTGGATGCGTGATTTCGGCGCCGACGGCCTGCGCCTGGACGCCGTACATGCGCTGGTGGACACCACCGCCATCCACATACTCGAAGAGTTGAGTACCGAGACCGACGCCCTGGCAGCCGAATTGGGACGGCCACTGTCCCTCATCGCCGAGAGCGACATGAACGACCCTCGGCTGATCACCCCGCGCGAGCAGGGCGGTCTCGGGCTCACCGCGCAGTGGGACGACGATATCCACCACGCCATCCACACCGCGGTATCCGGTGAACGGCAGGGCTACTACGGCGATTTCGGCACCCTGGAGACGCTGGCGCACACCCTGACGCACGGCTACTTTCATGCCGGCACCTACTCGTCGTTCCGGGGCCGCCGGCACGGTCGCCCCTTGGACACCGCCACGATTCCGGCGACCCGGCTGCTGGCCTACACCCTCACCCACGATCAGGTGGGCAACCGCGCCACCGGTGACCGGCCGTCGCAGAACCTGACCGCCGGCCAGCTGGCGGTGAAGGCCGCACTGGTACTCGGATCTCCCTATACGGCAATGCTTTTCATGGGTGAGGAATGGGGTTCGAGCAGCCCGTTCCAGTTCTTCACCTCACATCCGGAGCCCGAGCTGGGCCGGGCCACCGCGGAGGGCCGCAAGGCCGAGTTCGCCGCCCACGGCTGGGATGCCGACGAGATCCCGGATCCGCAGGACCCCGAGACCTTCACCCGGTCCAAGCTCGACTGGGCCGAGGTCACCGAGGGTGGGCATGCCCGGCTGCTGCAGGTGTACCGCCAGCTGATCGCGTTGCGGCACAACGAACCCGACTTCGCCGACCCGTGGCTGGACCACCTGCGGGTGGACTACGGCGAGGATGCGCGGTGGATCGTTCTGCACCGTGGCACGTCGGCAGTGGCGTGCAATCTGGGCGACTCCGCGGTGACGGTCCCGGTCACCGGAGAGGTGGTGCTGGCGTGGGACGACCCATGGGCCGACGGTGCGGGCACCGTCGTGCCCGCGCACTCGTTCGCGGTGCTGCGGACTCAGGTCAGATAGCGGTAGGTCGGCGAACCCGGTTCGAGCAGTTCGACATGCGCCTCGGATTCGTGCATCCGGTGCAGCAGTCCGTCGAGATCGGTGGACGAGCCCAGCTCTATACCGACCAGCGCCTCCCCGGTTTCGCGGTTGTTGCGCTTGACGTACTCGAAAAGCGTGATGTCGTCGTTGGGTCCGAGCACGCTGTCCAGAAAACCGCGTAGCGCACCCGGCTCCTGGGGAAAGTCGACCAGAAAGTAGTGCTTGAGACCGCGGTGCACCAGCGACCGTTCGAGGATCTCGCCATACCGCGACACGTCGTTGTTACCACCGGAGATGATGCAGACCACGGTGGAGCCCGGTGCGATATCGGCTTCCATCAATGCGGCCACCGACAACGCACCCGCCGGCTCGGCGATGATGCCTTCGCTCTGGTAGAGGTCGAGCATCGCCGAGCAGACCGCGCCCTCGTCGACCGAGGTGATCGACAGCATGTCCCCGGCCGCGGCCAGCGCCGCGTAGGGATTCGCGCCGGCCTTCGCGACGGCGGCCCCGTCGACGAACTGGTCGACATGCTCGAGCGTCACCGGCGCGCCGGCGGCCAACGCGGCCATCATCGATGCCGCGCCCGCCGGCTCGGCGCCGAGCACCGCGGAGTTCGCGGTGCGCTCGGACAGATAGGTGGTGATACCGGCGATGCATCCGCCGCCGCCGACCGGGACGATCACGACATCCGGCTCACCGGGCAGTTGCTCGAGCAGTTCGACCGCGATGGTGCCCTGCCCGGCCATGGTGCGCGGATCGTCATAGGGCGGCACCAGGGTGGCTCCGGTGCGGGCCACATCATCGAGTGCGGCCTGCGCGGCCAGGTCGTAGGTCTTGCCGCCGACGATCAGCTCGATGAACTCGCCTCCGTGATAGCGGATCCGGTCGCGCTTCTGTTTCGGCGTCTTGGCCGGCACGTAGACCCGGCCGTGCACGCCCATGGACCGGCAGGCCAGCGCGAAGCCCTGGGCGTGGTTACCCGCCGAGGAACAGACCACACCGGCCGCCAGCTCGTCGGGGGTCAGCTGCATCAGCAGGTTGTAGGCACCGCGAAGCTTGTAGGAGCGCACCGCCTGGAGGTCCTCGCGCTTGAGGTAGACCTGGGTGCTCGTCGCGTGCGACAGCCGGTCGCTGAACTGCAATGGGCTCTGGGTGACGACGCCGGCGATTCGCACTGCGGCCTCGTCGATGTCGGCCGCGGTGAGCGGCGATACCTGGGGGCCTCGAATCAGATCAGCGGACACCGCTCAATGGTGCCATCACCTGCTCTCCAGGCGAAAACGGATAATCCGACACATACAGGGTTTCGGTTGCCCGAACTCTAGGTTGCGAGTTATCGTGTACCCGTGACCACGCCCACCGAAATCAGCGTCGCCGGCGTTCCCTGGCCCACGTACAAGGCACTCGCGCTGATCATCGGCGCCGTGGTGCTCGTGGTCGTCGGTCTCCTCACCGCCAGTCTCGGCCCGGCAGTGCTCACCGCCGCGGGCACGGCGACACTGGTGTGGCTGGCCGGCGGTATGTCCGCCCGTCGCTGACCGGCCCGTGCACACTTGTGCACCATGACGGATCGACGACCGCCTGACCCGCTCGACCCCGAACGGATCGTCCCGTCGTGGCTGCGCGCCGGCGCCACCGAGCAGCGCTGGCCGGTGATCGTCGCCATCGCCGCGGTGATCGCGCTGCAATACGCCATCCCCGACCGGTACACCATCGTCCCGCGCTGGCCCCTGATCGCGCTGGAACTGCTGCTGTTGTTGGTGCTGCTGGCGGTCAACCCCCTCAAACCGTCCCGGTTCAGCTATGTGTCCACCTGGGCGACCCGCGCCCTGATCGCCGCGATCACCATCGACAACACCGCGTCGGCGACCGTGCTGGACTACCGCATCCTCACCGGCGGTGTCGGCGACGATGTCGCCGTGCTGCTCGGCAGCGGCGGAGCGATCTACATCACCAACATCATCGCCTTCGGCATCTGGTACTGGCTGCTGGACCGCGGGGGCCCGCTGGCCCGGCTCGGCGGGGACAACCACTACCCCGATTTCCTGTTCCCGCAGATGTCGGATGCCGACCATGCGCCGCCGGACTGGCGGCCCACCTTCATCGACTACCTGTACGTGGCCTTCACCAACGCGGTCGCGTTCTCCCCCACCGACACGATGCCCATGGCCCGCTGGGCCAAGCTGATGATGGCCGTGCAATCGCTGGTCGCACTCACCACCATCGCGCTGGTCTTCACGCGCGCGGTCAGCTTGTTGCACTGAGACGGTCCGATCAACCGGGCAGCCAGGCCTGTCTGGTCCGTTCGGCGATGGCGTCGTTCGCGGTGCCCTTGCCGTCCCACAGACCTCTGCCGGCCGCGATGGGCATAGCCCACCACAGGACAGAGGTGTCACGAACCTGCCGAATCGGGACGCCGGTGGCCACGGCCGCGTAGTGCAGCCAGAAATCGTCGGCGAAAGGGCAGATATCGGCGAACTCGTCGCCGCGCGCGCGGAGCGTGTCGAGCAGCCTCGGCGGGTAGGCCACCCCGGACACCCCGGTGGCGAACACCCGCTCAGAGGGCTCCGTCGTCGTACATGTCAGCCACGAACGGTACGGCGCGTTGGTGCGCATTCGCGCGCGGAACGCCGTGACCTCGTCGGGCCGGTGCGCCGCCAGTAGTTCTTCGAGCCAGTTCGGCGGATAGAAGACATCGTCGTCCGCGGTGACCAGGGTGCGCTCGGATTCGTCGGGGAAGATCTCGCAGACGTACGGGAAATACTTCTTGTGCGGTCCGTAGTCGCGGCAGGAGCGAATTTCCAGCCCGCGGGCGCAGAGCCGCTTGAGGGTTGCCGGCGGATCCGCGAGCGCAGCGGCGTCGTCCAGCCAGAGGATGACCCGGCGTGGCTTGAGATTTCCGGCGCCGATGGTCTCGATCGTCTTCCATACCGTGGCGATCCGCTTGCCGTAGCTGGTGAGTGAGACGTTGGCGTCGCCGTCGCCGACGATCGGCGACATGGACCGGTGGTTCGCCACGACAAGCTTCGGCTCCAGGGCAAGAAACTCGGTCAGCGCCAGTAGATATTTGATTGGATTCTTCGGAATAGCACCCGTGTTACGCATAGCGAGGCCCCCCCAGGCCAGTCCCCCGCGGGAACGTTGCGACTGGGCCAGCACCGCAATTATTAACGGCACTAACCAATTTGGTCGACCTCTGCCCCGCGGCTGTATTCACCGAAACTCGGCCGACCTCGGCACAGTTTAGCGAACAGAACGGCTTCCGGAGGCCCGAACGACGCCATTGGGCGGAGATTCGGCGAATGCCGAACGACGGACAGCCACCAGGATCAAGATCATAAGTTGCTGAAACACAACGTAATCCAACGCGCAAGTCGGCGCGTGGCCTTGGCGGGACTCGATAGCCTGCGGCGTTGCCGGCTACCAGGCCTTCGATCGTTGATCATGTGCGCTAGTGCTTGTTTGCAGAAGCTGCACCGCTCGGACCTCCATGCGCGATTGGCCGGACTCGATAGCTGTCGATAGCGCAGGCATCGAGCCGATCGCGACAGGCAAATCGAAAATTCAACGGGCGGTTGGCAAACCGCAACGCTCCATACACGGCCAGGACTTGATGGCGCATCGTCACACGTTGCTCTAGCCTGACGCGCGGGGGCAGGTGGCGATCGGCACTTCGGAACCGGTTGTCCAAGCAGACACAAGGAAAGGCACCGGGGGAACTGTGAATGTCGAAGGGACCTTGCGACAGCTCATTCGCCGGGCCGGTTATGCGATCAGAGGGAACAAGACATTCCGGTCGTCAGGCGAGTACTGGGAGCAACGGTATCGGAACGGCGGCACCTCCGGTGCCGGCTCGTACAGCAGGCTGGCCGGCTTCAAAGCCGCGGTACTGAACGACTTCGTCGCGACCCACCACGTCACCACCGTCATCGAGATCGGGTCCGGTGACGGCGCCCAACTGACTCTTGCCGAATACCCCGACTACACCGGGGTCGACGTATCGCAGGTCGCGCTGGAATCGACGCGACGCCTGTTTTCGGGCGACTCGTCAAAGCGTTTTCTGCACACCAGCGAAATGACGACGAAAGACCGAGCCGAGCTCGCGCTCTCCCTCGACGTGATCTACCACCTCGTGGAAGACGCCGTGTTCGACAGCTATATGCGGCAACTCTTCGACTCGGCGACCGAATATGTGATCGTCTACTCGAGCAACACCGAGAAGTCCTGGTCGAGTCCGCACGTCCGGCACCGTGAATTCACCCGCTGGGTCCAGGATCACCGGCCCGACTTCGAACTCGTCGAGACCATTCCGAACCAGTACCCCTACGACAAGGCTGATCCCGACAACACCAGCTTCGCCGATTTCTTCATCTTCGAGCGGGTGGGAGACTGATCCGCTCAGCCGCCCAGACAGCCGGGCCCCAGCAGCGCCTTGAGGTCGCCCATCAGCGCCGATGACGGCGTCACCCGCAACGACTGATCAAGTTCCAGGGTGGTGATGCGCTCCCCGCTGATCAACCTCAGATGCACCTGGGAGGTACCAGGATGGCGAGCCAGTACCTGCTTGAGCGCGGTCACCTTGTCCACCGTGCACTGTCGAGTGGGCAGGCTGACTGCGACGGGACGGTTGCCCTGGGCAGTCGAGAAGTCCGGCACCACAAGGTCATTGGCGATCAGCGAGATCCGGTCGTCTCGGATGGCCACCTTGGCGCCGACCACCACCACCGCGTCATCGGCGATATCGGCACCGAACGCCGTGTAGGTCTGCGGGAAGAACAGCACCTCGATCCCGCCGGTGAGATCCTCCACTTGAGCTGAGGCCCAAGGCAATCCGTTCTTGTTGACGCGACGGTTCACCGAGGCGAGGATGCCGCCGATGCGCACCTGGGTGTCGTTGGCGATATCGCCTTCCAGGATCGCCGGGATCTGGGTGTCGACATGAGCGGCCAAGAGATGCGCCACACCGTCGAGCGGATGCCCGGACACGTAGAGCCCCAACATCTCCCGCTCCAGGGCGAGCTTGTGTTTGTCCTCCCACTCGCCCTCGGGCACCGGGATGGTGAAGACCGACTCCATTCCGGAATCGGCGTCCCCGCCACCGAACAGATCGAACTGACCGATGGCCTCGGCCTTCTTGGTGCCCAGCACCGAGTCCACCGCGTCCGCATGCACCAGGAACAGGCCCTTGCGGGGATGGCCCAGCGAATCGAAGGCGCCGGCCTTGACCAGCGATTCGGTCACCTTCTTGTTACAGGCGCCGATGTCGATCTTGTTGAGGTAGTCCGAGAAGTCGGTGTACTTGCCCTTCTCATTGCGTGCGTTGATGATCGATTGCACGACATTGGCGCCGACGTTG
>SXGT01720571.1_pt1 | contig 10036 bp, 11 predicted proteins | sample 3176221 | NCBI WGS metagenome assembly SXGT01 (sample SAMN11356862, study PRJNA531348) | freshwater metagenome | isolation source: freshwater sample F1-120 | place: China: Fuxian Lake, Yuxi | collected 2017-12-25
AATAGCAACAAAGAGGCCATGTACATGAAAAATCGGCAAGGCGTGGATTAACACATCTGATTTTTGCCAGTCCCAATACTGCTGCAGAACGCGGGCGTTGCTGCGTAAATTGTTGTGCGACAACATGGCACCTTTGCTTCGTCCTGTGGTGCCGCTGGTGTAAATAATTGCAGCCAAATCCTCATTGCTCACCGCCACAGGCTGGTGCACCCGGCTACATTGGGCCGCGCGCTCTAACAGCGAGCCCGTGCGGTCGTCATTGAGGGTAAACACATACTCCGTGCCCGACGTAAATGCCAGCTTGCTGACCCAACCGAAATTAGCACCCGAACACACCACCACCGCAGGCGCTGCGTCGGTCATAAAGTATTCCAACTCGGCCTTCAAATACGCGGTATTGAGTGGCAAAAACACCAAGCCTGTGCGCAAGGTTGCCAAATACACAATCAGCGCTTCCACTGATTTTTCCACCTGCACTGCAATCCGAGCGCCCGGCTCTAACTCCAAAGACACCCACAAGTTAGCCACCATGGCGCTTGCGTCTTCTAAGTCTTGCCAAGAATACGCCAGACCAGAGTCGGTTTCCACTGCGCATTGCTGCATATTGGAAGGGAACGCGTTACGCAAGGCCACATAGAGATTGGAATTAGAGCGCATAGAGTTTGAACGAGTAGTTTCAAAAAAGTGGGTTGCGTTTTTGGAGAAATGCATCAATGCCTTCGCGGTGTTCCGCGCTGTTGGCATAACTGTAAGGCGAAAGCGGCAGAGAACGCAAAGTCTGTTTATTGAGTCGCGTCGATTGAGGGCCGAGTTGTATCACCCGCTTCACCATCGCCTCACAGTGCGTCTGCCAAGCTTCGCCTGGAAGGCAATGCGTCAAAAATCCACAGATTTGCATGTGGGCCGCGTCAAACACCTCTGCCGCTAGCAACATGGCCCGGGCGGTCGTTTCACCCACTGCTTTACTGACCAATGCAGTTTCTTTGGGAGCCATCGGAAATCCTAAGCGCGCAATCGGCGCTCCAAAGCGGCTGGAGTCCTTGGCAACACGCAGATCGCAACAACTGGCAATCTCAACGCCTGCGCCCATGCAATTGCCTTCGATTTGGGCCAGGATGGTGACGTCACAGTCCAGCATCGCTTGTAAAGCGCCCCACACCTCTTGCTCATGAAACTGCTGAAGCTGCGCTTCATCAAAACGGAAACTGGGGTACTCTGAAATATCACCGCCTGCACAAAAATGCCCCGCAGCGCCTTGGACCACTACGCATCGGACTGCGGCGTTGGTCTGTAACTCCAGAAAAATTGTCTGTAAGGTTTTCCACATGGAACGCGACATGGCGTTGAATTTTCCACCGTAGTCTAGGGTGACCCGCGCAACAGGGCCATCGATTGCGAGGTGAATCTGGCCCGCCATCTTTTCCTTCGTCCTAAAGATCAGAGGGGTTGTGCCGTCCGGCCCAAACCCATAAGCCTATGCCGCCCAGTACCATTGGAACGCACAACCACTGCCCCATGCTCAATCCTAAAGAAAGAATCCCCAAGTAGGCATCGGGCTCGCGAAAGAACTCCGCGATAAAGCGAAAGACACCGTACCCCACCAAAAATCCTGCGGCGACGCGCCCGGTTTTGGGTGTAGTTTTGGCGTACCACCACAGCAAGACAAACAGTAGCAAGCCTTCTAACAAAACCTGGTACACCTGAGAAGGGTGGCGCGGTAAGTCACCCGCACCCCTAAATACCATAGCCCATGGCAAAGTAGGATCTGCCAAACGCCCCCACAACTCGCCGTTGATAAAGTTACCCACCCGCCCGGCAGCGAGTCCCGTTGGTACGCAGGGGGCCACAAAGTCAGCAACTTCCCAAAAGGACCGTTTGCGTGAATAGGCGAACCAAACCATCGCAACGATGACGCCTAACATCCCCCCATGAAAACTCATTCCCCCTTGCCAAACCGCAAAAATCTCCCAGGGATGAGACGCAAAATACACCGGTTTATAAAACAAACAATAGCCTAAGCGCCCGCCCAAAACCACACCCATCACGCCAAGAAACAAAATTTCTTCCACGTCTTGGTAGCTCCAAACACTGCTTCCGTTGGCATGCAAAAACGGCGCGTGGCGCAGACGTCGGCTGCCCAGCCACATGAACAACGCAAAGGCTGCAAGGTACGTTAAGCCATACCAATGCAGGGCGACTGGCCCCAGTTGCAGCGCTACTGGGTCAATTTGTGGGTGTATCAACATGGTCAGCATTGTGCCTGTCTTGGAAGGGAATAAGCACACTGGCGATTGTGGAAAAATACGCGTCTGCAACAATACGTTTTGATTCGCTAATTTTTTGCCCTACGGGGCCCACCCTAAGAGAGCCGACCATGGACATCAAGCCCGTTATTCTGAACCCGCGCAGCAAAAATATTACCGAAGGTAAATCTCGGGCACCCAACCGCTCGATGTACTACGCCATGGGCTACCAAGAAAGCGACTTTAAAAAGCCCATGGTAGGCGTTGCCAACGGCCACAGCACTATCACCCCTTGCAACAGCGGCTTACAAAAACTCGCTGATGCAGCCGTTGAAGGTATTGAAGAAGCGGGTGGTAATGCCCAAATTTTTGGTACGCCCACGATCTCCGATGGCATGGCCATGGGAACCGAAGGCATGAAGTACTCCTTGGTGAGCCGCGAAGTGATTTCCGATTGCATTGAAACCTGTGTCCAAGGTCAATGGATGGACGGTGTTTTGGTCGTTGGGGGCTGCGACAAAAACATGCCCGGCGGCCTGATGGGGATGTTACGGGCAAACGTTCCAGCGATTTATGTGTACGGCGGCACCATTCTTCCCGGACGTTACAAAGGGCAAGACCTGAATATCGTTAGTGTGTTTGAAGCGGTGGGTCAAAACGCTGCGGGCAATCTCAGTGACTTTGATCTTCACGAAATCGAACAACGCGCCATTCCTGGAAACGGCTCATGCGGTGGGATGTACACAGCCAACACCATGTCCAGTGCGTTTGAAGCCTTAGGTATTTCCCTCATCTACTCCAGCACCATGGCCAACCCCCATGACGAGAAGATGAACTCCGCCAAAGAGTCGGCCAAGGTTTTGGTCGAAGCCATTAAAAAAGACATCAAGCCGCGCGATATCGTTACCCGCAAGTCCATTGAAAACGCCGTAGCGGTCATCATGGCAACCGGCGGCTCCACCAACGCCGTATTGCACTTTTTAGCGATCGCCCACGCGGCAGACGTAGAGTGGACCATCGATGACTTCGAGCGTGTTCGCGTGAAGACCCCTGTGCTGTGCGACCTCAAACCCAGCGGCAAATACCTTGCAGTCGACCTACACAAAGCTGGAGGCATTCCCCAAGTCATGAAGACACTACTGGTGGCGGGCCTGCTGCACGGCGACTGCATCACCATCACGGGCCAAACTATCGCGGAGGTTCTCAAAGACATTCCAGACGCACCCCGTGCGGACCAAGATGTGATCCGCCCGATCAATAAGCCCATGTACGCCCAAGGTCACTTGGCGATTCTTAAAGGCAATCTCTCCCCTGAGGGCTGTGTTGCCAAAATCACGGGGCTGAAAAAACCCGTGATGACGGGCCCCGCACGGGTGTTTGACGACGAGCAATCCGCCTTGCAAGCCATTTTGGCGGGCAAGATCGTTGCAGGCGACGTCATGGTCCTGCGTTATCTCGGCCCCAAAGGCGGGCCAGGAATGCCTGAAATGCTGGCGCCCACAGGCGCTTTGATTGGTGCTGGTTTAGGCGAAAGTGTCGGACTGATTACCGATGGCCGTTTTTCTGGCGGAACATGGGGCATGGTGGTCGGCCACGTCGCCCCTGAAGCGGCAATGGGCGGGATCATCGCTTTAATTCACGAGGGTGACTCGATCACCATCGATGCGCACCAACTGATTCTTGAACTCAATGTAGACGACGCAGAAATCGCCAAACGCCGCGCCGTTTGGAAAGCCCCCGCGCCACGCTATACCCGTGGCGTACAAGCCAAGTTTGCGTTCAACGCATCTACCGCCAGCAAAGGCGCTGTGTTGGACAACTACTAAGCCATGTCTGGTTGGCTCAAGCTCGTCGCGTTGTGCTCCATTGCAGTGGGTGCGCAACTCGCACAGGCTGACCAAGCGCTCGCCAAAGCCAAGCATTGCATGTCGTGCCACGCTGTAGACAAAAAAATTGTGGGCCCCGCCTTTTTGGCGGTGGCTGACAAATACCGCAAAGATCCCAGCTCAGCGAATCGACTTGCAGTCAAAGTGATCAAAGGCGGATCAGGAGTTTGGGGGGTAAATTACATGCCGGAGAACAAGCAGGTTTCCCCAGAAGAAGCGCAGAAGCTAGTGGCATGGGTGCTCAGTTTGAAATAAGCTGCCAATTAAGTGCGCATAAAAAAAGCCAGAGAGTAACACCCACTGGCTTTTTTATTGAAGGCACCCTAGTGGGTGCAGACTAAAATTTACAAGCCGCCATGTGACTGGGCGACCATCATGTACAACATAGGGATAGACAACATGGTGTTGGTGCGCGAAGTTAACATGGCAAGGCGGGCAGCACGGGCTTTGGCTTCAGGTTCTACGACCACGATGCCCAATGCTTTCTTTTGGTTAGGCCAAATGATGAACCACACATTAAAGGCCATCACCAAGGCGATCCACATGCCGATACCAATCGCCACAAAACCAGGCTGTAAAGTGAACGCGGTGTGTAAGTAGCCTTGGAGTGAAGCAACCACCAAGCCAGTCACGACCGTCGCCAAAGCAGCCCAACGGAACCAAAACAGAGCAGCGGGGGCAATGACTTTACCGATCGCTGGTTTTTGTTCATCGGGAATCTTGGGCATGCTGGGGATTTGGACAAAGTTAAAGTAATACAACAAACCGATCCACATGATTCCGCAGGCGACATGCAACCAACGGAACAAGAAGCTCGTCCACACCGGGGTGAACTGAATCGGGCTACCCGACACCGAGCCCACAATCAGGACGATCGCGATTAACAAAATCAAACCGGCTAGCAGCGTTTTGTTGAGGGATTGAAGGATTTGGCTCATAAGCGTCTTTCACAAAAAATAAAACAAAAGGAACGTCTAATCTTAACCTCTGCCAAAAAACCCAGCAGGAAACCCAGGCAATTGTAGGAACTAAATATCCCGCACAGACTGCACGGTTAATTCAGCCGATCCGTCAGCAAGTTGGGCACCGACGGGCTGACCTGAATGCAACTGGCTCACACGCGTCAACGCGACTCCACGTGCATCCGTAAGCCACGCATAGCCCCGCGATAAAACGAGGGTCGGATCGAGCAAACCCAAGCGCAGCTCTGCCGTTTGAACCCGATGGCGTCTCTGCTCTAGATCGCGGGAAAAAGCGCTGCCTAAGCGTTGGTGTGCAGAATCAAGCCGATGGCGCAGGCCTGAGACCACGCCCGAAGGCTTGCCGATACGCACCGCAGCCATGTCTAAGCGCTGCGAATGGCGATCTAACATTCTTGTAACACTACTACGCATACGATCTTGCATCTGGTCTACCGCATCTAGCCAGTCTTGCTGTGTGTTGGCGCAAAACTCCGCTGCCGCTGTCGGAGTGGGAGCGCGTAAATCAGCAACAAAATCAGCAATGGTGAAATCGGTCTCATGGCCAACTCCAACGATAACTGGCACCGGACTGGCTAACACCATTCGCGCTAACTGCTCGTCGTTGAATGACCATAAATCTTCCATCGCACCGCCGCCACGCACCAACAAAATCACGTCAATCACTGGAACGTTTTTATCCGCTGTAGGTTTAGCGTTGGCGTTGGGTTGGGCCAATGTGTAGAGCGCATTCAGGGCCGTACACAATTCCCCAGCCGCGCCCGCGCCCTGAACTGCAGCGGGTGACAAAACCACGGGAATATGAGGCACACGGCGCGCCAAGGCGCTGACCACGTCATGCAAAGCAGCCGCACCCAAAGAAGTCACCAGGCCGATGCCACGAACGTGCGTGGGAATGGGTCGTTTGCGGGCGGGATCAAACAGGCCTTCTGCGTCGAGTTTGGCTTTGAGACGCAAAAACTGCTCAAACAAAGTCCCCTCACCCGCAAGCACCATCCGCTCCACCACCAATTGCAACTCGCCGCGGGCCTCGTACACACCCAAGCGACCAGAGACTTCAACCCGCTGGCCATCGCGGGGCTGAAAGTCCAAACCACCGGCAGCCCTTTTAAACATCGCGCAGCGCAGTTGGCCGCTGTCATCTTTCAAAGAAAAATAACAGTGCCCACTGGCCGCTTGGACAAAACCGCTGAGTTCTCCTGTCACACGAACGGGGTTAAATCGGGCATCCAAGGTGTCGCTGATGGCACGGCACAACGCGCTGACCGTCCAAATGCGGGCAGTGGCAGTAGACGCCGTTTCAGTTTCAAGAGCAGGGAAATCGCGGGACATCGTGGGTTGGGGGTGGTATCTCAGATAATGCCCTTTTCAATTGATCAAAAGGGACTCTTCTTTGCTTTCCATCATACAAGCTGCGGGCTGGCCGATTTGGCCCTTGATTGCCAGTTCCGTACTGGCCTTGGCCATTGTTTTAGAGCGTTTGATCAGCCTCACCGATCACAAAATCGCACCCGCCGACCTGTTAGCCAAAGTGCTCGCTGCAACCAGCCAGCGTATTCCTGAAAGCACCGCCGTCATTGAACTCGAGAAAAGTTCAGCCTTAGGCTGCGTTTTAGCCAGCGCCTTCCTCTTGCTCGAAGCCCACCCCAAAGCGTCCGATGAAGACCTGCGAGAAACCATGCAAACCACCGGACGAACCCAAGCGCACCGCATGGAGGCCTACCTCAGCACCTTGGCAACCATCGCATCGGCAGCGCCCTTGATGGGCTTGTTGGGGACGGTCATTGGCATGATCGAGATTTTTGGATCGCAAGCCCCTGCCACCGGTGGCAACCCGGCGCAACTGGCCCAAGGTATTTCTATGGCGCTTTACAACACGGCCTTTGGCTTGGTCGTAGCGATTCCTGCATTGATCTTTTGGCGCTATTTCCGCGCCAAGGTCGATACCTACTTGGTCACTTTAGAAACCAGCGCCGAGCGCTTGCTACGCCACCTGCAATTGATGCGTACCCGCTAAACACAGGCCATGAACTTTCGCCCTCACCGATCAGACGCGCCGGAGATCAACCTGATCCCCTTCATTGACGTGCTCTTGGTTGTTTTGATTTTTTTAATGCTGTCGACTACCTACAGCACCCATACCCAATTGCAAATCACGCTGCCAACGGCTGATACCGAGAGACAACGCGAGCAGCCTAAAGCCCTGCGTATCGGCGTGACTGCAGGCGGCAATTACAGCGTGAATGACCAGCAAATCAATGGGAAAAGCATCAAGCTGCTGCTTGCCGCGATCACCGAGGGCGCAAGCGCTGGGCCTGAGACGGTTGTCGTTATCAGCGCCGACGCCAAGGCCACCCACCAATCGGTCGTGACCGCTATGGAGGCGGCACGGCGTGCGGGCTTGAGCCGAATCACCTTTGCCATGCAGTCCACGCTGGGTAAAAACACAAAGTAAGGCATGCGCGTTCGTCAAACCTTAGAAACAACACTTCAACGCGCATGGATGCAGCGCGGTGCTTTGGCCTGCCTGTTGTGGCCCGTGTCTGTGGTGTATTCCGGTTTGGCTCGGTTGCGTCGGCAACTTTTTCGCTGGAATATTTTAAAAACACGCCGCGTCAACGCCGTGGTGATCGTGGTGGGAAATGTCTTAGCCGGAGGCGTTGGCAAAACACCTGCCGTCATTTCCATCGTTCGCTACCTACAAAGTCAAGGGAAAAAAGTCGGCGTCATTTCTAAAGGCTATGGTCGCCAATCCAAGGAATGCCTTGAGGTCCTGGCAGATACTTTGGTTTTCAATGGCGGAGATGAGCCCTTGCTGATTCACAAAGCAACCCACGCTCCTGTGTTCGTGTCTCAGAGCCGTTGGGAGGCCGCCACCGCTCTGTTAAACCGATACCCCAACACTGAAATCATCGTCTGCGACGACGGCTTACAAGACTACACACTCTTTCGGGATATTGAAATTTGTGTTTTCGATGACCGCGAATGCGGCAACGGCTGGCTTCTGCCAGCAGGTCCGTTACGTGACCATTGGCCCCGGCCCAATGTAGCGAAGTCCGGCGCAATCGCTGAAAAACTCCTGCTTATCAACACGGGCAAAACCCCGGTAGCAGGTCAATTTCAAGCCCACCGCAGTCTCGGCGAGGGGTTAAAGGATATTGAAGGACTTACCGTCCCGTGGTCACAACTGCAAAATTGGCAAGGCCTGCCGCTCAAGGCCCTTGCAGGCATCGCGCGGCCTGAGGTTTTTTTTCGCATGCTACGCGAGCACAGCTTGGTCTTGACGCAAACGCAAGCACTCCCTGACCACTTTGACATTGGGCGTGCAACTTTGGCTGCCATGCAACCCTGCCAAATCATTTGCACAGAAAAAGACGCCAGCAAAGTGTGGGCGTATGACTCTAGCGCCCTATCAAGCGAATTGATTCAGACCTTAGAACCGGAATTTTTCGACGCGCTCGAACGACAAATCGCACAACCCTAATCAGCCCGACTATCATTGGACTATGGACACAAAACTTCTCGCTCTCTTGGTTTGCCCCGTCACCAAAGGCCCTTTGGAATATGACGCACAACGGCAAGAACTCCTCTCCCGCAGCGCCCGTCTGGCCTACCCCGTTCGTGATGGCATTCCTATCTTGCTAGAGAACGAAGCGCGCACCCTGAGCGACGAAGAACTCGGACTTTAAGCAACAGCGACTGTGGCGTACACCGTTCTCATTCCTGCTCGGCTGGCTTCTAGCCGATTACCCAACAAGCCCTTGGCTGATTTGGGCGGCGTGCCCATGGTGGTTCGCGTGGCCCAACGGGTTCAGGGTGGTTTAGCTGCCGGCACCCGCATCGTCGTTGCCGGTGACAGCCCTGAAATTTTAGAGGCCTGCGCCCGGTTCAACATCGAGGCTGTACTTACCCACCAAAACCATGTTTCTGGAAGCGACCGCTTGGCCCAAGCGTGTTCTCTCTTAGGGTTGGATGAAGCCGATACAGTCGTGAATGTCCAAGGCGATGAACCCTTGATTGATCCGGTTTTGGTGAATCACGTGGCCCGCTTGCTACAAGACCATCCCTTGGCTAGCATGGGTACGGCTGCGCACCCCATCGATAACGTTGCCGACTACTTGAACCCCAATGTGGTCAAGGTGGTTCTAGATGCCACGAACCACGCCTTGTACTTTAGTCGAGCGGCTGTCCCTTTTTTGCGTGACCCGCCCTCTGGAAAAAATGTATCTGCTCTGCCCCAGCCTGCGCCGTTGCGCCACATTGGTATTTACGCATATCGCGTTGGTTTTTTACGCGCCTTCCCTACCCTGTCACAGGCCCCGTTAGAAATCACCGAGGCCCTGGAGCAACTGAGGGCCTTATGGCACGGCCACCGCATCGCGGTTCACATCACTCCCACAGCACCAGGACCTGGCGTTGACACCCCCGAGGATCTTGCGCGGGTGCGTGCGTTATTCACAAACTCGCCAGCGCTGTAAGCCAAAGACCCCCCAACGCATGCTATTCTCAGCACCACAACCATTGCATTTGCTTGAAGACACCCCCTTCAAAAGGGAATCAAAAGCGGAACCTATTTTTTCTATTGAAGGTTAGCCATGAGACTGATTCTGCTGGGAGCACCGGGCGCGGGTAAAGGCACACAAGCCACGTTTATCTGCCAAAAATTCGGGATTCCCCAAATTTCAACTGGGGATATGCTGCGAGCCGCAGTGAAAGCAGGAACTGAACTCGGCTTACAGGCCAAATCCATCATGGACTCAGGTGGCTTGGTCAGTGACAGCTTGATCATCAACTTGGTCAAAGAACGCCTTCAGCAACCCGACTGCGCCAAGGGATTTCTTTTTGATGGATTCCCACGCACCATTCCCCAAGCTGACGCTATGAAAGCGGCCGGCGTTCCTTTGGACTATGTGGTCGAAATTGACGT
>SXGT01120755.1_pt1 | contig 10035 bp, 8 predicted proteins | sample 3176221 | NCBI WGS metagenome assembly SXGT01 (sample SAMN11356862, study PRJNA531348) | freshwater metagenome | isolation source: freshwater sample F1-120 | place: China: Fuxian Lake, Yuxi | collected 2017-12-25
ACCGCGGGGTACGCGGCCAGCACCTCGGCGCGGAACCGCAGCCACCCCTTCAACTCGATCGCAAACTCCACGGCCACCGCGCGTGACAGCCGCAGTCGGTGCTTCGCGAAGATCAGTTCTCGGCCGTCGTCTTCGAGGCGCACGACCGCGACCGGGTCCGGCGACACCACACCACCAACCGACACACCGACAGTCGTGATGAGCACCGGGCCGAGGTCGGCGGTCACGTTCGGGCCCGCGTCGCGGACGAGAAGCACGCCAGGCACGGCCGCGAGCAACTTCGCGGTGGTCGCGGGCGAAGTCGCGGCCACGTCGAACACCGTTTGTGCATCGCCCACCCGTGCCCAGGGCCGCGCGTTCCGGTGTACCCACACGCCGTACAGTAGCGCGAGGTGGTGCGGCGGAACGCGCATCGCGTCCGCGACGTGGGGGGCAGCCGACCACAACTCCAGCAGGTCGCGCGGGCCGAGTCCGGCGGCAAACGCGGCGGCGAGGAGCAACACCCGCAGCCGGCCGCGCGCGCCCGCGTCTTGTTCCACCAGTGCATACACCGCGAGCGCGTGCTCCGCGAACGCCGGCCCGTGTTGCCCCTGGAACGCGAGCGCTACGAGGTCCGCGATCCCGGCGATGTGGTCGCGGCCGAACCGCCCGGCGTCGGCCATTTGAAGCGCCAGAGCCGCGGCCAGCAGTTGAACCTCGGCCGGGTTCGCGCGCGCCCGCGCGATCACCGCTTGGAGGGCATTCGCGCGTTCGAGTAGGTCTCCGCGGCCGACGCTGGTGACGCACAGGCGCGTGAGGTAGCGGGCCGCGTCGCGCCGGTCGGCCAGGCGCGGGGCGAGCTTCCGCCACGCGGCGTCGATGGCGCGCTCGTCGGCCGGCGCGCGCGGCGTGCGCCACACGAGCGTGGCGAAGTACACGACGATGCCGAGCACGAACCCGACGGCGACGTGAACGAGCAGCGTGAACAGCACCAGCGTCAGCGCGGCGGCAAGGGTCGCGCTCACGCGCGGCGATTCGGTGGACGCGCTCGCGACCAACCCTTCGCCGGCAACGCGCCCGTTGGCGACCGCCAGTGGCGGGGGCAGTTCGGGCACCGGCGGCACCACATCCGCGAAGCACGCGGGGCACGCGCTCGCACCGCGGGCGCGGGCCGCGGTACACACCGGCCCCGCCTCGTCTTCCGACGCGGTCGCGGCGGCCCAGGCCCGGATCGCCCGCTCGCCCCCCACCTCGGCCGCGAGGTCGAACAGCGCGGGATCGGCGCGGTCCGCGTACTCGCGCCGAACCGCGCTCACCAGTTCCGCACGGGTCCGCGCTTCGCCCTCGACCAACTGCAACTTGTGTTCGGTCCACAGGTGCTTCGCCAGCTCCGCGCGGGTGAGCCGCGCCGGGCACCGCGGACAGCCGATCTTCACCTTCCGCTCGCGCGCCTCCACCAGCGCGTCGAGGTCGGTCGTCTTCTCGGTCAGATGCTGGAGGTGGCGCATCCGGTGGAGCGCGCGAACCGGTGACAGCCCGGCGGTGATGGCGCGCACCACTTCGCGCACGGTCCGTGGCGATTCGGGCACCGCGTCGATGGCGCGCCCGGCCGCGGCCAGCCGGACCGCCAGCGGCACCCCGGTGTCGGCGAGCAGCGGGAGCAGCCGCGCGACCACGCCCGCGCGCTCAGTATCGGGAGCCGCGCGGAGGCGCACCACCAGGAACGCGAGGGCCGCACGGGGATCGTCGGGAGGGGTCAACCGATCTCCTGAATGGGTTCGTCCCCGCTCGGCTTCGCCACCACCGGGCGCATCAGGAACGGGCCGGAATCGCCGACCAAGTACCACGTCCCGGCGATGCTCCCCTCGCCGTCCGGCTGGCCGACGTACAGCACCTGGTGCTTGCCGATGTACTGCTTGACCAATCGCACCGCGCCGGTCGTTTCGTGGTACTCGCCCTCGAAGGTGAAGACGCCGACGCGGTCGCGGCCCTCGCCCGTCGCGCGGCCGTCGGCGAACCGCAGCGCGAACGCCGACATCGCCTGCCGGCCGCAGTGCGACTGAACCCAGAACCCGTCCCACCGGCCCGATGGATACATGCGGCGACTCCCGAATTGTCTGAACGGATTGTAACGGCGCGCCCGTCGCGCCGGTATCCCCACTCGCCTTCACACGCGCGGCCGACTTCGCTAAGGTTTCAGAATGACTCAGCCCGATGCTCGGCCCTACATCTGGATGGTGTGCGGTGCGTTCTCGTTCTCGATCATGGCGATCCTCGCCGAGATGCTCACGCGCCGGCCGAGCGGCGCGCCGCCGGTGTGCGACTGGCAGACGGTCGCCGTGTTCCGGGCCGGGCTGGTCGCGCTCTTCGCGGCGGTGCTGGCGAAGGCCGCGGGGGTGCGGCTGGTGTGGTTCCGCCCGGCGCGGCTGTGGGTGCGCAGCGTCGCCGGCAGTTGCAGCATGGTGTGCGCGTTCTACTCGTTCAGCGAACTCGACTCGCGCGACGTGGTGACACTCAGCAACACGTTCCCCATCTGGGTCGCGCTACTCTCGTGGCCGCTGTACGGCCACTTCCCCGGCGGGAAGACGCTCCTCGCGATCCTCGTCGGGGTGGTCGGCGTGGCGCTGGTCGAGCAGCCGCACATCGAGGCCGGGAACTGGGCGGTGCTGGCGGCGCTGGCGTCGGCCGGGTTCACCGCGGTCGCGATGCTCGGCCTACACCGGCTCCGCGACATCGACCCGCGCGCCGTCGTCGTTCACTTCTCCGTGGTCGCCACGGTGTTCTGCGTGGTCGCGTTCTTTGTCACCCCGCGCACGGAACCGGTCGGCCGCATCCTCGAAACGGGCGTGGCGCTCAAGCTCCTGGGCATCGGCGTCTCTGCCACCATCGGGCAGGTGTTCCTGACGCTCGCGTTCGGCCGCGGCGCACCGGCGAAGGTGTCCGTGGTCGGGCTGACGCAGATCGTGTTCGTAATGGCGATGAGCGCGTGGATGTTCGGCCACGAGGTGAACGCGCTCGCGCTGATCGGCACGGCGCTGGTCATCGCCCCGACCGCGTGGCTGCTGACCCAGTCGAACGCGACGAGCGAGCAGCCGGCGACGAGCGAACCGACCGCGGAGCCGCGCCGCGAGCCGGACGTGGAACCGATCAGCGAGCCGACCCCGCAGTTGCGCCCGTGATGCGGCGCTACTTCAGCACGACCGCGGCGCGGAACCCCAGGTTGCTGTGGCAGAAGTGCGGTGGGTCGGCGTTTCGTCCGCCGCTGCGCACGTCCTTCGCCTCGTTGCTCCAGCCGCCGCCGCGGACCGCGTGCCCGCGCTTCGGGTCGATGTCGCCGGGGTCGGTCGCGGCGTCCTTCGTGTACGCGCCCAAGTGCGTCGAGCAGAACTCCCACACGTTCCCGATCAGGTCGTGCAGGCCGAAGGCGTTCGCGCGGTAACTGCCCACCGGGGCGACGAAGGCGAACCCGTCGTCCATCGGCATCGCGGTGCGCGGCCACTCCTTCAGCGTCGCCTTCAGAGTTTTGTCGCACACGTTCGCGACCTTGCCGGTCTTGTCCACCTCGTCGCCCCACCAGTAGCGCGTCGCGGTCCCGGCGCGGCAGGCCCCGTCCCACTGCGCCTCGGTGGGCAACGAATAGGTGTGGGCCAGCGCCCGGTCGCGCGAGCCGAGCCACTTGTTGAAGGCGTTCGCGTCGGTCCAACTCACATGCACAACGGGTTGGTCGTCGCGCAGCTCGAACGGCCCCGCGTAACCGGGCTTCTTCCAACTCGTGCCGGGGCGGTGCTTCCACACGGCCTTCTCGTCGTGGGCGTTGCCGCCGCCGGTCTTCTCGCCGTCGGTTTGGTACTTCGCCGCTTCAACGAACGCCCGAAACTGCCCGACCGTGACCTCGTGCTTGCCGAGGTAGAAGGGCTTGGTGAGTGTGACCGCGTGGCGCGGGCCTTCGGCGTATTCGGCCCCCTTGTGGCCCGGCTCGTCTTCGGGCGTGCCCATCATGAACGTGCCCGGCGGGATCAGCACGAACTCCATGCCCAGATCGTTGACGCACTCGACCGGCACGCCGAGCCACTTGGCGTAGTTGCGCTGGTACCTGGCCGCGGTCGCGGCGTCGAACGGGAACTTGGGCGCGGCCGGCGGCTCGCCCTTCGTCACGGAGAAGCGCACCGGCAGCGGCTCTTTCTTCTTCGCCGGCTTCTTCAAGCCGGTCAGCAGGTCCGGTTTCTTGTGCAGCGCGGCTACCTCGTCCGCGGTTAGCGCGCGGTCGAACAGGGCCATCTCGTCGAGCAGCCCGATGTAGTTGATCGCGGTATAGATGCCGGCCTTCTCGACCTCCCAGCCCATCGCGATGGCCCGGTCCTTCACCTGCCCGATCAGCTTGCCGTCGATGTACAGCGACGTGACGGCGTCGGCCTTGCCGGTGTCGAGGTTCGTCCAGGTGAGTACGACGTGGTGCCATTCGTCGGCCTTCCAGCCCACTTTGGGCACGCGGACCATTGGCGCGTTCGGGTCGCTCTCGCCGATCCCTTTCTTCCCGTCCGGGATCACCGGGAACGCGCCGTGGCGCAGGTCGCGCGGCTTGGCGTCGTTGAAGTCGAACCACAGCCCGCCGTTGTTCGCGCCCTTCTGGGTGATCTGCACCGGGTCGCAGAACCCGGTCTTGAGCATCTTGTCCGGGTCGGTCTTGCACCACATCGAAACGGACCCGTTCCAACCGTCGGATTTGAACGCGAGGTTCCCCTTCACCGGCACGAAGATGCGGCTGTTGTTCGGCAGGATGTCCACGGCGTCGAGCGCGCCGCCGGCGATACCCTTGTTCTTCGCGATCTTGAACGCCTTGTCCGAGAAGCCTTTCTCGATGGTGAACTTCCCTTTCTCTTTTGGGTACGTCACGCGGGTGTCGAAGGTGAGTTGCCCGCCGCCGAAGTCGCCCTTCACGTCCTCGTCGAACGAGGCGTAAAACATGACAGCCTTGCGGATGTCGTCGTCCGCGGCGCGTAACGGCGCGCCGAGCGCGACCAGGGCGAGGGAGAGGAGCAGAATGCGAGGCAGCATGGGAGGCCTTTCTGTATGCGCCGCTTGCGGCTGCGCGAGCGGCCGGCGGGAATCACACGAACGACGCCGCGACCGCATTGGACAACTGCACCAGCCGCCACGGGGCGCGTTCGCGCAGCGCGGTCGTGAGCAGTACGCAGAAGCCGTCGGCTTTGGGGTCCATCCAGACCGTCGTGCCGGTCGCGCCGGTGTGGCCGAACACGTTGCGGTCGAGCAGGTCGCCCCAGCTTTCCGGCGTGCCGGGGTGGTTCATCCGCCAGCCCAGACCCCACGGTTGGGTGCGCCGCACGCCTTCGGGCAGGTCCGCGTAGTCGTTCAGGCGGTTCGTGGTCATCAACCGCACGGTCGCGGGTGCGAGCAGCCGCACGCCGCCCACGGTGCCGCCGCCGAGCATCAACTGACAGATCACCGCGAAGTCTTCCGGAGTGCTGAACAGGCCGCCCCACGGCGCGCCCAGTTCCTGCCAGTACTTGCTGTTCCAGGAGAAATCAGGAGGGGGTTTGGGGGAACCCGCGAGGGGTTCCCCCTTCGGAACGGTGTTGGCCTGATACGGTGGCACTTCGACGCGCACGAGCCGGTCGCGGTCGAACCCCTTCGAGCCGAGCGCCGTGGACTTCAGCCCCAGCGGGTCGAAGATTTCCTTCTTCAGAAACTCCGCGACGGTCTGCTTCGCGAGCCGCTGGACGATCTCCGCGACGACCGCGGTTCCCATGCTCTGGTAACTGAGCTTCGTGCCCGGCTTGAACAGCGGCGTCGTTTCTTTCGAGGCCGCGTCGAGGAACGTCTGGATCGGCGCGTGCTTCTTCCGCAGATCGGCGTTGTTGTCGAGCATGTCCGGCAGGCCGGACGTGTGCGTGAACAGGTGCCCGACGAGCGTGTTCTCCTTGCCGTTGGCCTTGAACTCGGGGACGTAGCGCGTCACGCGGTCCGTCAGGTTCAGCTCCCCGCGTTCGACCAGTATCATCGCCGCGGTGTAAACGACCGGCTTGGTGATCGACGCCATCAGGAACAGGCCGTCTTTGCGAATCGGGGGCGCGTCGGGTTCCGGTCCCTGTCGGCCGGCGAAGTGCGGGGGCAGCACCTTTCCGCGGCGGCCGACCAGGATCGCCCCACCGGGAACTGGCGATTCCTTGCCGGCGGTCCACTTGTCGAGCAGGTCGTAGGCGACCTTGAGGCGCTTCGCGTCGATGCCGATGTCGTCGGGCTTCGCGACCGGCAGGTGAGCGGATGCGTTCATGCGTGCGGCGAATGGGGGAAGGAGCGCGGCGGCACCGGCGGTGAGGAGCAGGTCGCGGCGGGTGGGGGCGTGCATGGTTGAACCTCGCGCCCGACACGATACCCGCTCGGCGGCCCGACCGGAAGCGCCCGTTCCGCGCGGCGCGGGTTGTTGAACCCCGCTCCCGCGCGGAATACAATCAGCCGGTCGGATCGCGCACGCGCGACCGACTGTTCGCGCCGCCGGCCCGCCCGCCGCGCGGTTCCGCACTCCGCGAGAGCGAGGCCTTCCGTGCAGGTGACAGTATCCGCCCGCCACGGGCACCTGGGCGACGACATCCAGCAGCAGCTCAAGGAGAAGGGGGAGAAGCTCCTCCACTTCTTCAACCGGCTGACCATGATCGAGGTGACGGTCGATCTCCACAAGGAGCACGACGGCAAGTTGAAGGTCGAGATCATCGCCACGGCCGAGCACAAGCACGAGTTCGTCGGCCGCGACGAGGACACGGACGTGATGCACGCCTTCAACCGGGCCGCGGCCCACGTGAAGCAGCAGATCACGCACTACAAGGACAAGATTCAGGACCACCGGCGCGACGCGGACTACGGCGGGAACAACGCCGCGACGTAACGGGTCGGTCGGTTTCTGTGGCCGGCCTCGGTGGGGCCGGAGCCGAGCGAGCCGCCCGCGGTCACGAGGGGGAACTGCATGCGCCTGTGCAACTTTATCGTCCGAGACGCGATCATCCCGGCGCTGTCCGTTCCGGCACCGCAGACCGACGCGCGCGACCCGGCCGCGGTTCCGGCGGTGAAGGAAGCGGTCGTGCGGCAGATGGTGCAGGCGCTGCACATGGCCGGGCACTTCCGCGCCGAGGACGTGGACGAGATCGTGAAAGCGGTGCTCAAGCGCGAGCAGTTGGGCACGACCGGGATCGGCCGGCACATCGCGATCCCGCACTCCCGGCACCCGGCCGTGGACCGGCTCATCGGCACGATGGCCCTCTCCCGCGACGGCCTCCCGTTCGACAGCTTGGACGGGGAACCGGTGTACGTGTTCGTGCTTCTGGTGTCGCCCCAGGACCGCCCCGGCGACCACCTGCGCGCGCTGGAAGCGGTCGTCCGCACGATGCGCAACGACGACTTCGTGCGACAGCTCCGCGCGTGTCAGACGGGCGACGACATCTGGGCGCTGCTCGAAGGGGCCGCGCCGGGGTGGTAGCGGTGTGGGTGAGCGGCGCGGCGTCAGCCCGCCGGTGGAAAGCGAGAGGAGATGCGATGAACGGGCGGGCGGGCGGAAACGGACCGGGGCCGCGGGACACGCTCCCGCGTTCGTCCGCGCCCGCGCCCGAACCGGCCCCGTGCGCGAACGGTCCGGTCCGCCGGGTGATCCGCATCGTCAACCCGTACGGGCTGCACCAGCGGGTCGCGGACAAGTTCTCGCGAACGGCGCGTGCCTTCTCGTGTACCGTCACCGTTTGGAACGGCACGGCGAAGGCCAACGGGAAGGACATCATGGACCTCATCATGCTGATCGTCCTCCCCGACTCCGAGGTGGTGCTGGAAGTCGACGGGCCGGACGCCCCCAAAGCCGTGGACCCGCTGGCCGCGATCCTCGCCTCGCCCGGCGGCGAGGACTACACGATCTGACCGGTTCACGAAACCCCCGCGCCCGGCTCCCGCCCGGACCGGTCGCGGGCACTTTCTCCCACACACACGGGCCACCGGAACGTCCGGCGAATGGAAAAACGGCAAGGCATCCCCGTCTCCCCTGGCATCGCCATCGGTCCGGCCCTCGTGCTGGACACCGAGGGCGTGCTGAGTCCGCATCGTGAGGTGCCGGCGGACCAGATCGACGGCGAAATCGTGCGCCTGCGCCGCGCGCTAGCGGAGTCCGTCGAGTCCGCACGCGATGACCGGGCGCGCATGACCGCGCGCCTCGGCCCCGCGCTGGGCAACATCCGCGGCTCGCAGCAGTCGATGCTCGAAAACGACAACCTGCGCACCCAAATCGAGGAGCGCATCCGGTCGCAGGCGTACTCGGCGGAATACGCCGTCAGCCGGGTGATCCGCGATCTGGTCAAGGCGTTCGAGGACGCCGGCCAGTTGCGCGGCGACCACGGGGCCGCCGCCGCGCGCCGCCAGGCGACCGAGTTCATCGACATCGAGCGCCAGTTGCTCGCCGCGCTCCTCGGCCACCCCAACAACCCGTTCGACAACCTGACCGAACCGGTCATCGTGCTGGCGAACGACCTGATGCCGTCGGACACGGCCGACTTCAACGCCCGCACGGTCCGCGCGTTCGCCACCGAGAGCGGCGGCCCCACGAGCCACACCGCGATCCTGGCCGGCGCGCTGGAGATCCCCGCGGTGGTGGGCATCGGCCGGTTCCGCACCGACGTGTCGGGCGGCGACACCGTGATCGTGGACGGCGAAGAAGGCGTCCTCATCATCAACCCGGACGCGGAGACCCTCTTCCGGTACGAGGCCAAACGCGCCGAGCAACTGGCCCGCCCCGACCGCTACGAGAGCCTGCGCGACAAACCGGCGGTGACGGCCGACGACACGCCCGTCAAGATTCGGCTGTTGGGCAACATCGAACTGGCCCAGGAAGCCGCCCACTGTCTCGACCGCGGCGCGGAAGGTGTCGGCCTGTACCGCACCGAGTTCCTGTACCTGAACAAGACCGCGCACCCGACCGAAGAGGAGCACTACGCCGCGTACACGTCCGTGCTGAACACGCTCGGCCCGAACCGGCCGGTGGTGATCCGCACACTCGACCTGGGGGCCGACAAGTTCTCCAGCATGTCGGGCACGATGGCCGACGAGAAGAACCCGTTCCTGGGGCTGCGGAGCGTGCGCCTGTGCCTGAACAACCTGGACCTGTTCAAGACCCAACTGCGGGCGATTCTCCGGGCCGCGATCCACGGTGACGTGCGGGTCATGTTCCCCATGATTAGCACCGTGGACGAGTTGCGCCGGTGCAAGTCGCTGCTCAACGACGTGAAGGAAGGTTTGGAGTACGCGGGAATCCCCTTTAAGCGGGACGTGCCCGTGGGTACAATGATCGAAGTTCCGTCCGCCGCGCTGCTGGCGGACGTACTGGCCCGCGCGGTGGACTTCGTCTCCATCGGGACCAACGACCTGATCCAGTACACCCTCGCGGCGGACCGGAACAACGAACACGTGGCCGACCTGTACAACCCCACGGACCCGGCCGTTCTGCGGCTGATCCGGATGGTGGTTCGGGCCGGCCAGAAGGAACAAGCGAAGCGACCGTTCGAGGTTAATGTGTGCGGGGAGATGAGCGGGGAACCGCTCTACGTCCCGCTGCTGGTGGGCCTGGGCCTGCGACATCTGAGCGCCACGCCGCGCAAGATCCCCGAGATCAAACGGGTGATCCGCGACCTCAAGGTCGCCGAGGCGGAGCGCCTGGCCGAGCACGCCCTGACGCTGGAATCGGCCCGCCAGGTGAGCAGTTACTTACGAGCCAACAGTGCCGAATGACCCTCCCCTCGTGAGCGGTCGATGGAAAACGGGCAACGCCGGTCGAACCGCGGGGCACCCAAACCGCCGTGACCGAACCCGTTCCGTCGTACCGCGAGGGGTCGAGACCCGGCCGGGAACCGAAACGCCGAACATGAACAGCGCACTAATCCAAAGGCGGGACCGCGTCTTCGCGCTCCCGTCGCGCGCCGTTCCTGACACGCTTTCCGACCCGGCGCGCCCGTCCGACCCCCGCACACCGCCAGAGGGGGACCGGAGGGGCATCTGCCGAGTTGCGAGTTG
>SXGT01159631.1_pt1 | contig 10035 bp, 9 predicted proteins | sample 3176221 | NCBI WGS metagenome assembly SXGT01 (sample SAMN11356862, study PRJNA531348) | freshwater metagenome | isolation source: freshwater sample F1-120 | place: China: Fuxian Lake, Yuxi | collected 2017-12-25
CGCGAGATTAATGAAGAGTTCGCCGTTCCGAATGCCACAGTCGACAAGTCGCTGATAGTCGTTCACTGATTCGCGGAATCGTTCTTGCGCGCGAGTCGGGTCAGTCGCCACGAGGGACATTCCCTCATCGAAGGCCTTCTGCGCTTTCAGCGCGGTGGCGAGCCGCTGTGCATCGGAGTCAAGCGGCACTTCGTCGCTCCCCGCGCTCGCTCCGTACGCCACCCATGTCGCGTAGCACACCGAGCAAGCCATGAAGATGGTGAGTGCCACTGCACGACCGCAGAATTGGAGTGGGGGGGTCACGAGTGCTCCTCGCTTCGCGCAATTCGTGCCGCGGGCCAATCAAGTCGCTCGCAGGCACGAAGGCATGCGTGGGTGGCATCTCGAGTTGCGCCAAGTGTGTCTTGATTTCCCGTCTCGGTCTGCATCGCATTGAAACGAGCCCGATCGGCCGCCGCAAGTAATGCATCCACGGTACGAAGCAGCTCGTCTGGCGCCCCAGCCCACCTCAGTGCCGCTGCCGCCTCAAGACGAGTGACAGACCTGCTCGGTAGGTGAAGTCTGTCGGCGATGTATCCACAGAGCGCCTGCGCGCACTCGCCGTTCGCGAGAAGTTTCGCTGCGGATGCCAACGCGTTCAGTTCGCGCGCAGCCGCCGCATTGCCAGCAAACCGATCCCGCTTTCGCCGGACCAGCACCACGCTCGCGCACAGCGCTGGTGGAAGTGTGAGCACCCCCAAGGCAAGGCCCCAGTTGAGTTCATATGCCTGACTCCGCACCATTGAGAGGGTCGGCTGAACCCCCGCAACGAATCCCTGTTCGCTTGCAGTTGCGGCTCTCGCTGTCGTGTTGTCGCCGGCAGGTCTGCCAAGGATTGCATCAGTTGAGATGTGATCAGACGCGACGACATCAATTGCGATTGGATCGCTCTGAGTGGTTCGATAGGTGCCCGTGGTTGTATCGAACCACGAGAATGCGATTGGAGCGATTGCGCTCACTCCAGTGCGGACGGGGCGCAGAGTCTGAGTAAATGTTTTCTCGTCTCCCGAGATCGTTCCAGCGAGAGGTTCAGACGGCATCCGGAAGTCGGCAAGCAGCTCGGGAGTCTCGAGCGGGGGGGGTTGTAGCTGCGCGAGACCGCCTGACCTGTTCAGATCGGTGATCGTCATCGTCAGGGTGATCGGATCGCCGACCGCCACCCGCAGCGGCTTTGCGCTGACGTGCAATTCGAACGAGCCGACCGCTCCCTTGAATCCCACTGGTTGCCCCTCGAGGGGCAGGGGCATCACTGAAATGGCACTCGCTGACGGGACCGCGCTGATCGGCTTGGTTGCCGAAACTGAAAGCTCGTTTCCTCCGAAAAATCCGCGTGTCGCATTCAATCGCATTGGGTAGTTCCACGCGATGCGGATGTCATCGAATGCGGGAGTCCCGCTTGCTGATGGCATGAACTCACCGTGCAGGTCGTAGGTGAGATAGGCGATCCCATCGACGAGTTCCTCCCGCCCTAGTGGGCGTTGGCCACGCTGTGCGAGCTGCCGAATCGAATCAGAAAATGGGCCGAACTCGCAGCGATCCTGATCGATGAACTGCCACATGTCCCCCTCGCCGAGCGTCACCTTGTGTTCGTCGCTTCGAAACGGCTTGACGAGAATTCGCAGGGTGATTCCAAGCGGCTCGCCAATCCAGACGCGTGACTTGTCGCCGAGAACTTCGACCCGAAGCAGATCGCCAGTCGTGGACAGCGCCGCCGAAAGGGTCGTGGCTGCGCTTGAGAAAGTTTGTCCATCCACAACGAGAGTGATGGGCGGCACCGCGAAGACTCCTGCGGCGGATGGCGTCAGCAGCACTGAAATCGTGGTCGTGTTTTGGCGCGACATCGTCCCATTCACGATGCTCATCGAGTTCATCGATTGGCGCCCAGGTTGAACCTCAATGTCGAGCCCCGGGACGCGAGGGAGTGTTGGCTCAGAAATCACATCGCCATCGCGAACCACAATCTTCATGACTGACGGACTGCCGATCCATGTCTCGCGCGGTGAGAGCGTGAACTGCACGTCGGTCGCGTGAATTGACCGACCGATGCAGCATGCGAGTGCGACCGCGCAAAGGTTCATAGCGCGACAAGGCGTTCGAAGTTCGATGGAGTGCATCTGATGTTCTCGGTTCTACCAGTCCTTGGACGCGGGAGCCTGCCTGCGCTGCTGGGCCATCTGCATGGACTCCCTTCTCGACTTCTCACGGTCTCGAACGGCCTGCAGGAGCTGTTCCGCTTCTTGCTTGGTGAGCGGTGCCCCAGTGACACGCTCTCCGTCAGGTTTCGGATGGTCCTGTTCCTGTTGGTCCTGCGATGTCTGACTCGCAGAGGCAGGAGCATCGCCTGCTTCAGGCGGCTTCGGTTGGTTGCCGTCTTGCGAGGTGGATTGATCCTCTGGCGTTGCTTGCTTGTCGCTCGACCCTGACTTCTGTTCCTGCTGTTGTTGCTGCTCTTGCTGTTGTTGCTGGTCGCCCTGCTGAGGTTGGTTCTGTTGTTCTGCTTTGTCCCCTTGCTCTGGTTGCTGCTGTTCACCCTCATCCTTGTTCTGTTGGTCACTCGAGTCTTGATTCTGTTGCTTCTCCTGCTGTTCCTCTTGCTTTTGCTGTTGCAACTCTTCGAGTTGCTTTAGAAGCCGCGCTGCAGTCTCAGCGTTCACGCGGGCATCGCGATCGCTCGGATCAGCCACCGCAGCATCCTTGAAGTGGGTAAACGCATTGCGCGTCGCCGCGATTGCATCCTCCATCTCCTTCTGAGGCGCGGCGAGCTGTTCACGACGATCCGCTCCAGCGGGTGCTGACTGCTTATCGAGTTGCGCAAGGACGTCTGCATAGAGGGCATTGCCTTGGTTGAACATCGAATGTGCCGCAAGCCGCGAGTCCGCTGAGTGCGATGCGCTTGCGAACGACTCGGCCGCCGCCTTCAGATTTCCACTGCGGTACTGGGCGACTCCCTGATTGAACAGCGCGGGCGAGTTCGTGGGATCTGCGGCGACGGCTCGCCCCCACGCCGCCTCCGCGGCCTTGAAATCTTCAGTCTTCATCGCGCGCTCTGCCTCGATAACGGCAGCACGGAATGCGTTCGCGTCAATTGACTGCGCGGCGGACCGCTCGGCGAGGGCGTCCGCGACGAACCACCCTGCAGCGGCGAACACGAGCGCGAAGCGAATTGGCGGATTCATGTGCGAACTCCCGTGGTGAGTGGTCGGCGGCTCGCCCGATCTGGCACGAGACTCTCCACCACAAGCAGCAGCAGGGCGAAGGCGGCTGGCCACTGAAATCTCGGGATGGTTCGCTGAATTGTCGAGGTCTCAAACTCGCCGCGCTCGAGGTCGCCCAGCGAGCGTTCGAGAATCTCCCCTAAGTCGACCTGTGCGGTACCTGCGGGCACAAAAACTCCGCCGGCGCTCTGTGCGACATCGCGCAGCGTCGCCGAATCCATCTTCGTCCACACTTCTTGGCCATCGTGCACAATCCAAGTGCGCTGGCCGCCTGTATCGACCGGAATCCTGGCACCATCGGCGGTGTCTCCAATGCCGACCGTGTAAATGCGGATTCCCTGCGACTCATAAATCGCCTTGGCAATGGTGACTGGGTCACTTCCCATGTCTTCGCCATCCGAGAGCACGACGATCGCTCTGCCCGCAATCGCATCGCTCGAGAAACTCTCAGCAGCCTTCGTGAGCGCATCGCCAAGCATCGACCCTCCACGAAGCGACCCCTTGGGTTCGAGCCCTTGCACGCTCGTTAGGAGCGCCCCATAGTTCAAGGTGAGCGGCGCGCGAAGCGCAGCCACCCCTGCGAAATCAACGAGCCCAATGCGGTCCCCTCCCATGCGCGAAACGGCATCCTCAACGAATGCCTTCGCACGACTCAATCGGTTTGGAGTTGCATCCTCAGCAAGCATCGAGCGGCTGACATCAATGACGAACATGACATCCGCCCCTCGCCGCTTGATTTCTTCGCTCTGGACGCCCCATCGAGGATCCATTAGCGCAACCACGACAGCGACAAGTGCACCGAGCACAAGCACCGCTCGGATCGCAGGGCGCACCACCGAGCGCGTCGATGCGACTCGCCCACTGAGTTGCATCGCGTTCGGCTCTGCAATGAATGCACGCAATGCGCGTCCCCGCCACAGTGCTGTGTGCACGACGAGCAACGCCAGCACTGCCACGAGCCAGAACCAGTGCATGGATGCGAGGTTGTTGAAGTGAAGGTCCATCTGAGAAGATGCGGCTAGTTCACACTCCGCAGTCGTGTACAGACGAGCAGCAGTTCACTGCCGAGCAGCACCGCGACTGCGACAAGGAACGGTGGGATTGAGAGTCCAGCGAAGTGCGAAGGTTGCACGGCAAGGTCGGTGAAGTGCAGCGATTGGCGCTGCTCTGTCGTGGTCTTTTCCATTTGATCGATTTGTTCATAGATGGAGTGAAGTGAATCGGTGTCGGTCGCGCGAAAGTACGCACCGCCACTGCGCGTGGCCATGTCGGTCAGCAGTTCCTCATCGATCGACACGGGGACATTTCGGATGATCTGTCGACCGAAGGGGTCTGTTCCCATCGGAAACGGCGCGGTGCCTCGCGTCCCAACTCCGATCGTGTAAATCTTGATTCCGTAGGTCGCTGCGAGGTCAGCAGCGACACGCGGGTCGACATCTCCAGCGTTGTTCTCTCCATCTGTCATCAGAATGAGTGCCGCACTGCGAATAGGCTGCCGACCGTCACCCGTCTTTGCATTCGACATTGCATCGCGTAGGCGCTCGACCCCAAGCGCAACTGCATCACCGATTGCGGTGCCATCTTCTGAAGAATCCGTCGCTGGTTGAGAGTGGTTCAGCGCGTCGATGAGGTAGCCGTGGTCCAAAGTGAGCGGTGAGAGGCTGTCTGCGAAGCGAGCAAACACAATCAGTCCAACGAGATCGTCTGGTCGTCCGCGAAGTCCATCGCCCCCTCGGACAAACGCACTTCCGACTCGTTTGACCGCATCGAGTCGGTTCGACCTTGAACCATCCAGTGTGAAATCAAGCGCGCGCATCGACCCAGAGCGGTCGACAACCAGTTGGATGGCAGCTCCCTCGACGAACACCTTGGCTTGAGAGTGCGCAATCACCGGTCGGGCCAGGCAGATCGCAAGCATCGCAATCGCCGCGCATCGCAGAGCGATCGGAACCCAGCGCAGGCGTACAGCAAGTGAAGTGCCACCAGAACGCGCGATCGTCGCGGATGAGTATCCGATCCGCATTCGGCGTGTGTGGGAGAGATACCGCCAGGCACCAAGGGGAGCCAACACGACGAGCGGCACCATCCACCATGCGAGTAGTTGAATGGAGTTCATCAGTGGACTCCAGCTCCTGTGAACTCGTTGGACCGAGCCTCGCTGGCCTTCGCTGGCGTCGTCTCCTGGACGAATCTGCGTGCCGACTCCAGCCCAGCGCGGCACTCCTCGTGTTGCGGGCGATGCGCTGCAAACTTCACACGATCCGCCGCGCGAAGAAATCGTTCGAGGGTCGCCCGGTGCGCCTGATCGATTTGAGCGTGCGTCGCCGCGTTCGAAAGAAACTCCTGGGTTGTCTGGTCGGGGGCGGCGATGTTGAACTGACGTTCGACATACTCCCGGACCGTCCCAGAGAGTCGAACCCAAAAGCGATGGACATCGCCACGCTCGATCAGGCCATCACGCGCGAGTTGTTCAAGTTCGCGATTCGCCCATTCGCATGCAGTCAAGAGCCTCTCATTGGCTGCCTTGCCGCGGCGGATCCACGATGTAATGAGCGCAATCAGTGCAACGATGCCAACACCGCCCGCAATCCACCACCACCAGTGTCCGAAATCGATCGCGACGGGACCCTTGATGTCGCGGAAGACACTGGGATCGAACTCGGCACCGACGAGGCTTATCACTTCTATCGGCACCGGACCGACTGCGAGAGTGTGCGTGATCCCATCCGTCCCCTTGAACTCCACTGGAAGGGCCGCAAGTTCGAGCTGGCCGCTCAGATATGTCGTGGCAGCGAAGCGCAGTGTCACAACGCGACGCTCGTCATCTCGACGTGCACTCCGTTCGATTTCCCGCAACTCGAATGGGCCGTGTTCGCCTGTGACGGTGGGACTCGTGACCGCCACCGTCGCCTCACTCGAGATTGTCAGAGTGAACGGCAACTCGGTTCCGACCTCCACGATGTCGGTTGGAGCCCTCAGGGTCAGGGTGACGCCGGCCTCGGAGGCCTCGAGGGCAATCTCATGCGGCGGCCGAGGCGCCACGGTTGATGTTGCAGTGGACGCTGGGGCTTGCGCGTGCACGAAGCAAGACAGCGCAGTGGTTGTGCAGAGCGTGCAGAGGATGGACCTGCCAACCGTCATCGAGTCCTCCGCGCTTCGCGCTTACGGAAGTAGGCGGTGATCGGTTCGACATAGTCGAGCCCCGTTTCGAGCATGAGCGGTTCGAGCTTCAGCCGGTGCAATGCACGTTGGAACCGCTCAGTGCGCTCAATCGCACTCGTTCGAAAGTGTTCACGCACGCGGCGACTTGACGAGTCAACGATCACCCGGGCGCCGCTCTCTTCGTCCTCAAGCTCGATCAATCCTGCTGAAGGCAATTCGTGTTCGCGCCGATCGGTGATCGCAACGGGGATCAGATCGTGTCGCCGTCGTGCGATCGCCAGTGGTTGCTCCCACCCCTCGTCAAGAAAGTCGCTGACCACAAAGACCACGGCGCGTCGGCGCTGAATTCGGTTCAATTCATCGAGCGCAGCCGGTAGGTCGGTTCCGATGCCCCGCGGAGAGTGCGCAAGCAGGTCGCGCACGATACGTAACACATGTCGGCGCCCCTTGCGCGGCGGAACGAAGCGCTCAATTTGATCGGTGAACAAGAGGAGTCCCACCTTGTCATTGTTGCGTGTCGCGCTGAACGCGAGGGTTGCCGCGACCTCCGCCACGAGCTCGCGCTTCAGTTGGCCTTGCGATCCGAAACGAAGGGAAGCCGAGAGGTCGATCGCGAGCAGCACCGTGAGTTCGCGCTCTTCCCGAAAGAGTTTGATGTGCGGAGAGCCCGCTCGCGCCGAGACGTTCCAGTCAATCGTGCGGACATCGTCTCCAAGTTCGTAAGGGCGCACCTCTTCGAACTCCATTCCGCGCCCCTTGAATGCCGAGAGATACCTCCCCGCGACCGCTTCCTGCACAACGCGTGAGGTACGAATCTCGATGCGCCGGATCTTGCGAATAGTCTCAGCGGTCAACATCGCGAGTGATTAGGGGACAGGCACGTGATCGAGCAGTGCCCGCACGATGTCGTCGGCGGTCTTCTCTTCCGCCTCAGCCTCATACGAGAGTCCTAGGCGATGGCGCAAGACCTGCGGCGCGACGTCCTTCACATCTTGCGGCACGACGTAGCCGCGTCCATCGAGGAATGCCTTCGCCTTCGACGCAAGCGTGAGCGCGATCGTCGCGCGCGGCGAACAGCCGTACTGCACGAGTCCCTCAATCGGAACGCGGTGAGTCTTCGGATTTCGTGTTGAAGTGACCAAATCAACGATGTAGTCCTTCATTCGATCATCCATGAAAATCTGATCGACGAGGTCACGCGCGGCGGTGATGTCAGCCGGATAGAGCACCGAGTCGACGTTGAGCGCTGTGTTCGTGCGCGCCATTCGATCAAGGATGAGGCGTTCTTCTTTGTGTGATGGGTAGGTCACCACGAGTTTCATCGCGAACCGATCGACCTGGGCTTCGGGAAGTGAATACGTGCCTTCCTGCTCAATCGGATTCTGCGTCGCGAGCACGAGGAAGGGATCGGGGAGGGGATAGGTCGTGTCACCGATGGTGACCTGCCGTTCTTGCATCGCCTCAAGGAGTGCCGACTGCACCTGGGCCGGCGCGCGGTTGATTTCATCTGCGAGCACGATGTTTGAGAAGATCGGACCCTGCTTCACGGTGAATTCACCAGTGTTCGGGCGATAGATGAGGGTTCCAATGAGATCTGCGGGTAACAGGTCGGGAGTGAATTGGATTCGGCGGAATCCAGTGTTGATGCCGCGCGCCAAACAACTCACAGCGGTGGTCTTCGCAAGCCCCGGGACGCCTTCGATCAGCACATGGCCGTTCATCAGCAGACTGCAAAGCAGTCCCTCGATCAGCGCGTCCTGCCCGACGATGACTCGCTGGATCTGGTCGACGAGATGGCGAAATGGAGCGCTCGCAGCAACAACCTCCCGTTCGAGTTGTGCTATGTCGCGGTTCGGAGTCGCGTGACTGGAACTGTGTCGTGAGGTCATGGGTGGATGCATCCTTTCGGTACGCCCTCAGTTTCGCGTGGGTTCGAGGGGGTGCACGAGGATAATTCAATCGTATTCTCGCGTCGATGCAGACCTCGAAGCGGATCGCCTGGATCGGTTGTGGAGTCATGGGGTCGTCGATGGTGGGACATCTCATGCAGGCTGGCCACCTCGTCACGATTCACACGCGCACAAAGGAGCGCGCGCGACCGCTCCTCGAGCGGGGGGCTGCGTGGGCTGAGACTCCGCGTGAAGCTGCCGATGGACAGGATGTGGTTGTCTCGATGGTTGGCTTGCCGTGTGATGTTGAGGAGGTCCATTTAGGCAAGCACGGAACCTTACGAGCGTCAACTCCAGCTCCATTGCTCATAGACATGACGAGCAGCCTTCCCTCACTCGCGCGATCGATTCAGGATGCAGCGAACGAATGCGCAGTAGCGACACTCGATGCACCTGTGACTGGAGGCGACATCGGCGCGCGCAACGCAACGCTCTCAATTCTCGTGGGTGGTCGCACGGCGACCTTTGAGCAGGCTCTTCCGCTCTTTCGGCTGCTGGGAAAGACCATCGTTCACCACGGTGGCGCTGGAAGTGGTCAGCAGGCGAAACTTGTCAATCAAATCATGATCGCCTCAACGATGGTTGGCTTGTGTGAGGCGCTCATCTTTGCGCGCGCAAGCGGTCTCGATGGCTCGAAATTGCTCGAGTCACTCTCGGCTGGAGCCGCTTCGAGCTGGTCGCTGACGAATCTCGCGCCTCGGATATTCAACAGAGAGTTCGATCCAGGCTTTTTTATCGATCACTTTGTGAAAGACCTTGCCATGGCCGTCGAGGAGGGCCGTGCATGCGGTCTGGAGCTGCCGGGGCTGCGACAGGCGGAGCGACTCTATTCGCTCGCCAAATCGGGACAGCTAGGAGACCGTGGCACACATGGTCTCTATCTGCTCTACGAGCGAGGCGGGGTCGTCGGGGGATCCCCATCGGCATGAACGCATCGCAGCGGTTGCGCAGGGAGGGGGTTGCGTGTACCCTTCCCCTCTCTTTTGGAGCCCCCCATGACCGCACTGATCGCTGGAAAGACCGTCACGATTTCTGTCAAGAAAGTCCCCCTCGAGGCTCGCCATCGCAAGACGATCGAGCGGTTGATGCGATTGCAGCCAGCGATTCAGCGCACGCTGACGCGCGTCGCCAGACGCCGTGGCCGCGAGAATCCAGTGAATCAACGCGGTGGTCGCATGTGGATCTCACACATCCCAGCGACGCGATGCGTGGCCGCTGAGAAGGGGGCGCAGTTCTCATTGCGCGTGACCCCAAAGATCATTCCTGATGTGCTTGCAGTGCAGCGCTTCATCGAGATCGCCTAGTCCTCACTGCGCAGTTTGCGCACCAATCCACTGTGCGATGGCTTGCCAGTCGCTCAAGTCTTCGACGAGGAGATCTGGCGCGTGCGCATGAAGTTCATCCATTGGATGCACACCCGTGGCAACGGCGATCGCCTTGCATCCGTTGAAGTGGGCACAATCGATGTCGAGCGGCGTATCGCCAATCACGACGACTTGGTTGAGGTCCATCGCGGACGACGAATGCGCGCGGTACCGATCGAGTGCGACGGGGGGTAGCTCGCGGCGGTGCCATCCATCATCGGCCCAGGCGTTGAATGAGAAGCGATCGAGCGAAAATCCAGCCTGTGTGAGCTTGAGGCGCCCAGTGTGTTCGTAGTTTCCAGTGAG
>SXGT01302213.1_pt1 | contig 10035 bp, 8 predicted proteins | sample 3176221 | NCBI WGS metagenome assembly SXGT01 (sample SAMN11356862, study PRJNA531348) | freshwater metagenome | isolation source: freshwater sample F1-120 | place: China: Fuxian Lake, Yuxi | collected 2017-12-25
AGCCCATGCAGGAGAACCCGTACTCGACGTGGTAACCCTTGCGGTCCCGGGTGCGCCACAGCTTGTGCAGATCACCGGGCATCGAACCGGCCGCGCACACCACCACATCACGCGGGTCGGACAGCGTGTTGACCAGGCCGATGACCTGGTTCTGGTTCAGCTGGACGCCGTCCTCGGTGGCGTACACGGAGGACACCGTGTCCTCCCACTCGGTCGCGAGTTCGGTCACCCGGGCGCGGTATTCGTCGCTCACGGTGTAACCGGACAGAGCGGGCGCCAGCGCCTCGAGCGCCTCGCGCGCGTCGGAGACCACACTGATGCCGCCCTGCTTCACCGAGTCCAGCGAGGCCACGTTGATGTTCACGAACCGCACATCGGGGTTGTTGAACGCGGTGCGGGACGCGGAGGTGAAATCGCTGTAGCGGGTGCCGATCCCGATGATCACATCGGCCTCGGCGGCCAGCGCATTGGCGGCAGTGGTGCCGGTCGAACCGATGGCGCCGACGCTCTGCGGGTGGTCGTAGCGCAGCGAGCCCTTACCGGCCTGACTCTCCGCGACCGGGATGCCGGTCTGCGCGCAGAACGCGGCCAGCGCCTCTTCGGCGAACGCGTAGTGCAGGCCGCCGCCGGCCACGATGAGCGGCTTGGTGGCGGACGCGATGACCTCGGCGGCCCGGGCGATCACCGAGCGCTCAGGCAACGGCCGGGCGATATGCCAGGTGCGTTCGGCGAACAGCGATTCCGGCCAGTCATGCGCCTCGGCCTGCACATCCTGCGGGATGGACACCGTCGCGGCGCCTGTCTCGACCGGATCGGTCAGTACCCGCATCGCGCCCAGCAGCGCCGCGGGCAACTGCTCGGGCCGCCACACCCGGTCGAAGTACCGCGACAGCGGCTTGAACGCATCGTTGACGGTGACATCGCCGGAGGCCGGCAGTTCGAGTTCCTGCAGCACCGGGGAACTGACCCGGGTGGCGAAGGTATCGGCGGGCAGCAGCAGCACCGGCAGCCGGTTGATGGTCGCCAGCGCGGCTCCGGTGAGCATGTTGGTCGAGCCGGGGCCGACGCTCGCGGTGACGGCCCAGGTCTGCAGGCGGTCCTTCTGCCGGGCATAGGCGACGGCGCTGTGCACCATGGCCTGCTCGTTGCGGCCCAGCACGTACTTCAAACCGGGTTCGCGGCGGGGCTCAGACTCGGCCGCCTCAATTTCATCCTGCAGCAGCGCCTGGCCCAGCCCGGCCACGTTGCCGTGCCCGAAGATGCCGAAGCAGCCGGCGAAGAACTTGGTGCGCTCACCGTCGTGTTCGACGTACTGGTTGGCGAGGAACCGAATGGTGGCCTGCGCGACGGTGAGTCGCACGGAGGACTCGGTGGCGGCCAGCTTCTCGCCTGCCTTGGGGGCGGTCGAAACCACGGTCACTCTCCTTGGGTCTTGCGCATCGGCAGGCGCGGATCGATTTCCTGGTGTTCCCAGCTGCCGCGCAGCCAGGTGTGGTCGGGGTTGTCGCAGATCAGCCAGGCGCGATCGGGACCGGATCCGGCCATCACGTTGAGGTAGTACATGTGGTGGCCGGGCGCCGCGATCGAGGGCCCGTGATAGCCGTGCGGCACCAGTACGACATCGCCGGAGCGGACCTCTTCGAGCACCTCGATGGGGCGCTCCGGAGTGCCGAACACCCGGTGGTAGCCGAACCCTGTTGTCCCGGCAGGGCTGTCGGCGATCTCGAAGTAGTAGATCTCTTCCAGCTGGGTTTCGAACTCGGTGTTCTCGTCGTGCTTGTGGGCGGGGTAACTCGACCAGTTGCCACCCGGCGTGATGACCTCACACGCGATCAGGGAGTCGGCCTCGAAGGTAGTGGCCGTGCCGAAGTTGTGCACCTGCCTGCTGCAGTTACCGGCGCCGCGCAACTCGACGGGCACGTCGGCGGCGGCGACCCGGCGGTTCGGAAACGCCCGGGTGGCACGCGCACCGCAGATGGCGACGCGGCCGTGCCCGGACAGCGAGTAGGTCTGGTTGATGCCCAGGTAGACCATATCGGCCGGTCCATCGAAAACCGATGCGCGGGGCGAGAGTTCGAAGGTCTCGTTGTCGCAGCTGACGGTGCCGCCGCCCGACAGCGGCAGGATCATCACTTCGCTGTCACCGGTCTGCCGCGTGACGGACTCGGCATCATCGAGGTCGACGACATGCAGGCTGGACTCGGCCCAGCCGGCCGACTCCGGGGTGACCTCGACCGTGTAGGGGGTGACCGCGGTGTTCGCCGGGATGTACCACCTGCTCTTCACGGTCAACGCACCAGCTTCACGGCGGTTGCCACGGCCCCGGCGACATCGTCATCGGGCGGGTAGAGCAGAGTGCGTCCGACGATCAGGCCGCGCACCGCGGGCAGGGACAAGGCCTTCTCCCAGCTGGCGAACGCCTCGTCGGGGTCGGTGGGATCGCCGCCCAGGAGGAGTGTGGGCAAGGTGGTGGAATCCATCACCCTGTCCATTTCGGGCACGACCGGCAACTTCATCCAGGTATAGGCCGATGTCGAACCCAGCCCCTGGCCGATGTGCACGGACTTGATCACGGCATCGGGGGAGAGGTCGTTGCGGACCTTGCCGTTGACCCGCGAGGACATGAACGGCTCCAGCATCGCGATCAGACCGTTGGCCGCCAGGTCGTCGACGGCCTGGGCACACGCGGCGAGGGTGGATACCGTGCCGGCATCGTCGAGATCGATGCGGCACAGCATCTTTCCGCCGTTCATCCTGGCCGCCGCGGTCGAGGCCGCGGTCGCACCGGTCATCCGGTCATCCAGCTCGAACGAGGATCCGGCCAGTCCGCCGCGGTTGAAGGAGGAGAACACCACCTTGTCCTCGAGCGCCCCGAGCAGCAGCAGGTCGTCGAGGATGTCGGCGGTGGCCAGCACCCCGTCCACACCCGGGTCGGCGAGCGCGGCGCGCAGTCGGTCCAGCAGGTCGATCCGGCTGTTCATCGCCGTCGGGCGCGACCCGACCGCGAGCGCGCCGCGGGCCGGGTGGTCGGCGGCGACGATCATCAGCTGGCCGTCGCCGCGCACGGTGGGCCGGGTGGTGCGGGCCTGCCAGGCCTTGGCCACGGCGGCGGGATCGGCGGCGCGCACGTCCGTGACCTCGGCGTAGGTTTTGGCGGAACTAGACATTGACGGCCTCCACAGCGGTCTGTTCGGCGAGATCGGCCACCTCGGCGGCGGTGGGCATGGCGGTCGAGCATTCGAGGCGGGACGCGACGATGGCTCCCGCGGCGTTGGCATAGCGCAGTGTCTTCTCCAGCGGCCATCCGCGCAGCAGGCCGTGGATGAGGCTGCCGCCGAAGGCGTCTCCGGCGCCGAGGCCGTTGATGACATCCACCTCGTTCGGCGGGACGGTCACGGAGCTGTGCTTGGTTTTGCCCAGCACGCCGCGCGGGCCCTGCTTGACGATGGCCAGTTCGACGCCGAGGTCGAGCAACGCGTCGGCGGCCTTGTGCGGGCTGGTCTCACCGACGGCGATCTCGCACTCCTCGCGGTTGCCGACGGCCACGGTGACGTCGCCCAATGCGCGCTGGACCTGCTCGGAGGCCGCAGCCGGCGTCTCCCAGAACATCGGGCGATAGTCGAGGTCCAGCACTGTCAGCGGAGCGCGCTTGCGCGCCGCCCAGGCGGCGAAATGAGCGCTGCGGCTCGGCTCTTCGGACAGGCCGGTGACCGTCGACCAGTACAGCCGGGCGTCGCGGACGGCGTCCACGTCGATCTCGGTGGCCTCGATCTGCAGGTCGGGCGCCGACGGCTTGCGGTAGAAGTACAGTGGGAAATCGTCGGGCGGAAAGATCTCGCAGAAGGTGACCGGGGTGGGGTACTCGCCGTGGGTACCCACGTACCGGTTGTCCACTCCGAGCCGGGCGAGCTCGTTGCGCACGAACCGGCCGAACGGATCGTTGCCGGCGCCGGAGATCAACGCGGTCCGGTTACCCAGTCGGGCGGCCGCCACCGCGACATTCGCTGCGCTGCCGCCGAGAAACTTGCCGAACGACTCGACGTTCTCGAGTCCGACACCGGTCTGCAGGGGGTAGACGTCCACACCGCTGCGCCCGATGGCGATGACGTCGAACGGTTCCGCGCTGGACGGCCTTTCAAAAGACACTGTGGCTCCCGAAGATGGTGGGCGGGCTCTGCACTTAAGACTGTGCCTCGCGTCACTCACTCATGTCAATAGTTTGTCCTGACATTCGAACTTTCAGTCATGCTGCTATGGTTCAGCTAATCTGTCTGATCATCGGCCGCAGATCGGAGTGGACGTGCCCTTAGCTGTTGAGCTCGACAGGTCCAGCCCTGTTCCCCTCTACTATCAGCTCGCTCAAGCGATCGAAGCGTCGATCCGCAACGGCGATCTGGCCCCGGGCGACCGTTTCGAGAACGAGCTGGCGCTGGCCAGCAGGCTCGCGTTGTCACGACCGACGACCAGGCGCGCCATCCAGGAACTCGTCGACAAGGGCCTGCTGGTCCGTAAGCGCGGCGTCGGCACCCAGGTGGTGCAGAATCCCGTGCACCGCCGGGTCGAGCTCACCAGCCTCTTCGACGACCTCGCGAAGTCCGGTCAGGACCCGACGACCCAGCTACTCGAATACCACTGCGGTATCGCCGATGAGGAGATCGCCGCCGAGCTCAACCTCGGCAAGGACCATGAGATCGTCACCATCCAGCGTCTTCGCTGCGCCAACGGCGAGCCGCTCGCGGTCATGACGAACTATCTGCCCGTCGAGATCGCGCCGGACGCAGAGGAGCTCGAGGCCAGCGGCCTGTATCAGGCCCTGCGCGGGCGTGGCGTGCACATCCGGCTGGCCCGGCAACGGATCGGCGCCAAGCCCGCCACCCGCAACGAGGCGCGGCTGCTCGATGAGAAGGCCGGTGCGCCGCTGCTGACCATGAGCCGGACCGCGTTCGACGACTCCGGTCGTGCGGTCGAGTTCGGTAGCCACTGCTATCGCGCCTCGCGCTACTACTTCGAGACCACGCTCGTCGACCGCTAGCTTCCTGCGATTTCGGCGTGATCGGACGCGGTCAGCGCAACCGATCACGCCGAAATCGCTCAGGAGAAGGCCGCGCGGAACGACTCCAGGGCCGCCACACTGTCGCTTTCCGCATACGCCTCCATGCCGACGGTGCCGTCATACCCGATCTCGCGCAGTGCCTGTGCGACAGCGGGATAGTGGATCTCGCCGGTACCGGGCTCGCAACGCCCGGGCACGTCGGCTACCTGGATCTCACCGATCGCCTCCCCGCAACGGCGCACGAGTTCGACGAGGTTCCCTTCGCCGATCTGGGCGTGGTACAGATCGAGCATCATCTTCACGTTCGGGTGCCCGACCCCCTCGACGAGCGCCAGCGTGTCCTTCGCGCGGGCCAGCGGCACACCCGGATGGTCGACGATGGTGTTGAGGTTCTCGACACAGAATGTCACCCCGGCCCTGGCCCCGAGTTCGCCGATGCGCTCCAGGGCCCGCAGCGCCGTCGACCACATCTGACCGGTGGCGCGTTGGCGCGGTCGGGCGGCCTGGCCGTCGATGAGTTCCGCGGTGTGCAGATTGAGCCGCGGAACACCTAGCACCGCAGCGGCTTTGATGCTCAGCTCGGCGGTGCGCACCACCTCGTCGGCGCTTTCCGGGTCGATGAGGTCGCCGTGCAGGTAGCCGGTCATCGACGAGAACCGCGCTCCGGTCGCGGCCAGCGCGTCGAGGTCCTTGTCGTGCCAGCTCCAGATCTCCACGTCGAAGCCGAGCTCATCGATCCGCGTCACGCGGTCCAGGAGTGGCAGATCGGTGAACACCATCTCCGAAGACACCGCGAGTCTCATGCCGGCACTCCGCTCAGCGCGACGGGTGCCTTGGTTTCGATCGATTTCCGGGCGGCAAGGGCGATTTCGAGTGCAATGCGGGCATCGACGCCCGTCGCCGAAGGCTCGGTGCCGGTCAGCACGCAATCGGCGAAGTGGGCGAACTGCGCGGTGTAGGCGTCGGCGAACAGCTCGGTGTTGACGCGGCCTGCCTGCTCGGGGGCCAGACCGGCCTGCAGGACACCGCCGGAACCGAAGATCTCACCGCGGATGTCATAGCCGTACACGGCCTGGAAACTGGCCTCGGCGATCGCGAACGCGCCGTTGTCGAACCGGATCTGCACCACGGAGGTGTCGAGGAAGCCCTCGCCGGCGAACTGGGGATGAACCAGCGCATCGGCCTGCGCGTAGACCTCGGTCACCCGTGCGCCCGGATTGAGCCAGCACAGGGCGTCGAAATCGTGGATCAGCGTCTCGTTGAAGATCGTCCAGGGCTTGACCCTGGCGGCAACCTCGGCGGAAATGCCCGGGTCGCGGGTCAGCGAACGCAACAGCTGCGGGGTCCCGATCTCGCCGGCATCCACCCGTGCCCGCATGGCGGCGAAATCGTCGGCGAAGCGCCGGTTGAAACCGACCTGCAATGCGACTCCGGCCGAGGCTGCCGCATCGATGGCCCGGTCGGCGTCCTCGAGTGTCAGAGCCATCGGCTTCTCGCAGAACACGTGCTTGCCGGCCCGGGCGGCCGCGACCACCAGGTCGGCATGGCTGGCCGCGGGGGAGCAGATGGCCACGGCGTGCACATCGGGATCGGCGATGAGCGCCAGGGGGTCCTGGTAAGCGCGTGCTCCCGAGAACTTTTCTGCGGCACCGGGTACCGGGTCGGCGACGGCGGCGAGCCGGGTGTTCGGCAACCGCGAGGCCAGCGTCTCGGCATGGAAACTGCCGATCCAGCCGGCGCCGATGAGGCCGAAGGCCAGGGGAGAGGACATGGGAACTCCGATCAACTAGAACGTTCTAGGGACGGTAAAGGGATCGAGCGTGTTTCGTCAACGATTTTCCTAGAACGTTCTAGAATCCAGGACGTGCAACGACGCCCGACGCTCGAGGATGTGGCCGTGCGCGCGGGAGTCTCGCGCGCGCTGGTCTCGATCGTCATGCGTGATGCGCCGGGTGCCAGCGCGCAGACGCGTGACCGGGTGCGCCGCGCCGCCGACGAACTCGGGTACCGGCCCGATCACCGGGCACGCAGGCTGCGCCAGCTGCGCACCAAGCTCATCGGTGTCACCTTCACCGCCGGCCAGGAGTTTCATGCCGACCTCGTCGACGGTGTCTACGTCGCGGCCGAGGAACTCGGCTATGAGGTGGTGCTCAGTGCCATCACCGTGCACCGCGACGAGACTCGCGCGTTACGCACGCTGATCGATGAGCAGTGCGAGGGCTTGGTGCTGATCGGCCCGCAGGCGCCGGCGCGGCGCCTGGCAGAGCTGGCCATGCGGGTACCGGTGGTGGTGCTCGCCCGCCGGATCCGCGGTGTCGACGCCATACGCAGCGACGACGTTGCCGGCGCCGTGCTCGGCGCCGAGCACCTGATCGAGCTCGGCCACCACCGGATCGTCTATCTCGACGGTGGCCGGGCGCCGGGCGCGGCCGAGCGGCTGCGCGGCTGCCGGCGGGCCGCCGATGCCGCCGGCGTGACGTTGGAGGTGCGCTCCGGTGGGCTCACCGAGCGAGAGGGCGCCGCCGCAGCCACCGCCATGCTGGCCGAGTCCGAGCTGCCCACCGCGGTGTTCGCGTTCAACGACCGCTGTGCCCTCGGCGTGCTCGATGTCCTGATTCGAGCGGGAGTGCCGGTGCCGCAACGGGTATCGGTGCTCGGCTTCGATGACAGCCCGCTTGCCGGGCTTGCCCACGTGGGCCTGACCACGGTGCGTCAGGACGCCCTGGGTTTGGCGGCGTCGGCGGTGCAGCGGTTGGCCGGCCGCCTCGATGACCCGGACGGGCCTTGCGGGGTGGTGGACGTGGTCCGCGAGCCGTCGCTGGTCGTGCGCGGTTCGACGGGCGCCCCGGAGGCATCGGCCTGCGGAAACGGGTCGCGCAAATGACTTGCAGTCCTAATGTCAGGACAAAGTATTGACTTTCCGGTGTGAGCCGTATTACATCAATCCTGCAGGCGTAGCGTCCGGCACTCGGTCCGCCGGGCCGATGTGGGCGACACGGCGATCTCGAAACGAGGAGAAACAATGGCGTTGAAGCGGCTCGCGGTACTGGCCGGAGCGGGCGTAATGGCGTTGAGCATGGTGGCGTGCTCGTCCAGCGGCGGCAAGCAGGACGGCGCCGGCGAGGGTAGCGGCGGCGGCACCGTCGATACCCCGCGCATGACGATCGCGATGATCACCCACGAGGTGCCCGGTGACTCGTTCTGGGACCTGATCCGCAAGGGCGCCGAGGCGGCGGCTAAGAAGGACAACATCGAACTGCGCTACTCCAACGACCCCGAGGCGCCGAACCAGGCGAACCTGGTCCAGAGCGCGGTCGACAGCGATGTCGACGGCATCGCCCTCACCTTGGCCAAGCCCGACGCCATGCAGGCGGCCGTGCGGGCCGCGGAGGCGAAGAACATTCCGGTGGTCGCCTTCAACGCGGGGATGGATGCCTGGAAGCCCATGGGCGTCAAGGAATACTTCGGCCAGGACGGCCGTATCGCCGGTCAGGGCGTCGGGGAGCGCCTCGCGCAGGAGGGTGCCACCAAGGCGATCTGCGTGATCCAGGAACAGGGCCACGTCGATCTGGAAGCACGCTGCGCCGGGGTCAAGGAGACCTTCCCCGCGACCGAGATCCTGAACGTCAACGGCAAGGACATGCCGTCGGTGGAGTCCACCATTACCGCCAAGCTGCAGCAGGATCCGGGCATCGACTACGTGGTGGCCCTCGGCGCCCCGTTCGCGCTCACAGCAGTGCAGTCGGCCAAGAACGCCGGCAGCACCGCCAAGATCGGCACCTTCGACACCAACGCCGCTCTGGTGGAGGCGATTCAGGGTGGCGACGTCCAGTGGGCCGTGGACCAGCAGCCCTTTCTCCAGGGTTACCTCGCCGTCGATTCGCTGTGGCTGTACCTGAGCAACGGAAACGTCATCGGCGGCGGTCAGCCGACCTTGACCGGCCCGGCATTCATCGACAAGTCCAATATCGACGCGGTCGCCGAGTACGCCAAGGCCGGCACGCGCTGATGACCGCTCGCGCGCAGGAAGGAATGTGATGACCACTCAAGAGGCGCTCGACGTCGCCAACCACACCATGGTGCGCGATGAGCGGGTCAAGGAACGAAATCGTCTACAGCGGTTCCTGATCCGGCCCGAGATGGGCGCAGGCATCGGTGCGATCGGAATCTTCATCGCGTTCTTCATCGTCGCGCCCCCGTTCCGTGAGGCCTCGTCGCTGGCGACCGTGCTCTACGCCAGCAGCACCATCGGCATCATGGCGTGCGGTGTCGCGGTCCTGATGATCGGTGGCGAGTTCGACCTGTCGGCCGGTGTGGCGGTGACCTTCAGTTCGCTGGCGGCCTCGATGCTCGCGTTCAACCTGCACCTGAACCTCTGGGTCGGGGCGGCATTGGCGCTGGTACTCGCGCTGGGGGTCGGCTTCCTCAACGGCTTTCTGGTGATGAAGACCAAGATCCCCAGCTTCCTGATCACGCTCAGTTCGTTCTTCATGCTCGCCGGTATCAACCTGGCCGTGACGAAACTCGTTGCGGGACAGGTCGCCACCCAGAGCGTCAGCGATATGGACGGCTGGGACTCCGCGCAGAAGGTCTTCTCCTCGTCGTTCACCGTGGCCGGCGTCGGAATCCGTGTCACCGTGCTCTGGTGGATCCTGTTCACCGTCGTGGCCACCTGGGTGCTGTTCAAGACGAAGATCGGCAACTGGATCTTCGCGGTCGGCGGAGATGCCGAAAGTGCCAGGGCCATCGGTATTCCGGTGACCAAGGTGAAGATCGGCCTGTTCATGTTCGTCGGGTTCTGCGCCTGGTTCGTGGGCATGCACCTGCTGTTCGCGTTCAACACCGTGCAGTCCGGTCAGGGCATCGGCAACGAGTTCTTCTACATCATCGCCGCGGTCATCGGCGGCTGTCTGCTGACCGGTGGCTACGGCACCGCGATCGGCGCGGCCATCGGCGCGTTCATCTTCGGCATGACCAACCAG
>SXGT01703997.1_pt1 | contig 10035 bp, 8 predicted proteins | sample 3176221 | NCBI WGS metagenome assembly SXGT01 (sample SAMN11356862, study PRJNA531348) | freshwater metagenome | isolation source: freshwater sample F1-120 | place: China: Fuxian Lake, Yuxi | collected 2017-12-25
AACGGCCGCATGTATTGGCGGCCAAATAGAGTTAGCCTTTGGCAGTGATAGAGATAAATCAGTTTTTTTTGGGGTAACAGATGAGCGCGAACAAGCATCTGTAATTCCGACTAATGCACCTTTTTACGATGATAAAGAAAGGGGATGGTTTTGGTACGAAGAAGATCAAATGAATATAGAAGAGGAACTAACCCCTGTTCAAGATGAAGAGCCCCGACCTAAGCCTGAGGAAAAAAAGGAGCCCGATAATTCGAACACAGGGCCTCGACCGTTGTCATCAGAATGGTTCCGTAAAAACATGGAAAAATACAGAGATCAAGCGATTGACAATCCTTCACCTGAGAACGTCACTACTTATATGTATTTACAGAGAGTTATGCTCGACAAAGCTGAGAAATTTGCCGAAGTGTCTCAGCGTGTTGTTATGGCTGATTCGTTATTAGATGAGAACACCAGACGACCTATCGCAACTTTTGGGGGAACAGCAAAAGACGAAATGTCGACAAAAGGAACAGAAAAAGCAGCAAAAAAGCTAGCGCAATTAGCAGGGCTTTGGTTTTTCTACGAAAGTAATTGCGAATTCTGCGTAAAACAAGCCGGTGTATTGAAGGGCTTAATGAATGCGTATGGATTTAAAGTCCTAGCAATTGCTAGGGATGGATTACCGTTACCTGATGGTAGTTTTTCAAATTTTACAGTTGATCGAGGGCAATCAAAAAAGCTTGGAGTGGAAATGACACCGGCTTTATTTTTGGTTAAACCAGGTGAACAAGGCGGTGCTATCCAACTTGGACAGGGATTGTTAGCAGGAGATGAAATAGTCAAAAGAACTATCGTGCTAGCCCATCAATATGCGTGGTTAAACGAAGAAGAGTACGAAGACACGCTGAAGGTTTCCCCTATTCAAGTAGAAACAGAAATGATTCAGAACGTTAGGGACAACCTAATGGGTAATCCTAGCGAATTAATTAGAACAATTCGCGATAACCTAAAGAAGCAACTGTGAGAAATGGCCGATGCAGTCAAAAAGTATAGAAATAGAAGATGAGAGAAATCATTTTAAGACCATTTTGGCTGATCAAGTATTAACTGATTTGTTAAATGAACGCCGATCAGAACGTCGTTGGCGATGGATCAAACGATTCACTTTTTCCTTGGTTGGAACAGGATTATTTGCCGTTTATTTGGGATTTTATGCAAGCAGTTTGGGATACAAATTCATGCCTCATTCGGAGATCATAGCCTTAGTTGATGTTACTGGCACTATCGGAGCAGGACAATTGGCGTCAGCTGCTGAATTGGTTCCGGTACTAGAAAAAGTTTTCCGAGAGCCAAAAGTGAAAGCAATTGCATTAAATATTGATAGTCCTGGAGGACAACCATTCGAGTCAGAGCGAATTGGTCAAACAATCGAAAGATTGAAGACAGAAACCGGTAAAGTCGTTTATGCGTTCATCGGAAATACAGGCGCCTCTGCGGCGTATATGTTGGCTTTGCATGCCGATAAAATCATTGCTGGACGATATAGTCTGGTGGGTTCAATAGGGGCAGTGATATCAGGATGGGATTTTCACAAACTGGCTAATAAATGGGATGTCAGTCAACGCGTCTACGCATCAGGCATTCATAAAAACATGCTGAACCCATTTGCCGAAATGTCAAAGGAATCTGAGTTAAAAGCTCAGCAGATGGTAGATGAAATGGCTGTTATTTTTGCTGAGGAATTCAAAGTAAAGCGCTCTGGGAAATTGAGTGATGGCTTTGACTATACAACCGGTGAAATATGGGGTGGCGAACAAGCTCTAAGTATCGGTTTAATTGACGAAATCGGCACAGTCGAATCGGTTGTGAGTCGTGAATGGGGGGTGCCGATACACGATTTTGGACCATCTATTCAATCGAAAGGGATTTTTCCTCAATTCAGCACTGGTGTCATGAGAAAAATTTTGTCAATAGCAGACTAAAGGACACCGAAATACAAGGTCTTTCGATCAATTCTTAGTTAGGAGTTTAAGGCATATTGAGCGTATAAAAATTTACTTCTTACTCAGGTTATGAACAACAAAAGCCGTAAACCACAGAACAATCCAGTATTTACGCCAAGATTCTATTTGCCGAATTCAACTGTTGTTGGAATGGAGCTCCATGTTAGACAAGGAAATAAATTCTTATCCTCAGATGAATCTTTGAACTTGGTTATTGCTGGCAATAATAATGATTTGATTGGGCGGGTTAAGGATGGTTTTATCAGGTTGCAAGAGCTAAACAATGGGCCAATGTATTTTTCGTGGGAGATAAGCAATAGAACAAGTGGGAGTGAGCTAATTAAATTTATGGAAGTTATGAGCTCAGTTTTGTCGTTGAGTCAATTAGAAATAGTTTTTGATTGTCAATACTCGCCAGTGAATATGGCGTTAAATATTGATAGGGATGTAATAGATATTTTATCGACCAACTTGGTGAGAAAAGGATTATCGAATGTGCATCCAATAGATTGTATTCGGAATCAAATTTATGAATGGATTGATTTCTTTAAGTTTAAAAAAGGTTTGATTATAGAGATTCAAGAAAGTATTTCAGCAGCGAATAATTTTCGTTCGTTTATTGAAGAAATGTCGAACAATGAAATTGAAATAATTGTTGAAGATTTGTATTCGAAATCAGATGTCTCTAATGCAATTCTAATGGGTATTAAATATGGACAGGGTTATTTTTTATCGAGAAATCAAGCCCCAGAAGATAAACAGAAGGTAACAAAGAAAATGAAAAGGGATTTATACGAAAGAAGAATCGATTTTTTCCAAGATATTGCATGGGTTTGACCATGAAATTCCACCACTTCCTGTTGTTGTGTGTGCCTTTGCTGATTGCAAGACCAGCGAATGCTGGTCTTGATGGGGAGTTAAATAACATGTTTAACGACATGATCAATGTGTCACCGGGCGGTTCCTATGAGACTCAACGACGGGGGGTTATTACTGGTGGCAACATATCGATGAGAAACAAAGTGGTACATCCAAATCTGATCTCCTTTGTTCCGCCTGGTTTTAAAGGTGGGTGCAATGGTATAGATCTATTCGGCGGCTCGTTTTCATTTATCAATAGTGCTCAATTGACACAACTGATGCGAAGCATCGCTCAAGCAGCTGTTGGATATGCCTTTCAGTTAGCCATTGAAGGCATGTGCCCCACCTGCGCTCAAGTTATCTCAAAATTACAAAAAGACATAGCGCAGATCAACTCACTCATGCGAAATTCGTGCGAAGCAGGCAAATGGATGGTCAATCAAACAGGATTAAGAACCTGGCACGATAATCAAATGAAGGAAGCTTCCTCACTCAACACGGAGCATGGTTATCTTTCAGATTTTTTTGATTCACAGGAGAATCAAACTGAATCACCAGCGAAAACAATCATAGCACAGGGCAGTACCGATGAAATTACCGGTAACGTAGTATTCGAAGCGCTTGAAACAGCAAATGCATCCGATTGGTTTTCGAATGGAGATAATCAATTAAAGATGGTTTTGATGAGCCTAACTGGGACCTTAATTATTGATAAAAACGCTAATAACACTGATGTTAAATACGACTTTAGGCCACCAATAATTAAAGTGCGGGATTTTATAGAAGGTGGAACGGTTTCAATATACAAATGCGAGTCTGCTGAATGCTTATTGCCCGACGGGAACAATACAGAAGATATAACTTTTGACGGTATGAGGGCAAAAGTCAGGAAGATGATCTGGGGTAACGGTACTTGTGCGAGTTGCACAGGAGGTATTGTTAGGAAAATGGCCAATAGAAGTGGCGGGGAAGAATTTAGTAGTGAAGAAAAAAAATTCATCGAAGCTACTTCGCCCGGCGCCTATGGTTTGTTGAGACGGCTAGGCACGGAAATTCAATCGGCCGCTTTAGTTGCAGATCGAATGGTGGATATTATTTCGACTGAGCTAACGAATCGAATCGTGGATGAAATGTTCGATACTGTGCGTAACTCTGTAGCGGCTACAGGGCGTCCGTTAGACTCATCAATGCTCGAAGTCATGCGTGATACTCGATTGCAGTTGAATGAAGAGCGCCGTGTTACAGGCGAATCGATTCAAGGGGTAGATGCGCTTATCAATCTGCAGCAGAACATTATTCAAACCCTAAGAACCCCCAGCTTTAACAAAACGCATTAAATATTATGGCATACGAAATTCTGAGTATTGGTGATGCCGAAATGCTTTACAGCGCATTCCAGGGCGCTGCCATGATCTTCGGCAACAACAATTTAAACAAACTGATAAATGCCGGTTTCATACTAGGTTTTTTATTGATTTCATTTCGGTATTTAACTAATCAAGAGTTCCCCCTAAGGCATGGTTTGATCGGGATCGTCGTATATTCGACGATGTTCACACCTAAAGAAGCTGTCATTATTGAGGATGTATATACAGGGGAGGTTAGAACAGTAGATAGCGTACCCTTGGGGTTAGCTGTTCCAATGTCGGTGATCTCAACCATGGGGGTGAAAATGACCGATATGTTTGAAACAGCATTTTCAACGCCCAGTGAAGCGAGTTTGTTGCAAAACGGCTATCTCGATTCATTAAATACTTTAATCAAGCTTCGAAATATCGGAACAGGCACTTTCGGATCTAGTTCTCTCATAGACGGCGATGTCGGAAAGTCGATTAATGCTTATGTTGAACATTGCGTGATGTTCGATCTTGATATTGCAAGCGGGACGCATGAAGTCACAAAAGAACTCTTGGAAAAATCGACCGATTTATGGGAAGCCATGAAAACATCCTTCATTAATATTGATGTGATGCTTACATTGCCTTCTGCACCAAACGGTGAACAAAAGAATTGTAAAGACGCATATGCTGCCATCAGTAATTACCTAAGTAATGATGATTTCATCGATGCGATGGATAGGCACGTTGCGGGCATGTTGGGGATTAAAGACCCAAGTGTCAAAGCGGTTGATCGTATCGCGTCAGCATCCACAGCGCTGGGGGATAGGCTAGGGGACTCACAGACATTTATGCGAAATGCGCTGATGGCTTCGTATCTAAAAGAGGGTGACAAAGCATTTATACATAGACAAGGCAAAGAGCAATTGAACTTACAATGGGCTGGTGAGCAAAGTATGTTCAATGAAATAGCCAAACCCCTCATGGCGTTTGTTGAAATGTTTACAGTTGCTACATCACCGATAGTCGCTTTTCTGTGTACGTTGGGTCCGATCGGGTTAACGATGATTATTCGGTATGTGCAAATGATGCTATGGATAGCGTTATGGGGACCGGTGATGTCTATATGCAATTTGTATATCAGCATAGTAACGACCAGAGCATTAGAAATTGCTGCTGATAATGCCGAATCGAATGGATCTGGACTAGCGGCGATGGTTATGCATGATCAATTGTACGGTAGTTTAGAGACATGGCTTTCCGCAGGTGGCATGTTAGCAGCAAGTGTGCCGGCATTATCATTGATGTTGGTATATGGTGGCTCTGTCGCAGCCACTAATCTGGCTGGCAAAATGACATCTGGTGCATCCAGTAGCGTAAATCCAGATCATCTGCAGAAGCCTATGGACGTTGCTGCATGGGGATCAATGGGAAGTATGACTGAAATGTCACCTAATGTCGGCGCCAAATTATCGGGAATGGCGGATACCAATTTTTCAGCATCTTCAACTTACAGTAGAGCCTCTCAAAGTGCTAAAGACTCGTTACGAAGCGCGAGTAGTAGTGCAGGCGAAACGCTGACCAAAATTAACCAGCTTTCAAATCGTTCCGGATCGATGAGCAGCCATGCTACTGCAGTAACCAGTGCAATGAACAGAACGATATCGGATGGCAGCAGTTGGTCTACAGCAGATGGTAGAACACAAAGTAGTTCACAAAAAATGACGGAACAGGAGTCAGATGCGGTGCAAGCAGGTGTTAATGGGGCATTTAATGGCAATCTGGGATCAAAGATGATAGGTACCTCTGTCCAGGCATCCTTAATGTCATCATCTGGAATTAGTGCTGCGCGAGCGCAGGAGTTGGGTGATTTGGCGCAGCACGTGGTGAACAGTGGAGTCATGGGTAGCGATATCTCAACCTCGTCATCCGGAAGTTCAACGACCAGTTCAACCCAAGAATTCCAGTCGTCCGAAGAAATGGATTCGCTCGGGAAACAATATCAAAGCCAGTTACAAGCCGTGAAACAAGCTAGTGAAAAATACACTCAAACATCTTCTTTACAAGACTCGGCAGGTAAATCTTTAAACCTGCCGTATCAAGACCTGGCAAGACGATTGAATCAGTCCGGAGCAATCGTCGACATCAACAGTGCCAATAGCCAATTGAAATCAAATATGAGCGAAGGGGAGTATTCGCATCTTTCCCAAGACGCACAATACGAGATTAATCGATCGAGTGCTAGCGGGATCGTCGGTGGCGACCGTGATGCTTTAGCGGGTTTTTTAATGCTGAACAAACAAGACCCATTGAAAGCAGCTGAAATATTAAACAAGTCACTGACACCAACTAATAATGAGTCTGGCGTCAAAATGGGTTCTGATAGATTCGAAGGTGATGCGCAATCAGTTGACGATCTGGTGAATAACCAAATGGCGGCTGGTTTTAGATCAAAAGCAAAAGGTGTTGATGATGATGCTGATGCTATTGATAGCAACCTGGGGAATCGTGGCACCGGGAATGGACAGCGTGGCAGCAATGCAAATAATTTGTCGGCTCATCGTGAACAAATGGGAAAACAGCATTCAACGGAGAGCGCTCAACAGCATAAAGGACAGAATCAGCAAATTAACCAGAAACCTACTTTAGGTTCTTCTGCTAACTCAACAAAAGCCAATGTTAATGCGGAGCTCGGTGGGTATAAATTAAAAGATAAGTTCGATACCTTCAAAGGGAGATTTAAAGAAGGTGGGCATTTAGACCCAAACAAAATCAATGGAACCGACATGGTATTAAAAGCTGGTAATAATTTTGGAGACGCAACTCATGACGTTGCGAGGGATGCAACCGTTGCCGTTAATGAAAAAGCCGATGCCATTCAGAGGGATTTAGGAAATGCTGCAAAACAATCGATTGACAGCATTAAAAGCGATCTAGGGATTACCAAAAAGCCAAGATCGAGCAATGACATTCCGAACATACCGTCCGATAACGATCTTCCACCAATAGCTAAATAATTTACCAAAGAGGAAATGATGTTTAGAAAAAAACCAAAAATGAAGAAACTGACCGAAGAAGATTTGGTAAGAATTTATACAGCGCAATTGAATCAGGCGAAAGCTGAATTTGCAGCCAAGGAATTCCATGCTGAAAACGAGGACGGAAGTGTAAAAGTGATCGCAAATGGAAAACGAGTGTTAAAAAGTTTGGTGATTGCACCTGAACTGTTGTCGCAAAAAAAAGAAAATGTCGAAGAGTTGATCGTCAATGTAGTCAATCAGTCGTTGTACATGGTTAGAGAGGCTAATTGTCAATTAACGAATGAGGTCAAAAGTATTTTTGAAAGCAATATAAAGCAATTGGAAAAAAGCGGTAGGTTGAAAACTGGTTAACGTCAATTTGTTTGTTACAGCTATTTGCATTCTAGGGTTGAAAATCAGATCGGTTGATGTTTTTTATTCACGCCGTTTTGTGCAAAACCTAATTGGATCGGTGATGAGCCCAATAGCTTGTAATGTGCAAAAGTTGGTTGGACTACATGCGATTGTTATGTGGCGGTTGACTCTGAATGATATTTTAAACAATTGGCAAACTCATCGAATGAAGGTTGTAGATCAGGAATAGAGCGAGTGAAAAGAGGGGCCATTAAGCCTGTGAACACTTCATTCATCGAAAACTCTGAAGAAGATTCGTTTATTTGATTTACTGAATATGTTCTTTTGCCAGTGAATAAACCAAGAGGCATTCCGCCTGTCCAAACCATGGATCGATATGGGACGAACTCAGTGACTTTCAATGGAAATGCCTGATCTGGACTCGCTTTGGTAACAACCGTTACTTTGTTGCCTAGTGCGATTGACCCATCAATTTTTTCAATAGTCGTATTCCATTGTGTCCAATTTGATGCGTCAGTAAGAATATTCCAAACTTTTTCTGCCGAGGCATTAATTTTTATGGATGTGTTAAATGATTTCATTTGTGCTTTCTCCTTAAGTGATCATTTTTCTGCCACATAACGCAGAACTAAGGGGCGGGCGCGATATCGACCGTCCCGCTGAGCGCCGAGTTGGTCAGAGCTTTTTGCGGCACATCCCCCAGAAGATTCTCAGTTGACTGGATAAATAAGCTTTGCTTACCTTGCCCGGCTATTTGGCATGACAAGCCAAGCGGATTCTCTTGACATTGCGGTCCCAAATCTGTCTGTCTGCTATAGCCCAAATTGCTTGTTTTGCATCGAAAGACCCTCTGTTACGCCCAAAATCCGGCTCACTCTTGACAACATGTGTAACCCTAATTGCTAACTGATCAAGATAACCGTTCTTCGTGGCTTGCTCAAGAGCGTGGTTCGATCCAAAGAGAACCGCAACCTTGGGATAGTCGAACGCCCATATACCTTCAATTTCCAATACATCCTGGTATTGGGAGGAAATCTGAGATCGTAGCTCCCGTATGAGTCGCTGCAGTGCATTATCCGCACCTGGCGAGTACCGCATACGTCTGCACCTTACCAAGAGAATCCAACAGGCAAATAACAGGATAATTGCGATTACTACAGCAAATAAGCCGCCTATTAAAACTAGAAACGGTGTCAGGTTCATCAACAAGTCGTTCACGCGAGTTCCAACAAGGAATTAAATAGTTAAATGCATATCAGCGGTGATCCGTACAGATGATCCCCAGGCTGCGTACCGAAATGTGTGATAGCCTGCATGGCAGAATTCGGCGGTGGATAACTCACCATGCCTTGACCCAACGACAACGTACCCGGCGTCTGCCGAGTACAGTGGGCGATAACGGGAATGATGGACGTTTGTACGTTTTGTAGTCTATAGGTGTTTCGCATCAAGTCGAATTGAAGTGGGTGTCGTTGATGCCCAGTTTATTATCTTAGGCTTGTAGCAGGGTATCGTTATTTTCGCTTGTTTAGGACGTTAGTGACTGTTCTCTAAATCCTAGACCACTAACCTATGCCGTGATAGATCTGATCACGACCTGAGATAAGTAAACATAATTCCGGTTTAGCCCGATTTGATGCGTATGAAGCTAAAGAAAATTGTTGGTTTGTTCCTTTTCGTCCTGGGACTGTCTGGTTGCGCGACATTTAAAAGCTTGGATGCTGAAGTACCGTTGTTCGAGCGGATTTTTGTATACAGTGGTACCCGATTAGATTGGGCAGCGTTAGAACACGACGCTGTAACCGTCCGTAAATTTAATACTACCCCACCGGGCTATCCATTGGTCGATCTGCCATTCAGCTTTGCATTGGATTCTTTGTTTTTGCCGTTGGCGATCAGTGCTGAAATTTTTCACTGAGAATCATTATTGCAGTACTAGTTGTGAAAGCCTGGGTCCCTATTTCAAAAACGAGAGGCTTAAAGTACCCGGCATGAAAAGTTTGTCTGGAAAACAAACAAAGGCGTATTCGCGCTAATCGTTGTTACTGACATCACTGATGTTAAGAAAAGAAAACCGCGTGTTGCAAGCGTCAACCGATGTTCAGTTTCCGGTAAAGCCCAATCATACCATCGGCAATTGTTGGGTTGCTGGCATACAAAACGCCGCAATGGTTCATAAAGGTTGAGCCTTCTGGATTTAACACCAATGACTGACCGTGAATATCGCTAACAGGTAAACCGGCCTCGGCGAATAAACAAGCCGTTGCCGCGTAATCCCAAATACTACCCCCGCCACGATGTAGCTTGGGAAACTTGAAGTAGCAACTCGCCGGATCGTTCAAAACATGGCAAGCATTCATCGCTGCGCCACCCTGAAGTTGTAACTTAAAGCCGCCGTAGCCCAAGTCGCTTGCCAGATTCTCCAGCTCGGCAAGCATGGCTGAATACAAAGCCTCT
>SXGT01784436.1_pt1 | contig 10035 bp, 8 predicted proteins | sample 3176221 | NCBI WGS metagenome assembly SXGT01 (sample SAMN11356862, study PRJNA531348) | freshwater metagenome | isolation source: freshwater sample F1-120 | place: China: Fuxian Lake, Yuxi | collected 2017-12-25
CCGTGCGCCGGGGCGGCGCCGCAGGCGCGCCGGTGGTGAAGGCTCATCGACCGCGCGCTGTGCAGTCTCCACCGCCGGCGCGTGCGCGTCCACCAGCGTCGGTTGCGAGCTCGTCAGCGCGCCGCTGGCACGCGGGCCGGTCTGGTGAGGGCCTGGTCTCACGCCCGGCCGCTCCCCAGTGGGTGAGCGTAGCGCGCATCCCCGGCTCGACCGCGCCGCCGTGCAGGGCGCCACCGCCGCGACCACGCGAGGCGCGTCGCGCGAGCGCCGGCGGCCGTGCGTCAGTGGTCGTGCTCGAGGATCCACCAGTAGCCCGTCGCGGGGTAGCGGACGAGCCAGCGGTGCACGTCGTCGACGCTGGCGCCGTGCGCGTAGTGCGCCGCGGCGATCGCCGACACCTCGGCCGGCTCGAGCGAGCCCCAGCACTCCCAGCCCGCATCCACGACGTCGGGTGGTCGCCGCAAGACCACGTGCGCCCGATCCCGCGTCGCGTTGCCCCCGAGCCAGGCCTCGACCACCACGACCTGGCGCGTCGGATCGAACACCCGCAGCGTGACGTCGCTGGCCACGACCTACGTCTCCACCGGCCAGACCACCGCGAACACCAGGTCCCGCCCCGCGCGGCCCGCGACCAGCTCGCCCCAGCGCTGCGTCGCGTCGTCGTCCTCGCAGAGCTCGACCAGCGCACCGACCTGCGTCGCCGTCACGCCGCCCCACGAGACGATCTGGTTCGCCGCCACGTCCGGGCCGCGCCCCAGGCACGCCTCGGCCAGCTCCCGCGCGAACCACAGAACGAGCAGCGCCGCCGTCGCCCGCCGCGCGCGATCGATCGCCACCAGGCGCCCCGGCGGTTCCGAGGGCGATGGCGGCCCGGCGGGGCGGCGATCGCGGTGCTGGTCGCTGGCCGCGTCCGGGTCGGCGTCGACGTCGATCATGGGATGACGATACAGGCTGGGCGGCGGGCCGGGGGCGGGGCGCGGTAAGTGGACGTTCGAGGCCGCTACGCATCGGTGCCACACCACCGCGTGCTTCGCCGAGTGCCAGGAGGGCGCCGCGCAGTGCGCGAACGGGTGGGCAGGGCGCCAGAGTTCACACCGGCGCTCTCATGGCACCTGCGCCGTGCGGTGGGCTTGATCCACTCCCGTGGACGGGTTGGTTACGTCGCCTTCATGGTGTCGGCCGAGGCGTGCGACGGCGCGCCGGCCGGGTCTGATCGCGACGGGGGCGAAGGTGATCGACATGGCGGATTGGCGCAGCGCTGCGGCTGGCTGAATGGTGCTTGACCACGGTGTGCGCAATCGGTAGCGTCTCGCCTCGCGGACCATCTGGATGTCGTGTGTCGAGGTCGACGGGGTCATGAGCAATCGCCGGGGCGAAGGCCGGTGATCGCGCTGACTCGGTCCTTGGGGATCGACGGCTGCGCGGGTGCTCGCGCTGCTTGGCGTCGGCCTGCGTCTGGTCGCCGTCGACCAGAATTGGTCGCGTGCGGTCACCGGTGCACGCCCGGCGCTGGCGTGCGCAGCCGTCGCCGTCGCGGCGCTGGTCACCGAGCCGCATCTGTGGCGGCGCCGCGCGATGCTCGTCGCACTCACCCTCGCGCACGTCGCCTGGATGGTCCACGACGGGCGCTGGCGCTGGTCGCCGTTCTGGCTGACCTACGCAGCAATCGCGGTCGGCGGTGGCATGCTCGTCGGCCGCGCCGTCGAAGCCCGCGACACCGCGTGGTCCATCGTGGCCGCGCTGCCGATCGCCGCGTTCCTCGTCTACTCGTTTCGAGGGAGGTGGCGGAGGCGGTGAGGGCGTTGCACGTGCGGTTGTCACCCCACAGGTTGTTGCATCATCACGAAGGCGTGGCCGAGAACGTCCCCTGCGCACGCGCCACTCTGAGTCGCAACGGTTGCTGAGGGGAGCCTTTTAGGACCTGATAATGAAAGTCACCGAGGCGTTCTTGGGTCTGGTCTCGGTGCTTGCTGGTACGCCTCGTACGCCGCTGGTCTGAAAGCCCGGGAACTCGGTCGGGCAGTTTTGCGTGAGAGCCGGACACTGCCCCACCCCGGCGCCGGATCGGTAGTTGTGGTAGTGGTCAACAAGGGCGTCTGACTGGATGGATCCGACAGCGTTGCCAGTGTTGCCTCCGGGTGCGCCTTGGCTTCGCGCCTCTGCGTCGGGATCGTTGCCAGCTGTGCCGTCAACTCCGCGAAGGAACCTCCCTCTTAAGTCAGGGAGGTTGAACGTTGTTGTCCCATCGCCGCCGCCCCAAGACGTTCCGATCGCGCTGAACAACGGCTGGAACGCGCTGCGTGAAACTGCACTCCCGTCACAAAGAAGCCAGCCGGCCGGCACCGTCGGACCAGCAAACGCAATAATCGTCCCGGGGGGTGGCATGGGGGCCAGGCGAGCTTCGAGATCCGCGAGTCGCGCTTCGAGGGTTGGACCGGCAGCGGTCACGACATCCGCTGCTGGTAGCGCTGACGACAGCGTCGCGGCTTGGGCCGCGTACGGGACCGCCGCCACGCGTGGCCGCGGTGTCGTCGAGGGCGGCAGGCTCACTCCGCCGACGACAACCTCCACGTACGCATTCTGCGCCATCGCCAAGGCCGTGACACAGGCGGAGCCGACGTTGATACGGAAATGGCCGTCGACCAACGGGGTGCCGGGCTGCAGGTTGCTCGTACAGATCTGGTTGCCGCTCCCGGTGGCGGCGCTGTGGAAGCGCACCTCGATGTCACGCGGCCCCGTCGCCGGTGCGCCGCCCTCGCGCAGTTCACCCGCGTAGAACATCCGTTCGTTGGGCGGCGGTACGTCCGCCGTGACGCTCCGCAGCCGGAGCCCAATCCCGCATACGACGATGCCGCCAGTGAACCCGAGCGCAATCAGCCAACCTGCCTTCATGGTGTCAGACCTCCAGTGACGCAGAGCCCACCAGGGGCGCAGATCGTCGATTCGTTTTCGAAGCCAGCGTTGACGAGCGTCAGGCCCGTTGCAGAGGTGACTCCGCCACCCACCGATGACAGGTGCCCAGTCAACGTCAACGTCGCGTTGCCGGCGTCGATCGGTCGGGCATCGCTGCTCGCGTCAAACGGGCTGTCGATCCCGCCATCAAGGGGCGAGGCGTCGACGGTGCTGGCGTCGTCGGTCCCCGCGCCCGGTGGCCCGATCCCGAGGATGCTGTTGCACGCGCTCGCGCTCGCCAGGGCGACGAGGCCCAGCAGCGTTGCGCGCACCTTGACGCCGGACCACGTCGCTAACACGCTGCCGACGCTAGCACGGCCGACGGCCACGTCGTCAAACGGCTTGCGACGTTCGGCTGGGCTTCCCCCCGGGCCTGTGGCAGCATCCGAGCGCGAGCGTGTCCTTGCGAGGTGCCCCGTGAATCCTGAAGCTCCCGTGCAGGTTGGCGACGTGATCGCCTCGAAGTACCGCGTCGATCGAGTGCTCGGCGAGGGGGCGATGGGGGTGGTGGTGGCCGCGACGCACGTCGAACTCGGGACGCAAGTGGCGGTGAAGTTCATGCTGCCGGCGGCCCTGACGGGGGCCGACAGCGTCGAGCGGTTTCTGCGCGAGGCGAGGGCGGCGAGTCGGTTGCGAAGCGAGCACGTCTGCCGGGTCCTCGACGTCGGTCGGCTCGAGCAAGGCGCGCCGTACATTGTGATGGAGATGCTCGAAGGTCGCGATCTCCTGGCGACCCTCGACGCCGCCGGCGCGCTATCGGTGGGCGTCGCGGCCAGCTACGTGACGCAGGTGTGCGAGGCGATCGGCGAGGCCCACGCCGCGGGGATCGTGCACCGCGATCTCAAGCCGCAGAACCTCTTCGTCACCCGCAAGTTCAGCGGCGCCGAGACGGTCAAGGTGCTCGACTTCGGTATCTCGAAGGTCGCCGGCGGCGCCGACGCGGTCCGGACCCACCACGCGGCGATCATGGGCACGCCGGCGTACATGTCGCCCGAGCAGTGCCAGTCGTCGGCCCACGTCGACGGGCGAACCGACATCTGGGCGCTCGGCGTGATCCTGTACCAGCTCGCGACCGGGCGACTGCCGTTCGATGGCGCCGACTTCCTGCAGATCGCGATTGCGGTCACCAACACGCATCCGGTCCCGCCGAGCGCGCTGCGCCCGGATCTGCCCGCTGGGTTCGACGCCATCGTGATGCGGTGCCTCGAGAAGGACCGCGACCGGCGCTTCGCTTCTGCGCAGGACCTCGCGGCCGCGCTGCAGCCGTTCGTCGGCGCGGCTTCGGCTGCCGCCCCAGCGGCATGGGCGCAGGCCACGCGCGTGGCCACAGGCACGGGGGCGGGGGCAGCGCCGCTCACGACGCTTGGCGGCGCGGCGGGATCGGCGGCGAGCGGTGCGGCGCCACGGCGTCGGAATGGGCTCGCCATCGCCCTGGCCGGATTCGTCGTGGTTGGCGGTGTGGTGCTCGCGCTCACGCTGAGTGGTGGCGGGAGACGGCCCGCCGCGACCGCCGCACCGGCCGCGCCGACATCGGCGACACAGCCGGCCCCATCTATCGAAGCCCCCGCCGCGGCACCATCTCCGACGCCCGAGCCCGCGCCCGCGGAGATCGCCCCTGCAGTCACGCCCGCCGTGCCGGCTGTGCCCGCGGTCGCGACCGAGCCAGCCGCCGCGGCGGGTTCTGCTGGCAGCAAGCCGTCGGTCGATCGCCCGGCGACATCGAAGCAGGCTGCAGCGAAGCCCGGTGCCTCCAAGCCGACCGACTTGCATGTCGGCACATTGACCGCCGACACCATCCAGGCCGATCAGATCAAGGCCAAGAAGATCGAAGCCGACGAGATCGAGGCCAAGCGCATCGAGGCCGAGCGCATCAAGGCCGACAAGATCGAGGTGAAGGATGAGGATGTCTTCAAGAAGTAGGTGGTGCGTCGCTGCGCTCTTGCTCGCGGCGACCCCGCTCGCGTCCGCGCAGCCGAAGCCCGATGCGGGCGCGTCCATCTCGCTCTACGACGAAGGCCGCCGGCTGTTCGAGGCCAAGCAGTACGACCTCGCGTGCCCGAAGTTCGACGCCAGCCTGCAGCTGAACTCCGAGGACATCGACGTGCGCGGCATGCTCGCGCTCTGCTACGAGCGGGCCGGCAAGCTCGCCAGCGCATGGGCGCAGTTCCGCGAGCTGCGCGTCCGTGCGCAACGAGCGAACCGCCCCGATCCGCTGCGCGTGGCGGACGAGCACATCGCCGCCTTGGGCCCACGCCTCGCGAAGGTCACGATTCGCATCGCGGCGACGCCGGGCATCACCGTGTTCCGCGATGGCCTCGCGCTCCCGCTCGATGCGTTCGGCAGCGGCCTCGCGGTCGACGCCGGCACGCTGACCTTCACCGCCGAGGCCAAGGGGTATCAGCCCTGGTCGACCGAGATCGAGATCAAAGACGGCGAGGCGAAGGCGATCGAGGTGCCGGCGCTGGTCGCGGCGCCAACGAGCCCCGACTCCTCCGACGCGCTGGCCCCGACCACCGTCGTGTCCCGACCGCTGCTCACCACGCCGCGCTGGATCGCCGTGGGCCTCGCCGGCGCCGGACTCGTCGGCCTCGGCATCGGCACATGGGCGGGTCTGGATGCGCGCGCTAGCCGCGACGACGCGCGCGCGCTCGGCTGCAACGATGACCTGTCGATGTGTCCGTCGGTGGCGCTCGGCACCGCCAACGCCGCCTACTCGCGGGGGAAGCTGTCCACCGGCTTCTTCATCGGCGGTGGCGCGCTGGTCGGCGCGGCGGCGGTTGTGTGGTTCGTCGCGCGACCGAAGGAGGGGCAGGCTGTCCAGGTGCAGCCATCGATCGACGAGACCACGGTGGGGCTCACGATCGTCGGCAACCTGTAGTTAGACCGCGGCGCCGAGACCCGCTGGTCCATCGCGCCCCAAAACGCCAAACACCACCAGGTGGCGCCTGGTGGTGTGGGAAGTGGTCTGGGACCACCTCGACGTTCAGCTAACTATGGAGCGGGAGAAGAGATTCGAACTCTCGACGTCAACCTTGGCAAGGCGTTCGGGCGTGTTTGGCGATCGAGGCTTCGCGGTGTTGGCGGTGCGGGCGCGAGCAGGCCGGGGCGGGGTAGTGGTGTGGACGTGGTGTGGAGAAATCAGGGTTGCACTCTGGGCTCTGGCGACGCTGGCGATTTGATCGCGGACGGTCTTCGCCGAGCCCGACGCGCACGCGCACTCGCAAGAAAGCGCACGACGACAACTACCCCGACGACCCAACCCAAGCCAGGAACCCGACGACAACTACGCCACTGCGGACGAAGCGCGATCAGTGATGGGGAGATGTAGTTGTCGCTGATGGGAGTTTCAGTTGACGCCAGCCACCACCCGACCCGCCACCTCGACCCAGCGGCACAGGCCGCTCACCAGGCGCAGCTGGGCGGGCGTGCGGCACTCGGCGCGCAAGAGGCGGGGGCTGGCGACGACCACGGCGGCGCAGCGGGCGCGCGAGGTGGCGACGTTGAGGCGGTTGCGGCTGTAGAGGAAGTCCAGGCCGCGGGGCGCGTCCTCGGCGGTCGACGCGGCGAGCGAGTACAGGGCGATCGCGGCCTCGCGGCCCTGGAACTTGTCGACGGTGCTGACGATGACGTCGCCGAGGCCGCGCCGCTGCAGGGTCCGCGCGAGCTCGTCGACCTGGGCGTTGTACGGGGCCATGACGACGACGTCGCTGGGGCGCAGCGGCGCGGGCGAGCCGGTGGGGCCGATCCAGGTGGCCCCGCCGCGGCCGCCGAGCACTCGCTCGAGCAGCTCGGCCACGGCGACAGCCTCCTCGCTGCTGCGCCCGCGACAGCCCTCGTGGTCGACGGGCAGCCAGAACGCGCCGCAGGCGTCGAGCGCGGGCACGTCAGGGACGCGCACGCGCTGCCGCGCCACGGCGGGGCCCGGCACGAGGCGCCCCTCGTAGAACTGCTCGCTGGTGAACGCGCACAGGCGTGGGTGGAGGCGGTGCGTGGCGTCCAGCAGCACGCCGCGGTCAGGGGCGATCGTCGCCCGGCCCGCGAGCAGGTGCTCGAGGACCGAGACGGCGGCGCCATCGGGGTGGCTCCCGGCGATGGGCTGCTCGAGCTGCTGGGGGTCGCCGACGAGCACGATGCTGTCGGTGGCGGCGCACACGACGAGCGCGTCGGCCAGGGACATCTGGCCGGCCTCGTCGATGAACAGCACGTCGACGCTGGCGGCCATCGTGGGCCGCGCCCACTGCCAGGTGGTGGCGCCGAGCAGGTCGAGCGTTCCGACCCGGTCATCGGCCTTCTCGGCGCTGCCGATGGTCTCGATACCATCGGCGCGAGCCTCGCCGTCGGTGCGCAGCGCCGCGGTGGGAATGCGGCCGCCGTCTGCCCGCGCGCGCTCCAGGACCTTCGCGACGAGCTGGGCGATGACCGGGTGGCTGGTCGCCGTCACCCCAACGCGGCGACCGGCGCGGATGAGCGCGAGGATCATCGCAGCCGCCGTGGTGGTCTTGCCGGTGCCGGGCGGACCCTGGATGGGAAGCACGGCGGCGCGCAGACCGCCGACGATGCGGACGCACGCCTCGGCCGGCGCCTCGTTCGGGCGCACCAGGCTGCCTCCGATGACCGAGACGCCGCGCGGCGCGCGCGCGAGCAGCAGGTCGCGCACCAGCGAGGGCGCGCTGTCGGCAGGCACGCCGCGCTCGGCGAGGTCGACGCCGATGCGCAGGAGCTCGCGGTCCTTGGGCTTGGCTCCGATGATGTGCTTCGTGACCAGCGAGGTGAGTGGTACGGCGCTGCCATCCTTCCGCGATATGACGACCGTGCGGGCGTCCAGGTCGATGCTGTCGATGCGCCCGATGCCAGTTCCGGAATCGACGTACGCGTCGGAGCCGTCCTCGATGGTGACGTCCTGGGCCGGGAAGCGGTAGCGCTCGCGATCGCTGCGCTGCTTGCCGACGCGCGCGACCGTCTCGATGAATTCGAGCCCGGCCAGCGACTTGGGATCGTCGAACCGCTGGTCGTCGTCGCTGTCGGCCCGCCGGAAGAACTCGCCCCAGGCGATCGACGCCTCGCGCTGGTACCAGGCGACCAGGTCGGCGATGCGCGCGAGCGCGACGGCGGCGTCGCGATCCTCGTCCGCGGCCCGCGCGCGCAGGCGCGCGACACACGCCGCGATGTCGGCCCGCAGGCCTTCGTTCTCCTCGCTGCGCTCGGGCACGTTCACGACCGGGCGCGGCACCTCGACGCCGTCCGCGATCCGCGCCGCCCGCCACGCCTCCAGGTAGTCGCGCAGCGCCAGCGCCGAGCGGCAGTCGTCCTCGTTGTACCCGATGACCGTGGCGCGCCAGGCGGGCGCGACGGCGCCGGGGTCGCCGCGCTGGAGCAGCACGCGCACGCGCCGCAGGTCGAGGCGCGCGTCCTCGAGTTCGACCGCCCGGGCGTAGCCGGTCACCGCCTCGAGCGGCTTCAAGCCGTAGGACTCGACGCCGATGCGCAGGGCCTGGCGGGTTACGGTCATCAGGTCGACGAAGCGCTGCTCGCGCAGCAGGCGATCCATGAGCGCGGCGCCGACACCGGTCATGCCGACCAGCCGGCGCAACGCCGCCGGCTCGTACGGCGCGTAGTGATAGACGTGCAGGCCCGGGTGGGCCGCGAGGCGCGGCTCGAGCCACGCAAACCAGTCGGCCAGGGCGCGGCGCTCGCCGCTCGCGTCGTCGGCCCAGCGGCTGTGGTAGCGCCAGGAGTCGCCGTCGATGGCGACCCAGCCGAACAGGTACTCCTGACCGCGGCGGCCGATGAACGGATCGCCCTCGAGATCCAGGAAGACATCGCCGATGTCGGGCGCGGGCAGGCGCGCGAGGCCGCGGTCGGGCTCGACCGGCAAGGCCTCGACCGGCGGCAGAGGCACCGCCCTCGCGGCCACCTGGAGCGCGGCCTGGTGCGCGAGGACCTCGTAGGTGTTGACGCTGCCGTACACAGGACGCCAGGTGAGCGGACGCGGCTCGGCGGCGAGTGCGGTGACCGTCTCGATGCGTCGACGCTCCAGCTCGCGGCGCTGCGGGCGGCCGCCACCCGCGACCAGGGCCAGGTGATCGTCGGCGTGCCAGCGCGCATCGCAGGCGCGGAACCACGGGCAGGTGTCACAGGCCGCGCACGGCTCGGGGTAGGTCGGCACCGGCGTCACCACCACGGCCTCGAGTTCGGCCCGCCACCGCCGGTACGCGGCCCCGTACTCATCGAAGCGATGATCGTCGAAGAGGAACGGCCCGTCGTCGCCATCGCCGGGCGCGACGATGCGCAGGCGCGGCGGCGCCACGCCCTGCTCGACGGCCAGGAGCTCGGCGTACACGCACAGCTGCAGCAGCGCGCCCGTGCGGGTCTCGGTGGCCAGCTTGGCCTCGTGGATCTCGTAGGCCCACGGGCCAAACGTGCTCGCGGCGTCGACCCGCACGAGAAAGTCAGCCGCCCCCGCCCACAGGCCGCCAACCAGCTGCGCCTGCGCGATCACATCGGCGCCCGCGCGGATTGCCGCTCGCGTCGCCGCGACGTCCCCAGGCCGGACCACGCTGCGCCCGCTGGCGATCAGGTGCGCCCGGTACGCGTCCTCGTGGGCCCGGCCGCGCTCCGCGAGAATCTCGAGCACCGGATCGAACGACGGCGGCCCTGCGCCGCTGCCGTCGGCATGCGCCCGCGCCAGCGACGTGCGGTGCGCACACCCGACGTGGCCCGCCAGGTCGGTAGCCACCAGCCGCCAGGATCCATCCACCATTCGCATCGGGAGGCACAGTAGCGGTCGGGTCTGATCGCGCGGGGGGCGGCGGTGGCTACCCGACGCCGCGCTCGCTGCCGGATAAGCCATCAACGACGCCGGGATGACAGCGGCGCGGCGGGTCGAGAGCCTCGACGGTTCCGAGCAGGAACCGATGAACGAGCGACGGAAGATCACGGATGCGGCTGACGCGCGGCGCTGCCTGGCGGCGGCGCGGCGAGCTGGCGAGCGCGTCGGGAGCTGGGCCCAGGCGAACGGCGTGGATGGCCGCTCGCTGAACGCGTGGCGGATGAACCTGGCCCGCGGCGGCGGCCGGCCGCGCC
>SXGT01204236.1_pt1 | contig 10034 bp, 9 predicted proteins | sample 3176221 | NCBI WGS metagenome assembly SXGT01 (sample SAMN11356862, study PRJNA531348) | freshwater metagenome | isolation source: freshwater sample F1-120 | place: China: Fuxian Lake, Yuxi | collected 2017-12-25
GGCCACGAGCGTGTCAGCGGATGTCGCGGATGCGCTGGTACAGGCCTGTGGACCAGGCGCCATCCTGCTCCATACCCCTGACGGCTGCGAGTGCGCGCTCGGCGAAAGGTGCGCGGGTCACCGTGATGACCCGGGCCCCTTCGGCAGCCATTTTCTTGGCGATGTCCGCCGTCTCGGCCTCGGCCTCCTTGCGCCCCCAGGCGATCGCTTCGCGGGCTGCGTCGACCATGATCTTCTGCACGTCGGGCGGCAGCGCTTGGTAGGCCCTCTCGTTGATAGTGATGTGCTGTGATGACGCCACGTGATCAGTGAGCATCACGTTCGTCGCTGCCAGGTGAAACTTCTGCGCATACGCCGAACCGATCGGTCCTTCGGCGGCATCGATCACCCCAGTCTTGAGCCCGAGAAAGACTTCGGCCCAGGCCACGCGTGCGGGCTTGGGTCCCATCGCCTGCCAGAGGTTCCGGTAGGTCTTGATCTCCGGCACGCGCATCTTGACGTCCTTGAGGTCATCAGGCGAGTTCACGGCCTTCTTGGCAAAGAGGACGCGGGGCTGTGTCGGCGCGGAGGCCAGGATGCGAAGCCCCTGTTTGGTTCGCAGTTCCTCGGCCATGGTGGCGAAGGTGGGTGAGTCCAGGAACTTCTGGTAGTGATCGTTATCGCGGAAGGTGAAGCCCCAGGCGAGGACCGAAAAGTCCTTGACCCAGTTGGCATACCAGTCGAGCACGTCACCGTACAGGGCCACCGAACCCTTCATCATCTGCTCGATCACCTGGACATCCGTACCCAGCTGTTCGCCCTGGATGAAGTTGACCCGAACCTTGCCTGCAGCCTGCCCGTTGACGAGCTTGGTGAACATTGCATTCGTGCGATCGATTACCGTGCCGATGGCGTCTGAACCGCCGAAGGTCAGCGTGGGCTGTGCTTGCGCGGCTGGCAAGGCCAGCAGGGCGGCGCTCAGCGCCATGGCCTTGATCCAATGTCTCCTCATTTGCGTCTCCTCACGGGCGTGAGCCCGACTTGCTGGTGGGCCGTACCGGGCTCTTGTTGGCCCGTGGCGGGATGTGCTGCTGTCAATGGGCGGGTTCAAAAAAACGCTTGGCCATGTACTTTTGGGACTGGTACAGCGACGCTGACTCGGGCGCCTTGGGGAACGGCATGCGCACCGGAACCGCTGTCATCCGCGGCTGCAACGTGGGTTGCCCGCACAGCATGCGGCTGTTGAACTCTTCCAGACTCCCAAAGAGCCCTCCGGCCAGTGGCCAGGCATCAGCTGCCATGGCCTCATACAGGAGGAAGGAACGGGGCTGGCGCGAGGTGTTCAGCGCCGAACCGTGGATCAGGCGCGCGTGGTGCAGCGTGATGGAGCCCGCCTTGGCAATGAGCGGCACGGCCCGATCGATCTCGATGCCGATATGCCGCGGGTCGATCGCACCGACGAAGACGCCGTCTTGGTGGTGACTGTGGATTGGGCCGAAGTGCGTCCCGGGGACGACCATCATGGGCCCGTTATCTGGCGTGAAATCGTCCAGCAGCACACCCACGGCGAGCACATCGTCGTTGGTGTGTGGGTAGAAGGCCCAGTCCTGATGCCACTCCACTGGCGAGCCGTAATCGGCTGACTTCAGGTTCAGCTTGGAGGTGTGCATGCGCACCGAAGGCCCGAGGATCGAGGTCATCAGGCCCAGGAGTTTGGGGCCTAGGATCAACTCGTGAAAAGCCGGGTGGTGCTGGTGCGGAAGTTTCAGGCGGCGTACCCGGGGCTGTTCGGGGCTGTGTGTGTCTTCAAGATCGTAGAGCGAGGTATGGTCGGATATCCCGACCGCCCCGGCCAGCAGTTCGTTCATACCCGCACGCAGGCGGCCAAGTTCGGATGCGTCCAGGATGTCGTGGGCCACCACGTAGCCCTCTCGGCGGTAGAAATCCAGTTGCTGTGGCGTGAGTCCCATGGCGAATCAGGGTGTGGGTGGAACACGACCCGTGACACCACCGGTCGCAGAGGTTAGCGCTAACCCTTGCAGTCCAGTCTGCGTTAGCTTCTGCTCAATGTCAATACGCTCCAGACCCATACGCTCCAGACCCCCGGTGGGCTGATCCGTGTTGCAAGCTGCACGCAGCTCGCCAGAGCGACGGGTGGAGGTGGCCACGCGGGCCGGCGTGCCGACGATGGCCGTGTCCCGGGCCCTTCGGCGGCCCGGCAGGTGTCGCCAGCCGCCTTGAGCGCTGTTCAACGGGCGGTGGCGTATCTGGGTTACCTGCCTGACAGCGCAGCCAGCGCACTGGCCAGGGGCCGCAGCCGCATCGTGGCCGCCATCTTGCCGACCCTGATGAACTCGGTGTACGCAAGCACAGTGCATGGGTTGGCCAGCGTCCTGCGAGGCGTGTTCCCGAGCTTCAAGCCCCAGGTCGGTATCGGGCATGACCACCATGTGGTTCCTAGCCCCGCCCAGGGTCTGTACCCGCTTGCCATGAGCACCCGTCGTATCGTGAATGTAGCGGGCAATGGGGGTAGCGCCCACGAACTGACCGCGCTGACGTCGGGACGGGTCAGCAGGGCATCCACCGCCTCTTTGTCGCCCTGAACCACATTGAACACACCGTCGGGCAGCCCAGCCTCTTTGAGCTACTGCGCGATCAGCAACGAAGCCGATGGATCGCGCTCAGAGGGCTTCAACACAAAGCTATTGCCAAAGGCTATCGCCACCGGGAACATGAGGCATTCGACAAACGTCTAAACATATGGCTAACATGTCAGGATCCTCGGGTACTGCTGGTTAGTCCGCCCGGGTTCCTGAACACACCGAATCGCGCAGGAGATTTGCCATGGCAGCGCTCATTGAACGCCACAACCCCTCTGAACGCCAGGTGCAGTTTCGAGAGGAATACCGCTCCAATATCCATCCGTCGTATAACGGCGTACTCCATATAGGCGTTATCTATATCGTTGGCGCCCTGGTGGTTGGTTTTTGCCTGAGTCGTCTGCAGGCAGCTTCCTGGGAATGGCTTCTGATTATTCCGGTGTTTTTTTTCTCGAATCTGTTCGAGTGGTGGATTCACAAGAACGTCATGCACCGGCTTATTGACGTGTGGGCTTTGCGTGCCATCTACGATCGGCACACCCGCCAGCATCATCAGTACTTCACCGACAACGAAATGACGGTCGACTCGGCACGCGAGTGGCGTATCGTGTTTTTCCCATGGCGGGCTCTGTTTACCTTTATGGGTCTGGGCCTCCCATTTGCATGGGTACTGGCGCAGATCCTTAACGCCAATGCAGGCTACATCCTCATGATCACCATCGTGGGACAGTACCTCATCTACGAAACCTTTCACTACTGCTGCCACGTGCATGACAACTGGTTCGTGCGCAACATGCCGTTCGTCAATACGATCCGGCGCCTTCACACCGCTCATCACAACTACGGCATCATGATGAGTCACAACATGAATCTCACCTTTCCGATTGCCGACTGGGTCATGGGCACCAGCGACCTTGACCGCGGGCTCGTCGGCACCCTGCTTAACGGCTACAACGAGGACCACGTCAAGCGCGATCTATTGCCAGTGATCGAACGCTTCCGCCGGGTCGATGCCCCAGTTACACTTGACGGGCCCGTGAACGAACAGCCAGCCTGAACCTGGTTCACAACAACCCAGCAAAACATAGAGGAGACACCATGAAAAAACGAGATTTCATCAAAGCAGGTGCCATTGGCGGCCTAGCCATCCCGGCTATTGCCAACGCGCAATCGGGTCCCAGCTACAACTGGAAAATGACGACCGGTTGGCCTGGTGGTCCGCTGATGGATATCGGCGCCAAGGCATTTGCCGACCGTATGGCGCAGCTCTCGAGCGGACGCTTTAAAATTCAGACTTTCCCAGGCGGTGCTCTGGGCAATGCGCTGAAAGTCGCCGAAACCGTCAAGAACGGGGTCGCCGAATGCGGGCATGGCTGGATGGGCTGGGACTGGGGTAAAGATCCCGCCACCGTGCTGTTTGGCGGTTACGCGGGCTCCATGGATAGTGAGCGTATGCTGCACTGGCTGTACGCGGCCGGTGGCGAAGCGATGCAGCGCGCCCATCGCGAAGAAAAAGAGGGCATCATCTCCATGCCCTGCTTCATCCGAACCGCTGAGGCCTTTCTGCACTCGCGCAAACCGGTCAAGACGCTGGCTGATCTCAAGGGTCTGAAGCTGCGCACCGCGGGCGCCTGGCTCGATATGGCCAAAGACCTCGGCGCTGCGCCTGTCACCACCGCAGGCGGCGACGTGTATCCCATGCTCGAGCGCGGCGCCATCGATGCCACGGAATGGGGCACGCTCTGGGAAAACATTTCCACGGGCTTCCACAAAGTTGCTAAGTACGTGATCATCCCGGGTGTGCATCAGCCAACGGCCCCCATGGAGCTCACCATTAATAAGGATGTCTGGGCCAAGATGCCGCCTGCAGATCAGCAGCTGGTACAGATCGTTGCTCGCCTAGTCACGTTTGACTCCTGGATCAAGGTTGGCGCTGAGGACGCGAAGGCGCTTGATTTCTACCGCAAGGCCGGCAACGAAATCATTGAGCTCGACGCAGATGTTCAGCGGCAGGCTCGTAAAATTGGCCTTGAGTGGGCGCAGAAGGCCGCTCAAAAAGACGCTGCGTTTGCCAAAATCCTCAAGAGCCAACTCGACTTCGAAAAAGAGTGGGAAGGTGCTGAGCGCTGGCGCAATATTCGCGGGTAATTGATGTTGGGAGGGATACTCTCTGCACATCAGGGAGCATCCCTCGGAGCCGGGGTATTGCCTCTTTTTGCTTGCACCCGATTGGGTGCTCATGCGCCTGCTTGTACATTGGCCCTGCAAATCACAGCAACTCAATCGAACTTTTACCCGAACGAACGGGCAGAGGAGAACCGAGCATGAGCTCACTGGTGCGCGCCATCGAGCGCGCAAGCGACGGTGTCGGCGTCGCGGGCGCGATGCTGCTCATTCCTCTCGTTTTAGCCACCTGTTATGAGGTCGTATCTCGATATGTATTTGGTTCGCCCACAATTTGGGCCTTTGAAGTCGGCTTCATGCTCACTGGCGCACACTTCCTGCTAGGCATGGCGCTGACGCTGCGCGCTGGCGAGCATATTCGCATCGATGTGTTCAGCGGTAAGTTCTCCGCCAGAACGCGGGCGGTCATTGATCTCATCGGATACGCGGTGGTGCTACCCCTGACCATCTGGCTCTCCATCTATCTGTTCCGTTACTTCTTCGGCGCCTTTAACTCCGGCGAACGAACCGGTGCGTCGGCCTTCAACGCTCAGGTCTGGCCATTTCGCTTGATATTTTTTATTGCCTTCGTGCTGCTGACACTTCAGGTCTTCGCTGAGGTGCTCAAACTGATTCGCATACTCAGGGCTCCCGCCCCAGAGGCCCGCTGATGGAGACCCTGCCCTTCTACATGCTGCCAGTGGCCTTCGTACTTATGTTCCTGGGCTTTCCAGTCGCGTTTTGCATGATGATCACTGCGGTACTGTTCGGACTGATGGTGTTCGGCGACCGGGTGGTCTTTCAGTTCATCGAAAAGATCGATGATCTGTCGTCCAACTTTGTATTGGCCGCGGTTCCGCTGTTTGTGTTCATGGGCGCCATGCTCGAGCGCTCAGGCATTGCCGAACGTCTGTTTGAGGCCATCCACATCTGGACACGCAGGCTACCTGGTGGGCTGGCACTCGCGACCGTCATCATGTGTATTCTGTTCGCCGCCTCATCAGGTGTGATTGGCGCCACTGAATCGGTCGTGGGTCTGCTCACCATTCCGATCATGCTGCGCTACGGCTACGACAAGGGCCTGGTTTCCGGCACCATCTGCGCCGGGGGCTCTTTGGGAACCATTATTCCTCCCTCAGTAGTTGCAGTGGTCATGGGGCCGCTGGCCGATCTGTCGGTAGGCGACATTCTCTACGGCATGACCTTCCCGGGCCTGGTGATGGCGGGTTTGTATCTGGTCTACATTTTCGTACGCTGTGTGATCAATCCAGCGTTCGGACCGGCCATACCGCCCAGCCCAGATGACCCCGACTTTGCGCAAAAGCTTGCCATCAGCGCGCGCAATCTGGTGCCCCCGGTACTGCTGATTTTTGCCGTACTGGGCTCAATTCTATTCGGCTGGGCTTCCCCCACTGAGGCCGCCGCCATTGGCGCACTGGCCTCAGTGCTGCTCACCGTGCTGTACGGAACCTTTAGCCTGCCAGCTCTGTACGAGGCGCTTATCAAGACGCTCAAGATCACCGCCATGATCATGACAGTGCTGCTAGCGGGCACCCTATTTACCGGCGTCTTCATCGGCGCAGGCGGCATCAACACAGCCAGCCAGATGATTGGCGAAATGAAGCTTGAACCTTGGACGCTTCTTGCGCTGATGATGCTGATTATTTTTATTGCGGGCTTTTTTCTCGACTGGATCTCCATCGTTCTTATCTTTGTGCCCATCTTCACGCCTCTGGTAAAGATGGCGGGCTTTGATCCGGTCTGGTTCTGCGTGCTGCTCCTCATCATGATTCAGACCAGCTACCTAACCCCGCCGATGGCTCCAGCCATTTTTTACCTGCGGGCAGTGGCGCCGGCCGAGATCACGATTCAGCACATGTATCGCGGCGTCGCGCCTTTTATCCTGCTGCAGATCGTTACCCTATTGATCACCATGGCGGTACCCTCGCTGGTTACCTGGTTGCCCGCGCAGATGCTACAGCTGCGATAAGGCGTGCAGTTCGCCGCCAGAAATCAGCGCCGATCATTTGTTGGAGATGGCTCATGACTCCTGAACAGGTTCTTGAAACTCCCCCTCGCATACTCAGCCAGACGCAACGTGAGTTTTACTTCACCGAGGGTTATTTGCTGCTCGAGAAAGTAATTGACGACTCCTGGTTGGCCAAGTTGCGCGCAGCCACCGATGAGATGGTTGAGCGCTCTCGGTCGATCAGCCAATCAGACAAGGTATTCGACCTTGAGCCAGGACACCGCCCCGATGCGCCGCGGCTACGGCGTGTGTCCAACCCGGTCGAGCAGCACCCCGTGTACTGGGACTACGTCAATCATTCGATACTGCCGGATATCGTGGCCGATCTGGTCGGATCTGATGTCAAGTTTCACCACTCAAAGCTTAATTTCAAATGGGCCCGCGGCGGCGAAGAGGTAAAGTGGCATTACGACATCAGTTTCTGGCCGCATACCAATTACTCACCGCTCACGGTAGGCACCTACATTTACGACTGCGGCATGGATAACGGTCCGCTGATGGTGATGCCGCGCAGCCACAAAGAGATAGAACCCCTACTCAGCCAGTTTGATGCGCAGGGCCGCTGGACTGGATGTTTAAGCGATGCCGATGTGGCCCGACTGCCTCTGCACAAGGCGGTTGCGCTGCCAGGATCCGCTGGCTCTTTAACCCTGCACAACTGCCGCATGCTGCATGCCTCGCCCAAGAATCTGTCCGATACCGGGCGGCCTCTGCTGCTCTACACCCTCACCTCGGCCGATGCATTTCCGTACACCGTCAATCCCATTCGACCCAAGCATGACCAGGCCATTATTCGCGGCAAACGTGCGGCCTGGGCCCATCATGACCCGCGTCCCTGTCTCATTCCGCCGGACTGGTCAGGCGGCTACTCGTCCATCTTTGCCCTGCAGCAGAAGGAAGAGGAAACCGCCCTTCCGGCCATGGGTGCGATGTAATTGCCACACCCATCACCCGCCTCGGCGCAGGCCCACACGCGGCGAATTGAGCGGCAGCGCGAGCATGCCGCCCGATTTCGGGCGCTACATCAGGGACCCAGTATTTTTGTCATCGGCAGCGTTTGGGATGTTCCCAGTGCAGTGATCTTTGAGCAGGCCGGTTTTTCTGCGTTGGGTACCTCGAGCGCTGGGATCGCTTATAGCGAGGGGCTTCCAGACGGTGAATACGTTGGCCGGGCACGAATGCTCACGGCGGTCGAGCGCATTGTTACGCGGGTAAATATCCCCGTCAGTGCCGATCTGGAATCCGGTTTTGGCCACACGCCCGATACGGTCGCCGAAACGGTGTTGGCACTGCTCGACACCGGCGCGATTGGTATCAACATCGAGGACGCACCGGGCGGCATTCTGGGCGCAGACGCGCTGCTCGATCTCGATCTCCAAGTTGAAAAGATTCGTGCTATTCGAGCGGCATCTCAACGGGCAGGTATCGATCTGTTTATCAATGCCCGCACCGACGGTTATTGGCTGGGCCTTTGGGATGACACCGAGCGGCTGCACGAGACGCTCAAACGCGCGCGTGCCTATCTGGCCGCTGGTGCAGACGGCATCTTTGTGCCAGGCGCAATCGCCGGGCCGCTTATTGGCACTCTGGCAGCGGGCATCGACGCCCCTCTTAATATTTTGGCCATGCCCAGCTGCCCAACGGTCTCTGAGCTTGTAGCCCTTGGCGTGCGTCGGGTCTCGCAGGGCTCCGGCCCCGCGCGTGCAGCACTTGCGCTGACGCGTCGAATCGCAGACGAACTGCAACAGACAGGCAGCTATCAGCAGTACCAGACCAACAGCATGCCCTACACGCAGGCCAACCATGTGTTCACTGCGGGTGCTTAATCAGGTCTCATCTTTGACCAATAGTTTTATTCTCGCGCTGTTCCGTCCCGATCGCGCCGGAATCGTTCATTCGATATCTGGGTTTTTCTCACTTCGGATTTAACCGAACCATCCAGGGCGACCACATCCGACCAACTCGACTTCGACCGCTTCATGGTGAAACCAGATCGAACGGTGTCCGCTGATGATCGTGTGTCAATCGATAACGTCGGCACGGTCTTGCTCGGCCGACAAGGTCCACAGGACCCTCATGCAACAGTGCCACGCGCTTTACCGCGCAGTCTGGTCCGCCGGGCAGCAAAACGCGCCTCGACTTCAGCATTGCTGGCGTGCTGACCGGCCGCGGTCTGCGCACGGGCTGTATCGATCTTGCTGCGCAGGAAAGCCTCGTTCTCGCGCGCTTGCAGCAGGGGGCGCGCAGGCCACCGAGGTAACGGTCGCGGGCGGAAGCTACCGCGTGACCTTCATGGCCTCGCTCTACGGTGAGCCTAAACACCTCGCGGGACAAACCAACGCGCTGGAGTGGTTCAACAGCCGGCGTCGAGGCTGAGGTCGCGGCATGCAATGCTGCCGCCAGCGCTCGCGGCGTCGGATGCGGGCATCGGGTGTTGCGCGCGGTGAGCTATGCCTCGCGAGCGATTTGTGCCGACCACTCCGAATACCAGGTCTTGAAGAGCGTGAGCTGCTGCGCGGCGTGGCGCTTCTGGCTCGGCGATAACTGATCGCTGGGATTGAGGTTGAGTTCATACTCGCGATTGCCTTCAAGCACCATCAGGTGCTTGTAGTAAAGCACCAGGTCAACGCCCTCATCGAATGATGACAACACGCCCAGCGCCTGGTCGAGCTCGCAGGCATGCGCGCGCGCGGAAGCGTTACCGGCTGCCGCTGCGCGACAAAACGATTCGAGGTGCAGCACCTCACGCGGCAGAACGTTGCCAATGCCTGTGATGGTTCCCACCGCCCCACAGTTGATGTAACCATGGAACACCTGCGTGTCGACGCCCACCAGGAGCGATACGCCCGGATCATTCCCGATGATGTGCTCCGCTGCATACCTAAGCGACGCGGCGCCACCGAACTCTTTGAAGCCCACCAGATTCGGATATTTGCGCCGGAGTTCGAAGAACAGATCGGCGCGGGTTTCATAACCGTAATGCGGGCTGTTGTAGATCACAGCAGGAAGCGATCCCGCCGCGCTCAACACGCCCTCGAAATGCGCGCGCTGCGCAGCGACCGAACTCCCCCGCGAGAGGACGCGCGGGATCACCATAAGCCCGCCCGCGCCGCAACGCTCGGCATGCGCGGCAAGGGCTGCAGCACGCGCCGGGTTCTGCGCGCCCGTTCCCACCACCACCGGAACACCTGCCTTCACCAACTGCGCCACCCCCTCCATGCGCTGCTCGTCAGTGAGGAGCGGCCAATCGCCCAGGGAGCCAC
>SXGT01750087.1_pt1 | contig 10034 bp, 6 predicted proteins | sample 3176221 | NCBI WGS metagenome assembly SXGT01 (sample SAMN11356862, study PRJNA531348) | freshwater metagenome | isolation source: freshwater sample F1-120 | place: China: Fuxian Lake, Yuxi | collected 2017-12-25
GACTGGGTCACCCACGTGGCGACCACGCATTACTGCATAGGCAGCGCCGCGGGTCCTCACCCCTACCCCGAGCTCGTGGCCCAGCTCCAGAGCGTCATCGGCCAGGAGTCACGCTCCCAGGTGGAGGAGATCACCTCGGCCCTCCCGGACGCGGCGGTGGCCTGCGTCGGCGGTGGCTCCACCGCCATCGGCCTGTTTCGGGGCTGCCTCGGGGACCCGTCGGTCGCGCTCTACGGGGTGGAGGCCGCGGGCTGTGGCCTGGCCTCGGGCAGGCACGCCGCCACCCTCACCGCGGGCCGCCCCGGCGTGCTCCACGGCTCCAAGAGCTACCTGCTCACGGACGACGGCGGTCAGATCCTGGAGGCCCACAGCATCAGCGCCGGGCTCGACTACCCGGGCGTGGGTCCGGAGCACTCCCACCTCAAGGACTCGGGGCGAGCCACCTACCTGAGCGCGACCGACGCCGAGGCCCTGACCGCCGCGCGCCTCGTGGCCCGCACCGAGGGGCTCCTGGTCGCGCTCGAGACCGCGCACGCCTTTGCCAGGGTGGCCGACATCGCCTCGAGGGAGGCGGCGCTGCGAGGCCGCCCCGTCACCGTGCTCCTGTGCTGCTCGGGCCGGGGCGACAAGGACCTGGAGACCTACCTGCGCCACGCCGGAGAGCCCTCGTGAGCCGCCTCCCTGCCGCCTTCGCCGGGCTGCGCGCCTCCGGCAAGAAGGCCCTGGTCACCTACCTCTGCATCGGCGATCCCGACATCGATGCATCCTACACCCATGCCATGGCCTGCGTGGCTGGCGGCGCCGACGTCCTGGAGCTGGGCTGCCCCTTCAGCGATCCTTCGGCGGACGGCCCGGCGATCGCCAGGGCGAGCACCCGCGCCCTGGCTCGCGGTGGAGGCCTCTCGGCGACGCTCGAGGTGGCCGCCCGTATCCGCCGGGCGAGCGAGGTGCCGCTGGTGCTCTTCGGCTATTACAACCCGCTCTTCGTCCGTGGAGAGGGCGTCGCGGTCGACCAGGCCGCAGCGGCCGGCATCGACGCGCTCCTGGTCGTCGATCTACCGCTGGACGAGGGGGCCCTGCTGAGGGCTCGGGCCCACGCTCGGGGGGTGGGCCTCGTGCCCCTTCATGCGCCCACCAGCACCGGGGCTCGCGCCCGGGCGATCCGTGATCTCGAGCCCTCGCCTCCCTTCGTCTATTACGTGTCGGTCGCGGGGGTGACGGGCTCCTCGGTCGCGCCCCTCGCCGAGGCGAGCGCCCGCGCCGGCGCGCTCCGGGAGCTCACCAGGCACCCGGTGGTGGTGGGCTTCGGCGTCCACGATCCCGAGAGCGCGAGGATCGCCGCCAGCCACGCCGACGGCGTCGTGGTCGGCACGGCCCTGGTGAGGACGATCGAGGACGCGGTCGCCCTCGGGCTCTCTCGCGAGGCGCAGGGCGAGCGCCTGCGCGCCCTGGTGGCCAGGCTGGCGGCCGCCGTGCACGAGGACTAGGCTGCCGGCCAGCTGAAGATGCTCCTCCTCTGTCTTTCCGACGTCCACGGCAACCTAGACGCCCTGCGAGCCGTCCTCGCGACGGCCGAGAAGCGCAGCTTCCACAAGCTCCTGGTGGCGGGCGATCTGGTCTTCCCCGGCCCCTACGCCGACTATGTCCCGGGCACCGCGCTGGAGACCTGGAGGAGGCTGACCGCCGCCGGAGCCGTCATGGTCATGGGGGTCACGGATCGGGCGTTGCTCACCCTCGACGCAGAGAACATCCAGCCCAGGAGCGAGCACGAGAAGCGCATGCTGGATCGCGTCCTCGAGGTGAGGCGGGAGCTGGGCGATCTGGTGCTCCAGCGGATGAGGCGGCTGCCCACCCACGCCCGCATCCCTCTCGAGGACGGGGGCGAGCTCCTCCTGGTCCACGGCTCCCCGTCCGATCCGGCCGAGGCCATCTCGCACGACCTGGACGACGACGAGGTGAGCGCCCTCCTCGGTGACGATCCCGCGGACGTCATCGTCTGTGGGATGAGCCACGTCCCCTTCACGAGGGAGCTGGGCGATCTCAAGATCGTGAACGTGGGGAGCGTCGGCGAGGCCCCTGACGGCGCCGTCCAGGTGGGTTCGGTGAAGCGCCCCCGGGTGGCCCACGCCGCCTGGCTCGAGACCACGCCAGGGAGCCTGATCCTCGAGCATATCACCGTCCCCCTCGACGACTCCTGACCCGAGAACGACGCACGAAAGTTGCTGCGACGCCGGGCAGCACGGCACGATCCGCCTGCGATGACGAGAGGGTACGAGACCACCTTGCGCGGACCGGGGAGCTGAGCTTGGCCCGCAAGAAGGACGATCCTCCGAAGAAGAAGACCGGCGCCCATGTCATCCACGTGATGTTCGGCGCAGGGGGTGGCCGCGTCGCGTCGACGCCCGCGGCCCCGCTCCCTCTCCCCCGGGAGGTCGCGCCCGGCTCGGCCTCGGAGCCCGTCGCCGACCTCTTCTCGGCCAGGGAGGTGGAGCGGGTCCTTGGTCTGGGCCAGAAGGCCCTGCGCTCGCTGGATCGCGCCAGGATCGTCTCGCCTTCCGCCACCCGAGGCGGGAGGCGAGCCTACACCTTCCAGGATCTGATCGCGCTGCGGGCCACGAGCGGGCTGCTGGAGGGCCACGTCAAGCTCCGCGACGTGGCCCGCGCCATCGAGGCGCTCAGGCAGACGCTGCCCAGGGTGACCAAGCCTCTCCAGGAGCTGCGCATCGTGAGCGACGGCTCCCGCCTGGTCGTCCGGGCGGACAACGGGGCCTTCGAACCGGTCACTGGCCAGATGATCCTGGATTTCCGGGTCAGGACCCTGAGGGACGACGTGGTCCGCCTCCTCCGCCCCGAGACCCTCCGGACCCGGGCCCGTACCGCCTACGAGCTCTACCTCCAGGCCAGCGCCCTGGACGAGGAGCCCAGGAGCTTCGACGAGGCCGAGGAGCTCTACCGGCGGGCCCTCGAGCTCGATCCCAACCTTGGAATTGCCTATACCAACCTTGGCAATATCCGCTTTCGCCGGGGCGACGACCGCGGCGCCGAGGAGCTCTACCGGCGGGCCCTCGAGGTCGACGATCGCCAGCCCGAAGCCCACTACAACCTCGGCTACGTGATGCTGGAGCGGGGCGAGGCCAGGCGAGCGATCCCCTACTTCCAGAAGGCCCTCCAGGCCGACGGCAAGTTCTCGGACGCCCACTTCAACCTGGCCATGGCGCTCGAGACCATCGGCGAGCCTGTGCGAGCCCGCACCCACTGGAGGCGCTACCTGGAGCTCGAGCCCACGGGGGCCTGGGCCGACATCGCCAAGCAACACCTTCGCTGATCGCAGCCTCGACCGGCGGACGAGGCTCCGAGGACAGGCAGGCCTCGCCGCCGCAGAAGGGACAGAGCGCGTCGGCGGCGCGCCGGTGACGGTCACAGGAGGCGCACAGGACGAGGGACATGCGCCCAGGCTATCCGAGCTCCTTTGACCTGGCCCCTGGAATTCACGGGGCCATGCCTACACGGGTCTTCTGTGACCTGGCCCCTGGAATTCACAGGGCTATGGCTATACGGGTCTTCTGTGACCTTGCCCCTGGAATTTACAGGGTTGAAGCGAGCGTTGGAGACCCCTTCTCTGTAGCTTACCAGGCCCCTGGAATTTACGGAGCGAAAGCGGGAGAAAGAGACCCGTCTCTGTACCTTACCATGTCAAAACGCGATATGCGAATTTCGCGAAGATAAAAACACGAGAAAAATCGACGATTCGCGGCGAGCCTTTGCCATCCGCCTGATGGCAAGCAGTGTGGTAATTAGCATTGAGCGAATGTTAGCTATTGCTCAAGCAGCCACGAGGCAGTCCAACTCCATGGAATGAATATCCGCCTTCCTCAGCAATAGCATACCTACCGTATGGGCGAGAATCTTCCGATTTACGCGCGCTGTAAGATGCCATAGATCTCGAGCGCGAACTCGCTCGATGTGCAGGCGTTCTGCCAACTGCCCGATCACCGTCTCGATGCGTCGACGAGCATTGCACAGCATCGCAGTGGTCGCTTCGCCAGTGGTCGGCTGCATTCCCTTGCGAACAGGAGTCCACAATTCGATACCTCGCTCTTCGCTGAGTAGATAGGCAAAGTACCGGCTGATTTTGGCTTTGACACCACAAACGATGGCTGCGCCCGCTCCGTTTGTCACACCCTCACCCACCCCACCCACGGGTTTTGCGGGTTTTTGACCTGTGCGGTCGGCAAAAAAAACCGCACATCGCGTTCTCCAGGAATCGTTTTCCCCCCCACTCCCCCTGCACGCCGCGGCGCTCCCGCCCTCTCGTCAGAGCGTGTAGAGTGCACCGACAAGGTCGGGCGTTCGCGCGACGCATCGGGCGTTCTTCGCTGCGCGTGGCGTCACCGTGGGGCGATCGCGGGGTTATCGCCGCTCGCCGTCCGGCTCACCGAGCACAGTCGCTCCAGGCGGGCGCCGTTGGGCGGGTATGCCTTCGGGGAGAGGACTGTCGTCTGGCGGCAAGCGCCGCTCACCCTGGAGTCGGGCGTGCTTTCGACGAGGCACCACCCGCGCCGAATCGGATCGTGCCTGCACGTCGTGCCGGGCGGCGTCGTGAGCTGCTCGACCAAGCACACCGCCCCGGGCTCGGGGCGCTCCCCCTCCGCGGTCCGTCGGGCGACGTACGCGGCGAGGACCTCGGGCGCGGGTGCGCTCATGCCGTGCGCCTCGCAGCGGTCGCCCTTCCTGGGCAGCGCCTCGAGCATGACGCACGGCGCGCGTCCGTCGGCTCCGCGCGGCACGGCCGGCAGACAGCCTCCGCAGCCGGTGGAGGTGAGGTGCTCGACGACCTCGGCGGACCACGCCGCGAGAGGCCGCGCCAGCTCGGAGCCGGCGCCGCCCCCGATCACGGTCAGGGACGACGCGGCGGGTCGCCGGCCCACGTAGGCCTCCAAGGCCGCCGGATCGAGGGGTTCGCCCACGACGAAGAGCGCGAGGATCGAGTCGGGTCGTACGAGATCCCCCCCGAGCGCCCCGGCGCGCTCCATCACGCCGCAGCCGTCGCCGCTGCTCCTCGCCAGGCGGCCGAGGCTCTTCTCGAAGGCGTCCAGCTCGACATGGACGGTGGCGCCGCGCGGGAGCGTCCTCGGCAAGTTGCGCTCGACGCCGAGAAGCCAGGCGACGAACCCACACAACGAGGAGCCCCTGGCGGAGACCGCGCCCACGTGAATATCCACGATCGGGCGAAACGGCGTTGAGCCGCGCTCGCACTCGAGCCCGTAGTCGGCCTCCGGGCGCGCCAGATCGCCCGTAAACCTGTCGTAGCTGCCATCGATGCACCGGGGCGTCGCGAGCTCGCGTATGAGCGCGCGGACGCCCTCGATCGCCTGCGCGCTCGCGACCGAGCCAGGGTCGTCGAGGACCAGCAACACGTCGACCTTGTCGGTCTCGTGAAGCTCGCTCACATCGCGTGTGAACGTGACGTCTCCTCCGGTCCCGGTGAGAGGCATCGGCTCGGCACACGCGACGAGCGCGATGACGGCCAGCGCCACCGCGCGAAATCTGGGGCTTGAGATCATGCCGGACGCCCAGCACGTCTCGAGCCAACGCAGAGCGGGTGATCTACAGCGAGCTCGCGGGCGCCGACCGCCAACCGCGTTGCCTCGTTCGCCAACTCGCCTATCTGCCTCGAGCCGAGCACGCTCAACACGAACGGGGCGCGGGCCGAAGACGCGGCCGGGAAGCGCGCTCCCGCCCGAGGTGCGCGACGCGCTGAAGGCCGCCTACCCCGACGATCGGGCGACCGGGTACAAGTTGGGCGATCTCCGCGGCGCCCTGTGGGCCGAGGCGGACGTGTCGGTGAGGTGAGAGGGCATCGAGCAGAGCGAGCCGCCAAGAACGCCAAGAGCGTCGCGGGGATCACATTGTCGGGCCCCGAAGGACCGCCCCCTCGTCCTCTTGGCGTCTTGGCGGTTTTCCCTTTCCGCTCGCACCATGTGCGCCGCTCGAGTGAGCGGTAAAACTACCGGCTTGGCCACGAACGTGTCCGTGGCTCGCCCGTAGGCGGCCTGGAAAGGGTTCTGGGTGGGCAAATTCGTCGAGCTCGTGTACCCTGTGATGTCGCCCAGGTACGCGTCGCGCGAGGCGAAGAGCTGTGAGATGTCGTCGCGGCTGTAGGACCGCAACGTTGTCGTCGCCGATCGCACCCGGCTGGCCGACGCCAGCACCCCCGCGTCCCTCTTCAGGTCCCACGTGTCGCTTTGCGGCCCTCGCGAGCCCCGACTGGATCTGCGAGATCATCTCGCCGTCCAACGCCGGCCACGACCTCATCACCAAGATGAACGCCTACGGTCAGCACGCGGTGCCGCATTGCTGGATCGTCGACCCCCGTGACGAGAGCCTCAGCGTGTACCGATGGACCCCTGATGGCTACCTGCTGGTGCTCCGCAGGGGCCGCACGGCTCGCGTGCGCGCCGAGCCCTTCGCGGACATCGAGCTCAAGGTCGGCGTTCTCTTCGGTGACGACGAGGACGAGCCACCCTGAGAGGCTGTCCTTCCGAAGCCTTTGACCTTCCCCAAGACAGGCGAGGGGTAACTCAAAGGAGAGGAGGCGAGGCTGTTGCCTCCTCGTCTCTTCCCTGTGAATCGAACCAGGTCCCCCTTGGCGAAGGGCCTGAACGTCAGAAGAACAGCCTCCGAGAGGGCGCCTTTGTTTGCGTCGTCATGGATCCGGGCTGGAGGCCCCCGCGTCCCAGGCCACGGGCGGAGGAGGAGGGATCTCGTCAGCCCTCGGTACGATCCACGCGGCGATCACTCCTGCAGCATGGGCAAGCTCCAGGCGCATTTCCCCTGCCCTGGTGGCGCCCAGCTCGTCGCCGAGCTCCACGAGGGTCACCGAGCCCTCCACCCGACCCGCGATGGAGCGTCCGTCGACGACGGCCGTCGCCTCGCCCTCGCCCGCCGCCAGGACGAGCAGCCGGAGCTTGCCTGCGGGTACAGTGACCTTGCCCTCCAGCCTGGGAGCGGGTCTGGCCGGGTGAACTCCTCCTCGCCTGGCCGTGAGGAGGCCCGCCCTGGCGGCGATCTCCACGGCCTCGGTCATCGGCTCGGGGACCCCCGCGAAGCGAGCCAGCGGAGCGTGGAACTCCTCCCTGGCTCCCAGGGCCAGAAGGGCTCGAGCCAGGTGAGGCCTCGTCGATCGGTAGCGCTCCCCGGCAAAGGCTTTGAGGAGCGGGTCCCTCGCGGAAAGATCTCCGATCCGGCCCAGGGTGTCGGCCACCAGTGGGCGGAGGCGGACGTCGTCCAGGGAGCGCACCAGCGCCGGCACCGCGCTCCTGGCCGAGGTCGCCCCGAAGGCCGCCAGGAGCTCCCTGGCTCGATCGAGCTCCAGGCCCCCTTCCCTCCACCAGGCCACCAGCGTCTCTGTCCCTCGAGCATCGCCTCGCTCGGCCAGGGCCAGGGCGGCGCGCCTCCGCCAGGCGAGATCGGCGTCGGCGACAAGGGCCAGGGCGACCGGACCTGGAGGCTCTCCGGAGCGGACCAGGGCGAGCTCCAGGAAGCGACGGGTCACCTCGTCGTCCTCTCGACCCATGGCCCGGCGCATCTGAGGGACAGTGCTCGGCGCGTGGAGCGAGAAGCACACCTCCGCGGCCTCCCTGCGGATCGCGGGGCTGGCGTCGTCGAGCAGCCCGGCCACGTCCTCCGCGGCGTCCACCTCGCCCTGCTTGCCGAGGCGGAGCGCGTCGGGGAGCTTGACCCCTCCCTCGTAGCGACCATGGTCCCGCTCGACCTGCGAGGCGCGCCTTCGGAGCTCCGAGGCGCGAGGCCCGCGATCCCTCGAGAGATCGCGGCGCTGGAGCGGATCCGAGGCCACGTCGAAGAGCGTGCACGCTCCAACCTTTCGTGCACAAACGAGCCGCTCGGACCCCTCGGCCACCAGGGTGAAATCGTCGGTCTCGGAGAAGGCGAAGCCGGCCCTGTCCTCCGCTGTGATCTCGCCCCGCTGGAGCAAGGGGCCGAGATCCCTGCCTCGGACACGCGCGGGGCGAGGGATCCCCAGCGCCGAGAGCGCCGTGGGCAGGAGATCGATCGTCTGCGCGGGCGCGTCCAGCACCTGGGTGCGGACGCCAGGACCGACGACGATCAGGGGGACGCGCACCTGCTCCTCGTAGACCGTCGTCCCGTGGTAGCGCCCCCCGTGCTCCCCGAACTCCTCCCCATGATCGGCGGTGACGATCACCACGGCGCCCGGGCGCCTCGCCTCGAGCAGCGCCAGGAGCTTGCCGACGGTCTCGTCAGCCTCCGCGATCTCGCTGTCGTACGCGTCCAGATCCGTGGCCGAGGCGCCGAAGCGATGGCCCTCGTGGACGACGTAGGGCTCGTGGGGCTCGAAGAGGTGCACCCAGAGAAAGAGCGGGCGGTCCCTGGGGGCGCTGTCGATGTACCGGTGGACCTGGGCGACGCGGGTCTCCTGCCCGGCGAACTCCACCTTGCGGTACTCGAAGCCGAGGCCCGAGTCGCGGAACGCTTCGAAGCGCTGCTCGTCGATGAAGAAGACCGCGGGCGGGTAGAACGCCGCCGTGCGAAAGCCATAGCGTCGGAGGAGGCCGGCCCAGGTGTCCGAGTCGTCGCCGACGCCGAGCGAGAGCAGCGGACGCATGTACTTGCCCGTGAGCAGCGAGGTCACGGAGTAAGACGTGTGAGGGGTGGGGCAGTAGACGCGCGAGACGCGCGTCCCCCTCGCCGCCAGCGCGTCGATGTTGGGGGTGGTGTGGCGGTCGTAGCCATAGGCTCCAACGTGGTCGGCGCGGAGCGCATCGATCGACAGGAGCACCAGATCTCTCCCCGTCCAGTCCAGGGCCCTCGCCACCTCCCCCGGGCCCGGAGCGATCGCGGTGGGCTCGACGTCGTCGGTCGGGATGGGGGGGGCCAGCGCCGACGCCAGGCGCACGGCGCGCCCCAGGATGGGGGCGTGATCCAGGAGGATGAGGCGCAGGTTGTCGGCGCGCTCCACGCCCCTCGCGGAGTTCCTCGCCAGCGCGCCGCAGAGCAGGGCGAAGGCGAGCGCCGCGAGCGCCAGCCGATCCATCCAGCGGCGGCCCTGCCACGCCAGCGAGAGCGCCGAGGCAGAGGCGAGGGAGACGATGAGCGCCGAGGCATGGAAGCCCGGGTAGAGCCTGGGGAGCACGAACGCGTCGATCGACCAGAAGATCGCGGAGACCGAGGCGCCCAGGCCGGCCAGGAGCCCATCGCCGAGCCGGGAAATCCTGGGTAGAGCCACCCGAACGGCCAGCGCAGAGGCCCCCCCGACCGCCAGCATGAACGCGCCCCGCGCGAGCCATGACTGCATGTGGCGCCCCGTGGACACCGAGAGCGCCGCCGAGGCGCCCAGCACCAACGCCGAGATCACGAAGGCTCGAAGCCGACGAGGGCGATCCGCCACGCCCCTGACCCGCGGCGCCAGGGCGGCCAGCGCCAACGCCAAGGGCAGGAGCGCGGCGAGGGCAAGGGGGCTCAGATAGCGGCGGGCCAGCCCCATCTCCCAGAAGCCGGCGAAGAGGTGCCGGTACGCGACCCCGACGATCACGTTCTCGAGGGCGATCAGGACGATCCAGGCGACGAGCACGTGGCCCGTCCGGGTCGCCAGCGCGAGCAGGCGCCCCCGCACGATCCCCCGCCCTGGGGTCGGCGAGCGCGGCACGATCCTACTTGAAGCTCACGTCGACGACCTCGTAGACGCGCTCGCCGCCCGGCATCCTGACCTTTACCTCGTCGCCTGGCTCCTTGCCGAGGAGCGAGCGGGCGAGCGGGCTGGTGATGCTGATCTTCCCGATCTCGATCGCCGACTCGTCGGCCCCGACGATCCGGTAGACGACCTCCTCGTCGGTCTTGGTGTTGAGGAGCTTGACCGTGGCGCCGAAGGCGACCCGGGCGCTCTCGATCTTGGAGGGATCGATGACCTCCGCGCGAGCCAGCTTGTCCTCGAGCTCCTTGACCCGGCCCTCGATGAACGATTGCCTGTCACGCGCCGCGTGGTACTCGGCGTTCTC
>SXGT01783373.1_pt1 | contig 10034 bp, 2 predicted proteins | sample 3176221 | NCBI WGS metagenome assembly SXGT01 (sample SAMN11356862, study PRJNA531348) | freshwater metagenome | isolation source: freshwater sample F1-120 | place: China: Fuxian Lake, Yuxi | collected 2017-12-25
GAAGCCCCGGTGTCGGACTTCTTCTCCATGTCGATTGGCAGCTACAAAGTCAAAGCAAATGCCTGTGACGGCAAGAGTGGCGATCAGACGACCAAGATTCAGTACGCGCACAGGGAGCTTGCCGTTCCGGGCAGCCCTCCTTGGTGCCCGTCAGCCCCATCGAGCCCCGCAGGTGGTTGAGCAGCGTCGTCGTCGGCGGGGCGCTGTCCTCCTCGACCGCCACCCCGTTGATCCAGAACCTGAGCTTGTCGTCCATGATCTCCATCTCGCGCCGGCGTCTTGGGGCCATTGTAACCGCTGTGGCGCGAATCGGGAATCCATGATCGCCGATTGCCGGGCGCCCCGCGTCCCCGCTCCCCCTGGAGCCCGTGTTGGCCGTCAAGGCTGCACAGAGGAGCGCATTTTCTTGTTGAAGACCTCGCCTCGATTGACATCGAAGGGCGTTGAGGTCATGATCTGGAAAGGAAAAATCAAACGTTCACAACATCTTAGGGCTTTTTCGAGCGGCTCTTCTTTGTCAGTAATCAAGATATTCACTCATCTTATCGGTGATATATACAGTGAGGCGTTGTTCAGTGGAAGGGGCCAGGGTTTTGGAGAGTTGGATGCGTTCATCGTCGCTCAGGGGTCTGGCGTCCGGGTTTCTGGTGTTCGTGGCCTTCGTCGCGGGTTGCGGCGATCCGCCTGCGCCGGGGGACGTGCAGCCCGCGCCTTGTGGGGGCGCGTGCCCGGTCGAGGAGTGCGTGCTCAACGTCTGCGTCGATCCGGGCGGTGAAGATGCCGGCGTGGACGGGGGCGAGGACGCTGGTGAGCCGGACGCGGGCCAGGACGCGGATGTCATGCCGACGCCTTGCCAGGAGGATGGCGAGTGCGAGGTCGGTCAGATCTGCGAGCAGGGCCTGTGCGTCAAGGGCTGCCGGGAGGACGCGGGGTGCCTCGACGGTGAGTATTGCGATCAAGAAAGTCTTGTCTGTGCGGCAGGTTGCCGTGTGGGTGAGTGCCCTGAGGGCGAGGTGTGCGAGAGGGAGTCGCGGGTCTGTCAGGTGGTGCCTTGCGAGGACGACGGCGGCTGCGACGTCGGCCAGATCTGCGAGGGGGGCGTGTGCGCCGAGGGCTGCCGCGAGGACGCGGGCTGCGGCGAGGGCGAGATCTGCGAGGAGGCCGCGTGCGTGCCTGGCTGTCGTGAGGACGGCGAGTGCGGCGAGGGTGAGATTTGCGAGGGTGAAGTGTGCGCCGAGGGCTGCCGGGAGGATGTGGGCTGCGGCGAGGGCGAGATCTGCGAGGATGCCGCGTGCGTGTCTGGCTGTCGCGAGGACGGCGGGTGTGATGAGGGCGAGATCTGTGAGGAGGCCGTGTGCGTGGCGGGTTGTCGTGTCGACCCGGACTGCGCGGGCGGCGAGATCTGCCTGGAGACGTCGTGCGTGGCGGGCTGTCGGGAGGACGAAGGGTGCGCCGAGGGCTCGTATTGCGATCTGGAGGGCCTTGTTTGCGAGGTGGGTTGCCGGATCGGGGATTGTCCGACGGGGCAGGTGTGCGTTCGGGAGTCGCGTGTCTGTGAGGTGGTGCCTTGCGATGACAACAGGGGCTGCGGCCTGGGTCAGATCTGCGAGGGCGAGGTGTGCGTGGAGGGGTGTCTTGAGGACATCGGGTGCGTGGCGCTGGAGATCTGCGAGGGTGGCCAGTGCGTGGAGGGGTGTCGGCAGGATCGGACGTGCGGCCCGGGGTTGATCTGCGAGGGTCTGCGCTGCGAGGAGGGCTGCCGGCAGGACCGGGACTGCGGAATTCTTGAGATTTGTCGCGGGGATGGGACGTGCGGCTCGCGCACTTGCCTGGATGATCGGGGTTGCGTGCTGGGGACCTATTGCGACGGCGGGTCGTGCCTGGTGGGTTGTCGCCACGACGCTGAGTGCGGCGTGGGGTTGATCTGCGCGGGCGCCAACCGGTTGTGCGTGCCGGGTTGTCGGGGTGACGCGGACTGCGGTGAGGGCGAGTTCTGCGGTGACGATCAGCAGTGCGCGTCGGGCTGTCGGGACGACCTGGGGTGCGGCGAGGGGGAGATCTGCCAGAGCTTCGGTCGGCAGTGCGGGCCGGGCTGTCGGGTGGACGGGGACTGTGAGGAGGGCGCGTTCTGCGTGTTGGCGGGCGCGAACCCGACGGAGGGCTTGTGCCAGCCGGGGTGCAGGTTGCGCCAGTGTCCGCAGGGTCTGGTGTGCGACAGCGAGGTGAGGCAGTGCGTCGAGCCGACGATGTGCTTTGGGGACGACGAGTGCGGCGGTGGGGAGATCTGCGAGCCCTTCTTCTGTCAGGAGGGGTGTCGGGGTGACGGCGAGTGCGGGCCGGGCCTGTTTTGCGACGACGCCGGGCAGTTCTGCCGGGTGGGGTGCAGGAGCGATGAGGGCTGCGGGCAGACCCAGTACTGCAACCTGGTCGTCGGGGCTTGCCTGAGCGGCTGTCGAGTGGGGGCGTGCGGCGAAGGCGAGGTGTGCGATCTGGACAGCCGGGTGTGCGCGCCGGGGCCGTGCGAGGGGGATGAGGATTGCGACGAGGACTTCTTCTGCGAGGAGGGCACGGGGCAGTGCGCGGTGGGTTGTCGGAGGGATGGCTGCCCTGAGGGCGGTCGCTGCGACGAGTCCATCCGGCTGTGCCTGCCGGGGCCCTGCGCGCAGGACGGGGAGTGCGGCGACGGGGAGATCTGCGTGGCCGGGGCCTGCGAGGAGGGGTGTCGGAGCGACGTCGAGTGCCTCGATGGGCAGTTCTGCCGGTTGCCGCGCGGCGAGGATGGGGGGCAGTGCGAGGTGGGCTGCAGGGTGGGCGGGTGCCCGCAGGGGCTGGAGTGTGACACGATCCAGCGCTTCTGCGTGGAGCCCGGCTGCGACGTGGACGAGGACTGCGGCCAGGGTCAGTTCTGCCGCGATCGGGTGGTGTGCGAGGTGGGATGTCGAGACGACCGGGAGTGCGGGCCGGGGACGATCTGCGAGGACGAGGTGCGGCAGTGCACGGTGGGGTGTCGTCAGGACAACGATCGGGACGATGCGTGCCAGCAGGGCTTCGCCTCGCCGGTCCGGCTGTCGGTGGGGGAGAGCGTGGAGCTTCAGGGTCGGCTGTGCCAGGGGGACATCGATCACGTCGGGGTGCGCCTTGAGGCGGGCGAAGGGCTTGAGGCGACGCTGATCCCGGGTGAGGGGATCGGGGCGCTGGAGCCGAGCCTGATCGGGCCGGACTGCGTGACGGTGGTCGCGGAGGCCGGCTTCGAGGGGGATCCCTCGCGGGTGGGCTTCAGAGCGCCGTCGGCGGGGGTCTACGTGCTGAGGCTGGCGCCGGCCCGGGCCTTTGACACCAACGATTACACGGCGGTGATCCGTCGCCTCGCGCGGGGCTGCGGGGTCGACCCCGAGGAGCCCAATGAGGTCGGCAACGGGCTGACGCCGAGGCTGGACGGGGCGCGCGGCGAGGTGATCGAGGTGGTGGACCGCAATGTGTGCTTCGGGGATGAGGACTGGTACGCGGTGCCGCTGGACGTGTCGGGCGACGCGATCAGGGTGACGTTGAGGCAGGACGCGCAGCAGGTGCCGCTTGGGGTGGAGATCCGGGGCGTGGGCGACCTGGTGCTGGCCGAGGCTGTCGAGGACGCGCCGGAGAAGACGGCGGTGACGGGGCCGATCAACGCGCTGGGGCTGTACTTCATCCGGGTGTACGCGACCGGGCCGGTGTCGCTGGAGGGGGTGGGCTACGGGCTTGAGGTGCTGGTCAACGCCGACAGCGACTGCGACGAGGACGCCTTCGAGCCCAACGACAACCCTGCCGAGGCCGTGCCGCTGCTGCCGGGCGTGCACGCGATGAACCTGTGCCAAGGGAGGGACGACGCGGAGTGGTTCGAGGTGGAGTTCGTGCCGGGCGATCGGGTGCGCGTGTCGCTGACCTACGATCACAGCCTGGTCGCGCCGGAGGAGTCGTTGAGCACGACGCTCTTTGGCCCTGGCGGGGTGGGCGACGTGCGCGACTTCGCGCTCCGGGAGGGCGTCTCGGACACGGACACGCTGGCCTTCGCCCCCGACGGCTTCCTGGTCTCCGAGCAGGACGCGGGGGTCTGGCTCCTGAGCGTGGAGTCGGGATCGGGCGGGATCGCGGTGGATTTTGAGTTGAGCGTCGAGGTGGAGGCGCCGGTCTGCGAGGAGGATCCTGGCGAGCCGCGCAATGAGCGCTGCGAGGATGCGCTCCGGGTGCAGCCGGGGCAGCCCCTCGGGGGCTTCCTGTGCGGCAGCGCGCGCGATGAGGACTGGTTCGTGGTGTCCCCGGATCCGAACCGGGGGCTCTCGATCAGGCTGGAGCACCTGCACTTTGACGGCAATCTGGAGATGGAGGCCTACGCTGGCGACGGCGTCGAGCTTCTGGGCTTCAGCTACAACGCGGGGCCGGATTTTGAGTCGATAGACCTCTTCCCGGTGCCTGAGGGCGATGTGTGCGTGAGGGTCTTTACGCGGAGCTTCAGCGTGACCAACGCGTACACGCTCAGCGCGGATCTGGACTGATTCTTGAGGAAGATCGTTGGTTTACCATACAACAGCGAGGGCGGTGAGATGAGCAGCAATACCCGACAGCGACGAGGCGACAGCCTTCCACCCTGGTTACTGTGCGCGATCGTCGTGGCTGCCGTTGGATTGAGCAGCCAGGCGCAGAGCCAGACGACCTACTCGCAGACCTTCACGGGAGGTCAGGACACGCCCTCGACGAGCCAGGTGTGCCAGGCCTGGACGACCTTCCAGAACCAGCTCAGCACGAGCGTCGTCTACGAACGGGTGGTGATGAAGGGGAGCCGCAACGAGACGGGCTTCACATGCACGGGCTCGGTGGCCAACCAGATCTGCCAGCGGATCAAGTCGAACAACCAAGCGACGACCTCCTTCGCGTGCAATGGCCAGACGTGGTTCCTGGGCGGCTGCGGCGGGGGCCTTGAGGTCAACGTGGGGGCAGGCGGGATCTGCAACTGCAACAGCGGCAACATCGCAACCGTGCGCGCTTGCATTGGAAACAGCAACTGGGGGGGGATCAACGGGGCCACCTGCGGCGGCGGCACCCAGCGCATGGACATCGTGTGCGAGCCGGCGGGGAACAATGGCCCGCCGGTGATCCAGCCGATCAACAACCGGACGGACGACGAGGGGGCCGCGATCAACCTTCAGGTCCAGGCCACCGACCCCGAGGGGAACCCGCTGACCTACTCGGCCACGGGCCTGCCGCCGGGCTTGAGCATCAACGCGACGACGGGCTTGATCACGGGGACGATCTCGGGGACCGGCTCGGTCAACAGCCCTTATACGACCAACGTGACGGTCAGCGACGAGGGGCGACATACGGTCAACCGGTCCTTCACCTGGACGGTGCGGGATACGATCAACATCACGTCGATCTTCTACTCGGAGAACTTCACCGCAGGTCAGAACACGCCGAGCACGGAGGAGGTCTGCCGGGACTGGAACGTCTTCAGGGGCCAGCTGTCCTCGGGCGTGACCTACGACGCGATCACGATCAAGGGGAGCAACAACGAGACGGGCTTTACGTGCACGGGCGCGGCGGCCAACGACATGTGCCAGCGGATCCGGTCGGACAACCGCGCGACGACCTCCTTCTCCTGCGGCGGCCAGACCTGGTTTATTGGCGGTTGTGGGGACGGCGTCGAGGTCAACGTGGGGGCCAACGGGATCTGCAACTGCAACTCCGGAAACATCGCAACTGTGCGCCCTTGCATCGGAAACTCGAACTGGGGTGGCATCAACGGGGCCACCTGCGGCGGCGGCACCCAGCGCATGGACGTCATCTGCACGCTGTCCGGGCCTAACAGCCCGCCGACGATCCAGGCCATCGCGGATCGGACGGACAACGAAGCGGCGGTCATCTCGCTTCAGGTTCAGGCCACGGACCCGGATCGCAACCCCATCACCTATTCGGCCACGGGCCTGCCGCTTGGCCTGTCGATCAACGCCACGACCGGCTTGATCTCGGGGACGACGACCGACAGCGCGTCGTCTCTGAGCCCGTACTCCACCCGCGTGACCGTCTCGGATGGCCGGGCTTCGGCCAGCACCTCCTTCGTCTGGACCATCAACAACAGCGTGCCGACGATCCGCCACTTCTATTCGGAGAACTTCACGGGCGGGCAGAACACGCCGAGCACGTCGGAGGTCTGCCGGGACTGGAACGTCTTCCGGGGGGTGCTGTCCTCGACCATCAATTACGGCAAGATCACGATCAAGGGCAGCCTCAACGAGACGGGGTTCACGTGCACGGGTTCGGCGGCCAACGACATGTGCCAGCGGATCCGGTCGGACAACCGCACGACGGCCTCCTTCTCCTGCGACGGCCAGACCTGGTCCATCGGAGGCTGTGGGGACGGGGTCGAGGTCAACGTGGGTGCCAACGGGATCTGCAACTGCAACAGCGGAAACATCGGAACCGTGCGTCCTTGCATCGGAAACTCGAACTGGGGCGGCATCAACGGGGCCACCTGCGGCGGCGGCACCCAGCGCATGGACGTCATCTGTGAGGAGCTGACCCCGAACTTTGCCCCTGTCGTCCAGGCCCTCCCCAACAGGACCGACAATGAGGGCGTTGTCATCGCGCTTCAGGTCCAGGCGACGGACGGCAACAACGACCCGCTGACCTACTCGGCCACGGGCCTGCCCCAAGGTCTGACCATCAACGCCACGACCGGCCTGATCTCGGGGACGATCGCAGGCACGGCCTCGGTGGGCAGCCCCTACAGCGTGGTGGTGACGGTGGACGACCGTCGTGCGCAGTCGACGCGGGCCTTCACCTGGACGATCAACGATACGATCAACGTCACATCGTTCTTCTACTCGGAGAACTTCACCGCAGGTCAGAACACGCCGAGCACGGCGGAGGTCTGCCGGGATTGGAACGTCTTCAGGGGCCAGCTGTCCTCGGGCGTGACCTACGATGCGATTACGATCAGGGGCAGCCTCAACGAGACGGGGTTCACGTGCACGGGCGCGGCGGCCAACGACATGTGCCAGCGGATCCGGTCGGACAACCGCACGACGACCTCCTTCTCCTGCGGCGGCCAGACCTGGTTCATTGGCGGTTGTGGGGACGGGGTCGAGGTCAACGTGGGTGCCAACGGGATCTGCAACTGCAACAGCGGAAACATCGCAACCGTGCGCCCTTGCATCGGAAACTCGAACTGGGGCGGCATCAACGGGGCCACCTGCGGCGGCGGCACCCAGCGCATGGACGTCATCTGCACCGTCGCCGGGCCCAACTCAGCGCCGACGATCCAGACCATCGCGGATCGGACGGACAACGAAGAGGCGGTCATCTCGCTTCAGGTGCAGGCCGCGGACCCGGATCGCAACCCGCTGACCTACTCGGCCACGGGCCTGCCGGTGGGCCTGTCGATCAACCCCAACACGGGCGTCATCGGCGGGACGATCAGCGGCAGCGCGGCGGCCAACAGCCCCTACACCACCCGCGTGTCCGTCTCGGACGGCCGAGCCTCGGCCAGCACCTCCTTCCGGTGGACGATCAACAACACCGTCCCCACCGTCATCAACTTCTACTCGGAGAACTTCACGGGGGGGCAGCAGACGCCGGACAGCGCCGAGGTCTGCCGGGACTGGCGCGTCTTCCAGGGCCAGCTCTCCTCCAGCGTCACCTACGGCAGGATCACGCTCAAGGGCAGCAACAACGAGGCGGGCTTCACCTGCGTCGGCAGCGTGGCCAACGACATCTGCCAGCGGATCAGGTCCGACGACCGCAACACGACCTCCTTCACCTGCGACGGCCAGACCTGGTTCACCGGCGGCTGCGGCAACGGCCTTGAGGTCAACGTCGGGGCCGGCGGCATCTGCAACTGCAACAGCGGCAACACTCTGGGGACGGTGAGGCCCTGCATCGGGAACAACAACTGGGGAGGGATCGGGGGCAACACCTGCAGCGGCGGCACCCAGCGCATGGACGTCATCTGCGAGGAGCTTGGCCCCAACGATCCGCCCGTGGTGCAGGCCATCGCCAACCGCACCGACAATGAGGGCGTCGACATCAGCCTCCAGGTGCAGGCCACCGACCCGAATCAAAACCCGCTGGTCTACTCCGCCACGAACCTTCCGACCGGCCTGACGATCAACGCCACGACGGGCGTCGTGAGCGGCAGGATCGACGGCAGCGCCTCGGCCAACAGCCCCTACACCACCCGGATCACCGTCTCGGATCGACGCGCCGAGACCTCGATCACCTTCACCTGGACGATCAACGACACGATCAACATCACGTCGCTCTTCTACTCGGAGAACTTCACCGCAGGTCAGAACACGCCGAGCACGGCGGAGGTGTGCCGGGACTGGAACGTCTTCCGGGGCGTGCTGTCCTCGGGCGTGACCTACGACGCGATTACGATCAGGGGCAGCAACAACGAGACAGGGTTCACGTGCACGGGTTCGGCGGCCAACGACATGTGCCAGCGGATCCGGTCGGACAACCGCACGACGACCTCCTTCTCGTGCGGCGGCCAGACCTGGTTTATTGGCGGTTGTGGGGACGGGGTCGAGGTCAACGTGGGTGCCAACGGGATCTGCAACTGCAACAGCGGTAACATCGCAACCGTGCGCCCTTGCATTGGAAACTCGAACTGGGGCGGCATCAACGGGGCCACCTGCGGCGGCGGCACCCAGCGCATGGACGTCGTCTGCAGCATCGCCGGGCCCAACAGCCCGCCGGTGATCCAGGCCATCGCGGATCGGACGGACAACGAAGCGGCGGTCATCTCGCTTCAGGTGCAGGCCACGGACCCGGATCGCAACCCCATCACCTATTCGGCCACGAGCCTGCCGCTGGGCCTGACGATCGACGCCGTCCGCGGCCTGATCTCAGGCACGATCTCGGGAGATGCGGCGGTCAACAGCCCCTACACCACCCGGATCACCGCCTCGGACGGCCGCGCCACCGCCAGCATCACCTTCGTCTGGACGATCCGCGACACGATCCAGGTGCCGCCGGTCATCTACTCGGAGAACTTCACGGGGGGTCAGAGCACGCCGGACAGCGCCGAGGTCTGCCGAGACTGGCGGCTCTTCCAGGGCCAGATCGACGCCAACCGGGTCTACACCGTCGTGACCATGAAGGGGAGCAACAACGAGACAGGGTTCACGTGCACGGGTTCGGTGGCCAACGACATCTGCCAGCGGATCCGGTCTGACAACCGCTCGACGGTCTCCTTCCAGTGCGACGGCCGGACCTGGTTCCTGGGCGGCTGCGGCAACGGCCTTGAGGTCAACGTGGGGGCGGGCGGCATCTGCAACTGCAGCAGCGGCAACATCGGGACCGTGCGCCCCTGCATCGGGAACGACAACTGGGGCGGCTACAACGGCAACACCTGCGGCGGCGGCACCCAGCGCATGGACGTCATCTGCGGGCAGTTCGGCCCCAACGAGGCGCCCGTGGTGCAGGCCATCGCCAACCGCACCGACAACGAGGGCGTCGACGTCAGCATCCAGGTCCAGGCCACCGATCCGGATCAAAACCAGCTGGTCTATTCGGCGACGGGTCTGCCTACGGGCGTGATCATCGACAACAGAACGGGCCGGATCGCGGGCACCATCGACGGCTTCGCCTCGGAGAACAGCCCCTACACGACGCGGGTCACCGTCTCGGATGGCCGGGCCCAGGTGACCGTGTCCTTCACCTGGACCATCAACGACACCATCCGGATCGCCCGGACCTTCTACTCGGAGAACTTCACGCAAGGGCAGGATACGCCGGACAGCGCCGAGGTCTGCCGCGACTGGCGACTCTTCCAGGGCCAGCTCTCCTCGACCCGGACCTACACGCGGGTCGTCCTCAAGGGGAGCAACAACGAGACAGGGTTCACGTGCACGGGGTCTGTGGCCAACCAGATCTGCCAGCGGATCCGGTCGGACGACCGCAACACGACCTCCTTCACGTGCGGCGGCCAGACCTGGTTCCTGGGCGGCTGCGGCAACGGCCTTGAGGTCAACGTCGGGGCCGGCGGCATCTGCAACTGC
>SXGT01047318.1_pt1 | contig 10033 bp, 6 predicted proteins | sample 3176221 | NCBI WGS metagenome assembly SXGT01 (sample SAMN11356862, study PRJNA531348) | freshwater metagenome | isolation source: freshwater sample F1-120 | place: China: Fuxian Lake, Yuxi | collected 2017-12-25
GCCGGTCGAGATGGAGTAGACCCACCCGTGCAGCGTGAGCCCTCCGCGCCGCAGGCGCACGGCCACGGTGGGATGGGTCTTGAGATGGTCGAGCTGAACGCGCACGTTTTCCTGGATGGCCTTGATGAGCAGCTCGTCCCCCGTCCGGTCGGCGTAGTTCTCTTCGACGATGCGCCGCGTCGTTTCCGCCTGTTCCATCCAGCTTCGCACGGCCGGCAGATCCTTGACCGACTCCGGGTGCAGCAGAGCTTTGATGACGCCGCCATCGGTGTGGCCGCAGACGATCACGTGCTTCACGCCCAGCACGGCCACGGCATACTCGATCGTGGCCGTGTTGCCGCCGATGACCCCGCCCCCGTAGGACGGCACAATGTTGCCCGCATTCCGCAGAATGAAGAGTTCGCCCGGTTCGGCCTGGGTCAGCAACGTGGGGTCAACGCGTGAATCCGAGCAGGTAATGAACAACGCGCGAGGTTCTTGTCCCTGGGAGAGCTTGGTAAACAGTTCGCGCTTGGCGCCAAAGACTTCGGCCTGAAACTTCTTGAACCCCTCGACGAGTTTCTCCACGGCCGCCTCCCGGCTTCATCTTTTCGATTGTTGGTAAAGACCGGCCGCACACGCGCTGCGGGCGGCTGCCGGCGGCTCTGCCATGACCGTGCTATTGGAAGGTCGATTCGATATCCCGGTCCAGGGTGAACACAATGATACGTTCGCCGATCTGGGTATCGATGTCGGTAAACAGGCCGATCGTTTTGGCCCTGGCAATCTCGTCCACTTGCTGACTCAGCTTTTCCCGCCCCTGCGCAATCAGGTTCTGCCGCAGCCGCCGCACCATCTCGATGCCTTCGGTCGTCTTGGCCAGTTGCCGCTCGGCCGGCGTCAGCACGCCTTTCAGTCGCACCAGCACGATGTCTTTGATGATGAAGGCCCGGACATCCTCAGGCCCCCGCCCCATGAATTCCTGCTCGAACTTGATGACGGCGTTGCGAATGGCGCTTTCCGCCTCGCCCTTGGTCTGTCCGCTTTTCGCAGACCCCGATTGACTATGGGGCATACCCGAAAGACCTATCCGGCTTGAGTCCAATAACAGGTTGTGCGTTCCGGCGCGCTATGGTAAGACACCTGCTCAAGCAATTGCAAACGATGGGGCCGTCGTCCTGTCATCCCAGACAGGCGGACCCATGCTCGATAGATTTCAACGATTGCGGCGGTAGGGTAGCCGGCTTCCTCCTTTTTTCGTAGGAGGTCGGCCACAGTACAAGCCAGCCGGACGTCCTTGGCGCTGCCAGGGCGCCGGCTGGCTTTTTTGTTGCGTGCGGAGAGGCGCATGTCGGGCATGTCGTCCATGATTCTTGTTCCGCTACTCCCGCTGTCGTCTGCCCTGTTCATCTGGGTGGCCGGCTCTCGCCTGCGCGAACGGCAGGCCTGGATCGGCGCGCTGCCGATCGTCGCGGCCTTCGCGGGCGCGGCATTGACACTGGTGGCGGTATCCACGCAGGGCCCGATCAGTGTGCGGTTCTATGAGCCGGGGGCCGGCGGACTGGCGCTGCCGGTGGGTTTCTATTTCGACCGGCTCAGCGCGGTGATGATGACGCTGATTTCGCTCGTCGGTACGCTCATCTATCTCTATTCCACGGGCCACATGCACCAGGACCGTGGCTACCACTGGTACCTCGGACTCATTGCCTTTACGACCTTCGTCCTGCTCTGCATGGTCTCCAGCGCGAACCTCGTCATGTTGTTCGTATTCTGGCAACTCGTGTCCTGGCTGCTTTTTTTGCTGGCGCACAATCATGCGCATGCGGGCACGCTTCAAGGCGCCTGCAGGACCTTCACGCTGCTGCGGGTCGGCGACGCGGCGTTTCTGGCGGGTATCGTATTGGCCCATGCCCTCTACGGCACGGTGGAATTCCAGGAACTCTTCGAACGGGCGGCGGCCGTGCCGGTCGTCCTGTCCCCCTTGCCGGGACTGGAGATCAGCGGTGCCACGGCCGTCTCGCTGCTGATTTTCGGCGGCGCCATGAGCAAGTCGGCGCAGTTCCCGCTCCACATCTGGCTGCCTCATTTTCTCTACGCGCCCACGCCGGTCTCCGCCCTGCTGCACGCCGGGATCATCAACGCGGGCGGGTTTTTGCTGAACCGGTTGGCGCCGCTTTATGGATTGAGCCCGGCCGCACTGCACGCGGTGTTCGTCGTGGGGATGCTCACAACCGTGCTGGGCGCCTCGATGATGTTGGTGCAGAACGACATCAAGAAGACGCTCGGCTTTTCGACCATCGGGCAGATGGGTTACATGATCATGGAGTGCGGCCTGGGGGCCTTCGCGCTGGCGGTGTTCCACCTCATCGCGCACGGCCTGTTCAAGGCCACCGCCTTTCTGAACTGCGGGGATGTGATTCGCAGGGTCCGCCAGGAGCCGGCGTCTCCCCATGCCCGCCACGCCGGCGCGGAACGCGATCTTCCGCCGTTCACGTGGGCGACCGGGTTTCTCACCACCTTGATGCTGCCGCTCGTGATCCTGCTGGTGACGCACGGTGCGTTGCGCATCCCGCTGCTGGAGTCCCAGGGCACGGTGGTCTTCCTGTTTTTCATCTGGGTGACCTCCTCGCAGGCCATCCTGACGCTGACGCGCCTGCGAGGCGTCGCCTCGTGGAAGGTTTCGGTCGCGATGCTGGTCACGCTGCTCTTCGTGGTCTTCACCTATCTGTTCGCCGCGGAGGCCTTCACGCATTTCCTCTATCCGGACCCGGCCACGGTCACCCGCTACTTCCAGGCGGCGGCGCTGCCCGGCCCGTTGTTCGACGGGCTGGTGGTCGGGACGACGCTACTGATCGTTCTGGGGTGGGTGTACCTCTATGCGCAGGCCCATGGGCGGACGATGCCGCTGCCGGCCTGGGTGGAGGCGCTGCGGGTCCGCCTCTATGTGCTGCTCATGAACCGGCTGTATATTGATGCCCTGCACGACCGGCTCGGCCGGGGGATCATGCGGGTAGCCCACGGTTTGGACAAGCATTCGTTCGGGGGACTGCGATGAGAGCGCTTGCGCCGTACCTGGCGCTGGTTCCGCTGCTGCCGTTGGTGAGCGCCATCCTGATGGCGGCGGGCGGGCCCCGCTCCGAGCGCCGCCGGGCCCTGATCGGCATCTGGCCCATTGTCGCCGCCTGCGCGGGCTCGGTGTGGGCGCTGGGGCTGGTGGCCGGCCAGGAGCCGATTCGCGTAGGATTCTACGAGCCGGGCGCGGCCGCCGCGCTGGCGTTTCCCCTCGGTTTCCACATCGACCGCCTGAGCGCGATCATGATGACGCTGATCACCACCGTCAGCGCCATCATCTATCTCTACTCCATGCAATACATGCAGCAGGACCGCGGCTACGCCCGGTTTCTCTCGTTGCTGACGCTCACGGATTTCGTGCTCCTGTGCATGGTGTCCAGCGCGAATCTGCTCATGCTGTTCGTGTTCTGGCAGTTGCTGTCCTGGCTCCTGTACCTGCTCTCGCACAATCGCACGCACCAGGCCACGCTCAACGGCGCCTTCAAGACCTTCACCCTCCTGCGCGCGGCGGACATGGCCTTCCTCATGGGCATCGTGCTGGCTCATGCCCTCTACGGCACGGTGGAATTCCAGGAGCTGTTCGAGCGGGCGGCGTCCATGCCGGTCGTCCTGTCGCCCCTGCCGGGGATCGAGTTCAGCGGCGCCACGGCCGTCACGCTGCTGATTTTCATCGGGGCGATGGGAAAGTCGGCCCAGTTCCCCATGCATCTCTGGCTGCCGGGGTCCCTCTACGCGCCCACGCCGGTTCACGCCATGCTGCACGCCGGGATCATCAACGCGGGCGGGTTTTTGCTGAACCGGCTGGCGCCGCTCTATGGATTGAGCCCGACGACGCTGCACGTCGTCTTCGCCGTCGGGATGCTCACGGCCGTGCTGGGCGCCTCGATGATGCTGGTGCAGAACGACATCAAGAAGACGCTCGGCTTTTCGACCATCGGGCAGATGGGCTACATGATCATGGAGTGCGGCCTGGGCGCCTTCGCGCTGGCGGTGTTCCACCTCATCGCGCACGGCATCTTTAAGGGCACCGTCTTTTTGAATTGCGGGAACGTGATTCACAAGGTGCGTCAGGAGCCGACCTTCCCCCACAAGACGCATGATACGGAAGCGCCCGAACTGTCCCGCCTGACCTGGCTCACGGGCATGCTGACGTCGCTCCTCATGCCGCTGGTCATTTTGTTGCTGACCCACGGCGTGCTACGGATTCCCCTCTGGGATACGCAGGGGACGGTCATTTTCCTGTTCTTCATCTGGATGACCTCCTCGCAGGCCATCCTGACGCTGACGCGCCTGCGCGCCGTCGCCTCGTGGAAGGTTTCGGTTGCGATGCTGGTCACGCTGCTCTTCGTGGTCTTCACCTATCTGTTCGCCGCGGAAGCCTTCACGCATTTCCTCTATCCGGACCCGGCCACGGTCACCCGCTACTTCCAGGCGGCGGCGCTGCCCGGCCCGTTGTTCGACGGGCTGGTGGTCGGAACGACGCTCCTGATCGTCCTGAGCTGGGTCTATCTCTATGCGCAGGCCCACGGGCGGACGATGCCGCTGCCGGCCTGGGTGCAGGCGCTGCGGGTCCGCCTCTATGTGCTGCTCATGAACCGGCTGTATATTGACGCGCTGCACGACCGGCTTGGCCGGGGGATCATGCGGGTGGCCCACGCTTTGGACAAGCATTCGTTCGGAGGGTCGCGGTGATGGCGGAGGGGCTGTCGCTCTGGCTGCCGGCGGCGATTTCCGTGGCGGGAGCCGTGGCGGGGTTCGCGGTCTGGTCCAGGCCGGCGGCATTGAAAATCTTGGCGTTGGGTGTGTCGCTCGCGAGCCTGGCGCTGCTCGTTGCGTCGCCCGGCGCAGCTGCGGGCGTGTCGCTGCCGATGCTGCTGCCGATCGCCGCGTGTCTCTCGCTGCTGGGGCAGCCCGCGCACGAGGACAACCGCGCCGCCTGGATTCTGACGCTGTTGCTGCTGGGCCTGGGCCTGAGCATGCTGACCGCCCAGGACGGCATGGGGCTCATTCTCTCGGCGCTGCTTCTGATCGTGCTGGTGGCGCTGCTCCACCGCTATCGCGCGCTGTCCGTTTCCCACCTGTGGCAGGGCATCGGGATCTACGCATTCGGGGTGGTCTGCCTCGTCCTGGGGCTGGTTGCGTCGCCGCCGGTGTCCGCAGTGGCCGTGCTGACTGTCTGCGCGATGCTGCTGCCGCTGGCGCCCGTGCATGCAGGGTACGTCGCGGCGCTGGCGGGGCTGCCGGGGAATCTGCCCGCCTTTCTGGCCTGCCTGCTGCCCGTACTCGGATTTCACGGCCTGCTGGCGGTGTTCCCGCATCTGCCGGACTCGGCGCGTGACGCGCTGCCGGTGCTGGGGCTCGTGGGAGCGGTCTATGGCGCGTTGAAGGCGCTGGCCCAGTCCCGCGTCCGCGCGCTGCTGGCCTATGCCAACCTGTCGTTCTTTTCCATGCTGTGGTGGTATGTCGCGACGATGCGGACCTCGCCGCCGCAGGCGGTGCTGTATCTGGCGGCCGTCGGCCTCGCCACCAATGGATTGCTGCAGGCCTGGTATGCGATCAGGGCCCGCTACGGCGACATGGATCTGCGCGCGATCCGTGGACTGGCCCAGCCCATGCCCCGCTTTGCCGTGCTCTTCGCGCTGCTCACGCTGGCAGCCCTGGGGCTGCCGCCCTTCGGCGTCTTCGCCGGATTCATGGGGTTGTTGCTGACGCCGGGGCTGCCGCTGTCCGGCGCGCTGGCCGTAATCGTGCTCGTCTGGCTCACAGCCTCCTGGTATTTCCTCGGTCTGCTGCAGCGGCTGCTCTTCGGCCGGCACCGGCCGGATCTGCGGTACGAGGATCTCGGCCGGACCGAGTTCGCCGCGCTGCTGGCACTGGTGTTCATCCTGTTCGCCCTGGGCCTGGCGCCGGCCCACGTCTTTCAGCCCGGCGCGCCGGCGCCGCCGGCCCAGGTGGCGGGAGGTGACGCATGGAACCGATGAAGGCCATGTCCTATACCGACACGCAGCGGATGGAGCTGCGCGGCTTGATCCGCCTCTCAAGCGAGGTCATCGCCCAGTACTGGCCGATGCGGACCTTCGTGCATCACAATCCGCTGCACAGCCTCGAATACCTCCGGTTCGACGAAACGGTGGAGCGTGGCCGGCGCCTGCTGGGCGGACAGGGCTATCTGCCGGGCGGGACCTACCGGACCTATGTCCGGGAGGGGCGGATCGCGTCCCGACATCTCGATGCGGCCCTGGCGCCGCTGGTACGCGGCGCGCAAGTGATGCTGGGCTCGCGCAACGTGTCGCACGGCGAGGTCCTGCGCGCCTGCCTGACGCATGGGCTCTGCGAACCGGTCGAGGAGCCGTTCGATGCGCTGCTGGCACAGGGACCGGACCAGCCGCTGATCGAGCGACTGGCCGGCCATCTGGCCTCCGTCGTGACTTGCCCGACCCTGCACGAGCGCATGGCCGCGGCCGTGCGGGAGGACCAGGCCTCGTTGGGACATTCCGTGACGCTCTCCAAATGGTGCGACCGGACGCTGGACACCGAGATCGTTGAACAGGTGAACGGCGAGCTCATCAAATGGTGCGAGGCGTTTCTGGACGAGGGCCATGCCACGTGGCCCATGCCCGGCCGCGAGAAGGATTTCTATGGGGCGTGGAAAGCGCTCGCCGCGCACGAATGGTCGCTCTGCGGCATCGAGGACAGCCGGGAGAAAATCGCCAGCCTGCCGGAGCATCCGGAAGACGCGGTGCTCGACAGTCTGGCGGCCCTCGCGATTCCCCACGAGTTCCGACAGGACTATCTGTCGCTCCAACTGGCGGCCCTGCCCGGCTGGGCCGGCTTCATCAAGTGGCGGGGCGATCAGCGGGAATACGAATGGCAGAAGGCCTACCCGGTCGGGCTGGTGAAATTTCTCGCCGTCCGCCTGTGGTACGTGCGGGAGCTGGTCGAGCAGGCCTGCCGCGGGACGCTGGGGATCGCCGGGACTTATCCGGCGGTGATGGCCTACATGCAGGAGCAGCCGCAGGCCTATTATCTGAGACGGGAGCGGGTGGCCGGCCGGTTGCCGGCGACCTATGCCGAGCAGGTGGACCGGCTCGCGCGGAGTGGGCGGAACGAGTGGCAATGGCTGGCCGATCATTACCAGACGGAATTCGGTGCGCGCCACGACCGGGCCGTGCAACGGACGGCGGCGCGGCGGTTGCTGGCCCTGGCGCGGAGCCTGGATCTCAACGAGTCCGTCGCGATGGCGACGGCGCCGAAGGACCTCGCCGTGCTCGCGCAATGGATGGACGCCTTCCCGGAATCGGCCCACGGCCCGGTCTGGCTCAAGGCCTTCGAGGCCGGCTATCAGGAGCGCCTGCTGGGGCAGCTTGCCGGTGCGGGTGCCTCGTCGAAACCGGCTGCCCGACAAGAGGTGGCGCGATCCCGCCCGCAGGCGCAGTCGGTTTTTTGCATCGACGTGCGGTCGGAGCCGTTCCGCCGCCATCTGGAGGCGGTCGGCGCGCACGAGACGTACGGTTTCGCCGGATTCTTCGCGGTGTTCATCCGCTACCGGGCCTGGGGCAAGGAGCATGACACGGAGCAGTTCCCGGTGATCATGCGCGCAAAAAACGAGGTGCGCGAGATTCCGCGCAGCTTCCTCGACCAGGCCGTCTCCAAGCATGCGTCGCGGGCCAAGCTGCTCCATGCCGGGCACACGTTGTTGCACGATCTCAAGGAAAACGTGGTCACGCCCTACGTCATGGTGGAGTCGCTGGGGTGGTTTTACAGCCTGCCCATCATCGGCAAGACAGTGCTGCCGGCGCTTTACCACCGCGGCGCCGCCTGGCTGCGCCGGCTCATCGTGCCCTCCCTCAACACCTGCATTACGGTGGACAAGCTGGCCCCGGCCGAAACGGAGGCGATGCTGGCGGACGAGCAGGGGGCCGTCATCCAGAAAGCCCTGCACGAGCATCTCGGACTGCACGGCTCGCGCGTGACGCCGGAATTCGTCGAGGCGCTGCGCCGGCAGGCGCTGGACGGCAACGGCGCGCCGGCACCGGCCGTGAGCGAGACGGCCCGGCGGCTGGGCCTGTCGGACGAGCGCCTCGCCGCGTTTCTGGACGTCCTGCGCAAGCAGCACCGCATTGACCGGCGCTGGACGGCGGCGCAGAAGGAACGGATCACGCGGACGGGCTTCACGCTCGACGAGCAGGCGCTGACGGTGGACACGGCGCTGCGCATGATGGGGCTGACGAAAAATTTCGCGCGACTGGTCCTCTTCTGCGCGCACGGCAGCACGTCGGAGAACAATCCCTTCGAGGCGGCGCTGGACTGCGGCGCCTGCGGCGGCAACGAGGGCAGCCCCAACGCCCGCGTGCTCGCCCGCATGGCGAACAATCCGAAGGTCCGGGAGCGGGTGGCAAAAAACGGCCTGGTGGTCCCCGCCGATACGCATTTTCTGGCCGGCCTGGTGGACACAACGACGGACGAGACGACGCTGTTTGATCTGGACGACGTGCCGGCCACGCACGCCGGCGACGTGGCGCGGCTGCAGGCGGATTTGCGGGAAGCCGGCCTCCGGACAAGCCTGGAGCGCTGCGGCCGCCTCCCCGACCTGCCGGCCGGCCTGACGGCGGAACGGGCTGCGGCGGCGGTGCACGAGCGCAGCGCGGACTGGAGCCAGGTGCGGCCCGAGTGGGGTCTGTCGGGGAACACGGCCTTCGTCATCGGCCGGCGGGCGCTCACGCGGACGCTCAACCTCGACGGGCGGGTCTTTTTACACTCCTACGATTATCGGGAGGACCCGACGAACCGATTGCTGGAGGTCTTGATGACCGCCCCGCAGGTCGTGGCACAATGGATCAATATGGAGCATTATTTTTCGGCCTCGGACAACGAGGTCTACGGCGGCGGCAGCAAGATTTACCATAACGTCGTGGGGCGCATCGGCATCATGGCCGGGCCGGGGAGCGATCTGCGCCTCGGATTGGCCTGGCAGACGATGATGAACGGCGAACGGCCGTACCATGAACCCATGCGTTTATTGACGGTGATCGAGGCGCCGCGCGCGCGCATCGAGGCCCTGATCGCGCGGCACGAGGTCCTGCAGCATTATTACCATCACGAGTGGGTCCACCTGGTGGCGCTGGAGCCGGAGGAAGGCGTATTCTATCGGTATCTGCCGTCCGGCGCGTGGAGCCAAGTCGCCGCGATTCTGGTATCATGAGGGCGGAGGCCGGAGAAGGAGCGAACCGTATGGGCGAATTGACGCTGCATTCCATGAAGGAAGTGCGTGTGATCGTGGCCGGCGAGCACCGGCCGTTCGTGACGGAGCTGCTGGACAAGATCCAGGCCAGCGGCTACACGATCATCGGCAACATCTCGGGGAAGGGCCACCACGGCGTACACGAGGCCCATTTCATGTTCAGCGAACAGGAAAGCCAGGTGATGATCATGGCGGTGGTGCCCGCCGGGAAGGTGGAGCCGATCCTGGCCGGACTGCGTCCCCTGTTCGAGCGCTACTCCGGCGTGATGTTCGTCTCCGACGTGGCCGTGAGCCGGCAGGAGTATTTCGGCAGGCCTGCAGGCGGTTCTTGATCCGCTCCACGGAGACCTTGTGGACCTTCCAGCCCTGCTGCTAGGCACCCTCCTGCTCCGGCCCTATGTCTTCGTGTTCATGGCCGCGTTTTTGTTCTGCTCCATCCGTTTGTTGGGATGGAGACGCACCGGGTTGTTTTTTGTCGTCACATGGTTCACGGCCTTCGTCTGCGAAGCCTCCTCCATCCGCACCGGCATCCCCTTCGGCTGGTACTTCTACACCAACTCGACGACCGACCGGGAACTGTTTATCTTCGGCGTGCCGTTCTTCGATTCCCTCTCGTTTTCCTTTCTTCTCTATGCCAGCTACTGCCTGGCCCTGTTCTACTTGCTGCCCGCCCGCGGCAATCATGAAGCCGAACCCGTCAACCTGTTCCGACGGCACACCTGGCCGGCCCTCCTGTTCAGC
>SXGT01281720.1_pt1 | contig 10032 bp, 8 predicted proteins | sample 3176221 | NCBI WGS metagenome assembly SXGT01 (sample SAMN11356862, study PRJNA531348) | freshwater metagenome | isolation source: freshwater sample F1-120 | place: China: Fuxian Lake, Yuxi | collected 2017-12-25
GCCGATCACGTCGCACCCCCAGCTGCGGTAGAGCCGGGATTCGGCCCGCGTCGAGAAGTGCGGGCCCTCCATGCACACGTAGGTGCCGCCGTCATGGGCCACAGCGCCCGCTGCTTTCGCGGCCTGCAGCGCAAGGCGACGCAAGGGCTCCCACACGGGATCCGCGAAGTGCGCGTGCGCCACACAGCCATCGCCGAAGAAGGTGGACTCCTCCGTACGGCCGCGCGTTCGATCCAAGAACTGGTCGACCAAAACGAAGTGCCCGGGCACCAATTCGGCCTTGAGCGAGCCGACGGCCGAGATGCCGAGCACGCATTCCATGCCGAGTTGCTTCATCGCATGCATGTTGGCGCGGAAGGGCAACTCATGGGGCGCGATGCGATGGCCGCGACCGTGCCTCGGGAGGAAGGCCATGCGCACGCCGTGCAGCGTCCCGGTGATCAACGCATCCGACGGCATGCCGAACGGCGTCTCGATGACGACTTCCTGGCGCTCTTGCAGTTCTGGCAGGTCATAGATGCCGGACCCGCCAATGATCCCCAGCGTGCGGCCGCTCATCCGTCCAAGTCCTCGTCCATCGTCGACTCCCACGGCGCCGAAGCTCCGTCGCGCGCGCGAGCCGGGCCGCGAGTGTTGGGACGGGGCCGCGATCCGCCGCCGTCGATGCGGTCCTCGGCACGCCCGCGGTAGCGCGCGCCGCCATAGCTCCGCTCACCTTCCGACCTGCCACCGCCGCGAGCGCGGCGATCCGCATCCTCGGCGTAGAAGGGCGGCGCAAACAAGCGCTTCAACAACATGGTCGCGTAGGCCCCACGCGGCAGGGAGAACGACACCGTCGCCTTGACGCGACCCTCGTGCAGATCGTCGGGCTCGATCTTCGCGTCGCTGAGGTCACGAGGCTTGATCAAGACGGCGCGAGGTTCCTCGCGCCAGATCATGCCTGGCACCTGGTTCTCAGCGAAGTTCGTCGGGAACAGGCCGGCGTTCTCAAGCTCCTGCAGCATCGCATTACGGAAGGGTTCGCTGCCGCCCTGGCCGTCAGGACCAAAGAGCGGTGTCTCCATCGCAACGAGCTTCTGTTCGCGCTCGGGTTCGAGGTACTTCCACGCCATCAGGTCCCCTGCGAGCGTCGTGATGCGCAGGCGCTGTGCAGAGTTGACGCCGCCGCGCAGCAAGAGGCTCACCGCGCGGTTCCACAAGAACGACTGATAGGCGAACGCATGGATGACGCGAAGCCGCAGCGGCAGGAACTCGAGGCCACCGCGGAAGTCCTGCGGATGCTGGCAAAGGTGCTCGAACATCGGCTGGTAGACCGGTCCGCGCGCGGTGCGCAGGCAGGCCTCCCAATCGCCCCACAGCTTCTGCAATGCGGCCTTCAGCTTCACATCGCCGGTGATCGCACGCGGCGACGGCGAGGCAATCAGCTGATGCAGAGCCGACTCGTAGTCGCCGCGCAGCACCTGCAGCATCGCGAAGCCCTGGCCATGACGCAGGCAGCCAAATCGCTGGTCGTCGAAGTAGTTCGGGAAACCAGTCTTCTGCAGCGAGGGCAGGCTGCGCCGCACTTGTGCCGCTTCGAAGGGTTCGAGGTCGCGCACGACGATCGTAAACGCGTTGCCTCGGCTCATCTTGCTGTTGACCGGCGTCGCAGTGCGACCGAGCGGCGTGAGTCGAAAGCCCTGCTCGCGCCATTCGAAGGCGCGGCCTTCGATGCTGATGTGCTGCTCGGTGATCCCTTGGCGATCCTTCAGGCCGGCGTAGGCGATCTTCGAGCGGTCGATCTCGCCGACCACGCACAGGCGCGAAATCGCCTCCTGCGTCGAGAGCTTCTCTTTTTGCAGCAAGTGCACGTAATGCTCGCCACCCGGATCTGGGGTGAACTCGAGCAACTCGCACACGCGGAAGTCTTCCGGCGTCACCTTGATCCGCATTTCATTGCCTCCGCATCCGTGCTGCGCCAAAGGTTGCCACCTTGTCGATCGCTTGCTGCATTCCGTCGGGCAGGGGCGCATTGGCTTCCACACGCGTGCCGTCGACGTCATCGAAGACGACCGAGCGAGCGTGCAAACACATCCGTTCGAACAGTGGCCGTTCCTGCAATCCTGGTCGCAGCTTGTAGCCACGCTTCAATTGCGACAGCAGCAGTGGCTCGCCGCCGTAGTCCGCATCGCCGACGATCGGGTGGCCGATGGTCTGCAGATGCACTCGCAGCTGATGGCTGCGCCCGGTCTCGGGCAATAGCCGCACCAACGTGTGCCTCGCAAAGGCTTGCTCGACGATGGCATTCGTCCGCGCCTCGCGGAAGCCTTCGCGTGCGCGCGGCGACGACAGCACCTTGCCGGGCCGCCGAGGGTCTGGGCCCAGATACGCGTCGATCACGATCTCGTCGCGAGCGAGCGCGCCGTGAACGAGGGCGATGTAGGTCTTGTTGACCCTGCGCTCGCGAAACAGCAGATCGAAATGCCGAGCTGCCACGAGCCCCTTGGCCAGCACGAGGCAGCCCGAGGTGTCGCGATCGAGCCGGTGCACCACTCGCAGGTCCTCGCCAGGACGCAGGTCCGGGAGCTTCGCGTGAATGCCGCCTTCCTGGCCGGACCGATCCGGCACCACGGTCTCGCCTGCAGGCTTGTCGATCACGAGCGCATGCGCAGTCTCGACCAGCACGCGCAGACCCGGCTCCACAGCCTCGCCGCGGCGGCGGTGCAGCGCCAACTCCGACTCGGCGGCTCGCACTTCGACGTAGTCGAATGGCGACAAGCGCCTCTGCGCCGCCGCCAACATGCCGTTGACGTAGACCCGACCCTCGGCCTGCAGACCGCGCAACGCTGCCCGATCGACGGTCGGGTAGCTCACGGCGAGGAAGTCCTGCAGCAGGACTCCCGCCATGGACTCGGCGACGGTTAGGGCTTGGCGCTCCACGGTGTTCAAAGGGCGGAGAGCGTAACCCTTTTCTGCGAACGGACAACGGCCAGCCTGTGGATAGTTCCCCCCGCTCGAACGAAATGCCGGACGAACCGTAGCCAACGGCAGTTCGGTCGCCGGGCCCGTCGTGCCGAAAAGACGGTGCAATGCGTTGCTCGGTCGTCATCCCCTGTCTGCGTCGCGCCGACCTTACGCGCGCGTGCCTCGAGTCGCTGCTCGAGCAAGCGGGCGAACACGAGTTGGAGATCCTGCTCGTCGACAATGCCAACGACGTCGAGACCCAGAAACTGTCGGCACTGGCGCCATGCATCACGGTCTTGGTCGAGCCACAGAACCGCGGCTTTGCCGGCGCGTGCAACCGCGGCATCGCGCGAGCGACGATGCCCTTCGTGCTCGTGCTCAACAACGACACTCAGGCCGCGCCATCGATGCTCACGCGGTTGCACGACGCTCTGCAGCGCGACTCGCGCATCGCGTTCGCCGCACCGATCAGCAACCGAGTGAAAGGGCAGGCGCGCGTCGCAGTCGGCGACCTTGGACGGACCCGCGAAGGACGCGCAGCCATCGAAGCAGAGCTTGGCGGCGACTGCCGTGGCATCGCGCAGGACCTCGACACTCTTTCCGGACTCTGCCTGCTCGGGGCCGCCACCACGTGGCGTCTGCTTTCGGGCTTCGACGAGCGGTTCTTCCCGGGCAACTACGAGGACGATGATCTCTGCCTGCGCGCAAGGATCGCGGGCATGCGACTCGTTGTCGCTCGCGATGCATTCCTGCACCACGAAGCGCACCAGACCTTCGCAGCGCTCGGCATTGTGATTGCCGACGAAGTGCGCCGCCAGCACGCAGTGTTCACCGACAAGTGGCGCGACGATCCTGCGGGCCGCGCCGTTCTGTCGGCGATGCAGAACGAATGGGGGCAGGCAGCGCTCGCGGCGATGGCGGCGCAACGCATGCATCCGGAGTGGCCTGACGCGGACATGATTCTCGGTCGCTGGCACGCGCAGAATGGCCGCCACGACCTCGCGGCGCCCCTCTTCCAGTCCGTCCTGCAGCGCTGCCCCGCCTGGACAGACGTCATCGTGCAGCTTGGAGTCTGCCACATCGCGCTCGCACGGCCCGACCTTGCGCGCTCGCTCTGGCGTCACGCGCTGACGAACTGTTGGTTCCCGCGCGAGCAAGGCGGCGAGTTGCTGGTGCGCCTTGGCGACTGCGCCATGAAGGCGCGCGACTTCGATACCGCTGCCGCGGACTTTGAGACGGCGCTGCTCCTACTCCCTGGCGACGCCAGCGTGCAAAACCGACTTGGCGCCGTGTTCGTCGAGCAACGGCGATTTGACGAAGCATTGCCGATTCTCGAGGCGGCGGCGGAGCAGGGCGCCGCGCTAGCGCACACGAACCTGGGCATCTGCCACTTCCAGCGCGGCGACAGCCAGCGAGCACTCGATCACTTCGCGCGCGCCGCGCAGCAACTGCCGAACGACCCGACCGCGCAGTCCAACTATCAAACCGCCCGCGCCGCGAGCGCGCGCTGAACCGGCTCGCTCGCCGGCTCGCCGCAGAGGTCTTCTACGATCGCCTCGATCGACTTCGACGGCGTCCATCCGACGATCGATCGCAAGCGGTCCAGCGAAGGCACACGACGTTGCGGATCAGTGAAGCCAGGAGGGAACACGCGGTCATGCGGCACCAGCACGACCGGTGACGCGCTGCGCGTCGCGCCCTTCACCAGGTGCGCAAGCTGGAGCACGCTCACTTCACGATCGCTGCCGACGTTGCACGTTGCGCCAATGGCAAGAGGCGCCGCCAGCAGATCGCAAAGCGCGGCGGCGACTTCGCGCACGGCCGCAAAGCACCTCGTCTGGCTGCCGTCGCCGAACACCGTGATCGGATCACCAGCCAGTGCTTGCTGCACGAACCGCGGCAGCACCATGCCGTAGGCGCCTGATTGCCGTGGCCCGACGACGTTGAACAACCGCGCGACCACGGCGTGGAGGCCATGCTGCCGCGCGTGCGCATGCGCCAGCCACTCGCCCATCGCCTTCGCGCAGGCGTAGCCGCCGCGCAGGTTGTCGGCCGAGCCAGGGTTGACCGCAGCCGACTCGTCGAAGGGCGATGGACCGTCACCGTAGACCTCGCTCGACGACGCGATAAGGATGCGAGCGCCAGTCTGCGCCGACGCTTCGAGCATGACTTCGGTGCAACGCAGGTTGCCGTGCATCACGTCGACGGGCCGCTGGGCAAGGCGCTGCACGCCGACGACGCCGGCGAGGTGGAACACCGACGTGGCAGCGGCGGCGCGCGCTGCGATCGCTTTCTCGGCCACGGAACCAATGAGGACGGACAGCAAAGGGTTGGTGCGCGCCGCAGCGAGATTGTCGAGCGAACCGGACGACAGGTCGTCCACCGCGAGCACTCGATGGCGGCGCGCCAGCAGTTCTTCGACGACGTGCGAGCCGAGGAAGCCGGCGGCGCCGGTCACCGTCACCAAGCCATCGGGCAACCGTGGCTCTTGCTCGGTGCTCCCGCGGTTTGGTTCGCGCGATGCGCGTTGCGTGCTGCCAGTCATCGGTGCGGGATTAGAACGTTCCACCTGCCGCAACGCGACGGGCAGCACCCTCAGACTCCGCAAGGTGGCGGACTATTCCGCCTCGCTGTCTCTACTTGCTCGGGCGGTTCGAAGGACCGGGGGAGCTACTTCCGTTGCGCTCGGCGCGGAGCCGCTCGATCTCGGCGCGCAGTTCTGCGACCACGGCAGCAAGGCGTCGCGCTTCATTGGCAAGCCGCTGCGCGGCCTCTTGGCCGATGTCCGCCGTCAGCGCTTCATGCAGTTGCGCGGCAGTCAGTGGATACGCGCGCTGCCACAGCAAGACGCCCGCAACATGACTCTCCACCACCGGCGCGGCGACCTTGCCGTCCTCGGCATCGACCCACACCACGACAAAGCCCATCAGTGCATCCAGCACCAGATCGGCCTGCAACGCCTGGCGCTGCGCCGCGGCAACCGCGGTGTCCTTGGCGGCGTAGATGACCAGCAACGACAGCCCACTCGTGGCGGCTGCGACTTTCGCGGCTGCGAGGTCGCGCAGTATCGGCAGCGACGCACGCTGCTCGCCCGAGGGCGAAGGCGGTTGGCCCTTCTGCGGCGTCGGGTCCGGCGGCGCCGGCTCTGGTGGCACGCCGCCGCCAGCAGGCCGCTCGCCCAGCGTCACTTGCAGCGTCAGTTCCTTGTCATCGCGTGCGACACGCACTGCGACTTTCTGGCCGGGCTTGGTCGCGACCAACGCCACAAGCAGCGCCCGGACATCCGGGGTCAAGGTCACGTCGATCGCGAGGATCACGTCGCCTGCCTTCATGCCCGCGGCCTCAGCCGGCGAACCCGGGACGAACTCGCGCACGCGTGGCGCGTCGTGCTCCGGTTCCAGGTAGATGCCCAGCCAACCATCGGCCGCGACACACATCGCCACGATCGAGAGGAGCAAGGATGACGCGAGCAGGTGCATGGCCTTTGGTCGCGCGTCACGGACGCGCAGTTGGTGATCGGCAATGTAAGCCATTGGGGTTGACGCAGAACGGCGCACAACAGCCCATGCCGAGGGGCGTGCGGCCGCGGCGAACAAGACGCTTGACCGACTCTGGCTCGGTCCCTAGAAAGTTCGCCCCCAAGCCCCCTTCGTCTAGCGGCCTAGGATCCGTGGTTCTCAGCCATGTGACAGGGGTTCAAATCCCCTAGGGGGTACCAATCGCCCGGCAGGGAAGCCTGCCGGGCGTTTGCCTTCTGTGGAGGTCGGTTCCGATGGCATGGCTCCGGCGCGAAGACCAGGAAGACCGCGAACTGCATGGCATGTCGCCGTGGGCCGCGCACAGCCGTGCGGCCGGCGGGCGACGGATGCCTGAAGAAGAGGACCCGCTGCGGACCGCCTTCCAGCGCGATCGCGACCGGATCATCCACAGCACGGCGTTCCGTCGACTCCAAGGCAAGACCCAAGTCGTCGCCGCCTTCGAAGGGGACCACTACCGTTCGCGTCTCACCCATTCGCTCGAGGTTTCTCAGATCGCGCGCAGCGTCAGCAATGCCCTGCGCCTGAACAGCGACTTGTGCGAGGCAATCGCGCTGGCACACGACGTCGGCCACCCGCCCTTCGGCCACGTCGGCGAGCACGCTCTCGACGAGCTGATGCAAGGGCATGGTGGCTTTCGTCACAACGCACAGGGTTCGCGGGTCGTCGACCGACTCGAGGATCGCTACGGCTCCGGCCATGGTCTCAACCTGACGCTCGCGTTGCGCCGCAGCTTGTTGAAGGGCTCGGTGCCCGATGGTTTCCCCCTTGCGCAGGACCTGCTGCCAAAACAAGCGCCGCCGCTCGAGGCTCACGTCGTGGACCTCTGCGACAAGATCGCCTACCTCGCGCACGACCTCGACGACGGGTTGCGGGCAGGTTTGTTTGCCGTCGACGCCGCGCGTGAACTGCGCCTGTGGCAGGAAGCCGAGCAGCAAGTCGGAACGCAACTGCGCCATCGCGTCGTGAGCCGCATCACGGGGTTCTTGACCACCGACTTGGTCGAGACCACCGAGGCAGCGCTGCGCCATCGGCACCCGAGCGGCGAGCCACCGAGGATCAAGCACTCCGATGCCCGCACGGTCTCCGCCAACGAACTGCTGGAGTTCCTGCGCGAGCGCTTCTACCGCCACGAACGAGTGCTCACGGTGATGAACAAGGGCGCGGCGCAAATCCGCACGCGCTTTTCCGACTTGATGCAGGATCCGTCACCACTGCCCGACGCGCACAAGCAGCGCATCGGACAAGACGGTCTGCGCCGCGTCGTCTGCGACTACATCGCCGGCATGACGGATCGCTACTTGATGCGTCGCATGTGAGCGCGCGCGGCAGGCTCGGCGCCACTTCGCGCGCGCCTGCGCGTTGCGCAGGAGCTTGCGCGTCACTGCTGGCGGAACAACCAGACGAAGCCCGTCCGGACCTGCGTGCAGAACAACTTGCGCTCCGCCTCGAGGGCCTCGTAGCCCTTCTGCCAAGCATCCATCGCGCCTTCGTCGTTGGACCTCGGCGCCGTGCTGATGTGAGCCTGGTACTTCGTCGTCCACGCTGCGAGCTTGGCCATCGCATCCGCTTCGTCGACGCCCTTCGGCAGTTCGTTGACAGCGACGCAGTCGCCGACCAGCAAGTCGAGTTTGCCGTCGCCGTCCACATCATCGACGTAGACCCGGGTGTCGCCTTGCGGCCCGCGCAGGTGCCCATCGCCAAACACCGACGATTCTGCGTGCGGATCGACGACCGGTGGCACGAGCACCACGCGCTCGGCGAACTTCGGCGAGGTCTTGCTGCCGACGTTGCGCATGCAATACACGCCGCCTTGAGCCGAGCCGGAGACGAGGTCGAGATCGCCGTCCGCGTCCCAGTCGACGAGGAACGGATCACTGTGCGCGGGCACCGCAAGTTCGCCCTCGCTTGGCAACGGCTCCGACTCCGCCGCAAACGAGCCTTTGTCGACGCCGCGGAACCACGAGAAGGCCCCGGCGAAGTTGCCCGTCACGAGATCGAGCTTGCCGTCGCCGTCGAGGTCCACCACCGATTGTCTCGTGCAGATCCGCACCGTTTGGCGAACCGCATCGCCCTTTTGGAAAGCGAGGATCAGCGGATTGCCGTCCACGCCACGCAAGATCTCGATCGGCCCAAAGCGGCCCTCACCGAGTCCGGGCGCAACATGGAACAATCCCGCCATCGTCTTCTGCTGGCGCGAGTAGCTGCCTGAGAGCACATCGAGGCGACCATCCTGGTTGACATCCACCAACTGTGGCGTCGAGGAGGTGCATCACCAGACGTCGGGAAACTCGGCGACCTTGCCGCCGGCCTTGAGCCAGGCACGGGCAGCGAGCTTGCCGTCGCTCAGGCCGCGATAGACCGCGACCTTGCCCTTGTTGAACTGCCCGACCAGCAGGTCCTTCTTGCCATCCCCGTCGACATCCGCCCAGCATGGCGACGCGTAGCCGGGGGATTCGACCGAGATCGGCTCGCCGTCGCTGACCATGCGCTCGGGCGCGTGGAAGCGAGGCTCTTGCGGGAACGCGGCAATCGCCGCCAGCAGGAAAGTAGAGGTCATCAACATGAGGAGTGCTCCAGGTGCCGAGTCGGATGCCCGACGAAGGAAGGGGATGGTAGCGAACGGCGCGACAATGCGGAGGCTTTTGGCCGCGTGAACCGCGATGCGAGCCAGCGGCATGGGGCGCTTTCAGGCCTTCGGCTTCTCGAACACGACGACCGAATCCAGCGGCGCGCTGCGGTCCGCGCCCGAGAGGAGCGAGCGCAGGCGCGCGAGGACGCGACGCAACAGCGATCGACGCGGCACCGTCGTCGAATCGTCGTAACTGGCAACGACCTGCAGGCCTGCGTCACGCCCCAGCTTCTCCAACAGCGCCCGCGGATAAGGACGCACGTGGGTCGGATCGAGCCAGAACACCTCTTCGAGCACGATGAGACTGCGCGAATTCGGCGTGGCGACGAGCAAGCGTCCGCCGGGCATCACCACCCGAGCACACGCTGCAATCCACTCCGCGACTGTTGCCCCATCAAAGTGCTCGACAACATGCGCCAGCACGACGCCAGCAAACTTGCGACGGTCCTCATGCAGTCGCCGCAGGAGCACGAGCCCATCGCCTTGCAACACGGTCAGGCCGCGCGCCACGCACGCAGCGACCGCATCGGAACTCGCATCGAGGCCAAGCCCTTCGATGCCGCGCTCGGCAAGGACGTCAAGGAAGCGCCCCTGACCGCAACCGACGTCGAGCACCGTCGCGGGAGCACCCAAGCGCGCGAGGTAGCCGCGCTTCGTCGCTAGGTCAGCATCTGCGTCGACGAAGGCATCGGCGACGCGCGACAGGTCCCGCGCGGTCTCCTTTTGCAGATCAAAAGGCCGAGGCATCGCGCGGACGCTACGCGGCTGCGGGTCGCGCCGCCATGTCTCCTTGGGAGCCCGCTGCAGCGGCGACTGCCACCAAGGCAAGGCCACGCACGTCGGCGGCATCCGCCGACGTGCGCAACCGGCTTCCTCAGTAGCGGTAGTGGCCCGGCTTGAACGGCCCTTCCACCGGCACGC
>SXGT01604438.1_pt1 | contig 10032 bp, 7 predicted proteins | sample 3176221 | NCBI WGS metagenome assembly SXGT01 (sample SAMN11356862, study PRJNA531348) | freshwater metagenome | isolation source: freshwater sample F1-120 | place: China: Fuxian Lake, Yuxi | collected 2017-12-25
ACCTTACTCAGATTAGTAGCAGGCCTTGATGCAGTCAGTAGCGGGAATATTCTTATTAATAATCAATGCGTTAACAAGACGCCGCCCGCTTCTAGGGACATGGCGATGGTGTTTCAAAATTACGCACTTTATCCCCATATGACGGCATATGACAATATGGCCTATGGATTAAAGATGCGTGGAATGAAAAAAAAGGAGATCCGTCAACGCGTTGAAGAGGTTGGCGATATGCTACAGCTTACTGATTATTTGCATAGAAAACCCATCTTGTTATCGGGAGGGCAACGTCAACGTGTTGCTATGGGTCGGGCAATTGTTCGCTCACCGGCGGTTTTTTTATTTGATGAGCCGCTATCAAATCTTGATGCCAAATTACGAACGGAAATGCGGCATGAAATAAAAAAACTGCATCAACAGTTGAGCACCACATGCCTTTATGTCACTCATGATCAAACGGAGGCAATGACAATGGCCGATAGAGTGGTGATATTAAACAAAGGGAATGTTGAGCAAATTGGAACGCCAAGAGAGCTTTATCAATATCCTGCCACATTATTTGTGGCAGGTTTTATTGGGCATTATCCAATGAATTTTTTGCAGGCAAGAGTGGATCTCAAACAGCGAATGATCATAACGAGCACAGGGGCTGCCTTGCCTATTCCAGCACTCAACGGGCAAGTGGCTTGTGGTGATCCTGTGATCGTAGGGATTAGACCGGAACATATGTATATTACGACAGTACCGACAGAGGAAAGTCTCTTCGTCAATGTTGATTTTGTTGATGATATGGGCGCCGATAAACTGGTGCAAGTGATGACCGAATGTGGACACATAAGCCTCTCAGTGCGCGTTTCTGGTGATACAATGCTCCCGAGCTCTCGCTTTGCAATCGAGATGGAGCTAAATAAAGCCAATTTGTTTTGTCCACACACAGGCAAACGGTTAGGGGGATGGCATGATTAAAAACAAACAAAATATTCGTCCGGTTGACGCACCAATCTATCGATATTGGCAAGCATTGTATTTGGCTTTTTATTCAAGCCGCTTGTATGTGGATGTCTTTAAACGTTGGCGGGGGTTTGGTGTTCGGTATATGCTGTTGTTACTTGCTATTGCGACCATTCCATTGTCGGCACGCATTACTTTTTCGTTTGATCAAATCTTTGAATCGCAAATGATTATGCCCTTAAACCAGTTACCTACTCTGTATGTGCAAAATGGTGAAGTTGTTTTTGATAAGCCTATGCCCTATTTTGTTAAAAACACTAAGGGTGGGATTGTCGCCATTATTGATACCACGGGCACTATCAAGGAAATAAGTAAACAATACCCACAATTAACGATATTGATTACAAAGGATAAATTACTTTTCCGGATCCCTAAGTTTCCGTCGTTATTTACGACACCAAAGCAAGTATTAGGGGATAATGTCTATGTGCAATTGTTAAATAAAAACACCAATGAATTGTTTGTAGGTGAAAAATGGGTCAAGTCGAGTGGTGTTTTAAAATTAAAGTGGATAACTGAACTTCTTGTTTATCCACTGATGACGGGCTTTGTTTATGGCCTATACACGATGTCGATGTTGGTTTTTGCATTTATTGGGCAACTTTTTGCACTGATTATATTTAAATTTAAATTGACCTTTAGAGAAGCATGCCGTTTACTTTTAGTCGCATCCACAGCGCAAACAGCTGTATTTTTTGCAATGCTAACGGCGAATGTCACCCTGCCTGGTGGAGGAACTATTTATATCGTACTATTGGCTGCGTATTTCAGCTATGCGGTGCTGTCAGTAAGACGTGAAAGTAAAAAAATGGTATTGCGGTGAGGACCTTATTGCATTTTGCGCATGGTAATGGGTTTCCAGCCCCATGTTACAGACAACTTCTGCAGTATTTGCAAGAGAGATTTGACTGTTGCTACATTGACAGGGTGGGCCATACGCCAGAATTTCCTGTTACTGAAAATTGGCATCATTTGGTTGAAGAGGTCATTGTTAGTATCAAAAAAAAGGCATCACAACCGGTGATTGCTGTAGGACATTCCTTAGGAGGCGTGTTAAGTTTACTGGCAGCAATCGAGCAACCATCTTTATTTACAGCGGTTATTTTACTGGATTCGCCATTAATAGGCCGGCTTAAGTCAAGTATCGTGCGCTTTACTAAAGCTTTGGGTATGATTGACAGGGTAACTCCTGCATTTCGTATGCGTGCGCGACGACAGCATTGGAAAGATAGAGAGCAGGTTGTGGCTTATCTGAAAAGCAGACCACTCTTTCAAACGTTTACTGATGCTTGTTTAGAGGACTACATTGAATATGGCATGTACAAAAATGAGGATGGTTATTCGCTGCGATTTGATCGGCAAATAGAATACCAGATCTATCGCACTGTCCCGCATATATTGAGCGAGTATGAGGGTAGATTACAAGTGCCTGCGTTTGTTATCTATGGTAGTAAAAGTACAGTAGTAGACCGCTTGGATTTACGCTATATGAAAAAACATTATGGGATAGGACACGTTAAAATAAAGGGGACGCATATGTTTCCAATGGAGTATCCACAGGCAACAGCGAATTTAATCATGGATGTGGTGGATCAACTGAATAAGTCATTGTAAGAAGGGTGCTTAGCCAAAGGAGGCTAGACAAATGATGATGTCTAGATTTCTCAGCTATCATTTCATGACGGAGTAGTCACTGAAGCAGGATTTTTATAAGGAGAAACTTGTGTTACACGGATTATTTTTTCTAGCACTAATGAGTGCATTTTTTCTGTTAATTATCAAACAAGCATCTATTGTTATATGGATGATGAGTTATGCCATCTTTATGCTACTCATACTGGAATACAGTGCCCCTGATGCGCTCTTGCAGTCTTGTTTGTGGCTCGTATTAGCCATGCTAGTCGCCGGATCAGTAAAACCTCTACGGCGGCAGTTATTGACACGCTATTTGTTCCGTTCAGTCAGCAAGTCCATGCCTGTTATGTCGTCTACAGAGCGTGAAGCGTTAGAGGCTGGTAGTGTCAGTTGGGAGGGGAATCTATTTAGTGGGGCACCTGATTTTACTATTTTACAAAATGCACCGACAGTACAGCTAACAAAAGATGAGCAAGCTTTTTTAGATGGCCCGGCAACGGAGTTATGCCGCATGTTAAATGACTGGGATATCACTCATCATCATACGGATTTACCGGCAGATGTTTGGCAATTTATTAAAGACAAGGGATTTCTGGGTATGATTATACCCAAGCGCTATGGGGGGCTCGAGTTTTCGGCAACGGCACAAATGTCTGTCATTGTTAAACTATATGGTCAATCCATTTCCGCGGCTTCTACAGTCTCTGTGCCAAATTCGCTAGGCCCGGCAGAGTTGTTACTAAAATATGGTACAGAAGAACAAAAGGATTATTATCTACCCCGGTTGGCAAATGGTCGGGAAATCCCATGCTTCGCCTTAACGGGACCAAATGCTGGTTCAGATGCGGCGTCTATTCCCGATAAGGGGATTGTTTGTCGGGAGGTTGTCGACGGAAAAGACGTTTTAGGTTTACGCCTCACCTGGAATAAGCGTTATATCACGTTGTGTCCGGTGGCCACTGTCATTGGACTCGCCTTTAGATTATTTGATCCTGAAAATCTGTTGGGGAAAGGGTTAGACGTCGGGATAAGTTGTGCGCTGATTCCTGCAAATACACCTGGTGTTATCAAAGGCCGACGACATTTTCCGCTTAACACGGCGTTTTTAAATGGACCAACTCAGGGTACGGATGTTTTTGTACCGATCGATTGTTTGATTGGTGGGGCGTCTATGGCTGGGCATGGTTGGCGTATGCTCATGGAGTGTTTAAGTGCTGGGCGCGCAATTGGACTGCCTTCGAGTGCATCAGGCGGTGCTCAAGCGGTTTCCCTTGCTTCGGGTGCCTATGCAAGGGTACGAAAGCAGTTTAATCAACCCATTGCAAAATTTGAGGGAATTGAAGAGCCTTTGGCAAGGATCGCAGGAAATACGTATATCATTGATGCAGCACTGACTATGACGGCAGCCGCAATTGATCAGGGCGCTAAACCTGCTGTGGCCGGGGCCATTTTAAAATACCACACCACGGAGAGGGCACGTCAAATTGTTATTGATGCTATGGATATTCATGGTGGTAAAGGTATTTGTCTTGGGCCTAATAATTATTTGGGACGAGGTTATCAAGGGAGTCCAATTAGTATCACCGTTGAAGGGGCAAACATACTGTCGCGCAGTTTAATTATCTTTGGTCAGGGAGCGATTCGCTGCCATCCTTATGTTTTTCATGAAATTGAAAGCATCAAAAATAATGACTTGCATGCATTTGATCAGGCTATTTGGGGACATTTTGGATTTATTTTATCTAATTTATCAAAATCAATGGTCTTTGCATTCACTGATGCTCGTTTGACGAGTGCACCGAGTGGGGTAACGCAACGCTATTTTCAGATTATTCATCGTTACAGTAGTAATTTAGCTTTTCTTGCTGATTTTTCAATGGTTATGTTGGGGGGCGAATTAAAACGTAAAGAAAAATTGTCGGCACGCCTGGGTGATGTTCTGAGCTATTTATATCTCGCATCAGCCGTTTTGAAGCGTTTTCACGAAGACGGCGAATTGGCTACTGATTTACCTTTGATGCACTGGAGTTGTCAGCAATTATTCCATGAGTGTGAGTTAGCAATACAAGGAGTGATTGCCAATTTTCCCATTCGATGGGCGCGATTCGCACTCAAATTAATATTGCAACCTTTTGGCAATCAACGTCGTAAGCCGAGCGATCAGTTGGGCCACAAATTAGCCGTCATGTTGACCGAACCGAATGAGACGCGTACACGTTTAAGCCGTTTAACTTTTTCAGAGGCTATAGAAAACTGTCCAGTGGGTCGCTTAGAAGAGGCTTTTCATAAAATATGTGCCGTTGAAGAACTAGAAAAAAAGGTCCAGCGAGCAGTCAAGAGCGAGGTTTTACAATCGCTTACTTTACTTGAGCAAATCGATGAAGCGGTATCACATAACATATTGAGTGGCGAGGATGCTCAGCGTTTACGTGATGCGGAACTAGCAAGGCAGCAGGTCATTGCAGTCGATGACTTCAGCACCAACGACTTAAGTCGACAATGGGACAAGACTGAGGTGAAATCAAAAAAGAAAATACCAAATCAAGATGATGTTCATATCGAGATCGCTTAGTTTGTTGTGTGAAGATAGGCAGTCTTGGATTGGCAAGACTAAATCTCATTGTTTATTGCAGTAAAATCGCCTATTACTGCAATACTAATCTAGACTAGGCGACGATATTGTCTGGCATGGTGACGTTAAGTTCAAGAACTGAGCTGTCACCCATGCGCTCTAAATTCACAATAACCTGATCTCGATTAATTGGGACGTATTTAGCAATAACTGCAAGTATTTCTTCTTGTAATTTAGGGAGGTAATCAGGGGCATTTCGTTGTGAGCGTTCGTGAGAAATAATAATTTGTAAGCGCTCTTTGGCTACAGAGGCTGTTTTGTTGCGCTTGCGCAAATAATTAAAGATACTCATGCTGTAATACCCTCCTTGTTTTTACTAAATAATCGGCGCAGTATTCCTTTGCGCTCACAACTGACAAAACGCATCGGCCTATCTTCTCCGAGGAAGCGGGCGATGGCGTCTTGGTATGCATGTCCGGCATCACTATGTTCATCAAGGGTCACGGGAACGCCAGTATTGGATGCTTTAAGCACTGCTTTTGACTCGGGAATGATGCCAATTAATGGGATAGCCAGGATATCTTGGACATCTTGTACTGATAGCATTTCGCCTTTTTCGACACGCTCCGCATCGTAGCGGGTCAGTAGAAGGTGCTCTTGGATGGGCTCATTACCCTCGATGGCACGTTTGGTTTTGCTGGCTAGTATACCTAGAATTCTATCGGAGTCTCTGACCGAGGAGACCTCAGGATTGGTGACGATAATGGCCTCGTCAGCAAAATACATGGCCATCAATGCGCCAGATTCAATGCCTGCCGGTGAGTCACAGATAATGTAGGCAAATTCCTGGGATAATTCATTTAGGACCTTTTCAACACCCTCTAACGTTAGTGCATCTTTATCGCGAGTTTGTGATGCCGGCAAAATACACAATTGAGGTAGGCGTTTATCTTTAATCAATGCCTGTTTTAAGGTTGCTTCACCATTAATGACATTGATAAAGTCGTAAACAACACGGCGCTCGCAGCCCATGATAATGTCGAGGTTGCGAAGCCCAATATCAAAGTCGATGACAACCGTTTTGTGTCCTCGCATAGCGAGGCCAGATGATATGGCGGCAGATGATGTGGTTTTACCTACCCCACCTTTCCCAGAGGTAACAACGATAATTTTGGCCAATGCTGAACCCATCCCTATTATTGTCGATTGAACATAATTGTCCCAGTTTACACGTTAATACTAACTTTATTCAACTATATTGAAGATATTCCGTAAAAACACAGACATGCATTGAATAAAGGGGCGGTGTGATCTGGTATGGCCCACATTTGCTTTTAATAAACCTATTTTATTTCCAGGTATCAAACCAAAATTTTTGAAAATATTCATTTCAATGAAAATATTGTATAATTACTGGCTAACTAAATGACGAGGAGTTGTGTGGTATGCCACTTTCTATTGTGCAACAAGGATTGACATTTGATGATGTTTTGTTAGTCCCCGCCCACTCTATTGTTTTACCTAAAGATGTGCTGCTGTCAACTCGTTTGACTCGTGATATTGAATTGAATATGCCATTGCTCTCCGCAGCGATGGATACCGTCACTGAGGCCAGATTAGCCATTGCAATGGCGCAAGAAGGTGGTATTGGCATTATTCATAAAAACATGAGTCATAGTGATCAGGCGCATGAAGTTAGAAAAGTTAAAAAATTTGAAAGCGGAATGGTGAGGGATCCCATTTCTGTAGCACCTACACTCAGTGTTAAAGAATTGTTAGATGTCATGACCCACCATAATTTTTCTGGGGTGCCTGTTGTCGATGGCGAGAAGTTGATTGGAATTGTCACAAGTCGTGATATTCGTTTTGAAACTAATCTTTCACTCCCAGTCTCCGCGGTAATGACACCCAAAGAGCGTCTAGTGACTGTTAAAGAGGGGGCGAGTCGTGAGGAGGTTCGTAGTCTCTTACATAAACATCGCATTGAAAAATTACTGGTGGTGAATGACTCGTTTTACCTACGAGGTTTGATCACCGTCAAAGATATTCAAAAGGCCAAAGATAATCCTTATGCGTGTAAAGATGGCTCTGAGCAATTGCGAGTTGGCGCGGCTGTCGGTGTAGGAGCTGGGACGGATGAACGGGTAGCCGCCCTTGTTGATGCCGGCGTGGATGTCATTATTGTTGATACAGCTCATGGGCACTCCCAGGGTGTGTTAGATCGAGTGAAATGGATAAAAAAACATTTTCCAGAAGTGCAGGTGATTGGTGGTAATATTGCCACGGCAGCTGCTGCAAAAGATTTGGTTGCCGCGGGCGTGGATGCGGTAAAGGTAGGTATTGGTCCTGGGTCAATCTGTACGACGCGAATTGTTACCGGTGTCGGTGTTCCACAAATTACAGCGATTGCTAATGTTGCAGCGGGTCTCCAGGGCGCGGTGCCTGTCATCGCTGATGGCGGCATACGTTTTTCAGGGGACGTTTGCAAGGCATTGGCCGCGGGAGCCTCTACGGTGATGCTTGGTGGTATGTTTGCAGGGACTGAAGAGTCACCTGGCGAAATTGAGCTATATCAGGGGCGTACGTATAAAAGTTATCGTGGTATGGGTTCAATTGGCGCAATGTCTCAAGCGCAAGGGTCTAGCGACCGTTATTTCCAAGAGAATACCCAGGGGACTGAAAAATTGGTTCCCGAGGGCATTGAGGGCCGTGTGCCTTATAAAGGTCCTATCCAAACGATTATTCATCAAATACTCGGTGGACTACGTTCTTGTATGGGCTACACTGGGTGTGGCACTATCGATGTGCTCCACAAACATGCTGAATTTGTACAGGTCACGAATGCGGGTATGCGTGAGTCTCATGTACATGATGTGAGTATTACTAAGCAAGCACCAAATTATCAAATTGATCATTGATCCACACCGGATTGATATTCGGCAGGGATACGTTAAGACAACATTGAGAATGGCAATAACTAATGAATAATATTAAGCAAAAACCGATCATCATTCTTGATTTTGGTTCCCAGTACACCCAACTTATTGGCAGACGTGTGCGTGAACTTGGTGTTTATTGCGAAATATATCCTTATGATGTTGATGTTCTGCATCTACAAGCCATAGCTCCGTGTGGGTTTATTTTATCAGGCGGTCCCGCCACGGTAACGGAAGACAGTAATCCTCGCGCCCCCGAGTGGGTTTTTCAATCCGGTCTGCCATTATTGGGCGTTTGTTATGGTATGCAGACGATGGCGGCCCAATTAGGTGGCCAAGTTGCATCATCTACTATTCGCGAGTTTGGTTATGCGGAGTTGCAATTGCATGGGCAAAGCCGCTTATTAAGCCATATTGAAGATAGGACAACGCCTGCTGGTGAAGCACTGTTAGATGTTTGGATGAGTCATGGTGATAAGGTCACCTCGTTGCCTCCTGGATTTAAAGTGATCTGTGCGACGCGTAATGCGCCGATTGCGGGTATGGCCGACGAATTGCGCCAATGGTATGGTCTGCAATTCCATCCAGAAGTGACTCACACACTACAAGGTTTACGTATTCTAGAGCGATTTGTTGTGGATATTTGCCAGGCAAAGACCGACTGGACGCCTGGCCATATTATTGAACAAGCTGTAGATAGTATTAAACGACAAGTAGGTAAACAACATGTTTTGCTTGGACTGTCGGGTGGAGTTGACTCATCTGTTGTCGCCGCACTACTGCATCGCGCGATTGGTGAGCAATTGGTCTGCGTTTTTGTGGATACGGGCCTTTTGCGACTTAACGAATCTTCACAAGTGATGGCGATGTTTAGTCAGCACATGGGGATAAACATTATTGCTGTAAATGCTGAGGAACGCTTTCTGCACGCCTTACAGAATGTGGATTGTCCTGAGCAAAAACGAAAAATTATCGGACGAACGTTCATTGAGGTGTTTGATGAAGAGGCCAGCCATATCCCTGGTGTTAAGTGGTTGGCGCAAGGAACGATTTATCCGGATGTGATTGAGTCGGCTGCAACGCACAATAATAGCGCGGCAGAGGTGATTAAATCGCACCATAATGTTGGCGGTCTACCTGAAACCATGACCTTAAAATTGCTTGAGCCTATACGTGAACTATTCAAGGATGAGGTACGAAAAGTAGGGCTAGAGTTGGGGTTGCCTTATGATATGGTTTATCGACACCCATTCCCAGGACCTGGGTTAGGCGTTCGTATTCTTGGTGAGGTGAAAAAACAATACGCTGATATTTTACGGCAGGCCGATGCTATTTTTCTTGATGAATTACATAAAGCTGGTTTATATCAGCAGGTGAGTCAAGCGTTCGCGGTATTTTTACCCGTTAAAAGTGTGGGTGTAATGGGAGATGGTCGGCGTTATGATTATGTGATCTGTCTGCGCGCTGTTGAAACAGTTGATTTTATGACAGCCCACTGGGCCCAATTACCGTGGGATTTTTTGGCACAGGTATCCAATCGTATTATTAATGAAGTCAAGGGCGTATCACGGGTCGCATACGATATATCTGGAAAACCGCCTGCGACGATAGAATGGGAATGAGTGATTTCTATTGGATGAAACAAGCGTATGACTTGGCAATAAGCGCAGGTAAGCAAGGAGAGGTACCTATCGGTGCGGTGCTCGTCGATGAAAACAATCAGATACTCGGTCGTGGTTGGAATCAAGTGTTACAAACACATGATCCCACGGCGCACGCTGAGATCATAGCGATCAGAGAAGCATCAGCTTATTTACAAAATTATCGTCTACTCAATACGACGCTTTATGTGACCTTGGAGCCTTGTTGTATGTGTGCGGG
>SXGT01733262.1_pt1 | contig 10032 bp, 11 predicted proteins | sample 3176221 | NCBI WGS metagenome assembly SXGT01 (sample SAMN11356862, study PRJNA531348) | freshwater metagenome | isolation source: freshwater sample F1-120 | place: China: Fuxian Lake, Yuxi | collected 2017-12-25
ACCACGCTCCTGCGCGTCCTGGCGGCGCTGGTCGCGCCCGCCCGAGGCCGCGTCACCCTCGACGGCCACGCGCTGTCCGGCATGAACCGTGACGAACGGGCGCGCCGCGTCGCGGCCCTGTTCCAGGGCGCCGGGATCGGATGGCCGGTGACGGTGCGCGAGATCGTGGCGTTGGGCCGGCTGCCGCACCGTCGCGCCTTCGCCGGCCCCTCGGACGCCGACCAGGCCGCGGTCGCGCGGGCGATGGCGCGCACGGATGTCGGCCACCTCGCCGACCGGGCCGAGCCGACCCTGTCCTCGGGCGAGCGCATGCGCGCGCTGCTGGCACGGGCGCTCGCTGTCGAGGCCGAGTGGCTGCTGGTCGACGAGCCCGTCACGGCACTCGACCCCGCCCACCAACTCGACGCCATGGCGCTGCTGCACGCTGCCTCGCGCGACGGCACCGGCGTGGTCGCCGTCCTCCACGACCTCGCTCTGGCCGCGCGGTTCTGCGACCGGATCGTCGTGCTGTCCGGCGGCCGGCTCGTCGCGGACGGCCGGCCGGAGGAGGCGCTGACCGATGCCCTGCTCGCCCGCGTGTTCGGCGTGACGGTGGAGCGGGGCGAGGCGGCGGACGGAACCCGGTACATCCTGCCCTGGGCGCGGTCCGGGGCGCCGACGGAGACGAGCGATGACGCGATCATCTCGAGGTGATGCGGTCACGGACCTGCTGCGCGACGCCCTGGACGATCCGGGCACGGCCTGGAGCCTCGGCAGCTTCGGCGCCATCGCCGAGTTCATGCGTGATCCGGACGAAGCGGTCTCAGCACAGCCGGACGACCGTCTCGGCATGGCGACCGAACGCGGCGCCATCGCGCTCAGCGCCTGTTCCGACCTGCGCCCCGTCGCCTACGAGACCGCGGTCGCCTCCGGCTGGAACCATGCGGTCGCCCTCTGCCTGCCGGAGGCGGCCTGCGCCATGAGCCGGCGCGGCGTGGTGACCGAACTCGGCCCCGACCGGGAGGCCGCCCGCGAACGAGACCGGGACGCCATCCTGTTCGATCTCGGCCTGGACCTGCTCGCGGTCGATGCCTGCGTGCGCACGAGCGACCCGGAGGCCGTCGCCTGCCTTCGCTCCGGCGTCGGACGACCCCTGTTCGACCCCGCCAACCCCATCGGCCGGCACCTCGTCGCGATGAGCCCGCATCGCGTGTTCCTGGCGAGGGTCGGCCGCATCGAGGTCTATGCCCCGATCCCCGGCCCCGGCGGCACGAGCCCGGAGGGACCGCACACCCATGTCCTGCCCAAGCTCCTGCACAGCGGGCGCACCCATGCGGCGACGACGCCGATCCCGGCCGGCTGGGTGCCGTGCGCCGCCCTTCATCCGGCCCATCCCTACAAAGACATGATGGGCCGGCGGATCGCCTTCGACGCCGCCCGGTACGAAGCCTTCCAAATCCTGCTCGACCGTTGGGGCGATCCGGACCTGCTCGCGGTCAAGCGGGGCGGCGAACCTCGCCCGGACAGCCCGGTGTCGGGCCGTCACGCGCAAGGCGCCCGCCGCGTCGCCGAGGTCCAGGCCCGCATCCTCCGGGGCGAGGCCATCGCGGCCGATCCCGAGGCCGACGAGGACGAGACTATGCTCGACCATGCCTGAGCCCGGTCGTCAGCGGGTGGTCGGGCTGATCGGCTGTCCCGGCGCGGGCAAGACGACCTATGCGCGTCGGTTCGACCCGCTGGAGGGCTGGGTGCACCTGACCCTGGACGACTTCCGTCAGGCGCTCTGGCCGCCGGACCGACAGGTCTATTGGGCCGTGCGCGGCGGCGGCCGGGACGGCCAGGCCCATCGGCTCCTCCATGCCGTGAAGGTCGCCGCCCTCAACGCCGCCCTCACCCAGGGCTTCAGCGTCGTGATGGCCGATACCCACCTGACCCGTGCCGTGTTCGAGGAGGAACTCGATGTCGTCGCCCGGCATGGACTTCCCATCGAGTGGAAGCTGTTCGACGTGCCCTGGGAGGTTCTCCAGGCGCGCAACGAGGCGCGCGGCGCCGTCGATCCCTCGCACCGTCAGCCGGAGACCGTGCTGCGGTTCGCCTACGACGCCTTCACGGCGCCCGACGCTTGGTGGCGGTCGCTTCCTCCCGAACAGGTCGAGACGATCCGGACCTGATCCGTGTCACAGGCAGGACGTCCCGCAACCTCGCGGAGCGCGGACGTTGATCCACGGCCGGCGCACAGCCGAACGAACGGTGTGCGAACTCCCGATCCAGAGAGGAGCCTGAAGCCGCCGCAGGCGAAAGTCCGAATGAAGCAGGGAACAGACATCGGCATTTTTGCTATGTTATGATCGGACCCGTTCAAAAATTGGTCCTATGTCGACATTTTGCAACAAATCAGGTTGGAGCAATAGATTTAGCCTAAGATCATTTGGTCAGTCGGCAAATGCCCCGCTCGCCCGTTGCTCCACCGCAATCTGAATCAGTCCGGCCCGCGAATCGACGCCGAGTTTGTTGCGCATCACCGCGCTGGCGTTGACGACGGTGCGGTAGCTCACCGAAAGCGTGTCGGCGATGGTCTCGTAGGACTTGCCCTGACTCATCAGAGAGAGGATCTGCAGCTCGCGCACCGACAGGGTGGCGAGCGGCGCGGGGCGAACCGTCCGGTTCAGCATCGCGACCTCGGTCGCGAGCGCGTGCGGCAGGCTGACCCGGCCGGCCTTCACCGCGGCGAGCGCGTCGAGGAAGGCGGCGCTGCCGGCATCCTTCAGCACGAAGCCGAGCGCGCCGCCCTCGAGCGCGCGGGCGACCACGATCGGGTCGGCGTGCATGCTGAAGGCGAGGATGCGCACCTCCGGCTCCAGCGCCTTGAGGCGCCGGATCAGCGACAGGCCCGAGAGGCCGCTGTCGCGGAAGCTCAGATCGGTCACGACGAGGGGCGGCCGATGACGGTGGAACGTGCGGAAACCCGAGACGATGTCGGTGGCCTCATGGATCGTCCGGAAGCCGGCTTGGCCAGCGAGCGAGCGGACGCCGCCCAGCACCACCGGATGGTCGTCGACCACGAGGAGGGCGTCCGACCGGTCGCGCGCCGGGACGGTGCCGGAGGGGCCGGAGACGGGTCTGTCGATCAGGGCGGTGGTCACGGTTGGGGCGTCACCCGGATGTCGTGAGAGGCGAGCTGCGCCAGCGCCGCCTCGTGGTCGGCGCCCTGGGCGCGGGCGTTGTAGTAGTGCTGGACCATCTCGCCGTAGAGGCTCTTGTGACGGCCCCGCTGGCCCGCGATGCCGCCGAGGCCGTCGATCAGGCGGCGATAGGGCTCGGGCTTGCCGATCTCGGCGAGCATCTGGCCGAGCTGCACCGTGCGGTTGGCCATCATCCGCGGGTCCTCGACGAAGCCGGTGCGGGCGGTCTTGATGGAGGCGCGCATCGCCGCGACCTCGGGGGCATCGTCCGCCAGCGGGCGGCCCACCTCGCGGCCGGCGAGCCAGCGGGCCGGGTCGCTCCCGTCGGTCGGGGTGAGCCAGCCGGGCAACTCACTTTCAGAAGTGCGGGCGACAACCGACTGACCCTCCTCCCGCGGCTCCTCGCTGCCGCAGGCGGTGAGCATCAGGAGCGGCAGGAGCAGGAGCGACCGCCTCATCGGCCGCCCTCCGCCGCGACCGCGAGGCTGCGCGGCCCCTCGGCCACGGGCAGGCGCGCCACCGCCTTCAGGCTTGCCAGATCGATCACGCTGACGTCGTCCGAGAACCAGTTGGCGACGTAGGCGCGGGCGGCGCCATCCTCGCCCGCCACCACGATCCCCTCGGGATAGCGGCCGACGCCGATCGTCGCCGTGATCGCGAGGGTGCCTGCGTCGAGCACCGTGACGGTCCCGGCGCCCTGGTTCGTCACCAACACCCGTGTCCCGTCGGGGCTGACGGCGACGCCGTAGGGCATCGCCCCCGCCGGCACGGTGGCGACCGCCTTCAACACGGCGGTATCGATCACGGTGAGATCGTTGCTGCGCACGTTGCCGACGTAGAGGCGCGCCTCCGCCGGATCGAGTGCCAGCGCGAACGGCGCCTCGCCGACGGGAATCGTCGCGACCCGCTCCATCCGGACGGCATCGATCACGCTGATCTGCCGACTCTCCCGGTCGGCGACGAACAGCCGCCCGGCCCGGTCGAGGACGAGATGGGCCGGATCGCGCCCCGTCTGCGCGGAACCCTCGACGCGCCCGTCCGCCGCCGCGATGCGATCGACGCGGTGGCCCGACCAGTCGGTGGCAAACACCGTCTTGCCGTCCGCGGAGGCCGCGAGGCCGAACACCTGGCCGGCGTAAGACAGGCGCCGCAGCACCCGGCCCGTGGCGGCTTCCGCCACCGTGATCGCGCGCCCATCGGGATGGCTGAGGAACAGCAGCCCGCCCCCCGCCACCACCATCGCGGGGGCGGCCGGCACCGCCGCGGCGTCGGCCACGGTGCCCGCCTCGATCCGCGACAGCCGCGCCCCCTGCTGGCTCGCGACCCAGACCGTGCCAGCGAGCGCAGGACCGCCGCAGGCGACGAGCAGAAGCGCGGCGAGGAGGAGCGCCGAACCGCTCATTGCGTCGCCTTGCCCCCCTCGGCGGCGGCCTTCAGGCCCTTCAGCCCATCGGAAAAAAAGCGGTTCATCGCCTCGCGGCCGGCGTCGTCGCTGAGGTTGTCCGGCGGCTCGTTGCCGGTGTCGCCGCGGTAGAACCGGCCCATCCACTCGACCTTGGCGCCCTCGCCCTCCGGGCTCACCGTGAGCGTCGCCGAGTAGGAGGAGACCGGGAGCGCCTTCAGGTCCGGCTCGCCCGACATGCGGTAGGAATAGGTTTTCGCATCTGCCTTCCAGTCGTCGAGGCCCTCGGTGAGCGTGCCGCCGCTCTTCAGCGTGAGGGTGCGGCTGCCCCCCTCCCCGTTGCCGCCCTTACCCTCGGCCTTGGCGATGTCCGGGTGCCATTTTCCGATGCCGGCGAAGTCACCCGCGACCTTCCACACCGCATCGGGGCTCGCCTTGATCGTGATCGACTGGCTGACCTTCTGCGGCGTCGGGCCGTGGGCGAGCGCCGCGGTCGCGGCGAGCGCGAGTGACAAGGCGAGGACCGAGACACGCATGCGTTACATCCTGGTGGGCTGAAGGGGGCGGGCTGGGCGAAAGGCCGCGAGGAAGGCGGCGAGCGCCAGCGCCAGCGCGAGGCCGCCGAGAAAGGGCCGCGGATCGAGCCGGCCGGGCAGAGGGCGCGGCGTCGCGGCGTCGGTGAACGCGGCGGCGAGGCCGTCGGGCCCGTCGAGATGGGCGTAGGCGAGGCCCGTCTGCGCACCGAGCGCCTTGAGATGCGGCTCGCGCACCGAGGAGAGGTGCTCGGTGCCCTTGGCGGCGGAGGCGCCGAAGGGGGCGTTGCGCGGGTTGTAGCCCTCGCGCGATTCCGCGTCCTCCGGCGGCGGGCCGAAGCGATTCTCCTGCTGCACGTCGGTCTCGCCGTAGAAGCCGGCCTCGCGACCGCGGTCGTGGTATTTCGGGATCGGCGACAGACCGTGCCCCCCCGCCCCGACGATGAGGCCGCGCACCGCGCCGGGCTTGCCGTCGAAAGGCGGCAGACCGGTGGAGGGGAGCGGCGGCGTCTCCTGCCCGTCGGTGACGAACAGGAGGTCGGTGTCGAGCTCGCCCGCCATCTGGATCGCCCGGTGCAGTCCGGCGGCGACGCGGCTGTCGCCCTCCCAGGCCATGCGCCAGTCGAGCCCGGCGAGCGCGCCGTCCAGCGGCGCGAAATCGGCGCAGACCTCGATCGGCGTGAACAGCAGGAACGGGCGCCGCTCGGTGAACAGCGCCAGCGCGAGCCGCGAGCCACAGGGCAGCTCCGCCACCATCCGGCGCAACGCCGCCTTGGCGATGTCGAGCCGGCTCGCGGGTTTGCCGTCGAGGGTGTAGTCGCGCACGTTCATGCTGCCGGTGATGTCCACCACCGCCAGCACCGCGACGCCGGAGCGGGTCAGCGGCAGCGGCCGGGCGACGACGGCGGCCAGCGCCAGCACGAGGGCGGCGGCGAGTGCCTGGAAGCGGCGGTCGCGCAGGTTTCTGCCCAGCGGCAGTTGGCGGACTGGACTCATGGCCCACGATGTCATGGTCCACCCCTGGGCTGGCCGGGGATGTCGGTCCAGATCTGCTTGGGCTCGGCCTTCAACTCGTCGCCGAACGAGCGGTCGAACTCGGGAAAGTCGCGGATCAGGCGCGAGGCGACGTCGAAGTTGAACTTCGCGTCCCAGAAATCCGGCCGCCCCTGGAGCGCCCGACGGTAATCCTGGCGTGCCAGCGTCACCTGCGGCCCGGCCTTGTCGAGCTCGCCCCGGCCGATGAGGTCGAAGGCATTTCGCACGCGGGCATTGGCGAGCACGTAGCGGGCACGGGCCGCACCGTCGCTCGCGCCGCTGCGGTCGAGGCTCTCCAGCAGCGGCTCGGCCTCCTCCAGCCGATCCCGCGCCGCCAGGAACTTGACCCGCGCGACGAGGAGGTCGGCGGGGGCGTCCGGTGCCACGGCGATATCGCGCCCGGCCTCCAGCGCGGCGATGGATGCGTTGGTCCGCGACGCGTTCCAGGCCGCCACACCCGCCGCGACGGCGCCAGCGAGCAGCAGGATCGGCAGCAGGACGAGCAGGTGGGGCCGGATCGCCCGCCACGCGGTGCCGGCCCCCGCCGCGAGACGGCTGCGCCGGGACGGGGCGGGGTGTGAGAGGGCGAGCGGGGTCATGCGGCGTTCCTCCGCTCTGCCCGTTCCAGCACAGCCGGCGCAGCGCGCTCACCCGAGGCGCGCGGCCCCTCTCTCGAAAAATTCGCCTCGGCGAGCTTGGCCAGCACCAGCACCAGCAGCCCGAGCGCGGCGGCCGCATAGGCGTACCCCGTCAAATCCCGCCGGGGGCGGATTTCGGTGTAGGGGATGGGGTCGCGCTCCAGCGCCTCGATCTGACGTACGGCGCCGGCCACGGCTTCGGCGCCCTCGGCTTCGAAGGCGCGGTAGGGCACGGCGAGGCTCTTGAAGAACAGGTCGAGATGGCGCTCGGGGGCGGCCTGGGGCGTGTCCTCCCCCGCGGGCTTGTCTTGGATCGAGGGCGACCCCTTGGTGCGCAGAAACAGCCAGTAGAGGTTGGGACGCACCTTGGCGAACTCGGCACGCAGCTGCGCCTGGATGCGCGGATCGATCACCGCCGCCCCGTCCGAGACCAGCAGCAAGGCACGCGACACGCCGGGCGCCGCGGGGCCGAACTGCGACAGCGCCATGCCTAAGCCCCGGGCGACGTTGGTGTAATCGAGGCCCGGCCGGTCGATGGCGGCAATCGCCGCGCGCACGGCGTCGCGCCGGTCGGTCATCGGCACCACCAGCATCGGCGCGGTCGAGAAGGCGGTGACGGCGAAGAGGTCGTGCGCGCGCTCGCCGACGAAGGCGCCGAGGATGCGCCGGGAGGCCGCCGCCTTCGATTCCTCCTTGCCCGAGGGCTGACGGCCGGCGAAGGTCTCGTTCATGCTCCCCGACCGGTCGATCAGCATCGACACCTGCGCGCCGATGCCGGTGCGGGTCACGCGCTCGCCCGCCCGGTAGGGACCGGCCAGCGCCACGATCAGGCCGGCCAGCGCCAGGATGCCGGCCCCCGTCAACACGGCGGCGAGAGCCGCTGAGAGCGGGTCGGCGGGCGCGGCCGAAACCGCGGAAATCGCCGTGCGGCGGGTGGCCGAGCGCAGCAGCGGCAGCAGCGCCAGCGGCAGCAGCGACAGCAGCCAGGGCGTCGCGACGCCGAAGGGGCCGAACGATGCACCCATCAGGCGCTCCGCTCGGCGGCCGTGAGGCGGGCAAGCAGGGCCTCGACCTCGCTCAGCGGGAAGGCGCGGGCAGCGGCCTCGGTCTCCCGGCCGAAGAACGCCCGCCGCGACGCCGCGAAGAATTTTTGGAGATTTTGCTCCTGCCCTCGGAAGGCGGGGTGATTGGCCAGGAACAGCGTCAGGTCGTCGGCGAGCACGCGGCGGCCGGCGGTCGCGTCGAGGGCGCGGTGCAGGATCAGGAGCGCTTCGCGATACAGGTCGTCGCCCCGAGTCTTGCGCTTCACCCGGCGCATGGCCTTCAGCCCGAGGGCGAAGGGCCGCCCGCGTCGCGGCGCAAACGGGCCCCAGGCGCGGTCGCGGGCGAGCGGCACCAGGGCCAGCGCGGCCAGCGCCAGCAGCCCGAGCGCCGTGGCGGTGGCGGGTTGCGGATCGTAGCGCGGGGCGCGCCCGTCGGGGAGTAGGTACTCGGCCGGGTCGTCGCGGCGCTCGGGCTGCACCTCGCGCAACGGCGAGACGCCGATCTTCCAGGCCGGCACCTGCGCGGTCGCGGTGGTGAGCCCGCCCTTGCCGTCGCTCTCGATGGTCACGGAAAAACCCGGCACTTCGAGTGTGCGGGAATCCAGCGCCGCGTAGAAGTCCTGATAGGTCAGGCGCAGGCGGATCAGCGTCACGTCGCCCTCGCGCCGCTCCTCGACGGCGACCGAACGGAGGTCGAGCCAGTAGGTGACCGGGCCGGGCTTCGGCAGCGACGGGCGCTGCACCGTGAAGCCCGGATCGACCCGGATGTCGGCCTGCACCTGCACGAGGTCACCGAGGAAGTAGCCGAAGGCGCGCGGCACCCGCAGCTCGACGCCGCGGATTTGAGCGAGCGCGGGCGAGGCGACGACAATCAGGAGGACGAGGAGGAGCGCGCGCATCGTCACGTCGTCAGCAGGTGACGGGTCAGCGCCTCCGCGTCGAAGCGGTCGGCGAGACGGAAGGGCGGGCGGGCGAAGGGGGCGCAGAGGGTGCGCAGGGTTTCGATCCGGGCGGCCTCACGCTGGCGCCAGCGGCGGCGCAAGGATGGGCGCAGGAAGACGAGCCGGCGGCCGGCGCCCTCCAGATCGTCGAGTTCGACGAGGCCGAAGGCCGGCAGGCCGTCATCCTCCGCCGTGTCGGCGAGCAGCACCGGCGTCACGTCGTGCAGCGCCAGCGCCGAGAGGACGCGGGTGATCGCGGCCTCGGGCCAACGGAAATCCGAGACGAGGAAGACGAGCTTCGGGCGGCCCGCGAGCCGGCGCGCGGCCTCCATCAGCCCCTCGGCGCTGCCGCCCGCGCATTGGGCCTCGCCGATCCGGGCGGCGGCGAGGGTCGCCGCAGTTCGGTGGCGGGTGGCGGGGAGGTAGAGGTCTTCGCGGAAGGTGCCGTCGGCGGCCATCAGGCCGAAGCCGTCGCCGATGCGCGTCGCCGAACGGGCGAGCGACGCGCAGAGCGACGCGGCGAGCCCGAGCCGGTCGGCCCGGCCGCGGAAGCGCATGGAGGCCGAGAGATCGATCAGCGCGTAGGTCTCGACGGGGCTGCGCGCCTCGAACCGGCGCACCACCACGCCCTCGAACGGATCGCGCAAGGAGGCCCGGATATCGATGCGCCGGGCATCCGGCAGGCGCAGGAAGCTCACCGTGTCGCGGAACGTGCCGAGCCCTCCGGCGTCGCGCCCGCGATGGGCGCCCACCCGGTGGCCCCCCGGCCGCCAGCGCGGCCAGTAGACGATGTCGGCCCCGTCTTCCGGGGCGCTCACGGGGCCGGCACCGTGTCGAATACGGCGCGGATCAGCTCCGGCACGATCTCCGAGCGGCGCATCTCGTAGACCGGTTCGAGGAAGACGCGATGCGCCATCACCTCGGGGAAGACCGCGCGGATGTCCTCCGGCACCAGCCAGTCGCGGCCTTCCAGCCATGCCCGGACGCGGGCGGCCCGGACCAGGAAGGCGACGCCGCGGGGCGAGGCGCCGCCCTGCACCATCCGCTCCATGTCGATGCCCGACAGGCGGATGCCCACACTTGCCGGGCGCACCAGCGCCTCCCACAGGCCGACGACGTAGGTCTCGATCGGAGGCTCAGCCCGTACCGAATGCTGGATCGCGCTGGCGATGGCACCGATGCGGTCGTGGTCGAGCACGTCCGCGCCGACGGCGTCCATCAGGCGGTCGGTGTCGTGGAAACGCGGATCGAACACCAGCGCCCGGCGCGCCGCGGCGTC
>SXGT01335219.1_pt1 | contig 10031 bp, 10 predicted proteins | sample 3176221 | NCBI WGS metagenome assembly SXGT01 (sample SAMN11356862, study PRJNA531348) | freshwater metagenome | isolation source: freshwater sample F1-120 | place: China: Fuxian Lake, Yuxi | collected 2017-12-25
AAAAGTCTACGACAGAAGCCGTGTGCTTTTTGTGTGATCTCGTTGGACACACGTTCCATTCGATAGACTTTTTTGTGTAGTCGAACTTCACTAGCGTGAGCTTTACCAGGTGGCAGGGGCGCTTCATTCTTGTATATTACGGGGTGAGAGTGCACGTGGCATCCGGGTTGGTTTACAATGGGGTTTGAGTGTCGTAGTGTGCCCGTCGCACAATACATTGTAAGGAGTTCGCCGTTCGCAGGTTGACCTTCTTCCGAGGTTCCTTGTAACTCTGCACAAAAGCAGGGCTCTTCGGACTGCTTGTGTTTCAAAGCATTACAAACTGATCGATCCCTGCCAGTATGGTGCCAACCATGACGCAGGCCTTTGGTTATCCCAGCACATTTCAAACACATGCCTGCACCTGCAGGAATCAGTTGCTGAATGCCTCACTTCTTTGAATCCATTTTGACATAGCCTGTCCATCCTTGAGCCTTTCGCCAGGGACGGGGCCTTGTGAAGTGATGTCCCAAGGTGTGGGCTCGACGTTGGGTGCAATCGAAGTGCAAAACAATTGTTTGGGTCTGTTTCGCGGTCGGATCGAGATTGGTTGATGCCTCAATGCTTGTCGCCAATATCAGGTTGGCAACTGCTGATGGTGCGTGGTTGCGGGCATTGGGTTCTGCCTGACAGCTGTAGGATCGCACAGGCCAATGCCATCGGAGCGCTGGCGTGCTCCGTGGTCGAAGCGGAAACACACAGTCGGTGACGGCTCGCGACGTACAATGTGATTGGTTGGTGGTGAGTATGTTTTGTGCAACAGCATGTTCTGTTGCTTCACGGTCGTTGCATGTTGAGGCCACGCCGTAGAGCCTTTCGCCACGGCCTAACGAGTCCTTTCCCAAGTTTTACTTCAGTTGACTTTGGAATTCCATTTAGTTACATTTTCGTTCTGATGTTGTGAGTCGGTTTCCTTGAAAGTTGTAGCCTGGCAGAGCAGCTTGATGAGGTTGCTTTCCAAAACAAGTGTCAAGTTGTAAGGCAACCAATTGTGCCGGCGAAGTGACTCACAAGGGTGGCTACGGTTTCACAACACAACCCCAAAAAACAAAAGAACAAACAACTTATTCTATACCATTTTGGCTCAAGGTAGGAACCCGGACGTATTGGCAGAAATTTCTAAAACGAAGTTTTAGAAGGAAGTGGAGTGGAAAGCAGGCTTCAGGTTGGGAGGCACTTGCGGAAATGAGAATCGTGAGTCTGGGTGTGGGGGGGTGTGTGGCTGCGAAGGTAGGCTGTTGCGTGCAACGGTTTTGCGGTCTTAATTTGCAGACCCTATTTTGGTCCTTGTTTCGGTGTGCGGCCGGTGTCCCCCAACTGTTGGCGGACACCGGGTTCGACTCATTTCTTGGACCGGATGCCGGTCTCGGAAATAGGAGCCGCAAGCGTCCTCGAAACCCAGGCCTGCCACGCGAGTGTGGGTAAGTCCCGGCACCGCGTGTCGTCAAACTCGCAGAGATATTGGGACGATGGCTTGGATGCTCGACTATGAGGATCCCTGGAGGTCTTGTCGGCCGGTTTGTGGCACCAGCCTGGGGAGCCTCAGGGGTGAAGGTTGGAGTGTGCGAGTTTGGCTGCAGAAGTCCGAGGGGCCGAGAAAACAGCATTCAGAAAACGAGCCCAGCAAGCATGGGCCTGTCCCTTTGGTTTGGTTGGCAACGTCGGAGACAAGCACACCCTCAGCAGTGCACTCTGCCCAGGAGAGGTCGTCTGTCAGGAGCCCACTGAGGACATGAAGTTGCAGGCTGAAGAGGAGTAGTGAAGTGACACGCGGTGCTCCCCTAAAGCACGGCTACGCCTCCAAACGGCAGGCGGTGCCCTCCTTCAGCATCCAGGCCAAACGACGTACGCTGATGTCCTTCCTTGCCTCATCAACTAAACCACCGCTTGACAGCCAGAGGTCCTCCGAAGCATCAGAATCATACGAATTATGTCCGGTGTACTGGCTGCGGCAAACAGTTGGTGGTTAGGTGTGGCTTCTCGTTGACCTGTCTGTGGCAGCTGACAAGTTGCGGTTGTCAACTGGCCAGGGGGGAGCTGGCAGCTCGAGCTGAGAGCCTTTCGCCCAGCTCAGCCGCTTCAGTTGCTTCTTCGCTGGGCCGTCCTAGAATGACAGCTGACTCACAGAGGCTGCTGCGTCCTTGGCGCACGCAGGATTGCAGTGCTCTTGTAGGGCGGACGATGCAGGAGCCCGACGGCCGTTGCGTCTTTGTGCCACGTATGGCGCTCAGTGCTGTTTACTGGCGCAGGTGAGGGCCACGCTCGAGACACAAGCATCTTGGTCACAATTCGGCCTTGCTTGGTGTGACCGCCTCTGTTCCTCAGAGAACTGCAGCACAACTATTGCGACCTGGTTCCTGTCCTCGCCCGTAAGCACTCTGTGGAGGCGTCAAACATGGCCTCGGAGCACCTCAGCGTGCCTACTGCAAGGCCAGCGACAGCTGGTCTGTGACCACCGGGCGTTGGTGTCTTGTGCTCATAGCGTCCTTGTCGGCACACTGCTTGTGGCAGTGCAGTTGACGTCGCCTACCTTGTGCGGTCAGCTCTCGTGCTGTAGGTTGGCGTGTCCCTGGCTACTGCTGGGGCCTCAGCTTGTGTTGTTCGTTTTGGCTTGTTTGTGGCTTCTTCGTTTGTCGCTGTGTGATGCTGTGTGTTTGACCGTCATATGATTCCGAAAAATTCGCAGGAAAAAAGTGGCATGTGTCGTTGCTGTAGATGCCCTCTCGTGTGATTTGATTCTTTCAGTCGCTACTACCGGGTCACTCACTGAAGCACCGATAGTCAGGTGCCAGAGTGGGAAACTTGAGCTTCACAAGTCGCCACAGCGTGTGCGCATCTGAGCCCAAGTGTGATTCGCGGAGTTACTTGTGAAGACTTTCATGGAAACACTCATCACTTCGCCCACAGCATGGAAACAACGTTTTAGCACAGCTCACGAAGACATGTGCTTGAGAAGTCCGAAGTTGCTGAGGCTTTGGAACCTGGATGTGACAATCTCTGTGTAACTGTGCGTGGTCCGAGCCGCAGCCGCTGCTTTTTTTTGGCTGCTGTGCGGCAGCCATGCCCAAGCGGAAGGCGGCTCCCAAGGTGCCGTCGGCCGAAAACGATGCTTGGTTGTCGCATCTCTCCGGCAGGCAAGAGGAGCGGCGGCCAGCAGCTCCCCCAGATGCAGCTGCAAGTGCCCTGGCTTGGCTGCGGGCAGCAGGTGTGGGCGATAGCACTGCGGCGTCCTCATCCTCGGGGCCAGCGAGGGCGAGCGACTCGCCACCTCGACAAGAGCCGGACTACAGCTCGGTACACCGCGGCACTGGCTTTCGAGTGCACCGTGAGACTGGCTTGCTGGCGACAGGCTTCGAGCCCCAGCGGCACTGCACATTCGTCGAGGGCCGGCCAGTGCAGGTTCCGTCATACTTGAGCTCATGGGGTCCTCACGGCAATCGTTGTTTCCTCATCCTTTGCCCTGCGAGGATGAGCCTTTCGCCACCTCGCGGGGTGCAGGAGACAGCGTGTGCCTTGTGTGATTCCTATGATTTCGAGTGACCCAGGTGCTTTGCTTGACTCACGAAGGCGCCACGGACGTAGAGATCGTCCCTTACTTGCAAGCCAAGTTCGATCCAGTGACCGTGCTGAGCATCTATGGCCGCTGCGCGAAGCTGGAGCCACCTTGCCCGAAGAACCAGGCAGTGTGGTATGGCTGGAGGGATCGTAGCACGAGTCCCTTGAGGTGACTTGGCTTCCAAGAGTCCCAGCCCCTGTCGCAAGACAGGGGCGCCGGGTGTGGCTCCCCTATCTTTCGGTCGGACTGTGATTTCGCTGGTTGGAGGTCCTTGTCGATTTTCGCTCCAGGGTCGGGATACAGATGTGCAGTCGAAGCATCATTTTTCGGGTCATCTGAGCCCAGCACATTTCTCTCATCAACTATTCGATTGAGGTAATGCGTCTTCGTGCAAGAGCACGTTGGGGCATGCTATGTTACCCACCTAAGTTGTAGTTTAGTTCGATTTGATGTGTTTCTCCAGTCCAGCTCTTTCTGCGCGAGCCTTTCGCCGGCAGAAAGAGCCGGACTAGAGAAACACGTGAGTCAAGCATTCCAGGCCGAGCCAGGTCACCGAAAGGGTATCGAATGCAGGACCACTTGTTGCCGCACATGTGCAGCGACAAGCACTACGCAGACGCTTGGTTTTTCGTTGCCGAGGAAGACTGGCGGTTGTCCAAGGAGGACGACGTTGACTACAGCCAGGTTACCACTCGAGGCGAGGGCTTGTCGGTGGAGGAGGGCATCCTTCAACGAGAGGCTCGCTTGGACGAGCTCGCGGCCCGCGCTGCGAGCCTTTCGCCCAGCTGCGGCGCCGCGCCCACTTCAGCACTTGGTGATCCGACCAGCCCTGGGGACATCGAGTTTCTGCTTCGAACAGCACGCCCCAAGGCACAGAAGGCGGAGATTCCGCAGACTGTCAAGGACTTGGTGAACTTGGCAACTTTGGCGTCCAGGAAGGGCATTGGCGACTTGGTGTGGTACTGTTGGGAGCACGGTTCGAGGAAACAGCATCCAGGGCACGGCTCGACCTTGATTGGCATGTCGGCAACAGCTGCTCGAAAAATAGCACATGCAATGGAGAGCTGGACTCCCCCTGGCCATTGCGACGTGCAACTGCTGCATGCATTGGTGTCCGGCTCAATCCCGGACTTGAGGGCTTGCTACATTTTCCCATCCATCGGCCACTTCGCGACGCACGAGAGCGGCTGCGAGAGCACGAATTGGACACGGGAGTCCAATTGGAGCTCGCCTCACGTTCTTGGCGCCACACGAGCGCCCGCAGGCGCCAAGATGTACTTTGGTCGTTTCTGCGACAAAAACCTGAGCTGGATCGAACCTCCTATTTCGTGGGATTCGTGCAGCCGCTGGAAAACGCTGTGGAGCGACGACGTCGATGAGAGGTTCGCCCAGGTTCATGCCCAGCAGGGCAAAAATACTCGGATGAGCCGGCAGCTGCGTTTGTTTGACGTGCACAAGCGGTTCCGGACCTTCGTGGAGGCGGGTGATGAGCAGGATTGTAAGGGGCACTTACACTGGCTGTGTGCGGTGACAGTTGGATTCCAGCAACTGTGGGCTGTGTCGCACTACGATTGGGGTTCTGTGCAGGTGGGGGTAGGCTTGCGTAATACTTGTGGGCAAATCCTTTGCAGAGTTGCGGCTTTGAGCCTTTCGCCATTGCCGTCGCTCTCCATCAAAAGGGAGTTGCTGTGGTTCTTTCTGGGAGGGTTGGCGACTTTGAGCCTTGTGCCCCTGCCGTGATTCGTAGTGGTCCAACACAGTCGACCTTGAGCAATGGAATCCAACCTTTGTGTACTCGCTGGTGTATTGGCCACTTGCAGGCTGATGCTATGGACTGGTGGCCCATGGCTATTTTTGGAGATCCGCGACTTCCTTTCTCCCCGTTGTGGCGGACGCGAGGCTTCAGGCAGCCCGTGGAGCACGGTGTGCAGACGCTGGTTGCTGGCGTGGGAGTTGCGAGGGCGCCTCTGCCGCTGCGGCGGCCAACACTCGCTTTGCCGGAGCCTCCATCACCTTGAAAGCTTGGTGGTGCTTGGGTGGCCTCGGCCCAGAGACCTTGTAGAGCTTTTTGCACATGCGAGCACCGCGTGAGTGCATGCTTGGGAAAAGATTGATGCGCGAATCGTTGGATTTCACTCTCACGCCCTTGGCTGTGCGACAAGTGATGGCCTCCCATTTGCATTGCCTAAGCCACAGACGCAGTGCGTCCATACGCACACCTTGGAAGTTCCAGCACTGATCACCAGCTAACTTGAAGCTTTTACTTTATCAGTAACAAGTCCACAATGATTGGGACAGGCCTTCAGATGACTCTCTTAGTGTTCATGATACACGTGTCACACATCGTTGCGTCCCTAATGACTCCTTGAGCCTTTCGCCATGGAGAGATGTGTTTGCTTTGGTGTCTCATGGATCGGAATGTTGTGCATCGTATGCATGTTGACGTGTCCATTCGCGAACACGTGTGTCCTTCCAGCACAGTCCCCCCTCCTATTTTTTGTTGAACTTTCCCTTGCCAGCGACTCATGCAAGTCCCACAAAGCTTGCCATGCCCTCGGGCCTGCCTGCCGAAGCGCGCCGTTTTGAGTGTGATGACTAACACAGGCCGCCAGAGTTGTACCGCGTCTCGTAATATCGAGTTTCCCGCAGCACCACAGAATTCTGAACGTGCTGAAGAACCCACCACCGGGACGCATGTCACGGCCAACATTGTCGGAGGGACCCGAATGCCGCATGACGTCACTCGTATCTCGTGTGTGGTCGACAGTCGCGCCCCCAACACGTGACTTCTCTCAGCATGTCACGAATATCGCTTGACAGAAGGTGACAGTTGTTGCACATGTATCCTTGAGCCTTTCGCCTTGGAAAGTTGTGTTTGAAACGTTGTGTCGTCGTAGTGCATCGCTCGCCAGGCCTTCTTCATCGTGGACAAGCACCCTTGGCTGCAGTGGTCGACGGCGGAGACTACTGGACAGGAGTTGGCCTTCGCTGGACAGGTGTATCGGTTGTGCATCGTGCAGACTGTGCGTCTGTGCTGCGCCAGTCTCTCTCCGTGTCTCTGTCTCAGTCATTGATGTCACACTAACTGGGCATCGTTGTCACACATGGGGTTCCTTCAGTAAATGCATTGCCGAGGAGAGCCTTTCGCCACTTGGAAAGGGCCGCCACACATGAACGTGCACGTGAGGATTTTTTCGACGTGTGAAAAAATTAAGTTTGAGTTACGCCCTCACCCCGCCCATCGAAATAATTGACTTGAAGGTCCGCCGCGGTCTGGAAACACAAGGGGAGGACGGCTCTAAGCTATATCAGCCCGTGAGACACCAGCCCGGCCGTCGTCACCATTGAAAGCCCGCTCATTTTAAGGGACTCTGAGTGTGGATGGTCTTCGAAGCAGACCGATTGTGTTACTGCTCGATTTCCATGGAATCAAACTCCACCCCGTATTTGGAAAAATCTACTTCACAGGCCATTAAACCTCACCTGTGTGGGATTTGCTAAGGAAGGTGCATTTCAAACTTCGTGTTTTATGGGATAACGCAGCACATGACATTCGGTTTGGCAGAATTCAGACTTCACTCTTTTATCCTGGCCGTGAAAGCCCACCGCATACGCGCATCGATCGTCGCAGTTTGACCTTCCTGTGAGGTTCGTGTTAAATCAATACTACAGCAGGGTGTCCGGGTCAATGTGTGCAACACACGAAGCACGAACCGATCAGTGCCACAGAGCAGTGCAAGCCCACACTCCCATCGAGGTTACCTCGGTGCATCGAAGCATTCCACTGCACAGCCAGGAGTCCACAGCTAGCCGCCTCACACACTTACGTCCAGTTTGCCACCGCCAGCCCATCCTTGAGCCTTTCGCCAGGGACAGGGACCTTGTGAAGTGATGTCCAACAGTGGGGGTTAGGCTGCATGGATGGTGATGAAGGTTTTGCAGTTGAGTGAGGACTGCTGACATCGAAAAACACCTCCAAGCGATGCACTTTTTGACCACTTGCCGCCAAGCTAAAGGTCTTCACCGATTAGGTTGTCCATGAGTACGGTTCCTTGGTAGAGAGAATCCGATCGTGACCGCGCCATGAAGAGGCACGCGTAGCCTCACGATGATTCGTTGACCTTATTTTGTCGAACCTGTGTGCACGTGGCCCAACTTCACATTCGGTGCTGTGTCGTCCCACATTTTCGCGAGGTTGGTGTGCTTTGCCGTCCTCGTCGCAGCTATGAGCAAGCTGGACAGGGCAGCTGTTGCTGCAGGATTTGTGTAGATGTCAGCTCGCCGTCTCATGTGAGACAGAACCCAACGTCAATCCGTGTTGTCCCCGCCCCCGCCTTTCATACAGCCTGCGCGTGTTCGAACCTCGTTCTCAAGATGTGAAGGTTTTGTGCTAACGCTTGTCGTCATACGTCCAATGTCACCCGTGAGCCTTTCGCCAGAGTGGATAAGTCTTGTCACAGTGAGAGACTCGCACAGAGGTCTGTGCATTTTTTGAACAGGTGAAATCGTGACACTGCGAGTACTCGCACTGGGGCCCGCAAACGTGCAGCGTGTTGGACCGCAAGACTTTCTAGAAAAACCCATGTGCCTCTGTGAAGTCTTGAGCGGATGAGTGTTCATTGGATTGTAGGGTTCACGGGGCGCCGACCAGTGAGAAAGCCAGGTGTGAGAATCCTGTGGCCATTTTTGTCTGTCTTGACTGGTGTAAACTGTGTTACAACACTCTTGTGCTCCTTAAGAGTCTTTGCGGGACGCAGCTCTCCATCTGAACAAATAACAATTGCACTCAGGAAGCCTGGGTGCGTGCGTCTTGGCTGGCTGGTGCAAATGATTGTGCAAGATGGTGGCAGGCGTTGGAGCACGGTCACATTTGTAATCCTGGTGTTCCCAACGCAACTCACTCGTCATGCAAGCCGTCCAACAACCGTCGGTGTGTTCACCATCACGCTGACAGGTGAGAGGTCGTAAGCCAGCTAAGTCACTCATGGAAGCGGTTGTCCAGCGGAAGGTGTGTGTCTTGATCACGTCTCGCACAAGACCCCGAGGTGTATGATACTACATAGTCCATCAGGTGCTTCGGTACCATACCATTTCAGGAAGCGTGTGCGCTCGGGGTGTCCTGGTAGATAGAGCACGTTCTTGTTTTTTATGTTGCCGGTGCAGCACACTCAAATTTTAAAAACGGTTATCCCTTGGAAAAAAAGTGACCGGCCAACGTAGTCACATCTTGTGAAAGTTCGACATGTTAGCGCAACCATACGCGTGGAGGAGCCTGGCACAATTTTCGCGTATGCCCTACCGTCACGACTATTCAGGGTCTCGTGAATTTTACTGACGAGCGCTCCAGTGTCTCGCCTGCACGCAGGTTGGCTGGAAACTTACTGGTGCTGGAGATGAATTTGCTGGTGTTTGTTGTTTGGCTGCTTGCGCGTGGCACTGAGCCGCCTTTTAGTCTGGTGAGATGTGGCGGTTGTCTGAAGGATCACGGAGTCCATGATAAGCACACACACATGCTTGGGACACATGCCGCAGTATTTCCTATGCCAGTCAGTGGGTGTGAGTTTCTTTGCATATCTGTCACTTGGTAGCCAAAACAAACAATGAGCGAGAACCGCCTGGGTTCCAGGGAGGTCACGCAGACAGGAGTCTGCTTGGTTCATTGCATCGCTGGCTTGTTCTTGCTTCGACGTCAGCCTTTCGCCACGCATCAGATGACAGCTACCATATTGTCCCCGTGTTGGGTTTTTTTTGGATGCAACCTCACTTGAGAATACCTCACGATACGTGTTGTTCGTTGGTGGCTGTGTTATGGTGGCGCATGCACGCGCTAGTTATGTCGACCTGAGCAAGTGGCACATTTTAGAAATAGCCAACGCATGGAACAAAATCATGTGGTGATGCGAGGATAGCTGTGTGTGTGAGTGAGTATTGGTCCGGGGTCATGCTTTGGGTCGCACGCAGGCCCACGCCTTGCTGACGTGTAGGTGTTTCATACTAAAAAATAAGACGGTCAAGTTATTTTCTATGCAATTTGCTACTAAGTTGGACGGGGTTTGTAGAGTGCAGGACAGGGGAGGGCTGACTCAGCATCCCTCAAGGATTGGCCACGGATTAAACTGATAAGGTAAAACGAGTGGTCAACCTGATGGGCTGAGCCCATAGAAATTCTATGTATGGACAGCACTGCGCCTGAAGTTGAAGCGAGGTGGATTTATGGGGCAACGAGGGCCACGCATTCATTGCCAAGTTTCGGAGTTGTTTCAGCAGTAAACATATTCTTATCTTTGGTGCATGCCGGAACGACGTGTGCAATGTTTCTCTGTCATTCTAATTACAAGCGCCGCGTATCAACAGCACAATGAGCGAGAGCGGTGAATATTGCTTGACTGTGCCATCGAATACTCCGCTCGCCAAGTACAGCCAACTCTATTTAAAC
>SXGT01579512.1_pt1 | contig 10031 bp, 10 predicted proteins | sample 3176221 | NCBI WGS metagenome assembly SXGT01 (sample SAMN11356862, study PRJNA531348) | freshwater metagenome | isolation source: freshwater sample F1-120 | place: China: Fuxian Lake, Yuxi | collected 2017-12-25
GAAGCAGTCCCAGACTGACCACCACCGCCATGTAGGTCATCTGGATGCCACCATAAATTACCAGGCGGGTCCCTCCGCCGAGAAATATTGGCAAGCCGATGGACAGTGCGGCCCAAACCAGTGAGCCGCCAATTCCCATGCTCAAACCCGAGAGGGAGCGCGAACAATTGGAGCGTGTGGCTTGCATGGTTCCCTCTATTTTCTCCGCTCCGCGCCGTCGCCGAGGCTGAGCAGTTTGCGGACCTTGTCGCCGAGTTTGAGGAACTTGGTCAGGGCGCTGGTTGGCCACTGGCGGACTTGGTCATACCAGTGGGTCGTGACCTCGAAGAAGTCGTGCAGCTCGCGGAGCTTTTGCTCGGTGTGTTGGTCGGTGCCGGCATCTTGCTCGGCTTCAATGAGACAGTCGCGCAGGACGGTGAGGGTGGGGTCAATCTCCCGCTTCTTCCGCTCGTCCAGCACGACGCGGAACAGCTCCCACACGTCCTTGAGGCTCTCGAATTGGTCGCGGGTGTCGCCCATGACGTGGACGCGGCGCACGATGCCCCAGGCTTGGAGTTCCTTGAGGCTGTTGGAGACGTTCGAGCGGGCGACCTGGAGCGTCTCCGAGATGTCCTCGGCGGGGAGGGGCTTGGGGGTGATGTAGAGCAGGGCGTGAATCTGGGCGACGGTGCGGTTGATGCCCCACCGCGTGCCCATCTCGCCCCAGTGGAGGACGAACTTCTGCTGGACTGGGGTGAGTGTTGGCATAGATGAGGCCGTGTATTTCTGTCACGACAGAAATTACAGGCGTAATGGCTTCAGGCAAGAACTTTGTTGGCTCGGGGCCGACCGGTCGGCCGTGGAAACAGAGCGGATCCCCGGCGCTTGGGTTGACGCCGCTCTCCCCCATTGTTACAACAGCATCACGATGTTGCCCGCGCCCAACAGAGTTAGTCCGAATCTCCGTGGCGCAATTGCTTTCCCGAAGTCCCCCCACGCCTGAACCCATGACGAATCGAGCCAAAGCCCAGCCCAAGTTCAAACGCGTGCTCCTAAAACTCAGCGGCGAGGCACTCGGCGGCGAGGCTGGCTCGGGCATTTCCCCCGAGGTCGTCCAGGACATGGCCGAGCAGATCGCGGAAATCCACGCGCTCGGCGTGCAGCTCGTCATCGTCGTTGGCGGCGGCAACATCTTCCGCGGACTTTCCGGCAGCGAGCGCGGCATCGAGCGCGCCACGGGCGACTACATGGGCATGCTCGCCTCGGTCATCAACGCGCTGGCGTTGCAGGACGCGCTTGAAAAGCAAAACGTCCCCACGCGCGTCCAGAGCGCGATCAGCATGACGCAGGTGGCCGAGCCGTTCATCCGCCGTCGCGCGGTGCGGCACTTGGAGAAGGGGCGCGTGGTCATCTTCGCCGGTGGCACGGGCAATCCGTATTTCTCCACTGACACGGCGGCTGCCCTGCGTGCGAACGAGATGGGTGCCGAGGCAATTCTCAAAGCGACGAAGGTGGACGGCATCTACGACAGCGACCCGAAGAAGAACCCGGCAGCCAAGCGTTACTCGCAGATCAGCTATCACGACGCGCTCTCGCAGCAGCTCAAGGTGCTCGACGCCGCCGCCTTCGCGCTCTGCATGGACAACGCGATGCCGATCATTGTCTTCGACCTCTTCAAGCCCCACAACATCAAGCGCGTGCTCATGGGCGAAAAGGTCGGCACTCTGGTGACAAGCTGAAGGCGACTGCGACCGTTCCACGTTGCCGAAAGATCAACTCTCAACTATAACCTACACCCTATGGCACTCGACGACGTTTTGTTGGACGCGGAAGAGAAGATGATCAAGAGCGAGCAGCACGTGGAGCATGAGTTCTCCGGCGTGCGCACCGGCAAGGCTTCGCCTGCATTGGTGGAGAACATCCAGGCGGAAGTCTATGGTGCAATGATGCGCATCAAGGAACTGGCGAACATCTCCGTGCCGGAATCGCGCATGCTCATGATCCAGCCGTGGGACGCCGGCAGCGTCGGCCCCATCGAGAAGGCCATCCAGAAGTCGAACCTCGGCTTGAACCCAGCCGTGCAGGGCAAGTTCATCCGCATCGTCCTGCCCGATCTCAGCACGGAGACGCGCCAGAAGTTCGTTAAAACCGTCAAGACGATGGCCGAGAACGGAAAAGTTGCCATCCGCCAGATCCGTCGCGACGCGTTGGAGGCCCTCAAGAAGGAGGTCAAGAGCGGCGGAGTCTCCGAGGACGAAGTCGAGACGGCCGAGAAAGAGGTGCAGAAGCTGACCGACCAATACATCGCCAAGCTCGAAGCGCACCTAGCCACGAAGGAGAAGGAAATCATGACCGTGTGACGGTCGTGATTCCTGCATGAAGCAACTACCGCACACGCACTCCTGCTTCGTCTGCGGCGAGTCCAATTCCCACGGCCTCAAACTCCGCTTCACATCGGACGGCCAGCGCGTCCACACCCGCTTCACGCCCCGAGCCGAGCACATCGGCTTCAAGGGCGTCACCCACGGCGGCATTCTCGCGACGGTGCTCGACGAGATCATGGTCTGGGCCGTGGCGGTGAGCACGCGGCGCTTCGCCTACTGCGCGGAGATGACGGTGCGCTTCCAGCAACCCGCGAAGTCCCACGACGAACTCACGGTCAGTGCCGAGCTGGTCGCGAACAGGCGCAACAAAGTATTCGAGGCGAAGGCGGATTTGCGCGATGCCGGCGGGCAGATCGTTGCCACCGCCACCGGCAAGTATCTGCCGATCCCCGCTGGCGATGTTCCCGCGATGCTGACCGAACTCATCGGCGACTTCTCAATGATCGAAGCGCGCGGCTGCCCCCCCTGTAGCGGCGGTCTGTGACCGCCGACTATTCGGAAGACAAGTCACCCGATGGCGGTCGCAGACCGCCGCTACAGAACGAAGGGTGTCTTCCTCTCGATTGGCTACGCGGCGCTTGCGCCATCCACCACGCGGCAGCGGGTCGTCCTGAGCGGCCGGCCTGTGGACTTCTCGTAGCCAGTCTCCAGCCGCGCACGGAATTCGTCCGCCTCGCTCCACAGCACGAGGTTCACCGTGTAGCCACCGAAGCCGTGGCCGCCGAGGCGCGCGCCCAGACACGACGGATGGCGGCGGGCCATGTCCACCAGCAAATCCATCTCTGGCGGGCTGCTGCCGAAAAACTCCCGTGCGCTGTCATGGCTCTGAAAAAGGAATTGTCCGAACTGCTCCAAGTCCCCACCACGCAGCGCGCGTTCTGCGGCGACCACGCGCTGGTTCTCGCCCACGACGTGATACGCGCACGCGTGCTGGCGTGCGGTGAGCCGGTCGCGTGCGGCCTTGAGCTGCGGCGGGTCCACGGCGCGCAGGTATTTGACCCCCAGCGCCCGCGCCGCACCAGCGCAGTGGTATCGCAGCGCAGCAGACCGCGCCTCGACGACGGGATTGAGGCGCCCGGTGTCGCAGACGACCACCGCTATCTCTCCGATGAGCGGCAACGTCTCGACCGTGCCGTGCTGCGCGTCCGCGAGCACCGCGCTGAACTCCTCGCCACAGAGCGAAACCGTTGCGTCGAGAGTCCCGCCAGCTTCGCTCGCGATGCCCTCGCCCGCCTGCCGGCACACCTTGGCCATTCTCAAGCGGTCCAGGCCCGTGGGCTTGGGCAGCTTCGCGCGGCCCAGCCGCCGGACCACCGCTCCCGTTTCGGTGAGCTTGTGCGGATAGAGTTGTCGCACCGTCAGCCCGACCGCCGCGAGCAACGCACCCGAGCTGCCGAAGCCCGCACCTGGCGAAATCTCGCTGTGCACCGCAGCGTTGAAGCCGCCGAAGTGGACGCCGCGCTCGCGCATTCGCAGCAATACCGTTTTCACCCGCGCGGTCCACGGCGCGTCCGGGTTCGCGGTGAACTCGCTCAACCAAAACACTTCGCGTTGCGGATAGGCCGAGGACACCAATTCGATGCGCCCGTCCGTGCGCGGCGCACTGGCCAGACAGAGGTGCCGGTCGATTGCGACGGCGAGCGACAGCCCGTCGTTCCACTCCGCGTGATGGCCGAGCAATTCCAGGCGTGCCGGAGCCTTGACCAGGTGCGTCGGCGCGTGGCCGAACGTCTGCTTGAACAGCGTCCGAGTCGCGGCTCCCGGGTCACGCGGCGGCGAGCGGCGGCTGATCGGATGAGAGGCCACGGTTCCGGTAGTGGAGGATTTTGAACTCCGGCGTGTCGCGAAGCTCGGCGACCAGATCGAAGCGTTCCTCGAACGCGGGGAAGAAGGCGTCACCGGGAACTTCACGCTTCACGAGTGTCAGGAAGAGGTCGGAGCAGAGCGGGAGAGCCTGAGCGTAAATCTGCGCGCCGCCGCAGATGAAGACCTGGCGCTCGCCAGCAATCACCGCCGCCGCGTCCAGGCTCGCAACCGTCTGCACGCCGGGATGGCTCCAACTCGTGCGGCTCAAAACGATCGTCGCGCGTCCGGGCAGCGGCCTGCCGATGGACTCGAAGGTCTTGCGGCCCATGACGAGCACATGGCCGAGCGTGGTGGCCTTGAACCACTTGAAGTCCTCCGGCAGGTGCCAAGGAATCTTGTTCCCGTCGCCGATGGCGCGGTTGAGCGACATGGCGGCGATGGCTTTGTAATGTTTCATGCGGGTAGCCGCCGAGGTAAGGAGGCGGACGGCGTGCTCCGTGATGCGTGATGCGTGAGCAAGGCCGAATGCGTCCGAGCAAAATCACGGAACACGGAACACGGAGCACGCATCACCCTCATCTCAAGAGCTTCCTCGCCCCGCCGACCAACCGCTCCCACTGGAACGCCGGTCCCGGGTCGACCTTGTTCGTCTGGATATGGTAGTGGCCAAGGATGCCTTGATACTTGTTCAAGTCGTCATCCGGCAGCTTGCGCGTGATGAGCTGGCCGGCGGCGTCCTTCGGATAGTCGCAGCGGAGATTCGGAAAGATTTTGCAGAGCGTGACTGTGAGCTTGGTGAGCGCGACGTATTGCTCGGGCGTGAAGTCGTATTGCTGCAACTGCCGGCCTTGCACCGGGCCGACGACCAGTTCCCTCCGCGCCGGACGGGCGACGAAGTTCGGCGTGAGGATGCCCGTCTCGCCGAAGCGCGCGGGCACGACTACGCGCGGCCAGCCGGAGTCGTCGCGCTGATACCAGTCCTCGAACATTTTCTGCTGGCCGGGTGCGAACGCGCCGATGTTCGCGATCTCGATGCCGATGCTGCGCGTGTTCGAGGTGGTCGCGTGCCACGCGCGTTCCTTGAGATCGAGCGTCTGGTAAATCGTCCCGTCGAGATCGAGCATGAAGTGGACACTCAGGCAGCGGTGGTCGTGCAGCACCTTGAAGCACTGGCGGCTCGTGCCGGACGCGTCGAAGTGCAGGACGAACTGGTCCACCTTTTCCCGCAGCAGCGGCAAGTCCCAGCCGCCGCCGCGCACGCGCTCGACTTGCGCGTCGGTCAGGCCGTCCTTGCGCAGGCCGTAGCGGTTCGGCGTTTTGAGCGCGGCCACGGCGACCTTCGATGTTTCCCACGACGACTGGTCGAACGTCGCGAAGCGCCGCTCGCTGCGATAGGCGTCGTAGCCGTTCGGATCCATCCACGTCACCACGCGCGTGCCGGTGTGGAAGAGCTGGCCGGCAACGACGATTTCATCGCCCTCTCGCTTGAGCAATGCGCCGGGCCTCGGCGCGGTGCAACCGGCGAGCAGGGCGAGTTGCAGCAGCCCGGCGAGCGCTGGAAGCCATCGGTGCAGACGCGAGGAAAGTTGTTTATCAGGCACGCGGGAGTCTTGGCAGAAGACTTTCCGTCGGCAAGCCTCCTTGGGCGCGAGTTGTCGCAGGGCTTCACCGCTCCTGCTCGGTTGTCGCGGTTGCAAACTGCGGCGGGGAGGAATCAGGCAGCCGGCAAGCAGGCCACGGTGGCGCGGCAGAGTGAGTCCGCGCTCACAATCCTCGCCAGACCAGCTCCAGCGCGATGAGCGAGTAGCTGGTGGTCAGCGGGGTTTCTTTTTCCCACCAGCGGGCGTTGTCGTTCAGCCACGAGCCGTCGGGCTTTTGCAGGTTCATCAGGCGGAGGGCAACTTCGCGACGCCAGTTGACCTTCGTGCCGTCCTTGGTCTCCAGCTCGTTCACGCCGGCGGCTGCCAGGGCCTTGGTCATCAGGTGGACGTAGTAGTAATAGCCTTGTGGACCCATGCCGGGGTTTTCCGCGAGGGTGTAGTTCGCGCGCAGCCAGTCGAGCACGCCGGCCACGCGCGCGTCGTCGCGCTTCAGGTCGGCGTAGATGTAACTGAGCAGGCCTGCGTAGCTCGCGCTGCCGTAGGAACGCAGGGCGACGCGGCCCGTGGCGGAGTTGGTCACGCCGCCGGCCATGCTGTTACCGGGGTAGTAGATGAAGCCGCCTTTATTCGCGGCGTCGCCGGAGACCCATGGCTCCTTGTTGAACGCGGGGAGGTTCTGGCAGTTCTGGAGGAAGTTGATCGCGGCCTGCCAGTCGAGGTCCTTCGCGCCGGCGAGCTGCCTGTCGGCAACGAGGCGCTTGCTGTGATGGAGGGCTTCGAGCGCGACGAGTGTGTTGTTGAGGTCGGAGTGGGAATACTTGTTGCCGTAGCCCACGCCGCCATCGAAGGGCGTGTCGAGCCGGCCCTTCTCTCCGAAGTCCACCTGTGTGCCGACGATGAAGGCGCGGGCCTTGCGCGCGACGGCGTCGTAGTCGGGGCGGTTGGCGGACATGAGGGCGAGCAGGGAGATGGAAGTGTTGTAGTTCGCCATGTTGGTGGCGTAGATGCCGCCGTCGGGCTTGGCGCTGGCGAGGAGGAAGCCGTAGCCGCGCTGGATCGCTGGCGTGGGGGCATTGAGATACTTGCCGGAAGGCTCGCCGTTGAGCGCGACGAGTGGCAGCGCGGTGACGGCGGGATGGTCCGGCGTGGTCCACCAGCCGTTGGAGTTTTGATTCGCGAGCAGCCAGGCGATGCCGCGGTCAATGGCGCGCTGGACTTCGTGTTGGAGAGATTCGTCGTGGCCGAGCGGCACGGGGATGGGCGTGCGCTTGGGCGCATCGGCGGCGCGCGTGGCGGGGAGGAGAAACGCGGCGAGCAAGAGGGCGGCGAGCAGGGCAGGGCGCATAACAGTTCAGCAGTGGAGACTAGTTAGCACGCGCGGGTGTTCAAGGCGAGAGGGGAAAGAAGCACGGGCGGCGTCATGAACGCGGCGTTCGCCGTGGATTCAAGGCTTTCATTGCTGCCCGGCCTTGAAATCCGTTGACCCGTCTTTGACCGCTACCTAGATTCGGCGGACGATTTTACAACGACCCACCCGAAACCCCTAAGCATGAGCACTCCCACCGCAGCAGCGAGCAAAGGACTCGAAGGCGTCGTCGCCGCCCAGACGCGCCTGAGCGATGTCAAAGGCGACATCGGCCAGTTGATTTACTGCGGTTACGACATCAACGAATTGGCCGGGAAGGTCACTTACGAGGAAGTCGTCCACCTGCTGCATCACAACCATCTCCCGAACGCGAAGGAACTCCCCGAATTAAAGGCGACGCTGGCGCAGTTCCGCGACATCCCGCAGGGCGTCATCGACATCATCTGCAAGCTGCCCAAGGAAACGCCGCCCATGCATGCGCTCCGCACGGCGGTGTCCGCGTTGGGCTGCTTCGACACGACAAGCGAGGACGACTCGCAGCATTCGCAGCGGCGCAAAGCACTCCGGCTCATCGCGCAAGTGCCTGTGGTCACGGCTTACTTCCATCGCAACCGTCAGGGCCTGCCGCTGGTCCCGCCCGATGCCAAGCTCGGCGAGGCCGCAAACTTCCTTTGGATGGTCAACGGCACCGTGCCCACCAAGGACATGGAGGCCACGATGGACGTGTGCTACGTGCTCCACGCTGACCACGGGATGAACGCCTCGACCTTCAGCGCGCGTGTCACCATCGCCACGTTGTCGGATATGTATTCAGCCGTTACCACGGCTATCGGCACGCTGAAAGGCCCGCTGCACGGCGGCGCGAACGAGGGCGTCATCAAGATGCTGCACGAGATTGGATCGCTCGAAGCCGTCGACGGCTGGGTGGCCGACGCACTCGCGCAGAAGAAGAAAATCATGGGCATCGGCCACCGCGTTTACAAAGTGCTCGACCCGCGTGCGCCGCACCTCAAGCGCATGGCGCAGATTCTCAGCAGCCAGCTCGGCGAGCCGAAGTGGATTCAGATGTCCGAGCGCATCGCGGAGCTGATGCTCACCACGAAGAACCTCCACGCGAACGTGGATTTCTACTCGGCCACCGTTTACTACTCCCTGGGCATCCCGACCGACTTGTTCACGCCCATCTTCGCCATCTCGCGCACCAGCGGCTGGACGGCGCACGTGCTCGAACAACTCGCCGACAATCGCCTCATCCGCCCGCAGTCGGTTTACACCGGGCAGGTCGGGCTGAAGGTCGTGCCGATAGAGCAACGCTAACAACACTCGCAAGTGCCGACAGGGCGGGCGATGAGTCCGCCCTGTTTGCTGAAAACCAAGACCTCCATTTCGAAATGAACATCCACGAATACCAAGCCAAGCAACTTCTCAAGCAATGCGGCGTCGCCGTCCCTGATGGCGATGTTTGCAAAACGCCTGCTGAGGCGCTTGCCGCCGCAGAGAAACTCGTCGCTGCCGGGCACAAGATGCTTGTGGTGAAATCCCAAATCCACGCCGGCGGACGTGGCAAAGGCACCTTCAAGAGCGGCTTCAAGGGCGGCGTGAAACTCTGCAAGACCGCCGCCGAGGCCAAGGAACTTGCCACGGCCATGCTCGGCAACGTCCTCGTCACCAAGCAGACCGGTCCCGAAGGCCGTCTCGTCAGCACGTTGCTCGTCGCCGGTGCGCCGCACATCAAGAAGGAGCTATACCTTGCCGTGCTGCTCGACCGCGCCACGAGCCGCCCGCTCGTCATGGCCAGCACCGAGGGCGGTGTGGACATCGAGGAAGTCGCCGAGAAGACGCCCGAGAAAATCGTGAAGGAGCAGATTGACCCCGCGATGGGCTTCCAGCCGTGGCAGGGCCGCAAGATTGCCGCCGCGCTCGGCCTCAAGGGCGACCTCGCCGGCCAATGCGCCAAGCTTCTCGCTGGTGTTTACAAGACCTGGTGGGAGGCCGACGCCTCGATGGTCGAAATCAACCCGCTCTGCATAATCGAAGGCACCGACGGCAAGGACCAGCTCGTGGCCGTGGACGCCAAAATCGGCCTTGATGACAACGCCCTCTACCGCCACAAGGACATCCAAGCCATGCGCGACCTCGCCGAGGAATCGCCGCTGGAAATCGAGGCGAGCAAGTTCAACCTTAACTACATCAAGCTCGACGGCTCCATTGCCTGCCTCGTCAACGGCGCGGGCCTCGCGATGTCGACGCTCGACGCGATCAAGATGGCTGGCGGCGACGCCGCGAACTTCCTCGACATCGGCACGGCGAACAGCCCGGAGGCCGTCGTCGCCGCGCTGCGCATCATCGGCAGCGACGCCGACGTGAAGGCGGTGCTGGTCAACATCTTCGGCGGCCTCGCCCGCACCGACGTCATCGCGCACGGTGTGATCGACGCGAAGACGCAGGGCGTGCTCCCGCAGCCGACCGTCGTGCGCCTCGCCGGCACGAACGTCGAGGAGGGCCTGCGGATCCTCGACGCCTCGCCGGTGGAACTGGTGCGCGCGGACGGCTTCGCCGACGCGGCGCGCCGCGTGGTGGAGGCGGCAAAGTAGCGGCGCGGTAGCCGCGACTCGATTCTGACGACAGTAGAAGGAGGCCCCCGATGGGCGTCTTGATGGACAGCAACAGCCGCGTCGTGATCCAGGGCTTCGGCGCCGCCGGACAGCGCGAGGCGAAGAACAGCCGCGCGTACGGGACACAGGTCATGTGCGGCGTCACCCCCGGACGCGGCGGCCAGGTCATCGAGGGTTTCCCCGTCCTCAACACCGTCCGCGAGGCAGTGGAGCAGTACAGCGTCAACGTCTCGCTGATCTTCGTCCCCGCCCCCGGAGCGGCTGACGCGATGCTGGAGGC
>SXGT01538946.1_pt1 | contig 10030 bp, 9 predicted proteins | sample 3176221 | NCBI WGS metagenome assembly SXGT01 (sample SAMN11356862, study PRJNA531348) | freshwater metagenome | isolation source: freshwater sample F1-120 | place: China: Fuxian Lake, Yuxi | collected 2017-12-25
AAATTGTATTCAATGAAGAAGGTCTGCAACGTTACATGACAGCCCAGGCGCCGCCGAGCGCGCCGTCGCGGCCGAGCAGCCGCAGCAAGGCGTAGCCCAGCACCGTCGGCGGCAGCACCATCGGCGCCGTCAGCAAGGCGTCGACGAGGTCGCCGAGCGCGCTGCGTCGGCGCGTCAGCAGCGCCGCGGCCCCAACACCGAGGACACCGGCGATGCCGGTCGCCAGCGTCGCCACCGCGAAGGAGCGCAGCAGGGCCTCGACGTTCATGGCGGACCCGGCGGCAGCAGGCCGTGCCTTCGCAAGACCGCGCGCCCGGCTTCACCGTCGATAAAGGCGGCGAAGGCGCGGGCGTCGGCCTCTGCGTGGCCGCCAAGGCAGACCACCAGCTCCTGCAGCAGCGGCGGGTGCAGCGCGACGTCGACGAGCTGCCATGGATTCTGCCGGTCGGCGATGACCAGCGACAGCGCGGTGATGGCGACATCGGCCTCGCCAGCCGCGGCGAATTGTAGGGCCTGACGGACGTTCTCGCCGTGGACGATGCGCGCCTGCACCTGCGGCCAGATGCCAACGGCCTTCAGCGCCGCCACCGCCGCCGCGCCGTAGGGTGCCAACTCGGGGTGTGCGATGGCGATGCGGCGAAAGCGCGGGTCCGCGAGCGCGGCCAGCCCGGTCGGTGGCGCCTCGGCGCCGCTGCGGCTCCAGAGCGCGAGGGCGCCCCGACCGAGGCGGCGACGGCTGGCGCGCTCGCAGACGCCGGCGTCGATGGCGAGGTCGGTGTAGCGGGGATCTGCGGCGGCAAAGGCGTCAAATGGCGCGCCGGCGCGCAGCTGCTGCGCCAACTGCGCCGAGGAGGCGAAACCAAAGACGACCTGCCGCCCGCCGGCATCGCCGAAGGCGCCAGCGAGCTCTTCCAGCGCACCGGCGAGGCTGCTGGCCGCAGCTACACGCAACGGCGGCGGCGACGACTGGGCCCGCTCACACGCCGCAAGGGAGAGCGCCGCGGCCACGGCGAGACCCGCTGCCAGCGCGGCTCCAGGCCGGTGGGCTGTGCCGGTGCCGTGGGCCTGGAGCGGCGCGAAGCGGGGCGACGCGTGACGGCCATCGAGCGTTCCCAGACCCGGCGATGGCGCCTGCACTGTTGCGCGACGGAGCGTGGCGTAGCGAGACGCATCGGCAGCGCGAAGGGCCAGAGGGACGCCAATCCCAGCGCGTGTCAGCCCGCTCATCACGCCGCTGCCGACCAGGCGACCCGCTTCCCGGCGTCGCGCACATCGTAGCCGAGGCTCGCCAGCTCCTGCCGCGCCGCCGCCGAGCAGAGCACATCGAGCAGGCGCTCCACCCGAACGTCGCCGAGCAGCCCCGTCGGCACGATGAGGTCAAAGCGCTCCTCGACCAGCGGGACAAAGCGCAAGCTGTAGGCGCTGGCGGCGTCCCAGGTCGCGACGCCGACGTCGGCGGCGCCCAGCGCGATGGCGCTCGCGACCTCGAGGTGACCGGCGGCGACGACGCTGCGGTCGCGCGCTGGCTCGACTGGGAGGCCCTCTCCGGCGAGCGCCTCCTCGAGCAGCCCGCGCGCCCCAGCGCCCGGCTCCCGCCAGGCGAGGCGCAGGCCCGACCGCCCGAGGTCTCCCGGTCGCTGAACCTCGCTGTCGGCCCGGCTCAGGAGGCCAGCGCGCCACGTGCCGAGCGCGATCACCGTCACGTGCAGCCCCGGCGCCGCCTGCTGCGCGCGCTCCAAGATCGTCGCCTCCCCGCTGCCGCTCGCCGTCAACGGCTGGTGCACGCCGACGACGTGGGCATGGCCTTGCGATAGCGCCTGCAGCGCCGCGCCATTGGAGGCCCTGCACCACAGGGCCCTGCCGTCGCCAGGGGCCCCCTGCAGCCGGCCAGCGAGCAGCCCGAGGCCGGTGGCGCAGCCCATGAGCACGAGGTTGCGCCGGGCGTCTTGCATGGGCCGCAGCAGCGTCACGCTCGCCACGTCGCCCACCACCTGTTGCGCCAGCGCATCCGCCGCCACGTGCGCGTCGCCGGGCCCGAGCGGCACACCGATCCAGCGATCGCGCACCACGCCGAGGCCGAGTCGCGGCGAGCGCAGCGGCCCGGTCAGCGCCACTTGCAGCGGCGCTCCCCCATTAGGCTGACCGAACAGGTCCTCCACCTGACAGCCGAGCACCCGCGCCAGCTCGAGCGCCACGTCGACGCCAGGGATGGTGCGGCCGGCCTCGATCGCGTGGACGCTCTGCCGCGACAGCTGCGCCGCCTCCGCCAAGGCCACCTGGCTGAGTCCGCGCACGGTCCGGAGCTGGCGAATGCGCGAGGTCGGCATGACAAGTATTATTGTCGGGTGTCAAGCATGGCTGTCAAGCATGGCTGACGACCGACTCGTCACGGTCGAGGGTCCGCCGAGCGTCCGCCGGGCCCAAGGTCAGCCTGCACGCTGAGAGCGCCGCTGCGGCGGCATGTTGGCGAGCGAGGCCCCAGGGTCAGCGCTGCTCCAGCGCCGCGATGACGACGCCGAGCACGTGCCTCGCCGACGCGACCGCTTCTGGGCCCAACGTGGCCTCCAGATCGGCGTCGACGCCGGCGACAACGCCGAGACCATGCACCAAGCCGGCCTTGCCGAGCTCGGTCCAGACGATGCGCTTGGCGCGTCCATCGACCGGGTCGGCGGCGCGGCTGAGGGCGCCCATGGCCGCCAGCTCGTCGACCAACTGCTGCACGGCCTGCTTGCTGACGCCAACCCGTCGCGCCAGCTCGGTCAGGCGTACGCCCTCGAACGGGATGTGCGGGAACAGCGCGGTGTGGGCGGCGCGGATGTCGTGGACGCCTGTCGCCTCGCGGACCCGGCGCAGCGCCTCCTCGTTCAGCAGTCGGCTGGCCTTGAACAGGAGCTGCGCGAAGTTGGCCTGTTTGCGCGCCTCAAACGCCGTGAGGTCGAAGGCAGGTGGCTGGTCGCTCATGGCGCGCGGAGACGTGCCGGTGCGTCTGGCAAGAAGCGCCACGCCGCCGCCAGGGCGACGCGACAGTCGCCCTCTAGTGGCTGCCCGTGGCCGAGGATGGCGCCCTGGATCGGCAACTCTAGCACGCGGTCGGCGGAGCGGCGTGCGGCGCGCCGGTCGTCAAAGGCCGTCCAGCGCAGGGCGCGGCTCAAGGCCACGGTGTCGAAGAAGCCCATCGCCCGGCTGTACAGTGCCGTCCAGGCGTGCGAGGGCCGGCCGACGTTGTGGACGAGGTCTGCCGTCAGCAACGTGCCCGAGGCGCGGTGGAAGAGCGCCGTCTCCTCCAGTCGGAAGCCCTCGATCGGCACCTCCAGCAAGCCGTCGCCAAAGCCGCCGTCGCCAGAGCCGCCGTTGCCAGAGCCGAGCCGACGGGCCGGCGGCAGGTCCGGGCGCTTGCGCTGCAGCCCGGCCGGTGCGTGCAGGCGGGCAGCTGGAAAGGCCTGCGCCCACTGCCCGATCCACAGGTGGTGCAAGAGGTTCGGCGCCACGAGGTGGGTGACGGGGCCGAGGGCGCTGACCGCGGCCCGGCGCGCCTCGGTCAATGGCAGCGGCGCCCAGAGCACGACCTCGCCAGACGGCAGCCGCAGCGCCGCCATGGTCGTCTGCAGCTCCATGCCGATGAAGGAGACGGGGCCATGGTCGACGAGCACGCCATCTGCGAGGGCGCGCAGGGCGGGCTGCGTCTCTGTACCAGCTATCGCCGAGCTGGACATCGCCGAGCTGGACATCGCCGCCTCCTCTCCCCCGCGATGGTGCGGGTGAACAGGACGGTGGCCTCTGCGGCGAAGATTATCAAGCGAGCTTGACTAATATGCCGCGGCTCAGCCGTTGACGTCGCTGCGCGCCCGTAAGCGGTTGTCGCGGGGGTCGTGCTCGAGCTCAACCAAGCCGAGGCGCTCGAGCAGCGACGGCAGATACATGCCAAAGCGACCACGGTAGCCTTTGCGCTGGCCGTACCAGCCGCCGACCGGGTTGTCCGCGGCGCGGCCCCAGGCCTCGACCGTGCCCGGCTTGGGCTCCTTCTGCTCATCGGCGGCGCCGAGGGGCATCCAGTCGCCGTGCTGACGCAGCATCGCGGCGAGGTCGTCGATGGCGCGGGCCAGGTAGGTCAGGCGCGTGGTGCCGACCATGCAGACCAGCAGCGGCGGCGAGGCGCCGTCGTCGCGGTACATCGTGTAGCTCGACGTACCAGGGGCGGTGGTGAGCTGCCGGGGATCTTGCGGGGTGCCAGTGCCAGACATCAAGAGTCCTCCTGCCTGCTCGTTGCAGGCGCCTTGGCCCTCAGGATGGCGCAGGTTCGCCGCCGCCGTCGTCTTGTACGAATGCGACCACGTTGGGCGCGAAGTCGGTCGGTCCCTCGACAGGGAAGTAGCCTCGGTAGCCGCGCGGCACGCCGCCGGTCATGGCCCGGAAGTCGCGGATAAAGTGGGCCTGATCGAAGTAGCCGAGGTCCGCCGCCACCTGCGTCAGCGGCACGCCCGGATCGCGCATCAGGGTGCGTAGGGCCGCCTGAAACCGCAGGACGCGGGCGACCGTCTTCGGCGTCAGCCCAACCTGCCGGGCGAAGAGACGCTCGAGGTGGCGCTGCGAGGTGCCGGCCGCGCCCGCGATGGCCTCGATGGAGGTGCCGCCCTGGCTGGCGCCCATCGCGACCAGGGCGCGATCGAAGGCGGGCCGACCGGCGCCTAGGCGCAGATTGTCGACAAAGAAGGCGTCAAGGCGAGCAGCGGCGGCGTCGGGCCCGAGCGCGTCCAGCTCAGCCTCCAGCGCGCCGATGGCCGGCCCGAAGACCATGACCGGAGCTGGGGTGCCGCCGGTGTGGCGCCAGAGGTCGCACCGCGCGAAGGGGCCCACGCCGCCCAGCCGAAAGCGCACACCGACGACCCGGACCGCGCCGCGCTGGATGATGCGGATCGGAGTCAGGCGCTGGGCGTCGAGGTTTGACGCCGCATGGGCCACCGCGGCGCCGTGGCCGACCTGGCGCAGATACGGGGCGCCGTAGTTGAAGATGAGGTCGGCGCGGCCGTCGACAAAGACATCGACGCGCAGGTCGACGGGGCCGTGCTCGCTGCTCAGAAACCAGTAGCTCTCGATGAACGGCGCGAGGGCGTCGGTCGGCGCTCTGAGCAGGTACACCGCCGCCTCCATCCGTCCCTGGCGTCGCTGGGGCCGCTGCCCGGCGATTCGCGCCCCGACATGACGACGCCGCACCGCGAGCGCCGTCGATGGCGCTGTGGACACGCTGGACGCCGCCTAGGCCGTGGCGCGCAGGACGTGCGCCACCTCTGAGGGCAACGCGAACCAGCGCAGCGCCTCGAAGTCGGGCCCGAGCGCCGTGCTGCCGTCCGGCTCCGGCATCGACTGCGCCGCCCCTGAGAGGATGCGCCGGGCCTCATCGATGTACCCAGGCAGCACCCACTCTGGCTCGCTGGTGTGGCGGCTGCGGTAGCTCATCTTGCCGCCGTGATACGCGACGTCGGCCAGCCGCATCACCTCCGCGGCTTGGCCCTTGCGGTGGAACCACAGGCCCGTCAGCGGATCGAAGCGGTAGTGCGGCAGCAACCGCCAACCGTCGCTGGCGACGAGGCGCACGGCCCCGAGGATGTAGGCGAACGCGGTCTCGCTCAGGAAGTAGTTGAAGTTGACGCGGACCCAGCCTGGCTTGATGCCCTCGCAGCCGCGCAGAATCTCGCGCTCGAATTCCTGGCTCCGCTCGAGGTCGATGCCGAGCAGGCGGTGCCCGTAGGGCCCGGCGCACGAGCAGCCAGCGCGGGCCTGGATGCCGAAGAGATCGTTGAGGACCTGGGCGACGAAGTTGTGGTGCAGGTAGCCTCGTCGCGGGCTTTCGCCGGGCAAGTCATGCCGAATGACGAACGAGACGATGGACAGGCGCTCCGCCTCGCGGTTGCCGAGGATCTCCAGGTGGTGGTGGTCCTGCCAGGCGGCGATGGCGCGGCGGATGAAGCGCTCTTCGCGGGCCCGAATCGCCGGGACGCCGACCGCCCGCTTGAGCTGAAAGACCAACCCGGCTCGGATCGACTCCAAGATCGCCGGGGTGCCGCCCTCTTCGCGCGACTCGATGGCGTCGAGGTAGCGATGGGCCACGGGGTTTACATAGGCCACGGTGCCGCCGCCGGGCATGGCTGGCACCGTGTTGCGGAAGAGCGCGCGCTTGGCGATCAGGATGCCTGGCGTCCCTGGGCCGCCGATGAACTTATGGGGCGACAGGAACACGGCGTCGAGGGCCTCGCCGGCGACCTCGGGCTGGCCCGGACCACCCGCGCGGTTCATCGCGAGCTCGACGTAGGGGCCGGCCGCGGCGTAATCCCAGAACGAGAGCGCGCCGTGGGCATGGAGCAGCTTGGCGATCGCGTGGACGTCGCTGGCGATGCCCGTCACGTTGGAGGCGGCGCTGAACGAGCCGATCTTGAGCGGCCGCTCGGCGTAGCGCCGCAGCTCGCGGTCAAGGGTCTCTTGGCAGATGTGGCCGTCTGCGTCTTCGCGAATGACGACCACGTCGGCGATCGTCTCGCGCCAGGGCAGCTCGTTGGAGTGGTGCTCGAAGGGGCCGATGAAGACCACGGGCCGCTGCGCCTCGGGGATGTGTTGGCTCAAGCCGTGGGCGACGTCGAGGTCGCGCGGGATGCGCAGGTTGAGCACCTCGATCAGCTTGTGGATCGCCGAGGTGGCGCCTGAGCCGCAGAAGAGCACGACGTCGCGCGCGTCGCCTCCCGCCGCCTCCAGCACGATCTGCCTCGCGTCCTCACGAAAGCGCGTGGTCTGCAGGCCCGTGCCCGACGACTCGGTGTGGGTGTTGGCGTAGCGTGTCATGACCTCGTGGCGCAGGAAGTCCTCGATGAAGGTCAGCGACCTGCCCGACGCCGTGTAGTCGGCGTAGATCACCCGCCGTGGCCCAAAGGGGCCGCCGAGCACTTCGTCATCGCCGATGATGCTGGCGCGGATGGTTTCGATGAGGCGTTCGGCGTCGTCGTGCATTGCAGAACTCACGGTGGGAGGGCGCGCGGGTCAGCCTGGGCGCGCCGGTCAGCGTGGGGAGGCGCAGGTCAGCGTGGAGCGTGCCGCGGCGCTGCGTTGCGACCCACCCTCCGCCGCGGCGACCGCAGCATCGCTGTTGGGCGTCGCCAGCGCCAGCACTTGGCGCCGCCACCGCAGCGGCGGGCAGAGTGCGCCTCGACCGCGCGTCTACGCCTCTGGAGTCGGTCCCGCTGCGGTGAGCCCCGCTGGGGCGCGGCGCCCGAGCCGCTCTTGCAGCGCAGAGGTCGGCAGGCCCAGCGCCGTGAGCACAGCGAGCGCGGCGCGGCGCCACCGATCCGCCTGCGGGTCAGTCGCTGGTGTGCCAGGGGGCGGCAGCGTCAGCGCCAGGGCCTGGTGCCAGGTCTCGGGGCGGCCCTTCGCGGAGTCCACGGCGTGATCGAGCAGCCAGCCCGCGTCTAGCGCCACCAGCTGGTGTGGCAGCAGGCGGCAAGGCGCGCCGGCGAGCCACGCGCGTTGGGCCAGGGCCGCTGCTTGCAAGCGCAGGGCCTCATCGCCGCCGCTGGCGGAGGCCAGCGCGCCGAGGGCGTCGATGGTGCTCACCGCGCTGGCGTGGGTCGCGGCGTCGGCGGCGACCGGCCACCCAGCGTCGGCCCAGGCCTGACAGCGGGCGAGCAGCGCCCCCCGCGCCGCAGTCTGCCCCGGCAGCGTCGCCACCGACCGCAGCAAGGCGCGCTGTCGCAGATCGTCGAAGTCGGCCCATCGCCCGACGGCGGCGCCGATTCGCAGCGGCCAGTCCACCTCGGCGGTGTAGGCCATGAGCCGTAGCAGCCACGCTTCTGGCACCGCCTCCAGCGCGGTCCCGGAGAAGGGCATCGCGCTGGGCAGCTCACCGCGCAGGTGGCTGCGCACAACGTCTTCGGCGTCGGCAGGGCGGGCGACGCGGACGCCGTCGATGCGCAACGGAAAGCTCGGCTGCGGGTGCCCGGCGCAGCGCCATGGCCCCGGCGCTGTGACCCGCGGGTCGACACCATAGCCGCCGTCTGCCGGTGTCGGGCCGAAGACTTGGCGGATGCTGCAATCGCAGACGTAGAGCCGGCCGAGCGTCGAAGCCACGACGAGGCCAATCGAAAACACATCGTCGACGTCGCGCAGGTCGGCGGCGGTAACCGTGTGTCCCTCGGCGACCTCAGCGCGGGCGATGGCGCGCACGGGCTGCCCGCACTGTAGGCAGCGCAGCAGGTTGCAGCCCACATGCTGCCAGAGTACGCCGGCGTCGTAGTCTTCAGGCGAGCGCGGCAGCCAGCCGGTCATCGCGACCAAGCGGCCACCCTCGCGACAGGTGCGGAGAGGCGTCGTCAATCAGGGCTCCTGGTGCTGCCGCCGCCCTCAGCGCCGCGAGGCGATGACGTGACCCGGCCCATAAGGTCGGACTAAGCGCCCGCGGGGGGCGGCCGCGGCGCGGCATTAACCACCGGCGCTGGCGCACCAAGGCCAGCAGGATCGGTCTCGCCCGGGAAGCGTCCGCCGCCAAAGCCGCGCAAGGTCGCAGCGTTGTAGGGCTCGATGTCCTTGTACATGTCGGGGCCTGGCGTCCACGCCGCGCCGAAGGGCGCCGCCGCCGCCATCACCTCGACCAGGGAGTGGTGGTTGGCCGGCAACAGGTAGCCGATGCACGCAAGGCGCGCCTGCACCGCCGAGGCGGCGTTGAGGGCGTCGTTGGCCGACATCAGCATGTTCGTGCTGCCGGATGGGCCCGCCGCCAAGGGCAGCGACATCTGGCGCGCCCAGCGCACCCACTGGTCGGCCTCGTTCAGAATCCAGACCCGAGCGCCCTCTTCCCAGCGCAGGCGGCTCGTGCTCGGATCGAAGGTGCTGTCGCCCTGCGCCTGTAGGCGCGCTTCGGCAGGGTCGAGGCTCACGCCCGCGGTCTGCGCCGACTCGGCGGTCCGATGCGTCGCGGCGCGGTCGGCGTCACCGGCTGGCGTCCGCTCGGTGCTGGCGCGGTGGACGCGCGTCTGGCTCTGGCCCGCTGCCGCTGGGCTCGCCGCCGGCGCGAGCGCCCAGGGGTTCGGGCTGCCACCGGCAGCGCGCGTCCGCTCCGCCTCCGCCGCCTTGACCTCGAGCTGGTCGATGTCGAGGCGCGCTTGCTCGGCCCAGACCAGCGCCTCCGCGCCGCGCGCCGAGATCAGATCTTGCGCCAGGACCTGGATGTAGAATTCACCGACGTGGTTCATCCGCGTCGCGACGTTGCCGCCGTCGAAGACCGCCATCAGGGCGTCGATGCCTTTGCCGACCGCGCCGGACCAGCCCGGGTTGTCCGAGCCCATCTTTTTCAGCTCGGTCTCGAGCATGGCGTTGGTGCGGCTCCAAGCGCCGCCGACCTTGGCCATGATGTAGGCCTTGGCCTTGGCGCACATCGCCTGGGCAGCCGCGAGGCCGTCTTGGGCCGCTGCGGCGCCGAGGTTGCGCTCGAAGGCGAGCGCCGCGGCCTCAAAGTCGGGCCTGGCAGCCATCGACGACGCGCCGTTGGCGACCTGCGCCTCGACGGTCTGACCGCGCACCGTCTCCGTGCGGGGCTCAAGGGTGCCGCCTTGTTCGCCGGCGCGGGCGGTGATCGCGGCCTGGTCGGCGGCAGAGACGCGCTGCGCTGGGGCTGGCATGGCCTGTGGACGCAGCAGGGCCCGGGCCGCCGCCGCCGTCGCCGGATCGACCATGCGCGGGTCGGTGGTGGCGACGACGCGGCCGTCTGACAGCAAGTGGTAGATGTGGCCTGGATCGTCAGGCGCGATGCGCTCCGAGGGGCCGCTCGCCACTTCCTGCGACTGCCAACCGGCCGGCGGCGCGCCGACGCCATGACGCGAGACGTCTGGGTTGGCTGAGGCCTGCGGCTGCGGCGTCCCGGCCTGCGCGCTCGGCACCGAAGCCGCCGGCGCTGGCGGCGCAGCGGGTAGGTCGGAGCGGATGGCGCTGCTTCCCGGGGCCGGTCCCGGCGCTACCGGTGAGCGGCCCGCCACGTTGCCGGCGCCGGCCGCAG
>SXGT01649644.1_pt1 | contig 10030 bp, 9 predicted proteins | sample 3176221 | NCBI WGS metagenome assembly SXGT01 (sample SAMN11356862, study PRJNA531348) | freshwater metagenome | isolation source: freshwater sample F1-120 | place: China: Fuxian Lake, Yuxi | collected 2017-12-25
ATTAACTGGCAAAGCAGTCATCGCACATAATTGTCCGTTTGTTTTCAAGACAACATTTACGGATGTAGCGGGCGCAGTAAAACTAGCAGGAAGACTTACACTAATAGTTTTTGTTGCAAGTTCTTGTAAGATCTCAGATGTTACAGCGGGGTTTGAGGCAACACGCGCAGTATTCGTTCCATCACTAAAAACTAACTCTACATTCTCAAAACTTCCAGCTCCAGGGTTTCTCTTGACAGTAACATTATAATTAGCCCCTGATCTCACACAGCTCTGCGGTTCTACTTGAACTATAAAACAATCACTCTGAACAGTATCAGAAGCCTTCTGAATCGTCGGTTTGACGACAGCCCAAATGACTGCGACTCCGACAATAACGAGAAGAACTATAAGGACATTTGCGACAACTTCACTCACTCCTTTTCGGTTAAACATTCTCATAAACCTCCTTTCAAAAACACAAAAACCGACGAAGTTTATAAATTATTCGCTCAAGACAGTGTCGCGGTGCAAGGCAAAGAATTACATTTAGGTTCTGCTTGTGACAAAGAAGCCACACTCGCACACAAACTACCAGTGCAACTACAATCAATCGGTTGCGTTCCAACATCACAAATTAGCCCTTCATCTCCAATAATCGGATGCGCAGTTATCGTCGACGGCAAATAAAATAAATCTATATTAAGTGAAGGTTGTATGCTTTGTAAAGTTAAGATACTAGTCGAAACAATGCCAGCAGTTGAAGCACTAAGATTAATTCCATTAGCCAACGCGTCAAAATTAAAATCTCTATTATTTATCGCTGATTTTATAATACTAAATGTCTCCAACTCATCTAAATCTTGCGCGTTCTCCTTGACGAGCGCCTGATTTTGATTTAGGAGGTAAGCAACATACAGATTCAAATTTGTGAGAACTAAATTGTTACTATAATAAATAACTTTCCCCGTATAAGACAACGCAATTTGTCTCAAATCTCCTTGCCCAGATGTTCTCTTAATAGTATAAGTAACATTTCCAAAATTTGAAGAAGTAGGTTCAAGATTAATCTCACACTTCACGGGAGCCAGCTGAATAGTAAAGCAATCGCTTTGAACAGCCTCTGAAGTTTTCTGAATCGTCGGTTTGACGACAGCCCAAATGACTGCGACTCCGACAATAACTAATAATATAATTAGAACATTCGCGACAACTTCACTCACACCTTTTCTGAATACCATACATCTCCAAAATACAAAGCAATTGCCATTTTATAAACTCTTCTCTGATAAATGAAATTATTCAATCTCTCATTAAGAATGCGCGAACCAAAACTCCGGAACTCCATTATGGACTCCGTCAAATCTCACAAAACCAAATCTTTCAAATTGCACGACGTCTCCCTTCTTCAAGTTCATAATGGCGGATTCAACTATTCCCTCGACAAAATTTCCCTCAACGAGCAAAACGCGGGCTTTAACTCCGTCAGAAACCCAATTTATCTTTGGAATTTTCTTGTTATCCACAGAAGTTATTTCGGAATTAGCGCCGACTTTAACGTTAAACAAATGTATCAATCTCACTTCATTTCCGTTGAAAGCGTCAAAATCTTTTCGCGAGACAAAAATATCTTTACCAATCTTGACAACTCTTTGTTCTTTCTTATCGGGATGAATAGGGACAGAAATTTCCGCAAGTTCGGACATGTTCGAAATATTTAATGAAACTGCGTCTTGCACAAAAGAATATCTCAAAGTGTCGGCATCAAGAATTTGTCTGTTCAAAGCATAGAGCACTTCAACAGGAACAATGATATCTTGTTTGTTCAAACCAATTCTCTTGACAAATTCGCGTATCGCTTCCTTAGTAATTCCTCGTCGTATTAAACTCTGCACGCTCCACGTTCGCGGGTCATCCCATCCAGAAAATTGTCCGGACAAAACTTCTTTCTGCGCTTTCGATTTTGACAATTTAGCGCCAACGCCTTCAAGTCGCACCATACCTGTATGAATCAAAACAGGATGTTTCCATCTAAACAAATCCCAAATATATTTTTCCATATCGCTTTCAATCATCAAATCATTTCCGCGAATAACGTGAGTGATTCCAAAAAGATGATCATCAACTGCCCAAGTCATTTCCAGCGTCGGCCAAACTCTATATTTCGTTCCAACTCTCGGATGCGGTCTGTCTGCAATTCTAAACAAAACTCTATCGCGAAAAGCTGGATTGGGATGAGTCATATCAGTTTTTATTCTCAAAACCGTGCTCCCTTCTTTAACATCTGGTTTGAACATTTCTTTCCAGCGTTCTTTCTGTAACCCAACAGGAAATTGTCTGCACGAACACTCTTTCGCGTCGGCGCGGTTCTGCCTCAAAACTTCAGCAACACAATGACAAACATAAGCTTTATTCAAGTCAATCAATTTTTCAGCGTATTCGTAATAAATATCTAATCTGTCTGACTTGTAATAAACCTTTTTATATTTCACGTCGAGCATCTTCCACGCATCAACAATCAAATCGTAGCTGTCTTTGGCGAGAGGTTTTTCCGTGCTCCCAATTGTATCATCCATAACGAGAAACAAATCTCCATCATATTTTTCAGAGTAAAGTGCGTTTAGTAAAAAAGTTTTTGTATTTCCAATATGCACCGCGCCCGACGGAAACGGCGCCATTCTCAAAACAACTTTCTTACCTATTTCAGACGGCGGAAGCTCTGGTAATTCGTGCTCGTCCTTGCGTTCGTGCTTTTTGACAACACCTTCAACTTCAGCAAATAATTTTACTCGCTCTTCATCAGAAGCAGAATTAACTTTCTTAACAGTTTCTTGAATCGTCGGCATAATCTTAGAAACATCTTTTTTATCTAGCCCGTGCTGAAACAACTTTGGCAAAACTCTTCCCGCATCAGCCTTTCCATGCTCAATCGCATTTTGCAAAGCGTAAGCCAAAATCTCTCGCGACAAATCCATATAAATCACAAATATATTCCTTATTTAAAAGTTCCCAACGTAAGATTTAAAAAACGAGTTATACGCTATTTTTATGCGCGAAACTAAAGATACTGGCGAATTCGAAATAGTAAGAGTCAATAGTGGCAAAAAACTTCAAAGATTCAAAGCATACGAGCAAGGTGAAATTCTGCCATTGGTTTGCGCAACTCTCCCCTTAATCGGCACAGATAAAATTGTAGAATTATTAAGAAGTAGGAAAAAAAGAATTCTTGGCAACGAATGGGTTTTCTTCATGTCTGAACACAAAAAAGCCGAAGACGGCACGGCACTCGAAACTTTAGTGCGAGGATTAAAAGAAGAATTAAATTACACGATGAACGAAGGATTTTTTGATTTAGACGAGGAAATAAAGTTGATATATCGAGCTAAAAAATGTCAAAAACCCTTGAGATGGAATTTGAATCCTTATGTCGTTCCAATAAAAAATTTATCTGACCTCACACCTGACGGAAAAGAAATTATAGAAATAAGAGCCAGACCGATAGACGAAGTAATGCACGACATCTACAAAAAAAATTCAATATATAAAAATTTTAGGCCGGAATCCTTCCTAAAAACTCTTGAGACGCATACGCGCCGAGTCATAGAACTCAAAAAAACTAACTACTGACTTTTTTCTCAAGTTCAGCAATCTTCGCAAGCAATTGTTCAATTTTATATTCGGCGTTCTCGACTCGCCAGCTCAAATTGTCGTCCGCGCTTTTCGTTTCAACAGGAAGGTTTGAAGAATTAGAAACACCTGCACCAATTGACGCAAAGTCACTCAAGAAATCCGAAACACCTTTCATTTCATTGTTGTTTGTTGGCGGTTGAAATGGCGGATTTATCGGAGTCGCGACCGCCGGCTGTATCTTAGTCAAATCAACTAAATCATCACTGGGTGAATGGGGCGCAGGCAACTTCAAAAGTCCACGTCGTTGCAAATCCGGCAAATCAAGAACTTCAACACCTACTTTCTTGGAAAAAATTCCCATAACAAATCAAAACGAAATAACTATTTATAATTATGCAAATCCTTTAAATCAAAGAGAGGATTAACAATTAATAATAACCTAATTAATTTATAAAGATTGCCATCTACTAAATTAGATAAAAAATATGGCTGATAGTAATATACACAAGTTAATTGCAGCAGTAAGCCCCGAAACTTATTGTGATGATGAAGATGGATTAGTTGAAAAAGTAAAGAAAAAAGTTTTTGAAAGTGGTTACGCTGAAGCTTCAAAAATAGTCAAAGTTAAAAATCCAAAAGAATTAGATATATATAACTACGACGACGCCAAAGCCGATGCGTTCAACCTCTGGGGATTAAAGTCGCCGATAGAAAAACACGAAATAGTTTACGACTCTCCAACAGAAGGGTTAGAACCAATCTATTTCTGGCTTCTTGATTTTATGAATGAAGCTTACAAAAAAGTTGAAAAAATAACTGACAACTTTGTTTCATCTCCAGGTTCAAGTCACTTTTCAGAGCTTCAAGGCAAAGCGACGCAAATGCAACAGGAAGTTTCGCGAACAATGGGCAACGTAAACACTGTGATAAAATCAGTTCTGAATTTAGTTTATGACTTGAAGGAATTTAATTTGCGTCTAAAACCATATGACGAATACGAAAAAGCGGGTGCTGGCTCACAGGAAAAATTCAACAAGCTACTTTCATTGAAACAGGTTTGGCTCGACAATGTAGACATCAAAAAAGGTCGCGGAAGTATCAACGCACTCGCTTCTGGAGAGCTAGATTTCGTAACGTTAAGAGATGCGTTTATGGCTCTTGAATCAATTGAACAAATAATGAAAAAATCTGGTGATAAAGGTTCTCTCGATTTGAATGAACGCGTTCGCAGAATTTTACAGCAAAGAGCGCAGGAATTTTTTGATTGGATTGGTGAATCACATCGCTCACTTAAACAGCGATACGCAATTGAAAAAAATTATCTTCGTTCACAAGTAAATATGTTAAAATTATATGCTCGCTGGGTCAAACCCTATCTCAAGGCGACACAAAAATTAGAACAAAATGAAAAAAATTCGGAAGCATTAGTCACAGCATTCAATACAGTTATATTTGAGTTAGTTATTTTGGCAAGCGCAGGATATAATCCTGACGACGACGTCGCAGCAGGTCTTCTTCCAGATGTATTCAAAAAAATAAAAAAAGAATCTCGTGAATATTCCAAAATATTAGTTTTAGAATTTGAGTTTAGAAGTATTCCTCAAAAAATATCTCAACGAGGCGAGTGGGGATTTGGAGGCAGAGCTAAAATAAATTTCACAAGCTATGCGTTAAATGATCAGGAACTTCAAGTTATTCGTGAAGAATTAAAAAAAGACGATTTCAACAGCGTTATGAAATTGATTGAAGGCGCGACTGATGATAGTCTAAAACAGATACAAAAAGATATTGATGAAATTCTTGAAGAAAAGAAAGAAAAGAAAGAAGAAAAGCCTCGCGCGAGTTTAGATGACGCAAATCCTTTCAAAGCATTATTTTCAGGTTTCAAGTTTAATAAAAAAGAAAAGAAAAAGTGGGTGACATCTGACCCGATTGAACCAGACAACGATTACGAAAAAGTTATGCGTTCCCAAGCAGCGATTAGTGCCAGAGAAACTTGTTTTGCGATTTTTGACATATTCAAAAAATCAAAAGGGATGCCGTCTCACGCAGACCCAACGGCACCATTATAATTTTAAAATTATAATATTTACAATCGCAAATTATTTTAATCCATCAATCGTATGAAAATATGGCAAAAATAACTGAATTAAAAAAAATCACTAAAAATATCAAAGAAATCGCTCCGCCGAAAAAAGAAACTCTTGAAGAAGAAGTAGAAGATATAGAAATCGCCGAAGACCCTCAAAATTTTAATTTATTTAGACGAATAAATGCCAGCTCAACTTTAGCTCAAACAGAAATCCCTAAAGAAACGTCAAATCGACAAAGAACAATAGAAAAAGAAGACGAAGCAGAAATAAATTTCAAACCCTCCTACACTGGTGGCGGAAATCCTTATAGAGAAAACAGCTATACTCCCGTCGGTTCAGCAGAAAGCAGTTCAATAAGCCAAAGTCGTGCCCTCGGTGAGCGAAATTTTAATCAGCAAAACAATATGATTCAACGCCGAGAAGATTTCTCGGAAAACGAACGTTCGGCCAACTCGTCTGAAAGTGCTTACGCCGGTCAGCAAGATTCGGAAGAAAGAGCGCGCAAAAGGCGCAATATGTAATTAATTTAAATTTTTAATCCATTGGAGCGCCAGAAAAACCAGAGTTTCCCCTACCAGGAATTTCTCCGCCCAAGTAAGCCGGAAGCCCGCTAAAACCTCCACCATAAATTGAATGATGAACTTCAGGATTGATTGCGCCAAGACCTCCAGAATATCCGCCATATGCTCCAGCTGCCTGATTCCAATAAGCTGAATGTCTCGCTTCGCCCATCGCGTAAACTGGCACAGTCAGCCCAGCCAAAGATTCTCTTACGGGCGTGTGCGGTATCCCCAAACCACCTTGTTGAGAAAACCAATCTCCAGTTTCTATCGCTTTTTTTGCTTTTCTGAAATTCTCATTTGAAGCCAAAATTTCAGCGATAGGAACATTTCCCATTCCAATCGGAAGCTCTGCGTCTTCAAAACCCAAATTATCTGCAATGTGCATGTGTTTAACATATGGACCAATTTTTTTTGCCTGCGCAATTACATCTTCTTTATTATAACCCCATTTTCGAATAGAATTTATGTGCCCGACGTCCCAAGTCGCGCCAATAATTTGTTTCGCTTTTTTTTCAGCTTCTTCTCTCGAGAGAATTTTTTGTTCAACTGCTTTTTCAACAAACTTTTTACGAGACGCTTGAATCAATTCAGCGAGTTCATCTGCCCTCGTCAATCCCGTAGAACCAGCAGGAGGATTTTCAATACTTATTATCCCAGGAGCAATACCATTTTTTTTCGCGTTCGTGAAAGCGCACAGAGCAACATTCGAAAAAGTATCTGAACCTTTATCCACAGCCCAATTTCTCAAAGGAGTGTATACTTCAGGCGTTACTTTCTTATCTTGCAACAAGCGCGTCCCGTCATTTATTTTATCCTGAAACTCAATCATATTCGTCTCATCTTTTTCAAACTTCTCAAATATTGGAATGAGTTCATCACGATATTTTTCAAGTTGTTTTACTACATCTTTCTTTTTTGGATCAACCTTCGCCGATTCATACGCTTTATTATATAATTCTTTGAGCTGGTTGTAAGATTCATTTATGAAAAAGCCTGCGTCTTTTAGATTGGTCACTCCCGACTGAACAACTGCTGCTGCTTGAGGGTCAATTTCTTTCAACTCCATTAAATCTTTTCTGTATTTGTCGTAGTTTTGATGATAATCCTTATAAGCGCCAAAAATTCCTTTTTCAAACACAGGGTTGGATTTAGACAGCTCTTCCGAGCTTGCCTTTGTTGCTGTCAAAGTTTCCACTAATTCGCGTCGCGCACGATTGTTATTTAGAAAAACCGACTCTATTTGTTGGCTCCATTGTTTCTGGTTAAACTCCGCCAACGCTTCAACAGCAGTTTCTTTTTTACCGCCAAAATAATTTTCTTTTGGAGCAGGCATTGAACCTATTTGTCCAGTTCTCGTATCCACGACGGACATTTGAACGATTTCTTCTTTTGGAGACCCATCCGCATTGACTCCTATTTTGACGCGTCTTTCAACTTCGGGAAGTCCGACGTTTGAATGGAAAGTCATTACGACTCCTTTTGTTTTATCGTCTGAATTCATTTGTTGAGCCAACTCGACAGCCGCCATCATTTGAGTTTCCGCCTCTTTTCTTTGATCTTCCGACCAATTCCCTCTTGAAAATCCAGTTGATTCTACGAGCGGACCATGAAACGTCAAATCCACACCAGTCAATTTTCTCAATCTATCAATTTCTTTCCAATGTTGTCTTGGAATTGAAGCTAAATGTTTCATCGGACTCCCACCTCTAAGTCCAAGACCTGAAACTTCTATCGTTTGGGCTCCCGTACTTAATTTGTCCGAAACTTTTTTCAGTTGATTCGCAGTCAACGGATCCGTAGGATAAGCTATATCTTTTGCCGACGGACTATACGCACTTCCCAAAGGCATAAAACCACCATAAGGTTTTTCAAACGCATATTCCGAGCCAGAATAAAAATTTTCGTAGTTCACCATCTTTATAATTTTACGACGTAAAGGTGTTATATAAATTTGTTTATTTGTAGAGTTATTGAAATACGATGAAATATCAAAATTCAAAAAAACTTCCAGCGACATCTTTAAATAATGCGCTCCAATATATATTTTAGAGAGCACGATGGTAAAATCATTGAAAAAAGAAACTGGTGAATTTAATAAAAAAATAATTACTGCTTTAGATGAACATTCAAAGTCTAAATCGTCTCACAAAGAACCAGCTACGACATTATCTTCATCAAAAACAAATTCAACATTTCGCACAGGTAAAGATATCGCGATGGACTTCGCGACAAAAACTCATAGATTATTCGATCACCTGATTAAGGCAACAGTTCTATTCGGAAGTCAAACTACTGGCGAGCAAAAGTCGGGTTCAGATATAGACATAATTATAATAATTGACGACGCGGCGATAAATTGGGATTTGGAATTAACGTCGTGGTATCGTGAAGAATTAGCAAAACTAATCGCTGCCCAAAATTACGGAAAAGATTTACACATAAACACAATACGTCTAACGACGTGGTGGCGCGACTTGATGCACGGAGACCCAGTCATTCTCAATATAATTCGCAACGGACAAGTTTTGATAGACCTCGGCGGATTTTTCAATCCAATAAAAGCTCTGATGATTCAAGGAAAAATACACTCGACTCCAGAAGCAGTTTACGCGTCGCTTCAACGCTCGCCACAACATTTGATTCGAAGCAAGCTCGCGCTCCTTAGTTCAATCGAAGGTGTTTACTGGTGTATGGTTGAAGCTTCTCAAGCAGCATTAATCACCTTGGGCAAACTCCCTCCGTCGCCAGAACACGTCACAAAAATGCTCCACGAAAGTTTCGTTGAATCCGGAATTCTAAAATCCGATTATGTTAAATGGTATCGTGACATTTACGTTCTTCACAAACAAATCGCGCACGGAGAAGTCAAATCAGTCAAAGCATCGGAAATTGAAGCATGGCAATCGCGCGCAGAAGAGTTTATGAAAAAAATGGTAGATATCATCGACAAATTAATCGATGCAAGAAAAAACATAAATAACAAATAATTAATCTCTTCCGAAAAAAATTCTTCCTTTCGCAATAACTGGTCTCGGAAGTTGATAACTTTCTGGAGGCATAGTCTCAAAATTACTCACATATGTTTGTTTTGTCTCGTCAAAAGTGTTTACAAAACCCTCAATAAATTTTTCAGAATCCATATTTCTTAAAAATGACGCATTTAACTCACCAAAAACTCCGTAAACTAAAGCAAATTCTTTTCCAATAGGTTTTTTGAGTCCTAAAAATACGCAAGGTCTGTTTCTTTTTCCATCAAACCTATGATGTTGCGCGAGACAAAAATCAACAAGCCCAGTTTTAGACTCGTATACCTCACTAGGATTAACAAGTGAAGAAATATCATAGGGAGTTATTCTTTCAAGACTCATATTATTTGGCAAGAGACTGACCTAAGTTATACGCTTCTGCAGATTTAGCTTTCCCTTCAAGCGCATTCATACGATCAAGAATATATGCTCTTCCTTTATTGACATCTAATTCATCGACGAATTTTTGAACTTTCTCACGAGATTTGACTAAAACGCGATTTTGCGCAAGTTCTGGATGATTTCCGTAAACCCAAATAAGTCCCGCGATTACTCCCGAACTCACAGATTTACTTTTCAAATAATTTATCTGTTCTTTAACAAACCCATCAACTTTTTTAGGCATATCTTTTTCAGAATTATTTAAAAACATAAAAGCTTCACGAGCAGAAGCATAATTTTTAACCCATTCATCTGAAATGTCACCATAAACAGCAGGTTTCAATGAATTCGAAAGCAA
>SXGT01474814.1_pt1 | contig 10029 bp, 4 predicted proteins | sample 3176221 | NCBI WGS metagenome assembly SXGT01 (sample SAMN11356862, study PRJNA531348) | freshwater metagenome | isolation source: freshwater sample F1-120 | place: China: Fuxian Lake, Yuxi | collected 2017-12-25
GAAGGGCACCGCGTTCGGCGGCGTCAAGGGGCGTACTGAACTGCCCGACTATGTGGACATGTACATGAACGGGCGCATCGCGCTCGATCGGATGGTGACCCACACGCTGCCCCACGCCGAGGTCAACAAGGCATTCGAGCTGATGCATGGCGGGCACAGCATCCGCACGGTGCTGACCTACTGACCTGCTGACCTGCCGACCTGCCGACCTGCTGAGCACTGGCTTGCGCTGTCGACCGGCTCAGGAGAGGGGCGGGGACGCGCGCAACCAGTCCTGCGTCGCGCGGAGGAATGCCGTGTGCGCCGCGCCGAAGTCGGCAAGCGCTGATGTGACCCATGTCGGCCCTGACATGGCGGCATCAGCATCTCCAGCTGCTTCCGCACCTGCGGCAGTATCTGCATCGGCTTCGGCATCCAGGCGCGTCTCGATCCGCGCGCTGATACCTGCCAGCCGCACCGCGCCGAAGCTGCCCGCGACCGACTTGAGGTTGTGCGCGAGTCGTGCGGCTTCCGTGCGCCGGCCATCGGCGAGCAACATCCGAAGTGCGGCTGGCGAGTCGGCGTAGTGAACCTGGAATTCGGCCAGCAGGCGCGCCAGCAACCTTGGATTGTCACCATGCCGCCGCAGTGCGGTCGCGGCGTCGAAGTCGTCATCCGGTGCAGCGACAACGGGTGTTGCACCGCTGGGTGCGTCGAGGCGAGTGCTGTCGTGTGCAGCCGTGTCGTGTGCAGCCGTGTCGTGTGCAGCCGTGTCGTGTGCAGCGCTGTCCGCCGCAGCGGTGCCCGCCGCGCCTGGGTCCAAGGCAGTTGCGTGACCGGAAGCGACATGCTGCAACGTCGCGGCGAGGCGTTCTCGCTCCAGTGGCTTGCGCAGGTAGTCGAGGAAACCTGCGTCGCGTGCGCGTTCGAGTGCCTGCTGCGTGGTGTCGGCGGACAGCGCGACGATCGGCGGCAGGACGACGCCCTGCTGCTGCGTCTGCCGTTGCATGAGCGACGCGGTCGCAAAACCATCCAGCCCCGGCATGTGGATGTCGAGCAGCACGAGATCGAAGCGTGACTCTGCCATGTGCCTGGCCGCTTCATGCCCTGACTCGGCGAGGGTCGGTGCAGCGCCCAGATCCCGCAGCAGGGCATCGGCGACCGCACGATTGAGCGGGTTGTCATCCACCAGCAGCACGCGCAGGCCGGCGATGCGTTCGGCGCCGACGCCGGCCAGCGCAACACGCGCCGGGCGGCGCAACGGCAGTCGGCAGGCAAAGGTGCTGCCCTTGCCGGGCGTGCTGGCCAGCTCGAGCGTGCCGCCCATGAGTTCGACGAGCCGGCGGACGATCACGAGGCCGAGGCCACTGCCGCCGTAGCGCCGAGCAATGCCCGCATCCGCCTGGGTGAAGGGTTGGAACAGCCGCGCCGTGGTCTCCGAGTCCATCCCGATTCCGGTGTCGCTTACCCGCAGGTGGATGCAGGGTGCCGCGCCGTCCTCCTGCAACTCGGCCTCGAGCTGCACGCAGCCCTGGTGGGTGAACTTCACTGCGTTGCCAACGAGGTTGTGCAGTACCTGCCGCAGCCGCAAGGGGTCGCCCTCGACGAGCATGTCCGCCGCATCGTCGATGCGCACGCCGAGCTCGAGCCCGCGTGCTGCCGCCTGCGGTGCGAACAGTGTCACGCACTCCTCGAGCAGCGTGCACAGGTTCACGGCCGTTGCCTCCAGCTGCAGTTGCCCTGCGTCGAGGCGGGCGCTGTCGAGCACGTCGCTCATCAGCGCCTGCAGCTGCCGTGCGGCGGCGTCGACGGCGCGCAGGAGGCTGCGCGTCTGTGCCGGGTCCTGGGCACGGTTTGCGAGCTCGCTCGCTCCGACGATCGCGTTGAGGGGTGTGCGGATCTCATGGCTGATGTGGGCCAGGAAGTCGCTGCGCGCCTGGGCCGCGGCGCTGGCCTGCAACTGCGCCCGCTCGGCCTGCTCGCGGTGCTTGCGGTCGGTAATGTCCAGCAGCGCGCACTCGATCGCGGATGCGCAGTCCTGGCTGTCCGGGGTGCCGGCACGCACGTTGATCTCGACCCATACGAGCCCGCCGTCGCGCCGGCGGACCTGGGCCTCGAAGGTGCCGCCGCCACCGCGCATCAGCGACTCGATGCGATCGGCGGTGGCAGCACCGTCGAACAGCTGCGCCATGTGGTTGCACTCGGCGACGAGGACCGCTGCGTTCGGGAAGCCCAGCATGCGCGCGAGGGCCGGGTTCGCGCGCAGCACGCGGCCGCCCGCGCGTGCCTCCAGCAGGCCCTCGCGGGCCGCCTCGAACAGGCTCCGGTACTCGTCACGGGCGCGCAGCAGCGACGCATGGAGTCGGGCATTGCGCAGCGCGATCCCGAGCTGGTTGACGAGCAGGCGCAGGCGCGCATCACCGCTGGCGGTACGTTCCTGATCCGGCAGGGCGATGGCCAGCACGCCTTGCACGGGCGTCCCCTGCTCACTGCGGGTGCCGAAGGTCGGCGCGCCGCCGCGGCCGGCGTCGGTCTGCTCGTGGAGCGGTAGCAGAAGCGCGCTGCTTGCACCGAGTTCGGTCGCTGCGCCGGGATCCAGCGGCCGACCACTGCGGATGACGTATCGCAGAAGTTCCCATGGCGGCGACAGCGGCGGGGCGCCATGTACGTGCGCCTGCGCGAGCAGCTGCAGGTCATCCGTGCTCGCGTCGGTGGGGTCGTCCGGGTTGCGCACGAACAGCCAGCAACCAACCGCGCGGGTGAGGTGCAGTGCAGCGTGGCAGGCGCGCTGCGCGACTTCCGCCGGATCGAGGCCGTCCCCGAGCGCGAGCACCCCGGGCAGCATGGCCTCGAGGGTGTCGTTGGTGGTCGACGGCGACAGGTCGGCTGGCAATCGCTCCGTGCCGGCGCGGGTACCCCACTCGGCGTTCAGAAGTGCGGCCTGATGGAGTCGTTGGCGCTGGCCCCGGCCAGGCAGTGCAGCCGCTCGCGCAGCGGCAAGTGCGCGCAGCGGCAGCGGCAAGTCGCTGTCGCTCGCGCCACGCCATGCCGTGATGGCCGCCTCGAACGCGCCACGTCGGCGCGCCTGCTCGCCGGCCAGCAGCGGCTTGAGCATGGGCGCGAGCGCGTCGCCGCGGAGCCGGCCATGCAGCATCTGGCGGACCGTGACCTGGGCAGCGCCATCGCAGCGGGCATCTGCCATCAGCAGCAACGTGCACAGGATCGGTGCGATCGCATGGTCCATCGACGCGGCAGGTGGCACGCTGAAGCGGGCCAGCAGCGTGCGCAGGGCGTCGATGTCCTCGTGCAGCATGGCAAGCAGCAGCGCGAGCGCATCGCGATGCATCATTGCCAGCGTGGACACGGGCTCGTCGAGGTTCCAGTGCACGCGCACGCCACTGCGCAACGCGGCCACGGCGGCCATGTAGTGGCCCAGGGTGTCACCCCCGGGGAGTGCAGACAGTTCCCCCAGGTCGCGCTGCAGCGCGGTGAGTGTCGTGCCCTGGCTGCGCAGCGGCAGGTGCGACCAGAAGCGATTGCCGGCAAGTGCCCCTGCGCCAAGGCGAACGGCGGCCACATCGGCGTGGGCGAGTGCCATGCGCGTGGCGTCGAGCAGTCGCTCGTGCTGTGCCTCGGCGTCGCCGACCCGCGGGGCTACGCAGCCGAACCAGAGCACGCGCGCGCGCCAGTCGAGGTCTTGCACATCCTGTGCAGCGAGCAGCAGGGCACGCACCGCCGCAGGCGCTCGTGTGGCCGCATGCCACGCGGCGATGGCGAGGCCGATGTGCGTGCCGGCGTCGGTCACGTCCGCCGCATCCATCAGCACGGATGCGGCGCGCAGGGCGTGGACGGGTGCGTCCTCCATGCCCTGCATCGCGGCGTGCGCAAGGAGTCGGCGGTGCCGGGGCTGCGCCGCGAGGCGTGCGGGTGCGTCAAGCCGGGCGCGCAGGGCGCGGCGATCGCGCAGGTCGAGTCGGGGTGGTGGCCGCTCGAGCTCGAGCTCGAGGGGGAATCGTCCGAGCGCGCCCTGAGTGCATTGGCGGGCGAGCAGGGCGTCCTCGGCTGCCGACAGGTGATCCTGCAGCGGCAGCGCAAGCAGCTCGCGCGCGCTGCGCAATGCCTGGGCGCGATCGTCCAGCAACCAGCTGCTCTGCGTGGCGCCGCGCGCGAGCGCGCGCATCGTCGTGGCTTCATGTCCACCGCCTGCGAGCAGCAACCCGAAGCGGAAGTGCCGGTAGGCGAGGCGATGCATGCCACCCCGCTGTGCGAGTTCACCGGCACGGTGGTTGAAGCGCGCGAGCCGCCGTGCGCTTGCGCCTGTCGGGAGTTGCGCGGCGAGGTCGACGGACTCGTTCAGGTGGTGCGTGAGCCGCAGCAGTCGCGGTCCGTCCTGGCGCAACGCCCGGACGGACATCCGCCGCGCCACCGCATCCATGTCGGGAAGCACCTGCCCGGTCAGGGCGGCGGCTGAATCGGCTGTCACGGCGCGCGCGCGATCGTCGAGCAGCAGCATCGTGGCGGCGCGCTCGTGGCACTGCCTGCGTTCGCTGTGTGAGAGCAGTGCCAGCGCCTGCTGCTCGAGTTCCCTGCGGGCAAACAGGAGGGCCGCCGCGCCTCCGTCTTCCGCGTCGCGGCGGCGCAGGATGCCGTTCGCCAGGGGCTCGCGCAGCCATGCGAGCACCTCGCCCAGCGGCGTGTCGAGCACCGATGTCAGCAGGCTGAGATCCACCGGTGAGCCGATGCAGGCGGCAAAGCCGAGGGCCTGGCGCGCTTCAGGAGGCAGGCCTGCCAGGTAGTCCACGGCGCCACCGTTGGCGATCAGGTCGGGTTCGGCCGCCTGCAATGCGGCGCGATCGAGCACGAAGCGGCCGTCCACCCAGCCGACGACGCGCATGCGCCGCAGCTGCTCGATCGCCTCGAGCAGCCGTCTCGGGTAGCCACCGCAACTTGCATGCAGCACGCCCGCCAGCTGCTCCAGCTGCCGCGGTTGCATGGGGTGCAGCATTTCCGCCAGCAGCTCTCGTGCACCGGCCGCCGACAGCGGCGCAAGGGCGCGTACGTGGGAGCGTGGCCAGCGCGCGAGTGCGAGTTCGATGAGCGTGGTACAGGCGTCGTCGACGCTGGTTGCTGCACCTGCGGCGAACGCGTCGGCACCTGCATCGACACGTTCGCCTGCGATCGTGTCGCTCGTGGTCAGCACAAGGCAGAGGTTGCCGTTCGGCAGGCACGACATCGCCTCGGCCGCGGTCGAACCTGTCCACAGTTCCGCGTCGTTCAGCTGCAGGATCAGCGGGATGGGTGCGAAGGACGCAAGGAACGCGCGCAGCACGTCATGGGTGAGCAGGCGCTCGCCACCCCGTGGCAGGCCCGCGCCGCTCGCACGCACCGCGACGCCGAGTCGCAGCCCCGCGGCGAGTGCCCATTTCGTGCTTGCGCTCGCAATTCCGCTGCCTCCGACTGCACGGCCACCGCTTCCGCTTCCGCTGGGGGCGTGACCGTTGGGCGCGGATTCGGTCGCTCGTCCCCGCTCGTCGATCCAGGCCAGTTCCTCGATCCAGGGCAGCAGGAGCGCCAGGCGGTCGCCGAGCGTTGCCTGCACGCGCAAGCGCCACTGCTGCAGTTCGGCCGCGGTCCGCGTCAGCATCTGCCGCACCGCCTGGCGGCCCAGCGCAAGCAATGTGGCCTGCAGTTCGGCAGCATCGCTGGTGGCGTCGGCAAGGCACCACAGCGCACCCTCGCGCTGCCAGACGGCTCGGACCTCCGCCAGCAGGCTCGTGCGCCCCGTGCCGGGCGCACCCTGCAGCACGATGCTCACCGGTTCGCCGCTGCGGACCCGCTTCCATTCATCAGCGAAGAACTCGAACTCGCGCTCGCGCTCCACGAGGCGCGCGCTTGGCGCCGGCCGCATCGCCTCGAAGGGGCCATGCACCGCCGGCGACTGCTTGCGGTTGGCGCTCGGGTCGCGCGCCGCACTGCTGTCTCCGGTGGCGGTGGCGTTCGCGAGCGCGCCACCCGTGCGCTGATCGATCGCGGCACGTAGCGCCCGGGCAACGTCGCCCGCCGCGCCATAGCGTTGCTGTGGCAGCTTCGCCAGCAGGCGCAACAGCATCGCCGCAAGCTCGGGGCCAAGCTGTGGCACGAGGGCCAGCGGATCCCCCGGTGCATCGGCGATGTGGGCCTGAACCCAGCTCGCGACGTCATGGGCCTGCAGCGGCAATTCGCCAGTGCAGAGTTCGTGGAGCGTGACGCCGAGGCTGTACAGGTCGGCGCGTGGATCGCAGCGCGCGTCGATGCGCCCGGTCTGCTCGGGTGGCAGGTAGGGCAGCGTGCCCAGCGGGGCCTGCAGGCGCTGCACGCCTCCGATCGCCGCTGCCGCCGAGACATCGATCAGCTGCACGTAGCCGCCCGCATCGACGATCGCGTTCCCCGGGTTCAGGTCCCTGTGCACGAAGCCCTGTTCGTGCAGGGCGGCGAGCGCCTCGGCCAGCTGCAGGCCGATGTCGAGTGCCCACAGGATGTCGGCTGCGTGGGGCCGATAGCGCGTCGTGCCGTCGCCTCGCGGCAGCGCGCGTGCAGTGATCCGCGCCGCGAGCACGTCGCGCAATGCGGTGGCATTGCTGTCACGGAACAGGATCGCGGTGTGATCGGCGCTGTCCTGGCGCGCGAGCGCAGTGACGATGCGCGGCGAATCGAGGCCGCGATTCAGTGCGTACTCGTGGCGATAGCGCGTGAGTTCCTGTGGCGTGCGTGCCTCGCGCCGCAGGCTCTTGCGCACGCGCGTCTCGCCGCGACTGTCGCGCACGCGCTCGACGCGCGTCGTGGTGCTCTGGTAGAGCGTCGCGACGACGCGCCAGTCGTCCGCGATCAAGCTTCTTCCGCGGAGAACAGGTAGCCGGCGCCGTGCACGGTGGTGATGTAGCGCGCGGTGCCTGCGCGCTCGCCCAGCTTCTTGCGCAGCTGGCCCACGAGCACGTCGATGTAGCGATCGTCGGGCATCCAGTCGCGGTTGCGGATGCGCTGCATCAGCTGGTCGCGATTGAGCACCTGTCCGGGGTGGTCGAGGAAGGCGAGCAGCAGCTGGTACTCACCGGTCGACAATGGCCTGCGCACGCCCTCCGGGCAGGTGAGCTCACGCCGGCTCATGTCGAGCGAGTAGCCGTCGAAGGTCCGTACCGCGCGCTCGCGCTTGCGCGCAGGTTGCGAGCGCACGCGGCGGATGAGGTTCTTGGCGCGTGTCACGAGCTCCCGCGCATCGAACGGCTTGGTGACGTAGTCGTCTGCGCCGCTCTCCAGCCCGACGATGCGGTCCACGCGTTCCTGCTGGCCGGTCACGAGGATGATGCCGACGTCGGACTTCGCGCGCAGCTCGCGGGTGAGCGTCAGGCCGTCCTCGCCGGGCATCCGGATATCGAGCAGCACGAGGCTGATGTCGCTGCCCACGACGGTGTCCAGCAGCTGCTGGCCGCTCGGCAGTGCCGTGACGGTGTATCCCGCTTCCTCGAAGTGGCAGACCAGCTGCGCACGCGTGATCGGTTCGTCTTCGACGACGAGGATGTGGTCGGTGGCCATGTCCTGCGGTCGCTCCGTATGGCAGATGCAGTGAACATTGAAGCGCGCGAGATGGCCGGCATCCTGACGATGCCGACGTTCGCACTGCCCTTGTGTGCGCAGCCTGCTTCCTGGCCGCGCGCGCTCGGTCCCTGCCACGTCGAGTTGCAGGCCGTGAACTCAGGATAGTTCAGGGATTCAGCGCGACCAGACGGGTTGCTGACGGCGCGCGCGCAGCCTGCGGTGTCGGTGCAACGGCCCGGTTGTGCGCCGGTTGGGCGGCACCGCGCCATCGGCGGCCAGTGCAGCCGCCCGTATACTCGTGGCGCGGTCGCGCATTCGCCTCGCGCCGGCCCGCGAACGGGAGGTAGTGCTGGCGCGTGTCCATCCGGACTGTCGCCTGCAGCGGCCCTTCGTCCATCCTCACGAGGTCGTGCCAGCCGATGATCGCGATTCCCCCCGATCGGCTTCCTGCCGAGCTCCTGCAGGCCGTCATCGAGGCCTTCGTGCTGCGTGAGGGCACGGAGTACGGAGCGCGTGAGTTCAGCCTCGAGGAAAAGTGCGCGGCCGTGCGACGCGCGCTGCACCGTGGCGAGGTGACCCTGTGCTTCGATCCTGACAGCGAGACCACGACGATGCTGCCGACGGATGAGCTTCCCGCGGAGGCGCGCCTGCCGCGCGGTCGAGGTGCGCGGGAGTGAAGATGCTCGCCGGCGCAGGATGGTTCGATTGCGCATCGGCGGTCACCCCGGCTCGCGCAGCGCGACCCGAGGCTTTCGCGGGGTGCCACTGGTGTAACGTCCCGGCCCGGCAATCGACGACGAGGGGGAGTGGATGATGCGTTGGCTCAGGCGCGGCCTGCTGATCCTGCTGGCAGTCATCGCCGTGCTGCTGGTCGGCGGCTGGGCCTATGTCCGGTTCGTCGTTGGCGCGGTGGTCAACACACCTGTCACCGGCGTGCTCGCCGAGCAGTTTCCGTCGTTGTTCGCGCGGCCACGTGCGGATGCATCGGTGCTTGCGGAGCATCTGCGCCTGCCCGACGGCATGGAGCTGACGGTGTTCGCGCGCGACATCCCCGATGCCCGAATACTGCGCGTGACCCGCAACGGTGACGTGCTGCTCGCGTCGCCAGCGAAGGGCGCCGTGTGGCTGCTGCGCGCTGACCGCAACGGCGACGGCGCGAGTGACGGCGTGCAGCTGCTGCTGCGCGGGCTGGATGGCCCGAACGGTCTCGACTTCCATGGCCGCCATCTCTACGTGGCCGAGGAAGGGCAGGTGGGCCGCATCGTCTTCGACCATCGTCAGGGACAGGTGCAGGGCGCGTACGAGGTGGTGATCGGTGGCCTGCCACCCGGCGGCAATCACTGGAAGAAGACCCTGCGCTTCGGGCCCGATGGCCAGCTGTACCTGGCGATCGGATCGACCTGCAACGTCTGCATCGAGGAAGACGAGCGCCGCGCAACCCTGATGCGCTTCGCGCCAGATGGGACGGGCGGCAGGATCATCGCCACCGGACTGCGCAACAGCGCGGGATTCGACTGGCGGCCAGGTGACAACGCCCTGTTCGCCACGGACAACGGCCGCGACCTGCTGGGCGATGACTTCCCACCCTGCGAACTGAACCAGGTCGTGGAAGGTGGTTTCTACGGCTGGCCGTTCGTGAACGGCACGGGCATCGCCGATCCGGATGTCGGTGCGGGACACGACGCTGCGCGTGCGCGCTCACCGGTGTTCGAGTTCAATGCCCACAACGCACCGCTCGGCATCCTGTTCCCGCGCCACCTGACTGCGGTTGCGGGCCTGCAGGGCGGCTACGCCGGCGCGGCGCTCGTGGCACTGCACGGGTCGTGGAACCGCGCTCGCAAGGACGGCTACAAGGTCGTCTCCCTGCACTGGGCGGCCGACGGGCGCATCGAGGCGCGTGACTTCCTCAGCGGCTTCCTGGTGGGCGACAAGGTATACGGTCGTCCTGCCGAGCTGGCAGAGGGGCCGGACGGCGCCATCTACGTTTCGGACGATTTCACCGGGGCCGTGTACCGGATCGCTCGTGCGCGCACGGTCGGCGCACCGGCGGCGGGGCGCGTGCGCACAGACGCCGGTGCACCCGCCGGCCCCGACGCCGCGCTCGTCGCCAGCCTTCAGGCGCCAGGCAAACAGGCATCAGGCAAACAGGCGTCAGGCAGCGTGAACGTCGCGGCTGCACCGGCGCCCGTGCCGGCCGCCAGCCCGGCCGAGCTTGCTGCCCAGGGCGAGCGCCTTTTCGAAGGCTCCGGTTGCCTCGAGTGCCATGTGCTGGGCGCCGCGATGCCGCCGGCCGACGGCCCGGCGAAGGTGCAACTCAAGGGTCTCGCGGCGCGCTACGACGTGGCGACGATGCAGGTCTACCTCGACCGCCCGGTGCCGCCGATGCCGCCGGTGGCCGACGAAGGCGAACGTGTAGCGCTGACTCACTATCTCCTGCAGGTGGCTCCCTGATGCTCGATCTCTACACCTGGGCAACAC
>SXGT01592379.1_pt1 | contig 10029 bp, 10 predicted proteins | sample 3176221 | NCBI WGS metagenome assembly SXGT01 (sample SAMN11356862, study PRJNA531348) | freshwater metagenome | isolation source: freshwater sample F1-120 | place: China: Fuxian Lake, Yuxi | collected 2017-12-25
CAGGAATGGAGCGGCGTTTTACGGTGATTTTTCAAGGGTTGCTATTTTACGTCCCAGTCTTCTTGGTTTTCAACTGAACAGCGCCCGCCGATTCGGAATTATTTCGGAACCCTGGCAAGTTTTAATGCGTAGGCCCTGACTGAGCGACTTCTGCAAACGAGCCTCGGCAATTTCTGTGTTTTCTCCGCGGACGATAAACAGCATGGAGCAAGTGGGCCGCCGCAGGAGTAACTCGACGGCAGTAGCCCCGCCGATGAATCCAGTTGCGCCTGTAAAGAGAATGGTGGGGCAAGCCATGTGGAGTTCCTTCTGTAAGGTCACCGGGCGATCGGCTTGACCAACCCATCGCGCTCGGCCAGACGTCGAGCAAGGCGCACGCCGGACGATAACGCGCCCTCCATCCAGCCGGTGAAGGCGTAGCAGCAGTGTTCGCCGGCGAAATGCAGACGACGCTCGACGCCCCGGGCGAGAAGTGGTCCCGCAATCGTCACTTGCCCCGGGGAAGGAAACGAATAGCTGCCCCGGCTGTACGGATCGCCGAGCCAGTCATAGAGTCGCCCTTGCACGGACGCTTTGGCAAACCCGGGCCAGAATCGGTCCAGCGCGTCCCGATAGCGCCGGTCGCGCTCGTTGCCCGTGGCCCAGGACCGACACGTATCCGCCGATGGTCCACCGCTGATGGCGACGATGGCATGTTGTCCTTTCGGATCTTGTCCTGCCGTCGTCTCCCAGGTGAGTTGCACGGGTCCGTTGGACATGGCGTTTACAGATCGTTTTGCATCCGCCCAGGGTCGCCCATTCGTCACCGCGATGTACTTGACGTTGTCCGCCAAGGGGGTGACGAGGCCGGCAGGGAGCGCGGGCGCGAATTCGATTCTGTTCCATACGCTGGGCGGCGCAGTCATTACGACATCGTCCGCCTCCAGATTGGTTCCATCCCGCAATTCGACGACAACCCCAGTCTGCCGAATCCGCACTGCGCGCACCGGTCGGTCGAGACGCACGGCCTCCTTGCCGGCACGGCCCCGTAACGAATCTGCGAGCCGTGTCGCCAACTGCTGACATCCGCCCACAACATGCAAAGTGTCCGTCTCATCCCAAAACTTGTCGAGCCCGCCGCCTCGGACGATTGCAAGGACGCCCAGCAAGCTTTGCCAGGCTGGGAGAACCCCGTTGATCGCCGTGAATTGAATGGCCATGGCGATCTTGCAGTTATTCGACACCTTCTGGCGAGCGATCCAGTCCGCCATGGACTGGCTATCGAGTTGGTTTGCGCCGGGCATCTCCCAAGGTGTGAAAGCGGGTACAGGCAGGGCCTCCCGGTTCATACTTCGGAAGGCGGCGCGCATCTCGCGATGCAGGGTGCGCGCAGCTCCCTGCTCCAACACTCGGCCGCCCAATTCGATCACATCGGTCGGCGAGTCCGGCAGTTCGGAGAACCGCAATCCGAAGCGTTTGCCATAGGCCATCCAGGTCGGATGATTCGGACCGACCAGTTCGCCGCCGGCCTCAATAATTTTGTTTTGCACCAGATCACCGCGGCTCTCGACACGCCCGCCAAGCCGGTTACGGGCCTCGACGACGGTGACGCGGTAGCCGAGGTAGGCCAACTCATCCGCGCACGCCAGGCCGGCGAGGCCCGCCCCGATGATGACCACCCGCGGCCCTTTAGCTTCCTGGGCGGCGCAGAGCTGGTCGTGCAGCAGCACACCGCTGGATGCCGCGAGAGCCGCCGTCAGGACCTCGCGTCGAGACGGCCTGGGAATCCCAGTGGCAAGTTGCTGGACCTGATGCAAGAAAGATTGCGTCATCGAAAGCCTCCAAAGTTGAGACGGAAAGTTGGCCCTACGAGCACAAACGGGTATTTTCAGTCTTCGATCACGGCCACGAATACCCATCTGGTAGACGGCACCCGAGCGAACAGAAACGTGGATCGTTGCCCTGTGTGAGGATCGATGGCAGTCCCCTGGCCTTTTTCCATCTTCAAAATGCGATGAGCCAATTCAGAGAACGTTGGATCAACGTCTTCCAGCTTGGTGATGATTTTCGGGGGCTGATCTTCGCGAGCGCCGGCGCCAAATTTCGGATGGCTCACGAAGGCCCCAGTTACGTCCGTTCCCGTACCGTCCGTAATTCCCGCGCCGTTGACGATGAAGCCGTAGCTCTTTTCACCAACATTCAACTCCGTGAGCCAGTCCCATACCTGGGCAAAGTACTCCATCCGCAAATCGACAGTCAACACGCCGACCTTTTCCGGCTCTCCGTTCTTTTGTTTGCGCCAAATCGGCACCGAGTAGGAGATCATCCAAAATTGCTCCTGGGGCGCTCCATCGTAGCCCGGCCCCGTCCACTGGGCCTTGTCCTCGTCGAACGGTTTCCTGTACCAAGCCCACTTCAGATACAGCTTGTAATCCGGAGGCAGGAGATCCGTCGCCTTGATGCCGGTGGGACTCTTGGGACTGCGATGAACGTACAAACAGTAGAGCGGCTGTTTTTGCGGCCCCTTCTGCGGCTCGAACGCAATCGTAATACCGTGAATACGCTCGTCCTTGCGTACCAGGTCCGTCAGCCAATCCACAAGGTGAGCTCGCTCCCAGTCCTCACGTTGCGCCAGGGCTGCCTCGATCGTATTCGCCACTGCGGCAAGCTGCTTCATTTCACCGTCGAGGCGCTCCGCGACCTGTTGGGTCAGGGCAAGCTGGGCCCGATCGCGTTCGGCCTGCGCCCGCACGGTCTGCCAGGCACTGACCACCAAACCGACCACAAGGAGCAGGATAAACGCGCTGCCAACGACCAGCGGCGTCTTGTGCTTTCGGGCAAACTTGCGCATCCGATAGGCCACGGACGGAGGGCAAGCCTCCACGGGCTCGTCGGCGAGATAGCGCTGCACGTCGCGCGCCAGAGCGGCGGCCGACTCGTAGCGGTGGGTGCGATCCTTTTCCAGGCATTTCATCACGATCCAATCGACCTCGCCGCGCAACAAGAGTGCCAACTTGACCGGCTCGGTCCGGCGCTGGGCGGAGATCGATGCCAGCGCGTCGCCTGAATCGCTCAGGCGTTTGCTCGGCCTGGGTGGCTCCTCCTCCTTGATCATGCGAAGAATCTCGCTAAAGCCAGCCGCGCGGCCCCGCTTGTTCATCAGGGGAGTGCTACCCGTCAGCAACTCGTATTGCAAGACACCCAATGAGTAGATGTCGCTGCGGGTATCGACGCCCAAAGCGCTCATCTCCGCTTGCTCGGGGCTCATGTACTCCGGCGTACCGACCATGGCGCCGTACTGCGTGAACAGCGTGCGCTCCGTCAGCCGTTGCTCGGTTGCCTTGGCCACGCCGAAATCGATCACCTTGGGCACGGGTTTGCCGTCGCAAAGCGTGATCATGACGTTGGACGGCTTGATATCGCGGTGGATGATGCCCTTCTGGTGCGCGTGATGAATCGCCTGGCAGACCGGCGCAAAAAGTTCCAGCCGTTCGCGCGGCGTGAGCCGATTGTCGTTGCAATATTTCGTGATCGACACGCCGTGGACCAACTCCATAACAAAGTAAGGCCGACCGGCCTCGGTGGCGCCGACATCGAGAACCCGGGCGATATTCGGATGATCCATCATGGCCAGTGCCTGCCGCTCGGCTTCGAAGCGAGCGATGACCTGGGCGGAGTCCATGCCTGGCTTGATGATCTTCAAGGCGACCTTGCGGCGGACGGGTTCTTGTTGCTCGGCCATGAAGACGACGCCCATGCCGCCTTCGCCGATCTGCTGGAGCAGCTTATAGGGGCCGATCGACATGCCGGGCCGTTCGGCGATCGGCGGCTGACTGATGGTGACGTCGACACCAGGCGGCGGTTCGTCAAATGGCCCGTGCGATTCATCATGAGATGCCAGCAGTTCCCGGACACGCTGCAACAACTCCGTCTGGCCCGCGCAGGCGCCATCCACAAAGGCCGCCCGTTCCTGGGGCGTCGCTTTGTCCAGAGCCGCGAGGAAAATGGCTTCAGCGTCTTGCGTTTGCTCGCCCATAACCGGTTCCTTCGCCCTGGTTGTCCACCTACAATGCGGAATCCCGGGGCAAATCACCCCACTCATTCCGCGAGTTTTCAAACTTTTTTCAATTCGGCGTGCAGCCAGGCGCGCGCGTAGGCCCAGAAGCGATCGGCAGTCGTAGTCGAGATGCCGAGGGCTTCGGCGGCTTCGGGAATCGTCAGGCCGATGAAGTAGCGCAGTTTTACAAGGCGGGCTTTGACGGGATCGACTTGTTCGAAGCGTTCGAGCGCCTCGTTGACGGCCAGGATATCCAGCGACGACTCCGGCGCAGCGATCTCGACGTGTTCGAGCGAGTTCCGCTTGAGGTCGCCGCCTTCGCGTTGGCTGAGTTTGTGCCGAGCCCGATCGATGAGAATACGGCGCATGGCTTCGGCCGCGGCGGCAAAAAAGTGTCCGCGATTCTCCCACTGTGCTTCGTCGGCCCGGCCGACAAGTCGAATATATGCCTCGTGGACGAGAGCAGTCGGATTCAGCGTGTTGCCGGGCGCCTCCTCGGCCATGCGGGTGGCCGCCAGTTTGCGCAACTCCTCGTACACCAACGGCAACAATTGCCCGGCGGCGTGCAGATCGCCTTGTTCGATAGCAGACAGAATGCGCGTGACATCGTTCATGCTGGCCAGTTTACCGCGCAGGCAGCGAGTCGTCGCCTTGCGGCTAATGAGGCGGCCGCGGAAACGGCAACAGCAACAGTTCTTGTCCTCTTGATGCCCATTGATCGCTGACAACAAGCATCCGAGAGTTACCAATGTGGTCCGCCGTCTTGATCCTCGACACTTGACCGCTTCTCATTTCTCTGGCAATCTTCTTCCCTTGCCTTCCGGCAAGGACCGTTTGAGAGCGGTCATTCCCATCACCGATACCGAAGGAGGTCACTCATGGCAACCAAAGCCAAGCGCTCAGCTAGCGCGCCGCGCCACCCAGAGAAGAAGTGGGGCCCGTTCCACGGCGGCGTTGGCGTCGCCGTCTGGCTCAACGAAGTCCAGACCGACGCCGGCCCCAAATTCTTCAGAAGCATTTCCGTCCAACCCAGGCGATATCGGGATACGAAGACGGGGGAGTGGAAGGATGCTGCATCCTTCCGCCCCACGGACCTTCCTGCCCTGATGCTCGGATTGGAGGCCGCGATGTCGTTTATCGCGCACACGCCGTTACCTGGCCAATCTCTCGACGACGAGGACCAAGTCGACGCCCTCGCCGACCGAGATGGTCCTGCCGATCCTGCAACGCCCTTCTGAACCGTTCCAGCCACGGCCGCTCTCAATAACCCCCATGTTCGGTGCATGGGGGTATTTCATGATCTTAGTCTTGCCGAGTCGTCTTTGCTTTCTTCTCCTGCGGTCGCGGTTTTGGCGTAGTCAGTTCCTTTGGATACGATGTCGTGCTCATGCTCGGATGGGTGTTGAAAAACGCTTGCAGTTTTCGCAGCCGTTTTTGCTCATCGGCATCGGCCCAGATGATGTAGTAGCCATGCAAAGGAGACTGCCGCCAGTGGACGCCCTTCCGGAACATCCACCTGCGAAGATGACTGATTCCGATGTCCAAGTGGCGGGCGAGGTCGGCTAACAGCCATTCGTCCGGCGCCAGATCGATCTTCTCAATCCGTCCTGGGAGCAAATGGCTCCGCCTGAGCAAGGCCAGCACCATGTGCTTGTCCCACGGCACAGCCGGATTGATCGTCATGAAGCCTGCTTGCTGCAACTGCTCGGCGATCTGCGCGGACAACAATCCGGCGGCGTGGCCATCCTGAACGCATTTCATGATGGTGTCGAAGTCGCGCAGTTGCTCATAGCTTTGCACGCGGCGAACGATGGCGTGCTGGCTGATAAACCCTCCTTTCCAGTGTATGCCGATGTCGAGGTGCTCCGACGCGCCTCGCGCTGTCACCACGACTTTGTCGATGAGATGGCGTGTGATCTCCTTGCGGTCGGCGGCGGTTGTCTCCGGCGCATTCCACAGGCTCGGCAAATCAGCCGCCAAGGCGCGGATTTGTTCGCGCTCCTCGACCGTCAGCAGACGCGGCGTTGCTTGCTCGAAGCGATGCAGATCCTCTTCCAGTTGGCGTTGCTTGCCGAGCGCCTTCTCCCACTCTTTCTCCAGCGTGCCAGCCACCAGGCGGTTCTCGGGATCGACACTGCGGTAGTGGCGTTCGGCCCGCTGTGCCTCGTAACGGGCGCGCTGCATTTCTTGCTGGCGAAGCTCGGCCAGCCGATTGCGTTCCTTTTGGATGTCTTCGGCCGCGCGAAGGCTCAGGTCCACGGACGCCGGCTCCAATGCCCGCAGCACCTGTCGGCTCACGAGTTCATCGAGGCAGTACGCCGCGATGCCCTTGCATTTTCTTTCGATGCCAGCTCGATTCGCGTACATGCAGTCGTAGCGGCCTTTCCCCGTCTCGGCATAGAGCACGTTCAGGCGATGCTGGCAGATGCCGCACACAAGGATGCCTCCCAGCAGCGCGGCGCCATCGCGCGGAACCCCGGGCGCCTGCCAGCAGGACTTGTTCTGGCGCAGGCGCTCAAGATTTGCTTCGTATTGCTCCCACGTGATGTACGCGGGCACGCAGTCGTGAATCATGACCTTCCATTCTTCGCGAGGCACCCACTTGCGCGCGGGTTTCCCATTTCGATTCACGCGCCGTTTGTGATCGATCGGACAGCGTCCGTAGGCATAGGTGCCCGCATACATGGGATTGCGCAGAATGCCATAGATGGTTGCGATGCTCGGGCGCCGCCAAGTCAGCACGCCCGGATTGGGCCCGTCATGCGGGCGCACCCCGATCTTGATGTCGTTGTTGAGCAGATAGTAAAAAACAGCATGCCCTGTTCCCAACTCCACGAATTTCTCGAAGATGAGTTGCACGACACCGCGCGCTTGCTCGTCAGGTTCCATGACGACTTCGTGCGATGGCGACCAAGCGTAGCCGATCGGCAGAGTCATGAACAATTCGCCGCGCTCAGCCTTGTTCAATTTGCCTCGGTCCAGGCGGTTTCGCATGGTGTGCAACTCCACCTCGCTGATCGTGCCACGCAGGCCCAGCAGCAGACGATCATTCGGATCATTGGGTTCGTAGACGCCATCCTGGTCAGCCAGCAACGTGCCGAAGACGGCGCAGACTTCGAGAAGATGATGCCAATCCTTGCACGACCTCGCGAACCGGCTCATCTCCAAACCCATGACGATGCCGACATGATCCATGGAAATCTCGGCTAACAGACGCTGAAAGCCAGGGCGCCCGTCGGCGAAACGTCCGCTCAGGCCGAGGTCCTCATCGATGATCAAAATTCGGTCGCTTGACCAACCCAGCGCCAGAGCGTAATCCGTAAACGAATATTGCCGATCGAGGGATTCACGATGCTCGATCATCTGTGCCGCCGTCGATTGTCGCACGTAAACGATTGCGATCCGCGACAGATGCCGTTCATGCACCTTGGTCGAAGTCAGTCGACCTGGTCTTGGCGCTGCGTTCTTCTGATCGCTGCGACCGCTCGGCGCCTCAAGCGTGGTGCCCGACTCATGCTTCTTCATGCGTCACCTCCTCGTTTGTCGGAGGTGCGTGGAGCTTTCGCAGCAGGATGTTGGTGAATGCGCGGAGAACGTGGTGCTGCTCTTCGCGGGGAATCTTCTCCCATAGCGCGGTCAGCGGCAGGCTGGTCTCGGCCGGATTCGGGCGCGGGGGGGAGCAACGCAGTCTTCGTGGTCGGGCACGCTTCACCTCCTTGTGTGTCTTGCCGACGCTGGCGAATCCACTTCGCCAGATTCAAAAGGGCTGAAGTGGCGATTGTAGGCAAACCGCCGCCCGCCGGGCAAGTGATCTTACGAGGGGTCTTCTGTTTGGGCTTTGTGAAGGGCCAACAGCATCGCCGACAGATCGACGGGACGGTAGGCGCCGTCCCGCCATTCGTTGGTCTTCGGATCGCGAAAGCGACGAGGAGAAAGAGTGATGGTCCGCGCGTAGCGAGTGCCGGCGTCAGTCTCGAATTCATTCAACCAGACAGCCACGCCGGTTCCGCCCGCGAAGGGCCCCCACTTCTTTTCAGGACGGCGGGGTTGCGCTTTCTTCCCGCGTTTTTCTTTGGTCGCCATGGGCAACCTCCTTTCGGTGATGAAAATGACCCGCTCTCAGGGTCCTTGCCGGACTGGCAAGGTGAGAACAGTGCCACCGAATTAGAAGGTTAGCAGGGAAATATGTTAGGGCGGCAAGTTCTTACGGTGGAATGGTCATACGCGTTAGGGCCTGGGTCCCGTCGGAACAGGCGGCCCTGGCCGGGAGCATTGCTCGCCGGCCGGGCGTGAGGGTTTTCGGGATTTGTATGGTCAGCGTTTGGTCGCCGATTTGTGGCCCTTTTTCTGGCCGCCCGCGGGCTTCTGCTCGTCGGGCTTCGGTTTGGTTGGTGGTTTGTGCCGTCCGCCGCCATTTGCCATGGGATGCTCCTTTCAGTTGGACTTAATGACGCATTTACATTACCGAAATGTAAATGCTGTAGATGTATATTATCCATTCTCCGACACTGCTGTCAACGCGTTTCTCCGTTTCGGTTAACGGTTGGGGGACTGCCTGTGTCGGACGTGTTGCATCGTTTTGGCAAGAAAATGCGGATCGTCCGCAAGAGCAAAGGTGTTTCACAGGAGAAACTCGCCGATCTCGCCGGCCTCCACCGCACATATGTGAGTCTTGTTGAACGTGGTCAATGCAACATTTCCCTCGTCAACATCGAGAAACTTGCGAAGGCGCTCCAGGTCCCGCTAACGAGACTTATGCCCGACTGATAGACCCTCACGTTTCACGCCGTCGTTACGCCGCAGGCTCAATAGTTGTTCCGTGCGGTTGCAGTAATTCCTAAGCGTGTTCCGTGAGGTTGCCAGGAAAAGCAATTCCAGGAGAACGAAGCCCAGGTCTAGCCAACCGAGGGGAAGCAGTCCGCCCGTATTCGCACGGTAGCATGCGTAAGCGATTGCTAACGCAACAAGTTGATTGCTGTAGAACTGAAAATGCTCGTAATGAATTCGGATGAGCAAGCTAAACGCCTCGACGTTTCGACCGAGCTTTGAGAAATCGCGACGGGGTATCGGCAAGCCTGTCCAAGCATGGAGTTGATCGATTGTCGCCCACCGGATGGCACTAACCGACATCCCGGTGGCAAGCGAGGCAACGGTGAGATACAAAAACCCGCCGATGGTCGGCACATTCGTTGGCGCGGATGTGAACCACGCTTGGAGCGTCGGTGAGAACTGACTGACACCCAGAAGGACTGTGGCGCCGGGTACGAGGTAGGCGACGAGGGGGCCGAAGTTGCCATTGGAAACGGGCTGCATCGTTTCGCAGAGCGTAGCATACACCCGTTAATGAGGTGCGTTCCCATGAAGGTCGACCGGATATTCTTGCCACGTCCATCCTTCCGGCCCGTCGGTGGGCCAAGCGCGCACGGGCTTGTACTCGGCGCCGAAGAGTTTGTGTAGCTCGCCGATGGCCTTCAGGTGTTTCGCCTGAAGGTGCGGACGCACGGTGACGAGAAGCTTCGTTTCGTCGCGCAGCACAATGAAATCGAGGCTGCCGACATATGGCGAGACTGCGGGCGTCGTGCGTTTCACATCGTCGATGGCGACAAACGCCAGACCGGCGTCGTTCATCCATGCCTCATATTGTTTGAGAACGAAATGCCGAGGCTGCTTGACTGCACGTTCTTCGGAATGCGGCACGTCGCTCTCGGTGCCGGGCGTTACAACCCGCGTCACCTCACGCCGAATCGGGCCTCGGGCGAGTGACTCGTCCACCGGTTCATTAGGGTAGGCCGTCAGCGAGGTGGTCTTGCGACCCCTTTTCCGACGGCCTCCCCGCCAAACCGGACAGGACCCTTTCGCCGTCATCCGGCTTTCCAGTCACTTTCATTTCTTGAGCGTTGCGGGCGGCCGCGCGTCCAGCTTCGGCGTCCGCGTAGCATTTCCTGCACAAAACCAACGTCTTCCTTCGCCAGGCAGACATGATGAGCTGAAAC
>SXGT01903981.1_pt1 | contig 10029 bp, 9 predicted proteins | sample 3176221 | NCBI WGS metagenome assembly SXGT01 (sample SAMN11356862, study PRJNA531348) | freshwater metagenome | isolation source: freshwater sample F1-120 | place: China: Fuxian Lake, Yuxi | collected 2017-12-25
GCCACCCGCCGCCCGCCGCCCGCCGCCCGTCGCCGCGACGGCCACCACCACCACCACCACCGCGGTCACCGCCACCGCGCCCACCGCCGCGGCTATCCTCCACCGCCCACCTGGGGCACTGGCACGTTGCTCGGCCTGGGCCGCGCGCACGCCGCGCCACACCCGCGCGATCTCGGCCTCTTCCATCGCCGGGGTCAGCTTCTCGTCGAGCCGACGGCTACTCACGCGTCACCTCCAGCCACGAGGCCGGCCGTGACCGACGCCTCGGCCTTGGTCAGGTACCGCTTCACCGTCGCCAGCGAGCAGTCGCATGCCGTGGCGGTCTCCTCGAGCGAACACCCGACCACGTGACGCAGCACCCACGGCACCCGCAGCTTGGCCGGCAGCGCCCGCAGGCGATCGTCGATCATCGCCAGCTCGGCGCGCTCCGGCGGCGACAGCCCCGGGGCCGCGACGTCGAGCAGCGATTCATCCTCGACCGCCGCGCCCCACAGCTTCAGCCGCTGCCAGCGCCAGCGTCGGTGCACCCGTGACACGGCGATGCGCGCCAGCCAGCCGCGCAGCGCCGCCGGATCGGCCAGCGTGCCCAGCTTCTCGAACGCGATCAGGAAGGTCTCCTGCACCACGTCGGCGGCCTCGCACGGATCGCGCAGGAGCCGCCGCGCCGTCGATGCCACCACCGCGACGTGGCGCCGGTAGATCATCTCCTCCGCCCACTCGTCGCCGGCGCGCGCGCGCTCGACCAGCTCGGCATCCGCCACGGTCTGGTGGACGGTGGCGTCGAGGAGCCGGAGGCGGGGCGCGGCCACGGTCCTAGAGAGCCACGAAATGGCCCCCACGGCTCAGGAATTCGCTCGGTCGTTCGTTAACCGAAGCGTTAGATATGCTTGGCAAGCTCGGCCTCGAGCTTGCTGCGCGGCACCGCGCCGACCGTGGTCCAGACCACCTTGCCGCCCTTGAACAGGAACAGGGCCGGGATCGACGTCACGCGCAGCTGCTGGGCGTAGATCTGGTGGTGATCCACGTCGAGCTTGCCGACCTTGAGCTTGCCGGCGTACTGGTCGGCGAGCGCGTCGACCATGGGGGCGATCTGCTTGCAGGGTCCGCACCAGACCGCCCAGAAGTCCACCAACGTCGGCAACTCCGACTTGAGGACCTCCGACTCGAAGTTGCTGTCGGTGAGTTCCTTGACGTTTGCGCTGGCCATGACCCCCTTTGTAGCCTTGCCGCCCGGGGGGAGCAACCCGCCCGAACGGCCGGCGGCGGCGGCAGGCCAGGCGCCGGCTTGGCCCCGCTCCCGGAACCGCCTATGATCGCCCGCGGTGGCGCGCCTCTTCATCTCCAACACCCGCCTCGAGGTCTGGTCGGCCGAGGGCAAGATCGCCCTCGACGGCACCCAGATGGTGCTGTCCGAGCTCGGTCGGTCGTTCTCGATCAAGCCGGCGGTCTTCTTCGCCCGCGTCGCCGGTGGCGATCCCGATCCGCACGATCTGATCGGCAAGGTGAAGGACGAGGACGAGCTGGCCAAGATGGGCGCCGATCACATGGCGACCTCGGTCATCTATGTCGACACCGCCTACGAGGTCGTGGCCGGCTTCGTCGGAGCGCCGGCGATCTAGGGGACCACACGCCAATGCGCTCCTTGGATCTGTCCCGACAGACCCCGCACCAACCCAGTGACCCCGCACACCCAGAGTCATTGTTGTTCGCTCGCTTCGCTCGCTGGTCGCCGTGAGACTCGCCGACGTCGCCCCCGCTGACTCTGACCGCCTGCTCTCGGTCGCGCCCACGGTCGCGTTCTGGGTCGCCGCGATCCTGTACGGGGCCGCCGCCATCGGCTTCCTGGTCGCCTTCCTCCAGAACAAGCCGGCGGCGCTGCGCGCGGCGCGCGCGGTCCTGATCGGCGCCTTCATCGCTCACGGCGTCGACATCGGCTGGCGCGGCGTGCTCCACGTCCATCCCGCGGCCTCGGTGCGCGAGGCGATCGGCTTTCTGGCCTGGATCATCGCCGGCGGCTACCTGGCGGCGTCGGCGCGCTTCCGGCTCGATCTCGCCGGCGCGGTGCTCGCGCCCATCGTGCTCGGCTTCCTGGCCGCGGCTCGGCTATCGCCCACCGGTTCGCCGCGGGACGATCTCAGCCTGCTCGGCCGCATCCACATCTCGCTCGCCACCGTCGGCGTCGGCGTGTTCGCGCTGGCCAGCGCGCTGGCCGCGATCTACCTGCTCGAGGAGCGCAACCTCAAGCGCAAGAAGTTCGACGCGCGTTCGTTCAAGAACCCCGATGCGTCGCTCGACACCCTCGACGGCCTGTCTCAGCGCCTGGTGCAGGCCGGTTTCCCGGTCTTCACCGTCGCCGTCGGTCTCGGCATCGCATGGGTGAACGAGCGCGGCGAGACCATGATGCGCCCCGAGTACCCGGTCGCGATCGTCACCTGGATGGCGTACGCCGCGCTGGTGGCGGTGCGGCTGGGCCTGGGCTGGCGTGGCCGCCGCACCGCGTGGATGGCGCTTGGTGGCTTCGCCGCCGCGCTGTGCGTGCTCGCCATCTACTTCCTGCGCCGGCTGGCCGGGTGACGTGACGGCCGAGCTCTTCGCGGTCGGTATCTCCTGGCGTACCGCCCCGGTGGCGGTGCGCGAGAAGCTCGCGGTTCCCGAGGAGGATGTGGCCGCGCTCCTGGCCGCCCTGGTGCGCGCCCCCGGCGTGCGCGAGGCCATGCTGGTCTCCACCTGCAACCGGGTCGAGGTCTACGGCGCCAGCCCTGCGGGCGAGGCCGAGCTCGCCGTGACCGAGGTGCGTCGGCTCCTGCCCGAGAGCCGCGGCGTGAAGCCGTCGTCGGTGTCGGCGGTACTGTTCTCGCACGTCCGCACCGACGCCGTGCGCCACGTGTTCCGGGTCGCATCTGCGCTCGACTCGCTGGTCGTCGGCGAGGCTCAGATCCTCGGCCAGCTCAAGGACTCGTTCGCCGTCGCCGGCGGCGCCCGCACCAGTGGCCCGGTGCTGGGACGCTGCCTCGAGCGCGCGTTCGGCGTGGCCAAGCGCGTGCGCTCGGAGACGGCGATCTCGCGCGGCTCGTCCAACGTGTCGTCGGTGGCGGTCGAGCTGGCCGCGCGCGTGTTCGGCGATCTGCACGGCAAACACGTGCTGGTGGTGGGTGCCGGCAAGATGAGCGCGCTGGCCGCGCGCCACCTGCGTCGGGCCGGGGTGGCCGAGCTGGTGGTCACCAACCGCTCGCCCGAGCGCGCGGCCCGACTGGCCGAGGAGCTCGACGCCGTGGCCCGGCCTTGGGGCCAGCTCGAGGAGCTCCTCGCCGCCGCCGACGTGGTGGTGAGCTCGACCGGGGCGCGCGAGCCGATCCTGACCGTGCCGCTGTTCAAGAAGGTGGCCAAGCGCCGGCGCTGGCGGCCGATCGTGATCGTCGACATCGCGGTGCCGCGCGACGCCGATCCCGACATCGGCAAGCAGGACGGCGTCTACGTCTTCGACATCGACGATCTCGAGCGCGTGGTCGCCGCCAACCTGGCCGAGCGCCAGAAACACGCCGACGCCGCCGAGCGCATCGTCGCCGTCGAGGTCGGGCACTTCGACGCCTGGCTGCGGGCCCAGAAGGTGGTGCCGACCATCCGCGCCATGCGCGAGCACTTCGCCCGGGTCGCTGACGCCGAGGTCGAGAAGCTCCTGGCTCAGCTCGCACGCAAGGAGCTCGCCCCGGCCGATCGCGAGGAGGTCATCCGGCGCAGCCTCCAGCTCGTGGTCGCCAAGCTCCTGCACCAGCCTCAGATGGCGCTCAAGGCCGAGGACGCCGAGGGCCTGTCCGCCGCCGTGCAGCGCCTCTTCGCCCTCGAGCTCGTCGAACCTGCCGACGCGGCCAGCGCCGCCGCTGCCGACGCCGCCGCGGATGCGGCCGATGCGGCTGCGGCCGCCGCGGCGGATGCCGCGGATGCGGATGCGGATCCGATCGCGGTTCCGACTCCGACTCCGGCTCCGGCTGCGGCTCCAGCCGCCGGCCGGCGTCGTTAGTCACGTCTTCAGACACGCCGCGACGATGTCGCCCGCGCCCTGCGCGAGCAGGGCCTCGCCGACGGCGACGCCGAGCGCCTCGGCATCGGCGGCCGCGCCGCGCACCTGGGCGCGCAGGATCTTCGAGCCGTCGGGCATGCCACACAGCGCGTCGACCACGAGCGAGCCGTCGGAGGTGTGCTGGGCGTGAGCGGCCAGCGGCGTCTGGCAGCTGCCGCCCATGCGGGCGAGGAACGAGCGCTCGGCGGCGACGCGGCGCTCCTCGTAGGGGTCGTGGAGCGCGGCCCCCACCATCGCTCGCACCTCGTCGTCGTCGTCGCGGGCCTCGATGCCGAGCACGCCCTGGGAGACCGCCGGCAGGCTGACGTCGAGCGGCAGGAGCTGGGTGATGCGGTCGCCGTGGCCCAGCCGCAGGAGGCCCGCCGCCGCCAGGATGATGGCGTCGTACTCACCCTCGTCGAGCTTGCGCAGGCGCGTGGGCACGTTGCCGCGCAGCATGCGGACCTGCAGATCCGGCCGCCGGGCCAGGAGCTGACACTGCCGGCGCAGGCTCGAGGTGCCGACCGACGCACCCTCCGGCAGATCCTCGAGGATACGGGCGGTGGAGGCGAGCGGCAGGCACAAGGCGTCGTTGGGCGTCTCGCGCGTGCTCACCGCCGCCATCACCAGGCCGGGCGCGAGGTCGGCGGGCACGTCCTTCATGCTGTGCACGGCCACGTCGGCGCGCCGGTCGATCAGGGCCTGCTCGATCTCCTTGACGAAGAGCGCCTTGCCGCCGACCTCGGACAGCGGCACGTCGAGGATGAGATCGCCCTGAGTCTTGAGCGTGAGCAGCTCGACCTCGAGGCCGGGCGTGCCCGCGACGAGCGCCGCCTTCACGTGCTCGGCCTGCCACAGCGCGAGCGCGCTGCCGCGAGTGGCGATGGTCAGATGCTGGCGTGGCACGGCTGCCATCATGCCGCTTCGCGAACCACTTGCGTAAGCGCACCGAATATTTTTGCCCGCCTCCGTCGCGCCACCTACGATGTAGGCGTGGCGACCGTTCATCCAGGGGACGTTCCCGTCCCCTCTGGCCGGGGCACAGGTCCCCGTCCATTCACCCCCGCCGCGCGTCGGGTCGCGCGGGCGTGTTTCGTGTGCGCGATCGTCCTCGCCGGCGCACCGGCGTGCGGCGGGCCCATGACGCAGGTCCGCACCCAGAACGCCCAGCTGACCACCACCGTGGACGAGCTGCGGGCCGAGCTCCGGGCCGAGCGCCGCAAGCGCCGCGATCTCGAGAACCAGGTCTTCCTGCTCGAGGATCGCCTCGAGACCTCGCAGCTGCGTCGCCCCGACGGCGCGCCCGCTCCGGTCTTGCCGGTCGAGGTGATCTCGCCCGACGACATCCCCGAGAACGGCCAGCTGGTCGGCACCTCCGACGACGGCTCCGCCATCATCTACATCGACGAGGCCAACGCCGATCCGGTGACCATCGGCGACGACGATCTCGATCGCGACGCCGGGCCGCCGCCGGTCCGTCCCCGCCGACCCCGCGCCGCCCAGGCCTCGCGGGCGCCGTTGCCGCCGCGGGCACCGCTGCGCGAGCTGCCGACCTCGGCGGAGCTGGGCGCCGACGACGGCGCGGCCCCCGCCACCGGCGGCGACGCGGCGCCGATCAGTGACGACAGCGACGGCGACGATCCGGCGCTGGCGCTCTACCGGCGCGGCACCTCCGCCCTCAAGGCCCGCGAGCACGCCGCCGCCGTGACGGCATTCCGCGAGCTGGTCACGCGCTACCCGGCCCACGACTATGCCGACAACGCGCAGTACTGGCTGGGTGAGGCCTTCTACGATCAGAAGGACTACGCCCGCGCCATCACCGAGTTCCGCTCCACCGTCTCCCGCTACCCACGCGGTAACAAGGTGCCCGACGCCCTGCTCAAGATCGGCTTCGCGTATCACGCGCTGGGCGAGACCGACAAGGCGCGCGCGGCGCTCCAGCAGGTTGTGTCGCTGTACCCCGGATCCTCGCCGGCCGCGATCGCGTCGGCACGCCTGGAGAAGCCGTGATGAATCACTCCGCCCGTCACCTCCTGCTCGGCGCCACGCTGGTGGCCGGCGCCGCTGCGACCGCAGCCGCGCAGCCCGATGTCGTCGAGTACGATCCCAACGCGCCGGTGTTCGGCCCAGGCACGCCGGCCCCGGCGCCGCAGGGACCGACCATCATCACCATCGGGCCCGACGGTAGGCCCGTCGCGCCGCCCTCGACCGGGCCGGGCGGCGTCGTCCACTACGACGACATGCAGCGCTACGCAGAGGAGAGCGAGGTCGAGGTCCATGGCGGCCCGACCCCCGAGCTCCACGTGGTCCGCCGCGGCGACACGCTCTGGGACATCTGCTGGTACTACTTCAACGACCCGTGGCAGTGGCCCAAGGTCTGGTCGTACAACGCCCAGATCACGAACCCGCACTGGATCTATCCCGGCGATCTGGTCCGCCTGCTCCCCAAGGGCTTCCTGACCGGGCCCGCTATCACCGATCCCGGGCTCGAGCCCGAGACCGATCCCGGCACCCAGCCCATCGACGTGCCCACGCCGCAGCGCCGGCTCGACGTGTCGGTGCGGCAGGTCGCCTTCATCGACAAGAAGCACCTCGAGTCGAGCCTGTACATCATCGGCTCGGTCGAGGACAAGGAGCTGCTCTCCACCGGCGACGAGGTCTACGTCAGCTACCCCGACGGCGCCGTGCCCAAGGTCGCCGAGCGCTACTCGATCTACGCCGAGGACCAGGCCGTGTCTCATCCCGACGGCGGCAAGAGCGTCGGCAGCTACGTGCGGATCCAGGGCGAGCTCGAGATCGTGAGCGTCAAGCAGGGCAAGCGGGCCCGGGCCCGCATCACCAGCGCCAACAACGAGATCGAGCGCGGTTCGCGCGTCGGTCCCTTGCTCCGCCAGTTCAAGTCGGTACCGCCGGCGCGCAACGAGGTCGACGTGCAGGGGACGATCGTCGCGATGCTGGCCAGCGATCAGCTCATCGGCCAGGGCGAGGTGGTCTTCATGGACCTCGGCAAGAGCGCCGGCATCAAGCCCGGTAACCGCCTGTTCGTGGTCCGTCGCGGCGACGCCTTCGACGCCCAGACCTGGCCCCAGGATCAGCCTGGCCAGGACGACCGCACCTTTCCGGCCCGGGCGCTGGGCGAGGTCGTGCTCGTGCAGGTGGGTGACACCATCTCGGTCGGACTGGTGACGCTGTCGCTGGAGGAGATGGGCGTCGGGGACCTCGTGATGATGCGCAAGCAGTAGCTGGCGGGCGCCTCCGGAGCGTCGCCTCACCGTAAGGGTGCGAGATCACGAGTCCGGGAGCGACGCCCCTTGACTCGGGGCCGCCCGGTAGCTAAAGGCTTCCCCCTTGTGAAGAGCGGCCGGACACAGCGCATCGAGCCGGGCGACGAGGGGTTCCCGCGCCGTCTGGCCGGGCTCCGCGCCGTCCGCGATGGCGTGCACGTGGTCGGAACGATTCGCGATCTCGCGCCGGCCGTCGCCATCGTCGGCTCGCGGGCGGCCTCGTTCGGCGCCATGGCCCTGGCTCGGACGCTCGCCCGCCACGTGGGTGCGATCGGCGGCCTGGTGGTCTCCGGCGGCGCGATCGGCGTCGACACCGCGGCTCATGTCGGTGCTCTCGAGGCTCGCGGCTCCACCACCGTGGTGCTCGGGACCGGCGCCGATATCATCTATCCGGAGCGCAACGCGCGCCTGTTCGCCGCGGTGGTCGAGGCCGGCGGTGGCCTGCTGTCCATGTTCCCGCTCGGTGCGCAGCCGCGTCCCCAGAACTTCGTCCGCCGCAACGAGCTGATCGCCGCCCTGGCCGATGTGGTGGTGGTGGTCGCCGCCACGGTCAGCTCCGGATCGCTCCACACCGCGCGTCACGCGCTCCGCATGCAGCGCCCCGTCGCCGCGGTCCCCGGCACGCCTGGCTCCGACGCCCTGGTTGCGGCCGGCGCCGCCGTCATCGAGTCCACCGATGATCTCGACCGCGCCCTCGCCGGCGATCCGCGCCGGCTCGCGCGGACGCCGTTGACCGGCGATCTGGCCCGGGCCTGGGACGCGCTCGACGCCATCGCGCCCCGCGATGCCGAGGACCTGGCCGCCGCGCTCGCCATCAGCATCCCGTCTGCGCTCTCCCTCCTCGCCGATCTGGAGGCGACCGGCTGGACCCTCGCGGTCCCCGGCTCCGCCTACGTCCGTGCTCCCTGAACCGAGGTCTCCGTGGCCGAGAAAACTCCCTCCGACGCCAAGTCCAGACGCCCCAAGGCGAAGGCTGCGCCCGCGGCCAAGGCCAAGGCCAAGGCCAAGGTCAAGGTAGCGCCCAAGGCCAAGGCCGCCGCCAAGGCGGCGAAGGCACCGGCGGTGAAGGTCGAGCCCAAGCTGGCCAAGGCGGCCGCGCCCAGCACCGCCAAGGTCGAGCCCAAGGCCGAGGCCACCCGGAACAATGGCAAGGCCAAGGTCAAGGCGCCGGAGTCGTGGACCAAGGGCAAGGGCAAGGGCAAGAAGGACAGCGCCGAGGACACCGCGGCGTACGAGGAGAGCGAGAAGCCGCTCAAGGCCAAGAAGGTCAAGCCGGGCTCGGCGCTGGTCGTGGTCGAGTCACCGGCCAAGGCCCGCACCATCGGCAAGTACCTGGGCGCCGGCTACACGGTGAAGGCGTCGGTCGGCCACGTCCGCGATCTGCCCAAGAGCAAGATCGGCGTCGACGTCGACAACAAGTTCGAGCCGATCTACGAGGTCATCGACGGCAAGAAGAAGGTCGTCGCCGACATCCGCCGCGTCGCCCGCGAGGTCGAGAAGGTCTACCTGGCGTCGGACCCCGATCGCGAGGGTGAGGCCATCGCCTGGCACATCGCCGAGGAGCTCAAGCCGGTCAACCGCAACGTCCAGCGGGTGTTGATCCACGAGATCACCAAGAAGGGCGTGGCCGCGGCGCTGCTCAAGCCGCAGCCGATCGACATGAACAAGGCGTACGCGCAGCAGACCCGGCGCATCCTCGATCGCCTGGTCGGCTACGAGATCAGCCCGATCCTGTGGAACAAGGTGCAGCGCGGCCTGTCGGCCGGTCGCGTGCAGTCGGTCGCGGTCCGGGTCGTGGTCGAGCGCGAGGACGCGATCCGCGCCTTCGTGCCCGAGGAGTACTGGTCGGTCGAGGCCACGTGCGAGGGCCCGGTGCCGCCGCCCTTCGAGGCCCGCATCTGGAAGTGGATGGGCGAGAAGGCTGCGCCGACCACCAAGGCCGACGCCGATGCCATCGCCGACGAGCTACGCGCCGGCGGCGCGGTGGTCAGCTCGGTCGAGAAGAAGGAACAGCGCAAGCGTCCGCAGGCGCCGTTCATCACGTCGCGCCTGCAGCAGGACGCGGCCCGCAAGCTGCGCTACTCGGCCAAGCGCACCATGGCGCTGGCCCAGCGCCTGTACGAGGGCGTCGAGCTCGGCGCCGAGGGCCCCACCGGCCTCATCACGTACATGCGTACCGACTCGACCCGCGTCTCCGACGATGCGCTGACGGCGTTGCGCGCCCATATCACCGAGACCTACGGCGCCGAGTACCTGCCCGAGACACCCAACACCTACGGCAACCGCGAGCGGGCCCAGGACGCCCACGAGGCGATCCGCCCGACCTTGATGGAGTGGACGCCCGAGCGCGTGCGCGAGGTGCTGGTTGCTGCTGGCAACCCCGAGGCCAACGATCTGGTCCGGCTGTACACGCTGGTGTGGCAGCGCTTCGTCGCGTCGCAGATGGTGCCGGCGGTCTACGATCGCACCACGGTCGATCTCGATCGCGGCAAGGCGGTCCTGCGCTCCACCGGCCAGGTCATGAAGTTCGCCGGCTACACCAAGGTCTACGAGGTCTCGGAGACCGATGACGAGAAGACCGAGCAGGACGAGAAGGCCGATCACCTGTTGCCCCCGCTCGAGGTCGGCGACGCGGTGACGCTCACCGTCGTGCGCCCCGAGCAGCACTTCACCCCGCCGCCGCCGCGC
>SXGT01203850.1_pt1 | contig 10028 bp, 7 predicted proteins | sample 3176221 | NCBI WGS metagenome assembly SXGT01 (sample SAMN11356862, study PRJNA531348) | freshwater metagenome | isolation source: freshwater sample F1-120 | place: China: Fuxian Lake, Yuxi | collected 2017-12-25
CAAACATCAGTCCCTGGTCGCCTGCACCCTGCTCTTCTTTCTTTTTGCGTTCAACACCTTGGTTAATGTCCGATGATTGCTCGTGAATGGCAGAAAGCACCCCACAAGAATTTGCTTCAAACATATACTCACTTTTAGTGTAACCTATTTTCTTGATTACATCACGTGCAATGGTTTGAACATCTAAATATTCTTTTGATTTGACCTCACCGGCAAGTACCACCTGACCTGTTGTTACTAATGTTTCGCACGCAACTTTTGATTGCGGGTCGAAGGCAAGAAAATTATCAATTAATGCGTCTGAAATCTGGTCTGCAACTTTATCGGGATGTCCTTCCGATACTGATTCTGATGTAAATAAATAAGCCATTTTTTTAGTTTAATGTTTTAAAGTTTAATATGTAAAGTTTAAATTTTGTGAGAAAATCTGAGGCTGAAAAGCCTGTAAAAAGAATGGTTTTAGCATTTTTTTACGTGGTTGCAAGCAATCAAATCGTTCCACAAAGCGGGGCAAAAATAGAAATAATTAATAAACCGCAAACCTTAATTAATCCGTTGTAAAAACCAATCCCACAAAACATCTTTTGGCGGGGGTGCAATAATGGTAACCTGATTTTTTGAAACAGGATGAATAAACTCAGCTTTACGCGAGTGAAGATGAATACTTGCATTCTCATTGCTGCGTGGAAAACCATATTTCAAATCACCCTTTATAGGGCAACCGATAGCAGCTAGCTGTGCGCGAATCTGGTGATGACGACCGGTTTTCAGATTTATTTCCAGCAAATGATATTGGTCAGAAGAAGCAAGAATTCTGTAATCCAACTCGGCACGCAAAGAATCCGGCACTTCCTTTTCATATGCCTTGGAAATATTTTTCTGTTCGTTCTTTTTCAGATAATGAACAAGCGTTGCGCTTTCATTTTTGGGACGATTTTTAACTACAGCCCAATAAGTTTTTTTTATTGTTTTATCGCGCAGCATTTCATTCAAACGTACCAAGGCTTTTGATGTGCGCGCAAATAAAACAACTCCGCTTACAGGTCTGTCCAAACGATGCGGCACACCGATAAAAACCTCACCAGGTTTATTATATTTTTCTTTCACGTAATCTTTAACGAAATCACTCAATGGCTTATCGCCTGTCTTGTCGCCCTGCACAATTTGCGAAGGCTTTTTGTTGAGGACAATGATGTGGTTGTCTTCGTAAAGTATTTCTATCTCAGAATTAGTATTGCTCACTGTCGTTCGGGAAATCTTTCGCTTTCACATCCTTCACATAATTCTGAACTGCAGTTGTCATTACCTCATACAGATTGGCATATCTGCGTAAAAAGCGAGGACTGAATTCATTGTTGATGCCCAGCATATCGTGTAGAACAAGAACCTGTCCGTCAACTCCGCCTCCGGCTCCAATACCTATGATTGGAATAGTTAATTCAGAGGCAACCTGTGCAGCAAGTTTGAAAGGAATTTTTTCCAGCACAATAGCAAAACAACCAGCTTCCTGCAAAATATGAGCATCTTCAATCAATCTTTTTGCTTCTTCTTCCTCTTTCGCACGAACGGTGTAGGTTCCGAATTTATAAATGGATTGTGGGGTTAAACCCAAATGCCCCATCACCGGAATTCCGGCAGATAAAATACGTTCCACCGATTCTTTTACTTCTCTCCCACCCTCTAATTTTACAGCGTGAGCTTCTGCCTCTTTCATAATGCGGATAGCAGAATTCAGTGCTTCTTTTGAATTTCCCTGATACGATCCAAATGGCAAATCCACAACCACCAAAGCCCTGTTAGTTGCGCGAATTACTGCACCAGCATGATAAATCATTTGGTCAAGCGTAATCGGCAGGGTAGTTTCATGTCCTGCCATTACATTGGAAGCAGAATCACCAACAAGAATTATATCAATACCCGCGGCATCCACAATACGCGCCATAGAGAAATCATATGCAGTAAGCATAGAGATTTTTTCTCCTTTCAATTTCATCTCCTGCAAAATATGTGTGGTAATTTTCTTTACTACTTTATGAACTGACATTCTGTTATACTTTTTTAATTGCTGTTCTTGTTTTTACCGATAGCGGTTTAGCTTCAGCTTTCTTTTCAGATGCAGTTACTTTTGGCTGATCACTGATTTTTACCGCCTCTTCCTTTTTAGCTGAAACCTTAACTGTTTCAGGTTTTTGCTCTTCTTTTGATGCAGGAACTGATTCTTTCTTTGCCTGTATTTTTTTCTGCTGTTCAATTAAATCATTGACCTGTTTCATTTTTAAATCAGTATACTTTTTATTGGAAACTGTTAAAGAATCGCGAATTTCTTCAATGAACTTATTCAGCTTTCTATTTACTTCCATCTGTTCTTTTACAGTGTTGGAAAGTGTTAGAAAAACGTCTTCGTCCATATCCTTAATCACATCATTTTTATAAGTGCGCAAACTGTTTACTTCAATATTCAACTGCTCAATTTCCGATTCTTTCCTTCTAACCTGCTCTTCCATTGTTGAAACGGTAAGGTCTGCCTGCCTTTTTATTAATTCAACATTATCCTGAGCAATCTGGCGTTTCAGTTTATCGTTCTCCGCTAAAAGGAATTCAATTTTTTCATTGGGCGTCAACTCTCCAAACTGACGGTTGGCATTAACGTCAGAGCTTACTTCACGTGTTGCATACACGTTAAAATAATCGGCTTTAGCTTTGGTATCAGGTCCTATCAGAATACCCATTGAGCCCGGTGCATATTCCTGAACAGGTGCTGAAAAAACCAAGTTTCCATTAAGGTAGAAATCATTAAATCCTCCGGAAGATTTTACTTCCAGAACATTGTACTCACCACTCACATCCAAATACTTAGTTTTTACCCAACCGGCTTCAGTAACCTCGCCAGTAAGAAATTTATAATAAGAATCCATCAATTGCTTAACGCGAAACTTCTTATCCTTATTGATTTCAAAGACCAAAGCTCCTTTCCCATTGGGCTGAATGTAAAATATGATTCCGATTGTTTGTTCAGCAGAAGTTGCAGGGCCAAGTTTAAGAGCTGCCTTCACATGAAACATTGTTAAATCATTTTTCCAGTTGGTAACCAAAGCATAGGGCTTGGTTTCGTTTCTGCGGTGCATAAAGTATTCACCTTTATCCAGCACGAATAGATTTTCGGCAGTGGTAAGGTAATCCCACAAATTATTTTCTGATGAAAAGTCATCCGAGAACACTTGTACCGAAAAATTCTCATTTACCTGTTGTGCTTGTATTTTCAGGGTAAACAACAACGATAAAATAATGAATGGAATTGATTTTAATTTCATAATAATTTGCAAACCTAAGTGAAATAGCTGAATAATCCTTTGAGGGTCTATTTTTTACTATTTTTGAACGCTTTCAGCAAAATGTTTCAAAAATTAATTCAAACATGAATAAACTATTTACTCTGAAATTATCTGCGCTTTTAGTAATAACAACTCTTACTTTATGTGCAAATAAAAGTTACAGCCAGTGTGGCACCATTCCCGTTGTTGGTGATTTGATCATTTCTTCTGACCAACAACTTAGCGGAACATGGAATATAACCGGAACGTTCCAGATAGATGCAGGAGTTACAGTTACGGTTACACCTTTTTCAACAAATGGCTGTGGTGAACTTATTATCAATGCCACCAATATCAATATACAGGGAAATATTAACGGTGATTTTGCAGGCTTTACAGGCGGAAGCGGTGGAGCCGGAGCAACAACAGGAATAAACACTACGTATCTTGCTAACTGCGCAGACAAGGACAATTGCTACACCGTAACAGTAAGTGGTGGTGCACAGGGAACAGCCGGAAACGGAACAGGAGCAGGCACAATCGGAACAGCAGGCGGAAACGGTTTGGGGCCTAAACAGGCTTGCGAAAATTTTGGCGACACCTACGGATTGATTGGCGCAGGTGGCGGTGCAGGTGCAGGTGGTGGCGGAAGCTATGGAGCAAATGCCAATGCAGGTGGTAGTGGTGGTGCAGGTTCTGCATCAGGAAGTTTTACAGGTATGAGCCAATCAACATGTTCATCACCAACTGCAGGTACAGCCGGAACAGGCGGAACAGCTGGAGCAGCCTATGGAACACCGACCGGAAACGACATTGATTTAGGAAGCGGTGGCGCAGGCGCAAGCGGTGGTGGAAAAAGTTATAACAACGGAAATAATGGAGGAAGTGGCGGAACAGGAGGCGGAAAAATTGTATTAAATGCCACAGGTACTTTAACCGTTGCTGGAACAATTTCGGCACAGGGAAGTGTTGGAAGCAGCGGTGGAAATGGCGGTGCAGGTGGCAAAACAGGTCGCTGCTGCGAAGATGGTTGCGATGGTTGTGATGAAACCACCTATTCTGCCGGAGCAGGCGGTGGAGGTGGCGCAGGTGGCGGATCGGGAGGCGGTATTTATATTTCTGCTTTGGGCGATATGACTTTAACAGGAACTATAAGAGCTGAAGGCGGTAACGGTGGTTTAGGCGGACAAGGTGGAGCTGGCACAACACCATGCAACTACGGAGGCTCAATCTTTTGCGGAAGCGGTAACAGCGGAGCTACCAACGCAGGTGCCAATGGCGCTATGGGCGGTGGCGGAAGCGGTGGCCGTGTAAAGGTTTTCCAGAACCCCTGCCGTAACAATGTTATTAATGCAAACGTGCTGCTGAGCGGTGGTAACGGAAACGCTGGTGCTGCTGCAACAGGAAGTGTTCACTACGGAAATCTTCCCGGTATTATAGCACCAACAGGTGCTGCATTGGCAACCAACATAAGCTGCTTTGGCGGAACAGACGGAACTGCAACTGCAACTGCAACTGGCGGTCTTCCACCCTACACCTATTTGTGGGACGATGTGAATGCACAAACAACGGATATAGCAACCGGACTTTCGCAAGGAACTTATAACGTAACCATTACCGATGATAACGGATGCAGCGCAACAGCATCAGCAATACTGACAGAACCTACACAGCTTACTGCAAGTGCTTCGGTAATTTCTGATGCAAGCTGCAACGGTGCAGCCGATGCCGTAGTGGATGTAACTGCAGGTGGCGGAACACCTAACTATACTTATCTATGGGATGATACCAACGCACAAACCACTTCCAGCGCAACAGGATTGGGTGCAGGAACTTTTACCGTTACCGTTACCGATGACAATGGTTGCACGGAAACCTCATCGGTTACTGTAAGCGAACCTGCTCTGCTGAGCGCAACAGTTGTTGCCGACAACAACGTGTCTTGCAATGCAGGAGCAGACGGACAGGCTACGGTTACCGTTTCAGGCGGAACACCAAATTACATTTACGAGTGGGATGATTTACAATCAGCGCCTACAGCAGTTAATCTGCCTGCCGGAACTATCGATTGCTTGATTACTGACGATGCCGGTTGTACCACTACTGTTTCAATAGATATTACAGAACCAACAGCGGTTTCGGGAACAGCAACAGAAACAGTTGCTATTCTTTGCAATGGCGGAGGAACAGCTTCGGCTGTGGCGGTTGGTGCGGGCGGAACTCCGGGATATACTTACCAATGGGACGACAATGCAACAACAGCAAACGATACGGTTGTAAACCTTCCTGCGGGAACCTACACCGTTACCATTACCGACAACAACCAATGCACAGGAACTGCAACGGTTACAATTGACGAACCGGCTGTGCTTACTGCAACAGTTGCAGTAGACAGCGATGTGGATTGCAACGGTGGTAACAACGGACAACTGACGGTTACCCCTGTTGGCGGAACTGCACCTTACACCTACTTATGGAACGACCCGCTGGCACAAACCGGACAAACCGCAGCAGGACTGGAAGCCGGTATTTATGCCGTAACCGTTACCGATGATAACGGTTGCGAGGTAAACGTTTCCAATGTTCAGATTGCGGAACCAACTGTAATGGATGTAACAGCAAGTTCATCTACCAATGTTAGCTGCAACGGTGCGGCTGACGGAACGGCAACAGTATCAGCATCAGGAGGTGTTCCACCATACGTATATGACTGGAACGACCCTGCCAACCAAACACTGGCAACGGCCACCAACCTTGCTCCCGGAACCTACGATGTAACCGTTACCGATGATAACGGCTGCACCTTTAACTTATCGGGTATTACTATTACGGAGCCTACTGTTCTTACAGCGGGTATTGCATCGTTCCAGAATGTGAACTGTAACGGTGGTAATGACGGACAAGCCACAGGCGGTGCCTTTGGCGGAACAGGTCCTTACACGTATTTCTGGACACCTTCGGGTTCTTCGGATGCAACGATTACTGACCTGACAGCGGGCGAATACATTCTGTTGGTTACCGATGCCAACGGCTGCACCGATGCAGAGATGGCTATTATCAGCGAGCCGGTAAATCCTTTGGTGGCTAACTTTACTGCTGACCCTGATACAGGATTGCAACCCTTGGTTATCACGTTTACCAACACCAGTGTGGGAGCAACTTCTTATCAATGGTTCTTTGGCGATGGCGAAACCTCAACCGAGGTAAACCCAACACACACGTATGTTGACTCAGGTGCATTTACTATCATATTAGTGGCCTACGATTCTATAACCGGTTGCACCGATACACTTTCGGTTACGGGTGGTATTTATGTTATTCCTACTTCTATTTTTGAAGTGCCTAACGTGTTTACGCCTAACGGTGACGGATTGAATGATTTGTTTAACCCCAACTCACGCAACATTGTGCAGTTTGAAGGCGAGATATTTAACCGCTGGGGCGAAAAGGTTTATGGCTGGACACAGCCACAGGGCGGATGGAATGGTCGCACACCAAGCGGAAATATTGTACCGGAGGGAACTTATTTCTATACGCTGAAGGCTGTGGGCGTTGATAACCTAAACTATGAACAGAAGGGTTCGATTACTCTGGTGAGGTAGTGTGTTTACTTTCAAAATAAAAAGAGAAGCCCCGCACAAATGCGGGGCTTCTCTTTTTATTCGCTTTTTCTAAAGCGTTTTATAAATGCATACACCAGCAACACTGCTGAAAGGAGGACAGAAATCCCCATAATGTAATCACCGTGTTTGGTGTAGAAGGTAATCTCTTCGTTATAATTAAGTGTTCCTTTTATAACGGCAGGAACCCAAAAGTCAGTGGCTTTTTCCATATCGCCACGCTGATTGATGAAGCATGATGTTCCGGTATTGGCCGAGCGGGCAATGCTTCTTCGGTGTTCTATGGCTCGCAGGCGTGCATAGCTATTGTGCTGGCGATATCCGGGTGTGTCTTTCCACCAGCCATCGTTGGTGATGATGAAGATAAGACCTGCACCTTTGTTAATGTAGTCACCGCAATACTCACCGTAAATACTTTCGTAGCAGATGGCAGGGGCTATCTTTTTGTTGTTGCTATAGGAAATAAACACGCTGCGCTCGTCCTGCACGCCAAGGCTTCCGGGCATGCCGCCTAAGTCTATGGCATATTTTTCCAATGGTTTTAATAAGGAAGGGAAAGGCATTTTCTCTACACCAGGAACCAGTTTGGATTTGTGATAGAGTTGTATGGGTTGCTTATCCTGCATCTGCATACCGGTGTTATAGGCATCCCACGACATGTTCTTTTTCTTGCGCCAGGGGCGAGCGGTTGCTGAGGGCTTTTCGCCTTGTTCGTACATGCGGTAGGATGATAATCCAAGAACGAATTTTAAATTCGGATAGTCGGCCAGAAACTGGCGCAAACGCTGTATGCTGCCGGAGGTTTCTATCTTGTTTTCCCAGATGCCTTCCACAAGTGCGGTTTCGGGACCTATGAGGTAATCGGTTGTGGTGTCAATCTTTTGGTTGGCAAGGTTGAGCATTTTCTCCAACTGGTCACTTGCAGTCATGCCGTCAAACTTTTCGTTGTAGGGATCTATGTTAGGTTGAACTACTACTATGCTTACTGGGTTGACTTTTTCAGTATAGGAATTGTAGATGATAAGGGAGGTAATGATGGGGATGCTTATCCAGAGGGAAAGGAAAACGATTTTTTTCCACAGAGGCGCAAAGGCGCGAAGGTTTAGATAATCTTTTAATAAAAAGAACACTGCTATATTGCTTACAAATATCCACACGTTGCCGCCAAAAACTCCGGTGTATTCATACCATTGTATCCAGGTATAGTATTCGGAGAAGCCGTTACCGAAAGTTAGCCAGGGCCATGATAAATCCCATTGCATGTGAAAATATTCCCATACAATAAAGTAGACTACTAACGAAGAATAACCGAGCTTTTCGCCTTCGTGTTTCTTTGTAAAATGAAAGAGCTGAAACACCAATGCCTGAAAAAGCGAATTAAGGGTAACCGCAATGATACCGCCAAAGGCAGAAGAATAGTATACCCAATAGGTGGTAAGCACATTCCATACAAAAAAGGTAATGTAGCTGTAGGGCAGCAGCTTAAATCCCGAGTAGTTATATCCTTTTGAGGCAACACTGTTTTCAACCCACAACAAGGGAACCAAAGCCACAAAAAGCAATGGCGCAAAGCCATCTGCAGGCCAAGCTGCTGAAAGGAGCAAAGCACTAAATAAGGATAGCCCGAAATTTTGTAGTTTTTGCAAAACGGGAGCAAATGTAGCTGATTAGCTGAGAGTCTATTAGCTAATCAGCTAATCTTTCCACACCCCTACTTCAGGTATCCGTAAAGCAAATCTTTAAGATGAACGCGTTTTAGGCGCAAATCGGTAAGAACTTGATCTGTAGTTACTTCTGCTCCGGTTTCTATGCGGTGTATATCGTTGTTTACCACATCGTATTCATCAAACAGTTTGCGGAAGTGATGGTCACCTACTTTAAGGTTGTGGATTTTTTCTTTGTGTTGTGGGAATTCGTGTAATAAATCGTGTTTTTCCATGGGGTTTAATATTTTTTTGCAAAGTAGAACATAATAATAAGCAGAGAATATGAGGTTAGTCAGCCCAGGAGGTGATTAACATCAGTTTCAAGAAACATTGACAGTTTACTGAATCAGATAAGTTGATTTGGTTCAATAACCCGTAAATTACAAATTAAATACAGCCCAAAATAGAGTGGTTTCACCTATCTGCGCTCGGAGTTGCGTTTAATCTCTTCCACCAATATATCAGTGTTGATGCTGCCGGGTAATATCTGCAGGAAATTACCCTGCCCGCTTTCGGCCATCTTCTTCATCAACTTTACGGCCTTTTCGTTTTGCCCGAAACCAACAATGTTTAATTTGGTTCCTTTGGCGGCATTCAGTTTCACCATTTCAGTAAAACTGCCTTCGGTAACATCGCCCTGATTAAACTCACCGTCAGAAGCAAGAAATAACTGGTTGTTACCTTCGGGTACAAAATGTGCATCAACAGTTTCGTAGGCTGTGTTCATTCCGCTTACCCCGTTGGTCCAGCCGTAAGGTGTAAGGCTGTCAATGAGTGCATAAATCTCGTCTTTTTTATCGGCATTGGTGGTGGGCAACAAAACCTCTGCAGTGGCAGCATAAGTAATAATGGTAATCTTATCCACTCCGCGTAATGCTTTTACCAACTCTTTAATAGCAGCTTTCAGCATCTCCATCTTTTTGTCGCGTTTCATAGACCCCGATTCATCAATAAGGAACACAATGTTATTCACCCCGAATTTATCACGCGCAAGTTCTGTCGCGTTTTCAGGCGTTGGAATAACCGTATCTGTGATAACAGTTTCTTCTACAACTTCTTTTTGAGGAGTTGGATCGGGCGTAAGCTTCGCAATGCTCTCATCGGACTGGTCATTAATATTGCTGGAGATAATCTCGGTCTCATCATACTGGTCATTTACATTGCTCACAAATGTTTCTTCCACAGGCTTGGGTTGCACCTTTGTACTGTCAAACTTCTCAGGTCCTCCATATCCCACTGAAGTTGGCTTTGGAATAAACACAACCTGCTTCTCTTCTTCATCGGGCTTATGATTCCAAAATGATGGACAAGCCGTCAACGCATTTTTGTAAAGTGATTTAATGTTACCGCGAACAGTAAGCTCCATCGGGTCGTTGCTCTAGTCAATCCAC
>SXGT01393295.1_pt1 | contig 10028 bp, 8 predicted proteins | sample 3176221 | NCBI WGS metagenome assembly SXGT01 (sample SAMN11356862, study PRJNA531348) | freshwater metagenome | isolation source: freshwater sample F1-120 | place: China: Fuxian Lake, Yuxi | collected 2017-12-25
CGTGACAACACCCGACGAGTCGGCAAGCCACGATGGCCCAGAGTGTTCATGAGTGCCTGGCGTGATATTGCGCGGGGCGGCAGTGCCGTCGCTCGGCACTATATATATGTGTTGCGGACGGTCGAACACGAAGTCTTCGCCGTTTAGGCGAGTAAAGAAAGTCTCAATTTTGCGTGGTGACATTGATGACTCGTCATCTTTGGTGTATCGCTCGTCTTGTGTGCGCGATGTGAACGCAATCAATTTCGTGTTCGGCGACCAGCGCACGCTGCCGACTCCGTCGGGCATTGTTGCGATCGTGCGAATCTCGCCACTTGATCCGATTGGCATGACATGCAGTGTCGTCTCACCCTTCTTTTCACTTCGGCCCGAGGTGAATGCCAACCATGTTCCGTCTGGTGACCAACTCGGATTGCCGTCGCGCTTTTCACCCGCGGTCAGAGGGCGTGGTGGCTGCTTGGCATCGGTGCTGGCCAGCCAAATCTGCGAGCGATATTTATTTGCCTTGAAGTCGACTCGTGTCACAACATATGCAACATGCGACCCGTCGGGCGAGATCACCGGCGAGGCTGCACCAATCTGATTCGAGATTATTTTTTCGGCGATTTCTCGGTGCAGTGATGTCTTCGTCTCGTCAGTTTTCATCTAAATCACTGTAATCAGAGAAACCGCTTAACTTCTATCCGGCGTTCAGAAAATTAATCTAGTGCTTTTGAACTAGTCAATAAGTGTGTGTATGGCACGCGAAGTAAATCACGTCGAAGATCAGCCTGTTCAACCTTGAAAGCCACTTCAATAAATTTGAGATATTGCTCTTTCGTGCGAACAAACTTGCCGCGATCATTTTTGGCAAGAAACTTTGCGACGAACTTTTGCTTATCTTCGAATGCAGGATCAAAAGTAATTAACACTCCGCCAGTATTCAGGCGATCTTTTAACGACATCATAAGTTGGGTCAACTGTGCATCGTCTAAATGGTGTATTACGCCAATAATAATAATTCGATCAAAAGTTTTTAGTCCGTAGTCATTGAGTTGGTCAACGCCAGCGCAGATGAAGGTTCCTTTAGATCCATACCTACTTCTTGCATGTTGAATGTAGCTTTCATTTTGATCTATGCCCACATAAGAAACCTCAGGCAAGAGGTCTAATATGCTCGCAGGCCCACAACCAACATCAAGAAATGATTGCCCATATTGAGGTTTGATATATTCGTGCACTAAAACGGATGCCGAACGAGGTGAGGCTAAAAAACTCATCAAAGCCGAATAAATTGTCCTGTAACTTAAGATTTTGTCTTTGATCATCACAAACTTTCACGAGTCGCAGATCCTAAACGATAATGACTGATTTCAAGTAACACGTTTGGTCAACAGATAAAACTTGTAGTTGCCGAAATCACGCGGTTTTGCTGCTCCTCGGTCATTGAGTTGAACAATGGAAGTCGCACTAAGCACTCACCTGCATTTTCTGCGACTGGGCACTGCCCATCGAAGCCGCCAAAAGTCCGACCAATCGGAGAATTATGAAGCGGCTGATAGTGAAAAACTGCGCTTACAGATTTATCCTTGAGGTGTGAAATAAAACGAGATCTTTGCTCTGAAGCGCGGAAACGCAAATGAAATACATGTCCAGTATGTTCACACCCACTTGGGACGAATGGGGTGGCGACTCCGTTTTGTACAGCCCAATGTCTAAGTTCGGATTGGTATTTATTCCACACGTCGACCCTATGTTTGTTGATCTCGTCGGCTCTTTTTAGTTGGCTACACAGTATTGCGGCAAGCAAATCACTGATAACCCAACTCGAACCTATTTCAACCCATGTGTACTTATCGACTTGACCGCGCAAGAACTTACCGCGATTGGTGCCCTTTTCGCGGATGATTTCAGCTTTTTCAATGAGGTTTTCGTCATTTATTAGTAGAGCACCTCCCTCACCACAGGTGATGTTTTTAGTCTCGTGAAAACTTTGAGTAGCCGTTGAGCCGAAAGTCCCTAAGTACTTTCCTTTATATTTCGCGTATAGTCCGTGAGCGTTATCTTCGATGATGGGCAAGTTGTAGCTTTCGGCAAGATTAATTATTTTTTCCATCTCGCAAGCAATACCGCCGTAGTGGACGAGACAGATTGCTCGGGTTTTAGTCGTTATCGCTTTTTCGATGGCTTCAACATCAATATTTAAAGTATCAGATTTGGAATCCACAAAGACAGGTGTGAACCCGTTAATTGCAAATGCGCTCGCGGTTGAAACAAATGTGAAGGAGGGGACTATCACTTCATTGCCAGAAGATTTGGATAGCAGAAGTGCGGCGATCTCAAGGGCGCTGGTACACGATGTTGTTATTAATGTCCGGGGTATAAGCATTCTCCCAGATATTTCTTTCTCAGCTGAGTTTGTAAATTCGCCCCCTCCTGCAATGTGCCCGGACGTAGCAGCGGCATTGAGCGCTTCAATATCTCGGTAGTCGAGATTCGGCCAATTAAATGGGACTAACGCTTTACTAAGCAATTTTTTGACACGAGCTCGTGGGTGGAATTTCCAACAATTGCCTTTGCTCATCCCCGCCCGTAGATGATAACCAATCAAGAACCGATACATCGTGCCTACGAAACATACCATTTTGGGGGTACTCAGGGTATTTTGAATAATCCATTATTTTAATATTAATTCCGTGATTTGAAAACAACTCGTAATCTAAATATTGGTCAGCTACTGGCCCTGTTATATATTCATCGGCATTAAGCATTTTACAAATATTCAGAACTCTTAAGTTCTTGTCATTTGAGAGTGGCTCGAGGTTTAAATCGCTGATGATGCGGGTTTTTATGTTCATCTGCTCAAGCAACTGTGTTCTCCATATCGCGTTTACAGTTGAAAGTTTCGTTTGTTTATTGCAAAACTCAAATGAGTCTCGCCATGAATTCCAATGCCTATCAAAAAATGGGCGACTACTCAAAAATTGTTGACATGTCATTTCGTGTTTTTTAATCCAGTGGTGATCTTTAACCTCGGCATCACAAATTTTTTGAGTCAAGCGATTTGCGGTGATTACAGGAATAGTCAGCCATATTGCCTCACCGGAAGGCGTCAGAAGCCTATTTCGATTTCGCCAATCACTTTTGGTGTATTGGACTGAGTCCAACACGACATGCAAATCAGAAAGTGCGATTAGATGAAAGTAGCCCTTCCACGGAATGTAATTTGACTGTGAAATTGAAATTTTAATTTTAAATCTCCACCAGATTGAAAGAGCCTTCTTAAATTCTATTGATCGCAATTTTCCTAAATAATACTTAATCCTCGGTCTCATTAACACGTGGTTTACGCCACTTACTCTATAGTGAAAAGTATCGCCTAAACTTGAGGGCAGTTTAAATGCCCTTTATGACTGGAAAAAAATTTGGATATTCAACTGTTTTCATTTTTGTATTCATGCGTTTGGTTTCTCGAGATGGCACTTCTTGTGCCTTTTGCAAACCGATATTTCCGATCTGAAAATTTCAAAGGTTATCAAGACTCATATCGGATAAAAAAACTCGACAAAGGTATTTGGCTATGGTTCAAGTTGGCAACTTGGGCCTTGACAGTCCTGTGCATAAATTTCGATCGTTTTCGCTTAGTTTCGTTGATTTTATTAGTCGTCGCCAACCACAACCATTTTGTTCGCCAACGGTGGCGGAGCTTAGCGCGAGGCTTTGGGGCTCCCGGTTTCATGCTCTATTGGTGTAGTTGTGCATTGTTCCTTCTTGAGGTGACAAGCCACGTTGATCCAAATGCTGGTGTGGCATTAAGGTTTGTGATCGTTTTTGATTTTGGAACCATAATGATTTCGGCTGGGTTTTACAAAATCATGACGGGCTACCGCAAAGGGACTGGGATTGAATACGGAATGGTCAATCCGCAGTGGTGCTATTTTGCAGAACGGCTTCGTCGCATGCCGATAAAAATTAGGGTAGCAGTTTTTAAGCTATTAAATGAATTTTCATGGTTGCTTGAGATATTCGGTGGAATGTTATTAGTTTTTCGTGGATCACGGTGGCTTGGCGCTTTATTTATAGCACTAATTTTTGTTTCTCTGTTACCACTCATTCGTCTAGGATTTTTGTGCTTAACGGTCCTACTTTGCGTATTAATTATTAGTCAATTAAGTGAGGGTCCGTTCAGTTTTTGGAGAGCTTTGATTCAAGCTTTCGGCGATAATGGCTCAGGTGCCGCTTCAAAAAGTCTAATTATCGGTGTGGTTGCATATCTTGTCTTGATGTTATTTGCTCGTGTAGTTCAACTCATCAACGTTTTATTTCATAAAAAAGTGCAGTTCCGATTACAGGGTTGTGCCGATCTGGTCGCAAATTTTTTTGGGATTATTTTGTGGAGGGTATTTACTGCTGATGTAACAGCGTTTTGGGTCAGAGTAGAAATTGTTGATCATGTTGATAAACCCGACGCATCGCAAGCACCACGAGTCATCATCTCAAATTGGGGTAAAGGTCGATTCTTTTTGGTTTCTGAAGCGATTACGCTCACATCGATATTTACACTCCCTAGATATTTTCCGCACAATAGGGAACTCTTTGAGAATCGTCTCAGACGATATGCAAAAAGCCTAAGTATTTCAATGGATAAGTCAGTGAGGTTTGTATATGTCGAATTAAATAAACAAGGTTCTGAATTTAAGGACCTAGAGACAGCGTCTTTTTTGGTAGAATTACGTTCTGGGTTTATCACCAGCGATATTCAAGATGGTTCAATAATCGCAAAGCCGTTCAAGAATTCACCAGTTCGGGCCGGTGTCAAACTTGGAAGTTATGCTCAAAGGTAGTTACTGATGTGCGGAATAGCTGGTTATTTTGGTGGCAACGGCAATCCAATCGAAGTTGATTTAATGCTGAAACAACTAAATCATCGAGGTCCAGACGACAGCCAGAGAACAACTGGCCAAAAATTTTGCCTTGGGGCAACAAGACTCAGCATTCTTGACATAGCCAATGGTCACCAACCACATACAGATACAAAAGTTAACGTGACCGCGGTCTTGAATGGCCAGATCTATAATTCTTTGAAAATTAGAGAAGAATTGGCTGACCATGGAATAGCACCTGAGTCCCATTGCGACACCCATGTAATACCCGCAGCGTTTAGTCTACACGGTAGACAGTTGGCAAATGAGTTAGATGGCATGTTTGCGATTTCGGTTTGGGATGAAATTTCAGAGACAGGATTTTTATTTCGCGATCCTTTGGGAAAGAAACCCCTCTATTACGTCATCGAAAATGAAACTCTATATTTTGCTTCAGAGTTAACGGCACTGTTATCAATCTTTCCGCAAAAATATGCACTTGATGAAACATGTATCTACCACTATCTAAGTTTAAGGCATGTCCCTCGACCGTATACCGCGTTTCACGGAGTGAAAGAACTTGATCCAGGTTCAATTTTGGAATTTGATTGCAAATCTGGAAAAGCCGCGATTGATAATTATTGGGCACCAAAGTTAAGTGTCAGCAGTTCTCACCAAGATGAGCAAATTGCAGATCAACTTGAAGAGTTGCTCGTATCTGCAATCGAAAAGCGGTTGAGGGCAGATGTTCCTATTGCGTTTACCTTGAGTGGAGGTCTTGATTCGAGCCTTGCGCTCGCACTTGCGGTTAGGCATCAACTCGTAAAAGATCCAGTTGCGTATACCCTTGGGTACAAAAATTTTGAGTTGACTTCAGGTAAGTCAGATGATTTAGTGTCTGCTCGTTTGATTGCAAAACTGCTTGATGTGGATCACCGTGAAGTCATTATTGATACAAGCGACATATTCGAAGATTTTGAAAATGTGATTCGTTCAATTGGTCAGCCATTCGTTGGGACGATGTCACTATGGTTTCTTGCTAAAGAAATTAGTAAAGACTTTAAAGTCGTCATCGCTAGTGATGGTGCTGACGAAATTTTTGGAAGTTACCTGACACATCGTCTTGCATATGAGAAAGAGATTGCTAACAGATCTGTTGGATCACATCGTGTGAGTGATTGGACCTGGAGGCAAGCGAATTTTGTGTTTACGGACGAGGATAAGTCTCGATTACTAACGAAAGAGTACCTAGAAAAATGCAATCTTAAAACAGGTGAGTTTCTTGATCAGTATGCACCAATCAATTATGTGGACGGTGAACTTTTAAATGGGCTGCTTATCGCCGAGCTAGGTTCGATATTTCCGGATCAGGTATTAAAGTATGCAGATCGACTTTCAATGGCTCATTCGCTCGAGATCCGTGAGCCTTTTCTCGATAAGCGGTTAGTTGAGTATGTCTTGAGTATTTCTGGCGTGACCAAAATGAAAAACGGTCAAACAAAATGGCCCTTAAAAAAACTTGCTGAGAGATACCTACCATACGAAATAGTGCATCGCCCAAAGGAGGGTTTTGTGATGCCATTTCACGCTTGGGTTCCACAGTTGCTTATTCCAATGTGTGGCAAGTATTTAGTAAGGGAAGAAATTGAGCAAGGTGGAATTTTTCGTTGGAGCGAGGTGGAAAATTTAGTCAATGAGCTCATTGGTAAGAAAACAGTTGGTTATCGCGAAGCAAATAAAGTTATTGCCGTTATCACCGCACAAATTTGGTTGAAAAATAACGAATTTTGTCATTAGCAATCTTTAAATATTTGCCGATTCCGAAACGTGGGCTCTAGGTCTGTCAAGCGATTCTTTTAATATTTCTGCAACGATTAAAAGCAACGGCACAGTCAATGAGAGAATCAAAAATCCAAGAGATAACTGCACGACCGAGACCCAGCCCGCTAGGGAAAGTGGGTTACCACCAGTTAGTAAAAAATAAATAACTGCCCAAGATGTAGTCGCAAATGCGGCTGCCAGACCTCCAACTCCGATTATCAACGGCAACATTATTGGTGGATTTCCGTACCTCAAGAAAACTTTAATTGCGAGGCCTATTCGTGACTGCAAGTTGTAGCCAGATTTCTTTGATCTCAACTGCCTATTTCCGACATCGATATACGTGCATTGAAAGCCGATGTAGAGGGTAAGTGGACCGAATACAATTCCTCGTTCGCCGTATTGTTCTAGAGCATCCTTGAACTTCCGATTGAACGCTCTCATTGAAACCACTTGACTTCCTTTGGGCGCAGAGTTGCCACCGCTAAAATTTGAGAATCTGCGGTGAAATAACCGACTCGCCGCAGAACGGCTCAGTTGTCTTGGGGCCTCGCCATGACGGCAAACTCCAACTGCTAGATCAGCGCCACCTCGTAGTGCATTTATAAAAATCGGTATATCTTCTGGCTTTTCTTCCAAGTCACCATCCATGACGACGATTAATGATCCCTTACACACCGCCAGGCCAGTAAAAATAGTTGCATGTTGACCAAAATTGCGACTGTGCCTGAGTGATTTTATCCATTGGAATTTTCTTGATAATTCACAAATGAGTGTCCATGATTCGTCTTTGCTGCCGTCATCAACAAGAATAACTTCGAAATTTTTTGAGATTCCTGCTAAAACCGTCTCCAGTCGGTGGGCGAGTTCGATCACTTCGTTGCTTCCGTTATAAATCGGTACGACAACGGAAATCTCTACGTCAGCCGGTTCGCATTGTTTTATTTGGTTCATTTTAAAATGTATATCTCAAAGCACACATGATTTACTTCTACTACTCGCATTGGAAGTCCGAACATTATAAGTAAGTTATAATTGCAATATTAACGAATGCAGGTTCACTAAAGTGTAGTTCATTATTTGTTGGAGGAACTTAAAGAATTCTCATACCAGGAGTCATAAATTTGGGGTGTGTGTTTGGTGGTTTTTAACCAGGGAGTAGAAGATTATGCATTTTTCTAATGAGCAAGTTCGTCTACGGCCTATTCAAACGGACTTAGATCTGGATTTCATTTTGGAGTTTACGAATTCTCAAGAAATTGTCAGACATACTCTCGGTCGAAGGTTTCCGTCTCAGGCACCAACTGTCGCAGATTGGATAACCTCATCGAATACTGGAGAGTTTCCTACGCGGATTGCAATGATTATTGAGACCGATATAGACCAGCAAGTGGGCCTTGTACAAATTGATCAGATTAACTGGATTTCAAGAAACGGGTGGTTTGGAATCTGGTTAGTTCCAGAGCAACGTAGGAGAGGCTACGGACAATTGTCTATTAAATTGATAACGGATTACTCTTTCGCGACTTTGGGGTTAAGGCAGTTGAGACTCATTGTTAAAGCAGATAACTCGGAGGCGCTGGGGCTTTATAAGAATATTGGGTTCATTAAGGAGGGAGAGATGGTAGATGCCGAGTTAGTTGAAGGAAGGTTTCATAATTTGTTAATAATGAGACTGGATAATCATTGACATGTAATTTTATAAATTTTGAGATTGATTGTCCATTACAGAGTTTGTTCCAATTAATTCGGTCACGACGTAGGTCGGCTTATTCATAACACGAAAATGTATTTTTCCAAGGTACTCACCAATAGTGCCGAGTGCCATTATCTGAACTCCCGCAAATAGCGTTATTGAAGACCCCAAAAGTGCAAACCCAGGAACTTCGATACCGAAAACAAATGGACCCGCAAGTATAAATGACATCAAAGATAAACCAAAAATCACCGTTATAAGACCGATGTAACTGGCGAGACGGAGCGGCAGTATGCTGTAGCCAGTTGCAATATCAATCATGAATCGAATTAACTTTCGCGGGGAGTAATTTGAATCCCCTTTGAGCCTCATATCGTGTCTGACTTCCGTTGTACCAAATCTCGAAGTTGACCAAGTAAGGAGAGCGTCTAAAGAGATATTCGGTCCAAGCTGTGAATCAAACCCGTTGCGCATGGTGGTTCGAAATGCGCGAAATGAGCTCATTGACGCTAGTTCTCTGAATCCGAGCAATGAAGAAATGATACCCCGAGAAAATTTTGAGCCAAGTCTCCGATAAAAACTCTGTTGAACCTTTGTGCTTATTCCACAAACAACATCAATATTTTCGGTCAGTGCCTTAACTAGCTTGGGTATTTCTTCTGGAGGATTTTGCAAGTCATCATCCATGGTGACAACGACTGAAAACTTCGCCAATCGGACTCCTGCTAGGAGCGCTGCCTGTTGTCCTGAATTTCGCCCTAGGCGAATTCCGCGGACATTAGAGTACAACTCACATATTTGAGAAATTTTTTGCCAGGTGCCATCTCCGCTTGCGTCGTCCACCAAAATAATCTCAAAATTTTGGTCGGTTATTGACGTAGAAACTCTGTTAACTAACTCGTGTAATGTCAACTCGGAACGATAAACAGGTACTACTACGGAAATTCCCGCCTCTATATTCATTGACCCTAAATCTTAACCCGCTTCAAACCCTTAGGTGCGTTAGTATTTTTGAATTGTTAGCCTAAGTTCGCATGTTTCGCGATTTCGCTAAAAATTCAAATCGTATTCATTCGGTTGCTTCAGAGGTTGAATCAATAAGGTTTAAAATGTCAGTGGCACGACTGAACGTGCCTGTAGGCCACATTGCAAGTGATTATGAAATTGCTGAAGCTTGCTTGAATACAACTGCGAAACTACTAATTGCTCGCTATCCAACCACTCGTGCGAGGCTGGCGCAACAATTGGTTAACGAGCCGGGGCGAGTCGTTTTCCATGCGGACGCTCTGGTCTATTTTCACAAATACCTTCGTTTAGACCCCCAAGAAAAATCCGTGGTCGGCCCGTTGGTTTTTCGTCATGGAGAGCCTTCAGATAGCTCTCGAATTGAAGCTATATCGAAAATTATTTTTGAAGATTACCCCAATCATTACCACGCAAATAGTTGGCTACGCATGGAAGACATACGTGATGGGTACGTCGAGTGGGCACAAGTTGGATTTCAAGATTCAAAGAAATTAACTGTGCTCGTCGAGAGCCACGACGCAAAAGTGATTGGTTTTGCATTGATTTCGTTTGATGGAGATATCGCCGAAATTGAATTGAATGGGATACACCCGGATGTACAAGGGCGTGGCGTCTATGGCTCGCTTTTGTCGTGGCTGAGTAGC
>SXGT01793194.1_pt1 | contig 10028 bp, 7 predicted proteins | sample 3176221 | NCBI WGS metagenome assembly SXGT01 (sample SAMN11356862, study PRJNA531348) | freshwater metagenome | isolation source: freshwater sample F1-120 | place: China: Fuxian Lake, Yuxi | collected 2017-12-25
GCCTTGGTGAGCTGCGCTTCGACGGTGTGCACGGAGATGCCGAGCTTTTCGGCGATTTCGCGGTGGGACAGATTTTCAAATTTGCGGAGGACGAGGTGCAGCGGGCGCAGCCGGCCGTAGGAGAGCCAGGACTGGCCGAAGTTGAGCTCGGGCCAGATCAGCTGCGCGGCGATGAGCACGCCGACCAGCATCCCGACGACTCCCCAGATCACGGTCATCACCGCGAACTGGCGTACCACCTTGTAGTTATATGTGGATTCCGCTGACATAGTCTTTCCCCATGGTCGGCACGTGCCGCATCCGAATGCTAAAAAATTGGTGCAGTGCGGTCTTGATCTGCATCAAGAGGGGAGGACAATTCGGCGAAGCCGGGAGGAGAGGAGCATGGCGACATCACCCCGCGGGACGGACGCACGCTGCTGGCCGCGGCGAAGACGGGCCACCGCGGACCGACGGTGTTCCGTTCGACGGATCGCGGCCGCACGTGGCGGGAAGCCGCGAAACCGCCGGCCTTCGCCAAGGCGCCCGGCGGGGAAGGCCGCACCGTCGACCACACCTTCTGGCTCGCGCCGGGACACGCCTCCGAGCCCGGCTGCTGGTACGCGGGAACCTCGCCGCAGGGCCTGTTCCGTTCCGCCGACGGCGGCGCCACCTGGGCGCCCTTCTCCAGCCTCAACGACGATCCGCGGTTCCGCGAGTGGATGGGCACCGCGCAGGACGGCACGCCCGACGGCCCGAAGCTGCACTCCATCATCGTCGACCCGCGCGACGCCGCGCGCCTCGTGATCGGCATGTCGGGCGGCGGCGTGCATGAAACGCGGGACGCCGGCCGCACCTGGTCGCCGTTGCTGAAGGGACTGGAGGTGGTCGAAGGTTTCGACGTCGGACAGCCGACGTTCCACGACCCGCATTGCATCCAGCTGTGCCCGTCGAACCCGGATCGCCTGTACCAGCAGAACCACTGCGGCATCTACCGGCTCGACCGGCCCGCCGATACCTGGACGCGCATAGGCAAGGGCATGCCGAAGCGCGTCGGCGACATCGGCTTCCCGCTGGTGGTGCATCCGCGCGACGCCGATACCGCGTGGGTGCTGCCGATGGACGGCACGACCGTGTGGCCGCGCACCAGTCCCGGCGGCAAGCCGGCGGTCTACGCGACGCGCAACGGCGGCAGGACCTGGCAGCGCCACGACACCGGGCTGCCGCGGCAGCAGGCGTGGTGGACGGTGAAGCGCCAGGCGATGACGGCGGATGCGGCGTCGAGCGTGAACCTCTACTTCGGCACCACCAGCGGCGAACTGTGGATGGGCCGCGACGAGGGCCGGCGCTGGACCTGCATCGCGCGGCACCTGCCGGAGATCTACGCCGTGGAGACGGCGGCCATGGGGCAACCGGCGCGTCGATGAAGGTGATGATCCCCGGGGCGCTGCGCTCGTACACCGGCCGCAGCCCGGTCGACGCGGCGGGCGCGACGCTCGGCGACGTGCTCGCCGACCTCGACCGGCAGTTCCCCGGCATCCGCTTCCGCATGGTCGACGAGCAGGACCGCATCCGCCGCCACATGCGCTGCTTCGTCGGCGGCGCGCAGGTGCACGACCTGTCGCACGCGCTTGCCGCTGGAGCCGAGCTGGTGATCGTGCAGGCGCTGAGCGGCGGCTAGTCCCTGCGCTCCGGGCGGTCGTCGTCCATCAGCACGTCGACGCCCGGCTTGTCGAGGTCGTCGAACTGGCCGCCCTCGAGGGCGCGCCAGAACAGCCAGCCGATCACGAAAACGAGCGCGATCGAGAGAGGAACGAGGAGGTAGAGGCTTTCCATGGTGCTTTCGCGGGCCCGCGCTCGAACACGCGCAGCGCATTGACGACGACGATGACGGAACTCGCGGCCATGCCGACGGCCGCCTCCCAGGGGCCGATGAAGCCGGCCATGGCGAGCGGCAGCGCGATCGCGTTCCACGCCAGCGCCCAGCCGAGGTTCTGTCGGATGATGCGCATGGTGCGCCCCGCGATGCCGAAGGCCGCGGCGACTTCGCCGATGCGGCCGCCGAGCACCACCAGGTCGGCCTGCAACTGCGCCGCGTCGGCGCCGCCCGCGACCGCGATCGACGCGTCCGCGCGCGCCAGCACCGGCGCGTCGTTCAGGCCGTCGCCGATCATCACCACCGAGCGTCCCTCGCGCTGCAGCGCCTCGACGTAGGCAAGCTTGTCCTGCGGCGCGCGCCCGCCGGCGTGCGCGGCGATGCCGAGCCGGCCCGCAAGCGACGCCACCACCTCCTCGCGGTCACCGCTCACCAGGTGGACCCGCAAGCCGCGTGCGGCGAGTGCCTGCACCAGCGCCGCGGCGTCGTCGCGCAGTCGATCTTCCAGCGTGAACGTGGCGAGCCATCCGCGTTCGTCCGCGAGATGCACTTCGGTCGCGGGCGCCTCGCCGGGAGCGGCATCGCTCCCGGCGGGCCGGGGCCCCGCGAGTTCCTCGCAGAATGCCTGTCCGCCGATGCGCGTGCGCACGCCGTCGACGAATGCCTCGACGCCGTGCCCGGGGAACTGGGTGACGCCGGCCACCGGAGGCAGCGCCGCGCCGGGCACAGCGCGGAACGCGCGAGCCAGCGGATGGCGGCTGGACGCCTCGATGGCCTGCGCGCGCGCGCGGCACTCCGCCTCGACGCGCGACCCGTGCAACCGCGTCGCGGCGAGCGCCAGGCCGCCGTGGGTCAGCGGGCCCGTCTTGTCGAGCACCACGTCCGTGGCGCGCGACAGTGCCTGCACGGCCCGCGCGCGCGTCAGCACGATGCCGTGGCGCAGCAGGCGGGCGCTCGCGGCGGTCAGGGCGATCGGCGCCGCGAGCGCCAGCGCGCAGGGACAGGTGACGACGAGGACTGCGACCGCGATCCACAGCGCGCGCTCCGGCGCGAACTGCGACCACGCCAGCGCGGCGCCGGTCGCGGCGACGATCACCACCACCGTCAGCCATCGCGCGAGCCGGTCGGCGCCGGACAGCACTTCGGGACGGGATGCCGCCGCACGATCCACCAGCCGGCCGATCGCCGCCGCCGCGGTGTCGCCGCCCGCGCGCGTGACGCGCATCACCAGCGCCTGCTCCAGGTTGACCGAGCCTCCGGTGAGCGGCGCGCCGGCGGCCTTCGCCACGGGTCGCGATTCGCCGGTGAGCAGCGACTCGTCGACGCCGGACTCGCCCGACAGCACGGTGCCGTCGGCTGGCACGCGCTCGCCCGGCGGCACCAGCACGTGGTCGCCTGCGGCGAGGTCGTGCGCCGCGACCTTCTCCAGCCGTGCCGCATCGGAGGGATCGGGCATGCGCAGCGCGACCGACGGCATCCAGCGCAGGATGCGGTCGAGCTCGCGGCCCGCGCGCTGCCGCGCCGCGGATTCCACCCAGCGCGCCAGCAGCAGCAGGAACACCAGCATCGAGATCGAGTCGTAGTACACCTCGCCGCCGCCGGCCACCGTGGCCCATGCGCTGGCGAGGAAGCCGCCGAGGATGCCGAGCGCGATCGGCGTGTCGAGGCCGATGCGCGCGAGGCGCAGCTCGCGCCACGCCGAATCGAAGAACGGCCGGCAGGCGATCAGCAGCACCGGCAGCGTCAGCACCAGGCTGGCCCAGCGCATCAGGCCCTCGGATTCCGCGGACATCGACAGACCGCCATCGATGTAGGCGGGAATCGCGTACATCATCACCTGCATGGCGCCGAAGCCGGCGACGAACAGCCGCCACGCCGCGCGGCGGCGCTCGACGCGCTCCAGCCTGTCCTGCCGCACCGGGTCCCAGGGGTAGGCGTCGTAGCCGATGGCGCGGATCGCCTCGATGATGCTGCCAAGCCCCGTGGTGCGCTCGTCCCAGCGCACCTGCGCGCGTCGCGTCGTCGAGTTGACGCTCGCGCGGATGACGCCCGGCAGCTGGCGCAGGCAGGATTCCGACAGCCAGATGCACGCCGCGCAGGTGATGCGGTCGAGGATCAGCGTCACCTCGCGCTCGTGCTCGCCCGCGCGCACCACGAACTGGCGCTGCGCGGCGGGATCGTCGTAGACCTCGACTGGCGGCAGGTCCTGCGGCACGGGTGTGCGTCCGGCGCCGTCCTGCGGCACGTCGCGGGTTTCGTAGTAGCGCGAATGACCGCCCGCGACGATGGCGCGCGCCACCGACTCGCAGCCGAGGCAGCAGAACTCGCGCGGCGCGCCGAGCACTGCCGCGCGGTGCGTCCCGGGGACGAGGACCGGCAGCCCGCAATGGAAGCACGCCGGCTGCGCAAGCTTGGACATCGGCGAATGCTACCGAGCCTGCCCGGCGCGGAATTGACCCCGATCAAACCGGAGTCCCGGCCCTGCGCACATCATGGTCACTGGAGGAGGTTGTAGGGCCAACTGGTAACCTGAAGAACCATGTATCTCCACTACCTCACCCCGCTTCTCGCTCCCCGCAGCGTCGCCCTGATCGGCGCTTCCGAGCGCCCCGGGTCGCTGGGCCGCATCGTCTTCGAGAACCTGCTGCAGGGCGGCCTGCGCGGCCCGGTGTACCCGATCAACCCGAAGCGCGAGTCGCTGCTCGGCCACCGCTGCCATGCGTCGATCCGCGAGCTGCCGGAACCGCCCGAACTCGCCGTGGTGGTCACGCCTGCGGCGACGATTCCCCAGGTGCTCGACGAAGCGGGCGCCGCCGGCACGCGCAATGCCGTGGTGCTGACGAGCGGGTTCGGCGAGGCGGGCGAAGCCGGCAAGGCGCTGCTCGCGCGAGTCATGGCGGCGGCGCACAAGCATCGCATGCGCGTGCTGGGCCCGAACTGCCTCGGGCTGATGCGCCCCTCCATCGGCCTCAACGCCACCTTCGCGCGCGGCTTCGCGCGTCCCGGCAAGCTCGCGCTGGTGTCGCAGTCGGGCGCCATCTGCACCGCGATCCTCGACTGGGCGAACGGCGCCGAGATCGGCTTCTCGAGCGTGATCTCGCTCGGCTCGGCGGCGGACATCGACTTCGGCGAACTGCTCGACTTCCTCGCCTCGGACCCGAGGACCGAGGCCATCCTGATGTACATCGAGGGCATCCGCGACGCGCGCAGGTTCCTCTCGGCGCTGCGCGCCGCGGCGCGCTCCAAGCCGGTGATCGCGCTCAAGGTCGGCCGCTACGCCGCGGGCACCAAGGCGGTGTCCAGCCATACCGCGGCGCTGGTCGGCAGCGACGAGGTGTTCAACGCCGCGCTGACGCGCAGCGGCACGGTGCGCGTGCGCACCTACACGCAGCTCTTCGCCGCGGCGCGCGTGCTGTCGAACCCGCGACGCGCGCGCGGCGAGCGCCTCGCCATCGTCACCAACGGCGGCGGCCCCGGCGTGATGGCGGCCGACAGCGCGGCCGAGAACGGCGTGCAGCTTGCCGTGCTGTCGCCCGAGACGCTGAAGCGCCTGGACGGCGTCCTGCCAGGCCAGTGGTCGCGCTCGAACCCCGTGGACATCCTCGGCGACGCCGCGCCGGAACGCTTCACTGCGGCGATGGAACACGTGCTCGCCGACGATGGCGTCGACGCGGCGCTGGTGATGTACTGCCCGGTGGCCGTGACGGCGCCCGAAGAGGCGGCGCGCGCTCTGGCGAAGGCCGTCGAGGGACAGGACAAGCCGGTGTTGTCGGCTTGGCTGGGCGACATCCGCCCGAGCGAGAGCCGCTCGGTGCTGGAAGCGGCGCACATCCCGGATTTCTACACGCCGGAGAACGCCGTCGAGGCGTTCTCGTTCCTGTCGGCGTACCGGCGCAACCAGTCGCAGCTGCTCGAGGTGCCCGCGGCGCTCGAATCCAGCAGCCCGGCGGAGGCCCGGCCGGATCTTGCCGCCGCCGAGGCGATCCGCGCGCGCGCCGTGGCGGAAAGCCGTTCGCAGCTCACCGAGGACGAGGCGAAGGCGCTGCTGCAGGTCTTCGGCGTGCCGGTGCCGGCGTCGATCCTCGCCACCACGGCCGGGGAGGCGCTCGCCGCCGCGGCGAAGATCGGCTTCCCGGTGGCGATGAAGATCCGCTCGCGCGACATCCTGCACAAGACCGACGTCGGCGGCGTGCGCCTCAACCTGATCGACGACGAGATGGTGGCCGGCGCGTTCAACGCCATCCTCGCCAAGGCAAGCGCGCTGCGGCCCGATGCGCAGATCGACGGCGTGGTGGTGCAACCCATGCTGCGCCACGCGCACAGCCGCGAAGTGCTGGTCGGCATCTCCACGGATCCCGTGTTCGGCCCGGTGATCACCTTCGGCAGCGGCGGCGTCGCCGTCGAGGCGGTGCGCGACACCGCGATCGCGCTGCCGCCGCTCAACTCGGTGCTGGTGGGCGACCTGATGCAGCGCACGCGCATCTTCCGGCTGCTGCGCGGCTACCGCGACGTGCCGCCGGCGGACCTCGACGCGCTGTCCAACGTGGTGCAGGGCATCTCGCGCATGGTCTGCGCGCTGCCGTGGCTGAAGGAGATGGACCTCAATCCGGTGATCGCGCATCCGGGCGGCGCCACCGTGGCGGATGCGCGCGCGACCATCGACCTCGCAGCGCAGAAGCCCCCGGGGCGCTACGCGCACATGGCGATCCACCCGTATCCCGGCGAACTCGAGGAGACGATCGCGCTGCGCGACGGCACCGCCTTGAAGCTGCGCGCGATCCGCCCTGACGACGCCGGGCGCGAGCAGCGCTTCTTCAACGCGCTGTCGGAGCGTTCCCGCTACCTGCGCTTCCAGCACCACCTGCCGAAGCTCTCGCCGCTGATGGTCGAACGCTTCACGCAGCTCGACTACGACCGGGAACTGGCACTGGTGGCGCTCGATCCGGGCGCGGACGAGTTCCTCGCCGTCGGGCGCTACGCGCCGAACCCCGACGGCACCACTGCCGAGTTCGCGATGACCGTCGCGGACGCATGGCAGGGACGCGGCCTCGGCAACGCGCTGCTGCAGCGGCTGTGCGGGCGCGCCCGCGAAGCCGGCTACGAGGCGCTGGTCGGCTACGTGCTCGCGGAGAACCGCGACATGCTCGACCTCGCGGTGCACCTCGGCTTCGTGCAGGGCGGGCGCGAGGGCGACGCGGCGGTGGTGAGGCGGGATCTCAATGTCGCAAGCGCCGATTGACCCCCGCAATCGGCGGTATTGCCTTTTTCCATTTGCCCTGCCGGGCCCCCGGCCCTAGGCTTGCGGGATGACGATGCGCGAAGGCAGTCTCGAAGCCCCCACCCGCCACCCGCTCGACTGGAAGAGCGCGGCGTTCTACGACCAGGCGGCGCTCGACAAGGAACTCGAGCGCGTCTTCGACATCTGCCACGGCTGCCGCCGCTGCGTGAACCTGTGCACGGCGTTCCCGACGCTATTCGACCTCGTCGACAACTCGACGACCCTGGAGGTGGATGGCGTCGACAAGAAGGACTACGCGAAGGTGGTGGACCAGTGCTACCTCTGCGACATGTGCTACATGACGAAGTGCCCGTACGTGCCGCCGCACCAGTGGAACGTCGACTTCCCGCACCTGATGCTGCGCGCCAAGGCGGTGAAGTTCCGGCAGCAGGGCGCGCCGTTACGCGACAGGCTGCTGTCCTCGACCGACGCGATGGGCAAGCTCGCCGCGATCCCGGTCGTGGCGCAGGCGGTGAACGCGGTGAACAAGCTCGGCGCCGCGCGCTCGGTGATGCAGGGCGTGCTTGGCGTGCACAAGGACCGCCAGCTCCCGGACTACGCCAGCAGCAGGTTCCGCGGCAATGCCGCGACCGGCAGGTCCGCCGAGGTGAAGGACGGCCCGAACACCCCGGGAAAGGTGGCGATCTTCGCCACCTGCTACGTCAACTACAACGAGCCGGGCCTCGGGCACGACCTGCTCGCGATCCTCGAGCACAACGGCATCCCGCACGTGCTGGTCGAGAAGGAAGCCTGCTGCGGCATGCCGAAGCTGGAGCTGGGCGACCTCGAGACCGTGGCGAAGCTGAAGGACGTCAACATCCCGCCGCTCGCCGAATTGGCGAAGGCAGGCTACGCGATCCTCACGCCGATCCCCTCCTGCACGCTGATGTTCAAGCAGGAACTGCCGCTGATGTTCCCCGACGACGCCGACGTCAAGGCGGTGCAGGCGGCGATGTTCGACCCGTTCGAGTACCTGGTGCTGCGCAACCGCGACGGTCTCCTGAAGACCGACTTCAAGGCGACGCTGGGGAATGTGTCGTACCACATCCCCTGCCATTCGCGCGTGCAGAACGTCGGCCAGAAGACGCGCGAGATGCTGCAGCTGATCCCCGGCACGAAGGTGAACACGGTCGAGCGCTGCGCCGGCCACGACGGCACCTGGGGCGTGAAGGCGGAGTACTACGACAACTCGATGAAGATCGGCCGCCCGGTGTTCAAGGCGATGGCGAAGATGCCCTCCTCCGAGACCCCGCCGGACTACATCAGCTCGGATTGCCCGATCGCGGGCCGCCACATCCGCCAGGGCATGGGCGAAGATAGCCCCGAGGCGAGGAAGCTCCACCCCATTGAGCTGGTTCGCAAGGCTTACGGCATCTAGCGGGGCGTTGCTGGCGGCGATTGCCGTCGCGCAACCGCCGACCGGGCCGCAGTTCGGGCTGATCGGCGACACGCCGTACAACGACGCGGAAGTCGTCCTGCTCGACCGCGTCATCGACGAGATGAACGCGCATCCGCTGGCGTTCGTCGTCCATGTCGGTGACATCACGTCGGGACGCGGCCCCTGCACCGACGAGTGGCTCGAGGCTCGCAAGCGCCAGTTCACCCGTTGGCGCGCCCCGCTGGTGGTGCTGCCCGGCGACAACGACTGGACCGACTGCCACCGCACCGGCTTCGACCCGATGGAGCGGCTCGCGAAGTGGCGAACGCTGTTCTGCACCGATCCCGCCGGCCTGCGGCTGGAGCGCCAGCCCGGCCCGTACTGCGAGCATGTGCGCTGGGAAAAGGACGGCGTGCTGTTCGTCGCCGTCAACGTGCAGGGCAGCAACAATAACCTTGGCCGTACGCCGGCGATGGACGCGGAGCACGCCGAGCGCATGCTGGCGGTACTCGCGTGGCTCGATGACAGCGCCGCGCGCGTCACCCGGGCGTTGGTCGTCCTGATGCAGGCAAATCCCGACTTCGAGGGCACGATGCGGCGGCCCAAGGGTGCCGTCGACGGCTTCACCTCGCTGCGCCAGTGGCTGGCGAACGCGCGCAGGCCTCTGGTGCTGGTACACGGCGATACCCACCAATGGCGGGACGACGAGCCCCTGCCCGGGATGCGGCGGATCGAGGTGCCGGGCTCGCCGCAGGTGCGCTGGGTGCGCGGCGTGTTCGCCGAAGGGAAGTTCTGGTTCGACTAGGCCTGCGTCAGGCGTGCCCGGCGATGTACCGCTTCACCACGTCGACGTCGGCCTCGATGACCTCGACGCGTTGCGGCAGATTCTCCAGCCCGGCGCTGCCGGCCGGCGGCGCCGGGTCGCGGCCCAGCGCCTCGCGGATGGTCTCGGCGAACTTCGCCGGCAGCGCGGTCTCGAGGCACAGCATCGGCACGCCCGGCTCGCGGTGCTCCAGCCCCACCTTCACGCCGTCCGCGGTGTGCGGGTCGATCACCATCCCGTAGCGTTCGTGGACCGCGCGGATGGTGGCGATGCGGTCGGCGTGGGTGCTGGAGCCGGAGGTGAAGCCGAGGTCCTGGCGCGGCAGCTCGAACTCGCCGTGCGCCTGCAGCCGCTCCCAGAGCACCTTCACGCGCGGCCCGTCGCGGCCCACCCTGTCGAACACGAATCGCTCGAAGTTCGAGGCCTTGGAGATGTCCATGGACGGGCTCGACGTCGCGCGCACTTCCTTCCTCACGCGGTACGTCCCGGTGCGGAAGAACTCGTCCAGCACGTCGTTCTCGTTGGTCGCCAGGATCAGGCGCTGCACGGGCAGGCCCATGGAACGCGCGACGTGCCCGGCGTGGATGTTGCCGAAGTTGCCGGAGGGCACCGCGAAGGCGACCTTACCGGCGTCCGACGTCGTGGCGCGGAAGTAACCCCAGAAGTAGTACACCACCTGCGCGACGATGCGCGC
>SXGT01566150.1_pt1 | contig 10027 bp, 10 predicted proteins | sample 3176221 | NCBI WGS metagenome assembly SXGT01 (sample SAMN11356862, study PRJNA531348) | freshwater metagenome | isolation source: freshwater sample F1-120 | place: China: Fuxian Lake, Yuxi | collected 2017-12-25
GGGCGGGCCGCAGGCCGGTATCATTGTCGGCAAAGCCGAGCACATTGCCAAAGTGCGGCGCCATCCGCTCAATCGGGCGGTGCGTGTGGATAAATTTACGGTGGCGGCCCTGGAAGCGACGCTGCGGCTGTATAGCGATCCAGAGCTGGCGCGGCGTGAGATTCCCACCTTGGCCATGTTGACCATGTCAGCGCCGACCATTGCCAGCCGCGTGCGGCGCCTGCGCCGACGCCTGCCAGCCGCAGTGCAGGCGGTCTACCAGCCGCGTGTGCTTGATGGCACGTCCGCGGTCGGTGGCGGGGCCCTGCCCCTGGCACCATTGCCCACCAAACTCCTGGCCTTACAGCCGACCTTCTGTTCCGTCACCGAACTCGAACGCCGCTTGCGCCATCGGCATCCGGCCATCATTGGCCGTATTGCCCAGGATGCTTACCTCCTGGATCTGCGTACGGTGCTCGATCGTGAAATCCCAGAAATCGCTACGGCCCTGCAGCAACTGGTACCTTCGCCATGAAACAAATCGTTTTAGGGACCGCCGGACACATTGACCACGGCAAGACTAGCCTCATCAAAGCCTTGACCAACATTGATACAGATCGCCTCAAAGAAGAAAAAGAGCGCGGTATCACCATTGACTTGGGCTTTGCCTTCCTGAATCTCACCGACGACATCCAGCTTGGCATCGTGGATGTGCCGGGACACGAGCGCTTTGTCAAGAACATGCTCGCCGGGGTCGGCGGCATGGATCTCGTCGTGTTGGTGATTGCCGCCGATGAAGGCGTCATGCCGCAGACGCGTGAGCACCTGGCGATTTGCCAGCTGTTACGGGTGCGTGAAGGGCTGGTGGCGCTGACCAAAATTGATATGGTGGACCAGGATTGGCTGGAGCTGGTGCAGGAAGATACTGCCGAGTTCCTGCGTGGCACGTTTCTCGAAGGCAAGCCGATTGTGCCGCTCTCGTCTAGGACTGGTGAGGGCTTAGACGATCTCCTGGAAGCCCTGCGCACCCTCTGTCGCCCGCTCACCCCCCGCTCGACCACGGGTCCGGTGCGGCTGCCCATTGACCGCGTGTTTACCATGCGTGGTTTTGGGGTGGTGGTGACCGGGACGCTGTTCTCCGGCAGTCTACGCCTCGAAGATCGTCTGGAGGTGCTGCCGCAGCACGATACCGCCCGCGTACGCGGCCTGCAGGTGCACAATCAGTCGGTCCAGGAAGCCGTGGCCGGGCAGCGCACCGCGGTGAATCTGCAGGGCCTGGAGCGCACGGAACTGCAACGCGGCTCGGTCGTCGTGACGCCAGGGCGTTTCCCCGTGACCTACATGCTCGACGTCACGCTCGCTCTGCTGGCCGAGGCGCCGCGCCCGTTGAAACATCGCGACCGAGTGCGTTTTCATATTGGCACCAGTGAAATCATGGGCCGGGTGATTTTACTGGACCGTGATGCATTGCAGCCGGGTGAGGAGACGTTCGCGCAGTTGCATCTGGAAGAATCGGCTATTGCCGCGCCGCAGGATCGCTATGTACTGCGCAGCTATTCGCCGATCCAGACCATTGCCGGTGGGGTGATTCTGGACACGCTCCCGGCCAAGCACCGGCGCCGGCGTCCGCAGGTGCTGGAACAACTGACGACCCTCCGTGACGGCACGGCTACGGAAGTCCTGGCCGTGCACCTGGCGCATGCCGAGTACGCCGGCTTGCAATGGTCGGATTTTTTACTGCGTAGTCCATTGGACATGGCCACACTGCGCACCACGGTGGAGAGTTTGCGGGCGGAAGGCATCGGCATTGCCATTGACGACAATCCCCCGTGGTTGCTGCATCGCGACCAGTACGCCCGGGCGCGGGCGCAGATTGTGCAGCTATTAGAGACATTTCACCGCACCAATCCACTCAAGCCCGCCATGTTTACCGAGGAACTGCGCAGTAAATTCCCTGGCATGGCCGAGAAAGTGTTCGCCACGTTGCAGCACGATCTGGTAGCCTCGGGCGAGGTGGAAGTGAGCCGCGATAAGATCAAGCTCACCAGCCACACCGTCACCCTGTCTCCGGCCCGGCAGGCGGCGGTGGATGGCATGGAAGTGATGTTCCGTGAGGCGGCCTATCAGCCCCCGAGTGTGGAGGACGCGCTGGAAGCGCACAAACTTACGCATGCCGATGACCGCGAGTTACTCCAGGTGCTGGTGGACCAGCAAAAGCTGATCCGCCTTAAAGGTGACATTTTCTATCATTATGAGGTATTTAGTGCTATAGAGCACGAGCTAAGGATCTATCTCGACCAGCAGGGGGCCATCACCGCGGCGGAGTTCCGTGATCTGCTGCAGATTTCGCGTAAATATGCCATCCCGCTGTTGGAACATTTTGATAATCAGCGCTTGACTATGCGTATTGGCGATAAACGGGTGTTGCGCAAGCCTGGTTAGGCGGCACAGGGGTTGACGCCTCCGTCCTCTTCCTTTATGATGCACTCCCCCGACAGTATCAGCTTGTATCGCGGACAATCGCTGCGATGTGTCTCAGGGGTTGGAGGTGACGAGATGCTGACCTATATCGATTTTTTGAAAAAGGTGCCTTTGTTTTATGAACTGGATGATGACGAGTGCCAACAGCTCGCAAGTGTAACGCGAGAACAGCATTATAAGAAGCACACCACCATTGTCCATATTGAGGATCCGGGCCATGCCCTCTACATCCTCAAAGACGGCCTCGTCAAAATTACCATTGAAGATCAAAATGGCTATGAAATGATCCTGCGGATGCTCTACCCCACGGATTTCTTTGGGGAAATGTCTTTAATTGACGGCATGCCGCGCTCAGCGACGGTGACCACGCAAGAAGCCAGCGAAGTCCTCATGATTGCCCGCGAGTCGTTTCTGCAGATTGTCGGCACCTCGCCGAAGATCATGCTCAAAATGGCAGCAGTGTTGAGCAAGCGCTTGCGGAAGGCGAACGAACTCATCCATAGTCTGGCGTTTTTCGACGTGTATGGTAAAGTGGCGCGTGTGCTCCTCAACCTCGTCGCAGAGCGTGGCCGGGTGACCGACACCGGCACGGTCATTGACATGCGCCTCACACAGCAGGAACTGGCTGAGCTGGCGGGGATGACGCGGGAAACAATGGCGCGTACCCTCCGCGAGTTCCAACAAGCGGGGTGTATCCGTGTCGAATCAGGGGTCATCTCCATTCTCGCCCTGGATATGTTACGGCGCGAAGTACAGCAAGCATAAGACACTGGGCTGCTCAGTGTTGACGGGCTAGCGAAAAGTCGAGACGTGTCCTCGCGTCTGTGGTCTCTCTATCACTCGGTAAATTTTTCCTAAGGAGGTGGTCTCATGAGTGTACAAGCCGGACAAGATGCCCCAGACTTTACGTTGCGTAATACCGATATGCAAGACGTCACCCTGAGCAGTTTTCGGGGGCAGAAGAACGTCGTGTTGCTCTTTGTACCCTTTGCCTTTACAGGGGTGTGTACCACGGAGCTATGCTCGGTGCGGGATAATCTCAACAACTACGCGCATCTCAATGCCGAGGTGTTGGGGGTGAGTGTGGACAGCCCGTTTGCGCAGAAACAGTGGAAAGAAAAAGAGAGTTTAAACTTCACGCTGCTTAGCGATTTCAATCGCCAAGCGTGCCAGGCGTATGGTGCGTATTTTGCCGATCTCCGTGGGATGCAGGGTGTGGCCAAGCGCGCCGCCTTTGTCATCGATAAGGCGGGCAAGGTGCAATACGCGGAAGTGCTGGAGAGCCCAGGCAATCTGCCCGATTTTGACAAAATTCAGGCCACGCTCCAGAGCCTAGCGTAACGGTACCACGGAGGGTGCGGCCACGCTGCCCCCTCGCACTGCCTCCGACGTCTGCATCGCTCGACCCCCTGAATTCCCTGCGGGGCTCGCGGCGTGTGGTGCGGCAAACCACACGTACTCGGCGAGTCCCGCCTTGGCGAGACGCCGCACATCTGTGTCTTCATCAGCAGCCACCGGGATCGTTGTCACCCGTACCATCGTCACATCGGGGCGGCGTTGCTTGAGGAGGGCAGGAATCGCTAGGCCGTAATCGACGTGGAAACGTCCGGCAATCGCCAAGACGGTGGCTGTCGGCGCCGCCGCGACGATCGTCGCCAGTGACTCTGCCATCGTCTCATCCTTCACGTAGGCCGCCTCCACAAAACGCTCCATCTGGTCAGGGAGCAGGGGATGGGCCTCAGCCAGTGCTTGCATACTATAGGCCCGGTACTCGGGCGTCATGGGAGCCATCGTCGCGGCCAGAGACGCCCGTTCTGCAGAGGTCAGGCTGTCTAGAACGGCGTGGAGTCCTTCCTTGGCGACACGGCGTGCCAGGGCACGCGGTGCGTTCATCGCCCGGACGGGTATGCCAGCCTGTCGGGCATACTGTAGCAGGGGCATATACGACTGGATAAAGGCTGGCGTCGCCTTGATGTGCCCATACAGCGTGGCCGCGTCAATGTGCCCAGCGAGATAGGCATCGACGGATGGTTGCATGTCGCGTTCGAGAAATTCCATGGCGAGGATGATAGGCTGGGGCTGCTGCTGTACCAGCGTTTGGAGTACGCGGAGCTCAAACGCTTGCACGGCAGGATGATAATGCACTTCCCCCAAAGCCACGACTTGGGTCCGGGCGAGAGCCGCGATACACGTCTCCAAGGGCACGACCCGTTGGGTCGCCAGCTCCACGAGGGCGCCCTGTAGGTGCGCACCACGCACGGTGGAGAGCGGCTGAGCGCCGAAGCGCGGCCCGGGAGTCTGCACGGCACAGGACGTCAGGGCCAGCGTACAGCCTAGGACGAGGAGCGCAGCGCGGCATCTCATGACCTGTAAGCGCGGCATGGTGTTGTTCTCCTGGCGCGTGGCGCGCCGTTGTCGTCGCAGCCCGCTGACAGCGCCTCAGAAGTTGGGCACGCCGTGGGACCGTCGCCATGGTATGGTATCATAGCAGGCTTTTCCCTCCCTTTGCCTTTAGAAGACTGAAAGGACACCTGATGGCGTTGGTGATCTTGGTACGGCACGGCCAGACGGATGAGAACCTGAGTGGTCGCATCTCAGGCCAGGGGCCGGCCCCTCTCAATGCACGCGGACACGAGCAGGCCCGCCTCGCGGCGGACATCCTGGCGCCACTGGGAGTGACCCATCTGTTTTCGAGTCCGGTCGTGCGGGCGCGTCAGACCGCGCAGTGCCTTGCCGACCGCCTGCAGCAACCCATTGCGGAAATTGCCGATCTGCGCGAGGTCGTCTATGGCGACTGGGAAGGCAAAACGTTCGGCGAGATCCGCAACGATCCGGTGGCACATCAGGTGTTTCATGATCCGGTCAACGCCACGTTTCCGCAGGGCGAAAGTCTCGTCGAGGTGCAGCAACGCGGGGTACGCGTCATTGAATGGGCCCGCAAGACCTATCCGCAGGGCATCATTGCTCTGGTCTCGCATGGGGATGTGATTCGTACCGCCCTGGCGCATTACCTCGGCGTGCCGTTCAACGATTATCGCCGGGTGAACATTGACAATGGCGCGGTGTCGGTGTTGGAACTGTTCGACGATTGGATCCGTATCAAGGCGATCAACGTCATCCCGCAACTGGGCAATCTCTGGCTCGAAGCGTTGTATCCTACTTGGCAAAAAATGCAAGCGGTAGGGGCAGCCGCGCAACCCGCGAGCTGCCACGGCACGCCGCTGCAGTGCGTGGTGAGTCACATGGCGTACCCAAAGGAGGGCTTGCCAGAGGGCGCGCTCAGCGCGTAAGATGCGGCGAGCAAGTGGCCTACGATGAGAGACTCAGACAGGAGGTCGCAGATGGCAGACATTAAAGGACCATTAGACGGTATCCGTGTGATCGACTTGGGGCGCCATCAGGCGGGCCCCCGCTGTGCCCAGGTGCTGGCACGTCTCGGCGCTGAAGTCATTAAAATTGAGCGTCTCGGTGGTGAGGAGACCCGCTACCACGGGCCATGGGTGCGCAAACAGAGTGCCTACTGGGTGCAGTACAATAGCGGCAAGAAAAGCGTGAGTATGGACTTACGCAAGGAAGAGGGGAAAAAGGCGCTGCGCCAACTCGTCGCCGTTTCCGACGTGGTGGTCCAAAACTTTCGCCCCGGGACTATTGATGAGATGGGCTTTGGCTATGATGTCCTGCACAGCTTGAATCCCCGCATCATCATGGTGAATGTCTCGGCTTATGGGCAATTCGGCCCGTATCGGGAGCAGATTGGCTACGATCCCATCGGGCAGACCATGTCCGGGATTGCCATGGTCACCGGGGAGGAAGGCATGCCGCCGATCCGCGCTGGTGTCCCCATCATTGACCGTACCACCGCCCTGCACTCGGCCATTGGCACCTTGGCAGCGCTGTACGAACGGCAACTGTCGGGTGTGGGGCAGAGTATTGACGTCTGTCTGGCAGATTCAGGGTACAGTTTGACCGAAATTCCCATTACGGCATATCACGGGGCAGGTATTGAACCTCGGCGTGGCCAATCGGATGCGCCACCGAGCGGCACCTATCCCTGCCAGAACGGCTGGGTACTGATCAGCGCTGGCGACCAGCACCACTGGCCACGCGTGTGTAGCGCGCTCGGCAGACCGGAGTGGCTGGAAGATCCCCGTTTTACCACGAGGCCTGCACGTGGCAAGAATGGCGCGGCGATCCAGGAGGCCATGCGGGCACTGCTGTCCACCATGACCATGCCCGAGGCCATTGCCCACTTCACCAAGCATGATGTGGTGGCTGCCCCCGTCAACACCATTCCACAGGCGGCGCAAGATCCGCATCCCTGGGAACGCCGCGTGATGGTCGAAGTGCCGGACTTTCTCGCAGGCAGTATTGCGGTGTCTGGCGACTTCTGGCATTTCAGCCGTACGCCAGCCCCTGTCGGCTCCACCCCGCAAGTCGGCGAGCACAACGAAGAGATTCTCGGTGGCCTGCTCGGCTATTCGGAGGAAGACATCGCCAAGATGTACGCCAATAACGTGATTGGCAATTGGCATCACTACGATACCGTCCCCGGGTAACCTCTTGACCGAGGGTTCGAGCGCTGCATACGGGGCGGCCTTCTCCAGGCGTGAGAGGGCCGCCCCTGCCTGGCGTGTCTTCCAGCCCCCGTCCGCCTCAGTCGTCTAGGCGTATCCCACATACCGACATCATCCATGGAGCAGGTATGAGCTCAGAGACCGCATCGCTACCTCTCGCTCGTTTTACCGTCTTGGATCTGACCCGTGTGCGCTCTGGCCCAACGTGTGTGCGCCAGTTGGCCGATTGGGGGGCCAATGTGCTGAAAGTGGAACTGCCCGAAAGTGTCGAAGGCACCGCCGGCATGGGAGGACCACGACACGGGTCGGATTTTCAGAATCTGCACCGCAACAAACGCAGCATGACGCTCAATCTCAAGGAACCCGAGGGCTTAGAGCTGTTCAAGCGCCTGGTGCGCACCGCCGACGTGGTGGTAGAAAACTACCGACCCGACGTGAAATACCGCCTCGGGGTGGACTACGAGTCGCTCAGTCAGCTTAACCCGCGTCTGGTGTATGGCAGCATCTCCGGCTTTGGGGAAGACGGCCCCTACCAGCAGCGCCCAGGCTTTGACCAGATTGCCCAGGGCATGGGTGGCTTGATGTCCATTACCGGCATCCCAGGCCAAGGGCCGGTGCGTGTCGGTATTCCCGTCGCGGATCTGTGTGCCGGGCTGTTCTGCGCCATGGGGATTTTAACCGCTCTCCTTGATCGCGAAACGTCTGGCAAGGGGCAGTGGGTCAAAACCTCGCTCCTCCAAGCGCAGATTTTTATGCTGGATTTCCAAGCCACGCGCTGGCTCATGGACCATGAGGTGCCGCCACAAGCTGGCAACAATCATCCTACCAGCATTCCCACCGGCGTGTTCACCACCCAAGACGGCTATATTAATATCGCCTCCGCCGGACAGGTGATCTGGGAACGCTTTTGTAAGACGCTCCAAGCGGATGAACTGTTGAGCGATGCGCGCTATGCTACCGGCGCCTCGCGTTCCACGCACCGTGACACCCTCAACGCTGCTATCGAGTCGTACACGCAGCGCTATCCCAGCGCAGAGCTCATCGCCCTCCTGAACAAGGCCGGCGTGCCCTGTGGTCCCATTTATACGGTGGATCAGGTGTTCCAGGATCCCCAGGTGCAGCACCTCGGCATGGCGCAGGATGTCCAGCATCCGGTCTTAGGCCCCATTCAACTGGTGGGGCAACCGTTTACCCTCAGCCGCCACGCCAACGCCATCCGTACCGCGCCTCCCGAACGTGGGCAAGATACGGCAGCGGTGTTGCAGGACCTGGGGCTCAGTGCCGCCGAGATCGCCAGCTTGCAGCAACGGGAGATTGTCTAAAGGCGCTCGCCTTGGTCATACAACGTGCTGACGACATCGCGATTTCCCTGCAGGTGTGCGCGCGGCCAGCACCGCCACCGGACCATGGGATGGCCAGGCTGCTCAGTAATACTGCCAGATATAGCCATAGGCTTTGTCAAAGAGATCCTGATCGGTGTGGAGCTTGTACTTGAGCAAGGCGCTCCGGAGTTCCTGCTGCATGAGGCGTTCGCCTTGCGAGGTGTGCTGCCAGTCCGGGAAGCTGGGCACGTCAGCAGCGTTGAAGGTGGCGCTGATCTGGGTGTTGAGGTCAATACAGTCCACTACGATGATCACCGTGGGATTGCCGCGTTGCGGGTGCGGCCGCAGCTTTTGCGCCGCAAAGACCATCAGCAGTGACTTGCCGCTGCCCTGGAAATGCCAGATCAGGCCCTTCTTGGGGTAGCCCTTGACCACGCGGGCGACAATCTTGTTGGTGGTGTCGTATTGCTGGTAGCGGCAGATACTCTTGATGCGCCGATGCTGCTTGTCGGTGGCAAAGAGGGTGAAGTGCTGCAAGATGTCGAGCACGACCGCCGGTCGCAGCAGGCTCTCGACCGCGGCCTGGACATGGTGCAACTGGCCTGCGTCCTGGTTATCGTCTTGCGCCACGGCCCCCACATCTCGATGGGCATGCGGATGGCGCCGTAGCGCAACAGACGGCCCTCGGTAGCGAACGACAAGACATTGGGCACGAACATGGCTGGCACGTCCTTCTCGTAGATCTGGTTGATCTGGAAGGCACCATCGAACCAGGTGACGGCGCTGCGCGTGGGCGTCTTGGCCTCGCCGATGACCAGCGGCAAGCCGTTGACCACAAACACTACATCGAAGCGTTTTTCCACGGTACCAACTTGCAAAGTCCACTGGTTGGTGACGGTGAGGCGGTTGTTGCTGGGCTGCACGGCATCCACCAGACGCACCGGCACATGCTCGCCGTGGTGGCCGAAGGGCATGGTCTTCTCGCCGCGCAGCCAGGCCATAAAATTTTCGTTGGCGCACACCAGACCATCGGCCTGCACCGAGAGGAGGCAGGCACGCAGGTTGTAGATGACCTCGTCGGCCCGATCAGGCTGCGCGGCGATGTCGGGGTTAAGGCGGATGAGCGCCTCACGTACCCAGAGTTCGACCATCACATCACTGAGCTGGCCGGCACGTCGGTGTGGGGGACATACGTCCAGCGCGCCGGGCGCAGGGTGTCACCGAGCGATGTACCCCCGTAGGGCAGCGCCTCCTCGCGCACCATGGGCGCTGGCGTGCCGCCGCGTTGTGTGACGGCATCAAGGATCATCTGCTCGACGGTGTTGGCTTCGGTGAACATAAAACTATCCTTTGTAAACATGTGCAGCCCTCATGATTCGATAACGTCCCAATGACCACCTTTGGCTGGGCCGACACGTTTGAGCCTTCCGTCTTTCCGCAATTTGGCAATCTGTTTTTCCACTGCCCTTTGAGTTATACCCAACCTGAACGCAATTTCACGCGCGGATAGAGTCGACTCAATTTTAACTAAAGATCTCACCTTACGCGGAGCCCTGTACGGGGGTGAGGGCCCGTAAAGTGGCGAAAGCGGAGCGGAGGGCATTGAGGTAGAGTTTGGACTTTAGGGCAAAATGATGAAGCTTGGTCCTCATTTTCAGCCGCTCTAGTTTA
>SXGT01592429.1_pt1 | contig 10027 bp, 13 predicted proteins | sample 3176221 | NCBI WGS metagenome assembly SXGT01 (sample SAMN11356862, study PRJNA531348) | freshwater metagenome | isolation source: freshwater sample F1-120 | place: China: Fuxian Lake, Yuxi | collected 2017-12-25
GAACCTGCAAAAGCCCGACGGCTCGTGGCTGAACGACAACGCCCGCTGGTGGGAAAAAGAAACCCCGCTGACCACCAGCTACTCGCTCATCGCGCTGGAGCTTAGAGCCCGCGCGCGATGTGGATGTAGACGACCAGCAGGAACATCGACGCGCCGTTGGCGTGGGCGTAGCGCAGGAACCAGCCCGCGTTGACGTCGCGCATGATGCTTTCGACCGAGCCGAACGCGATTCCCGCATTGGCCGCGTAATGCATCGCCAGCACGATGCCGGTGACGATCTGCAACGTCAGGGCGAGGCCCGCGAGCACGCCGAAGTTCCAGAAGTAATTGAGGTTGCGCGGCACCGGATAGCCCGCGCCGACCGCGTTGTAGACGAGGCGCGGCAACGGCAGCTTCTCATCGAGCCAGCGCATCAGCGGCTGCTTCGGCTCGTAGTGCTTGGCCCAGGGAAAGCTCATAGGTGCCTCAGCCGACCGTGACGGTCGTGTCGGAGTTGAAGGTGTAGTCGGGGACGACCAGGTTCGTGGGCGCAGGGCCCGACCGGATGCGTCCCGCGGTGTCATAGGCCGAACCGTGGCACGGGCAGAAATAGCCGCCGAACGGCCCCTTGTTCTCGCCCTCGCCCGCGCCCAGCGGCACGCAGCCGAGATGGGTGCAGACCCCCAGCGTGATCAGCCAGTTCTTCTTGCCGGGCTTGGTCCGCTCCTCCAGGCTCTGCGCGTCGCGAAGCGAGTTGACCGCGACCGCGTCCGCGGCCGCGATCTCGGCCGGCGTCAGGTTGCGGACGAACAGGGGCTGCTTGCGGAACGACGTCTTCACCGCCTGGCCCGGCGCGATCTTGGACACGTCGATCTCGGTGGTCGACTGCGCCAGCACGTCGGCGGACGGGTTCATCTGATTGACCAGCGGCAGGACGATCGCGACCGCGCCGACGCCCGCGAAGGCGACCGCGGCGATGTTGATGAAGTCGCGGCGACGGGGATCGTGGACCTCCTCGTGGAACGGTTCCGGCGATTCACCGGGAGGAACCATGTCTGCGTCAGTCGCCATTCACCTGAACCCGTCACCATTGGGGACCCGAGAAGCCGACGCCCGCGCATGTGCGCGCCACGCCCGCCGTCAACGCCTTTCGTCCCCACGAAAGGCTGCGGCCTGATAGACGTGGGGACGCGGCTTTGCCAACAGCATTTTGCCTAGCAGCCCGCAACGCGCCCCCGGAGAGCCGCCATCCGTATCGCCTTGTTCGAACCCGATATCGCGGGCAACGTCGGCACGATCCTGCGCACCGCGGCGTGCTTCGGGGCGGGGGTCGACATGATCGAGCCCGCCGGCTTTCCGTGGAGCGCGCGGGCGCTGGCGCGGGCGGGGATGGACTATGCCGCCGCGGTGGAGGTGCGGCGGCACGCCGACTGGGACGCATTCCGTAGCGTGACGGGCGGGCGCCTGGTGCTGCTGACGACGTCGGGAGCGGTGGACCTGCCCGATGCGCGCTTCGCCGCGGACGACGTGCTGGTCGTCGGGTCGGAGGGCGCGGGCGTGCCGCGCTACGTCCACGACGCCGCGGAGCTCCGGGTGCGAATTCCGATGCGGCAGGGTTTCCGGTCGCTCAACGTCGCAGTCGCGGCGGGAATCGTGCTGGCGGAGGCGCTGCGCCAGACGGGTTGGGACAAAGTGACCGGTTGACCGCCCGGTTCGCGGCGGTGATGGGACGGCGATGCAGCCGCTAGACGATCAGCAATCCGCAGCCCGCACCTGGTTCGAAGGCTTGAGAGACCGCATCTGCGCGGCGTTCGAGGCGATCGAGCGCGAGGCCGGCTCCGACGCCCGGTTCGACTATCTCGCTTGGGACCGCGAAGACCCCTCCGGCGAGCCCGGCGGCGGCGGCGTCCGGGGCGTGATGAAGGGGCGCGTGTTCGAAAAGGTCGGGGTCAACGTCTCGACCGTCGGCGGCACGTTCGAGGGGGATTTCGCCAGATCGATCCATGGCGCGGGCGAGGACCCGCGGTTCTTCGCGACCGGAATCTCGCTGGTCGCGCACATGGCCAACCCGCACGTTCCCGCCGTGCACATGAACTGCCGGTTCCTCAACACCACCCGCCGCTGGTTCGGCGGCGGCGCGGACCTCAACCCGCCGCTCCCGGTCGCCGAGGACACCGCCGAGTTCCACCAGGTCCTCCGGGCCGCATGCGACCGGCACGATCCGACCTATTATCCGCGCTTCAAGCAATGGGCGGACGATTACTTCTATATCCCGCACCGCCAGGTCCATCGCGGCGTCGGCGGCATCTTCTTCGACCATCTGGAAGCCGACTTCGACCGCGATTTCGCGTTCACCCGCGACGTGGGGGAGGCGTTCCTGGAGGTTTTCCCACGCATCGTGCGGCGGCGGATGCACGACCCGTTCGACGCGGCGGACGTCGCGGTCATGCGGGCGTGGCGCGGACGCTACGCCGAGTTCAACCTGGTCTATGACCGGGGAACGCTGTTCGGGCTCAAGACGGGCGGGAACGTCGATGCGATCCTGATGAGCCTGCCCCCGGTCGCCACATGGGACTGACATGGGGGGACTGACATGGGGGGACTGACGCCGGTCGCGCCGGACGAGATCGCGACGATCGTCACCGCGCTGGAGATGACCGAACGGCCGCCGCTGCGGCCCCTGCCCGCCTCGCCGCTCAGGCTGGTTCGGTGGGATGCGCCCGCGCCCGACCGCTATCGCGCGCTGTTCCGGCGGGTCGGGGCGCCGTGGCTGTGGTTTTCGCGGCTCCTGCTCGACGACGCCGCTCTCGGCGCGATCACCGGCGATCCCGCGGTGCACGTCCATGCGGTGATCGACCGCGCGGGCATCGAGGTCGGCATGGTCGAGCTCGATGCGCGAACGCCCGGCGTCTGCGCCATCGCCTATTTCGGGCTGGTGCCCGAACTCGCGGGGCGCGGGCACGGGCGCTGGCTGATGGCGGAGACGCTGGCGCGCGCGTGGAGCAAGGGGGTGACGCGGGTCACCGTCGCCACCTGCACGCTTGATCATCCGGCGGCGCTCGGCTTCTACCGCGCGCAAGGGTTCCGCCCGGTGTCGCGGACGATCGAGACCTTCGCCGATCCGCGCGCCTCCGGGCTGCTGCCGGAGGAAAGCGCGCCGCATGCGCCCTATCTCGCGAGCCGCCGGTAGAGCACGACCTGCACCAGCGCCAGCGCGAGCGCCGCCGCCCAGACCGCGCCCGCCGCCAGCGCATCGACCAGCGCGAGCGCGATCGGATTGGCCGCCCCCGCCGCCCGCAAGCCGCGGTCGATCGAGACGAAGATCGCGCCGAGCGCCTGCCCGCCGATCATGATCGCGCCGACGAGCAGCGCGATCCCCAGGCCCCGGCCCCGGGTCAGCGCCCAACTGCGCGCAATGGCCGCGACCGCGCCCGTGCCGGTCTCGCCTAGGATCACCGGCCCCGCGAGCGCGGTCCGCGCGAGGGCGTAGACGATCAGGGGAAACACCACGAGCGGCGCCAGCGGGATCGGCAGCGCGATCATCGCCGCCGCGCCGCACGGCAGCGCGACCAGGATGCTTGCGAGCAGCGCGCGGGGAAACAGCCGCAACGCCCGCGCGATCGCGGCCCCCGCGGCGGGAACCGGCGGCGCGTAGAGAGACACCGACGCCAGCGCGCCGAACTGCGCGATCACGGTGGCGAGCACATACCACCCGCCATAGCGCGCCAGCCACGGCTCCAGCGCCTGTCCCCACGCCTCCATCGAGGCACCCGCCGCGGTCTGCGGCATGGCCGGGATCAGCAGCAGCACCGCATATTGCGGCAGAAAGACGAACAGTCCCGACACCGGCAGCAGGATGGCGCGATCCCGCCGCCACAGCGTTCCCGCTTGGCCGAGGACGCCGGCGAGGTCGCGGGTCATTCGAAAACCGTCGCCACCCCTCGCTGCGCCACCGCGACATAGAGCTGCGCGGTGAAGACGGCGGCGATCACCGAAAAGATCGTGGTGACCACGCCCGCGACGACGGCGGCGAGGAAGGTGGTGGTCCGCGCGTCGTCGAGCAGCAGCCCGAACACCGCGCCGGTGATGAACTGCGCCGCGCTCGCCGCCACGGCGAGGACGATGACGTACAGGATCAACACGCCGATGATCCGCCACGTCAGCCCGCGGGTGAGCTCGAACGAACGCCGGAACGCGCCCAGCCCGCGCCGCTCGTTCAGCACGACCACGTTGACCAGCATGATCCGGGCGATGATGAACAGCCCGAAAGCGAACAGGAACAGCGCGTACAGGCCGATGAACGCGGCCGTGCCGCCGCCGATGTCGGGCATCGCGCCCGTGGTCGTCATGGTGGAGAAGTCCGCGCCCGACAGCCCGATCGCGACGGCGACCGGCAGGACGAAGAGCATCGCGACCAGGATCGCGACGATCGTCACCCCGATCGCGGGCAGCAGCCGCGCGCTCGCCTGGGCATAGGCGTCGCTGCGCGTGGTGGTCGGATCGTTGGACATCGCGAGCAGCGCTAGTTGCCCCCACAAGGCGATGATCGCGACGACGATCGACACCAGCCCGCCGACCGCCACGAACGCGGTCGAGCCCGGGGTCAGGAACGCCGTCACCCCGTCCCGCACCACGCCGGGCATGAAGAGGGTCAGCGCCGCAATGCTGGCGAGCAGCCCCGCGCGCCCGCGCAGCACCTCGGTCGTTCGATCCCAGACGTTGCTCATCGTGACCATGAATGTCCGCCCCTTGCCCCGGTTCAGCGCACCCCTAACCCACGCCGCGGCGGCTTGCCAGCGCGACGGCGTTGGTAAAGGACAGGCGGATGATGCTGGACGACATCGAATGGCGGCGGACCCCCGCGCCGGTCCCCTACCCCCAGGCGCTCGCGGAGATGGAGGCGCGGGCGGCGGCGGTGCTCGCGGGCGACGCGCCGGAGCTGATCTGGCTGCTCGAACACCCCCCCCTCTACACCGCGGGCACCAGCGCGGACCCGCGCGAGCTGATCGACCCGCGCTTCCCGGTCTACCCCACCGGGCGCGGCGGACGTTATACCTATCACGGCCCGGGGCAGCGGGTCGGCTATCTCGTGCTCGACCTCCGGGAGCGCGGCCGGGACGTCCGCTGCTATGTCCACGCGCTCGAAGGCTGGGTGATCACGGCGCTCGGCCGATTGGGGATCGAAGCGTTCCGCGCGGAGGGGCGCATCGGCATCTGGACGCTCGACAGGGGCCGAGAGGCGAAGATCGGCGCGATCGGGGTGCGGGTGCGGCGGTGGGTGACGCTCCACGGCTTTGCGGTCAACGTCTCGCCCGATCTGTCGCATTTCAGCGGGATTGTGCCGTGCGGCCTCGCCGACCATCCGGTGACCAGCATCCAGCGGCTGCGGGGAACGGCGGATCTGGCGGCGCTGGACGCAGCGCTGGAGGCGACGGTTCCGGCCTTCCTGCAAACTCTTTGTTGTGCCCCGTAAAACGAGGCTTGAGGCGGGCGCGCGAGTCGTTTAATGTCCACCGCGATTTGGGGCTTTACGGGGGCCAGAGAGGTCCGATCCAAATCCTCTATCTAGGGAGCTTCCGATGCGTGCAATTTCCAAGATCCTGACCGGTTCCGCCATCGCCGCCGCTGCGCTGGCCGTGTCGGCCTGCGGTCCGAAGACTGAGACCACGACCGAGAACACGATCGTGACCGACATGAACGCCACCGAGGGCATGGACACCATGACCGACAACATGACCGCCGTCGACGGCGCCATGAACGGCGGCATGATGGCGAACGACACCATGATGTCGGGCAACGACACCATGATGATGTCGAACAGCACGACCACCACCAACGCGATGTAATCGCGCTGCCGAAACGGCTTCGGGGGTACGCTCCCGAGGTGTTTCGCGGTGAAGGGCCGCCCGATCGCGTCTCGGCAGAGTATGACTTTGCCGGGACGCGCGATCGGGCGGCCCTTTCTCGTTTAGGGGTCCTTTCCCGCACCGCCGGGGCGCTTCGTCGCGTTGTGGTTAAAAACCGTTTGGGCCCGAGTCGAAAAGGCCGTAGAATCACGGACCTGTATAGGTTCGGGGATGTACGATGACGGAATGGCGGGGAGTAGGCGCGGCGATCGCGCTCGCCGCGGCGACGGGGATGGCGGCGCCCGCCGCCGCCCAGTTCTTTCTGAAGCCGAAGGACATGACGGGCGCGCCGGTGAAGGGCGACGAACCCGGCATCGCGATCCCGCTGCCCGGCGCGACCGCGGCGGAGCGGCGCGCGGGGCTGGTCTGGACGATGCGCGCGGCGCTCAACGTCGCCGCGCTCCAGTGCCAGTTCGAACCGACGCTGACGACCGTGCGCAGCTACAACGGCATCCTGCTCGACCATGAGGCCGAGCTGAAGGCGGCGTTCGACAGCCTCAGCCGATATTATGCGCGCACCGCAAAGACGAAGGCGGCGGGCCAGACCGCGCTCGACCAATATGGCACGCGGACCTACTCGAGCTTCGCGACCGTTGCGGCGCAGCGCAACTTCTGCGAAACCGCGCACGGCATCGCGCGCGACGCGGTGTTCACGCCGCGCGGCGGGTTCGGCGATCTCGCGGAGGCGCGGATGCGCGAGCTGCGCAACAGCCTGACGCCTTATGGCGAGCAGCTGTTCCCGCGCTACATCCCGCTCAGCATCGCGCCGACGCCGGTGCCCAGGCTTGAGGCGATCTGCTGGAACAAGAAGGGGGAATGGCAGCCGAAGAAATGCGGATCGCAGAACTGGCCGCCGGCGGGAATCGGCATCGCCGCGCGCTGATGCGTCCCCCTCCCGATCGGAGAGGTCAGCAGTTCACCGTATCCCAAGCATCTTGTGCGTCTGAAGCGTCAGCCGCCACCACGGCCGCGCCATCACCACCGCCATCGCCGCCGCGCCGTTCGCCTCCGCCTCGGCGCTGTCGAGCGGCTGGATGAGACGGTGCGCGAAGTCCCAGCGTTCGACCTCGTCCAGCTCGATCCCCGGCTGCGGCCAGACCAGCTTCAGCTCGTCGCCCGACCGCTGGACCACCTCGCTCCCCGCTTTGGGGCTGATGCACACCCAATCGATCCGCGGATGCGCGGGGAGCGTTCCGTTGCTCTCGATCGCGATGCGGAACCCTGCGACGTGGAGCGCGTCGACCGCCGCGTCATCCACCTGAAGCATCGGCTCGCCCCCGGTCAGCACGACGAAGCGGCGGTCGCGTCCCTCGCCCCAGTGCCGCTCGACCGCCGCGGCGAGCGCCGCCGCGTCGGCGAAGCGCCCGCCGCCCTCGCCGTCGGTGCCGACGAACTCGGTGTCGCAGAAGCGGCACACCGCGCGCGCGCGATCGGCTTCACGGCCCGACCACAGATTGCACCCCGCGAACCGCACGAACACCGCGCGCGCGCCTGCGTTCACGCCCTCGCCCTGGAGGGTCAGGAACATCTCCTTGACCGCATACGCCACCATCAGGCCGCGTAAGCCGTCGGGTCGGGGACGCCCGCCTCGGCGAAGCCCTTGGCGCGCAGCCGGCAACTGTCGCAGCGTGCGCAGTGCAGTCCATCGGGGGTCGGGTCGTAGCAGGACCAGCTGATCCCCATGTCGAGCCCGAGCCGGGCGCCTTCGCGGACGATCTCGGCCTTGGTCATCATCTGCAAGGGCGCGTGGACGCGGAAGCGCTCGCCTTCGACCCCCGCCTTGGTCGCGAGGTCCGCAAGTCCTTCGAACGCGGCGATGAACTCGGGGCGGCAATCGGGATAGCCCGAATAATCGAGCGCGTTGACCCCGATGCACAGGTCGCGCGCGCCCGCCGCCTCCGCCCAGCCGAGCGCGAGGCTGAGAAAGATCGTGTTCCGCGCGGGCACGTAGGTGACGGGAATGCCGTCGCCCACCCCGCCCTTCGGCACCGCGATGTCAGCGGTCAGCGCCGAGCCGCCGAACGCAGACAGATCGATCGGCAGCACGACGTGAGCGGACGCGCCGAGCGCATGCGCGACGCGGCGCGCGGCCGCGAGCTCCACCTGGTGCCGCTGGTTGTAGTTGAGCGAAAGCGCGAGCAGCGGCCGGCCGCTTGCGCGCATCATCGCCGCGGCGACCATCGAATCGAGGCCGCCTGAAACAAGCGCCACGACCGGCGTTGGGTTGGTATCCATGATCGCCCGGGCGCTAGGCGAACCGCGCCCGGTTCGCAATGCCGCCTTGTGCGCAGGGCAAAAAGAAGGGCCGCTACGAGAGCGGCCCAGGGCGAGCGTCGCCGCTCGATTTAAGGGAGAAATCCGTGCCGAAGGTTAGCACGTGATCCGGTGCTGAACCAACAAAGTTAAGAAATAGTTAACGTGGTAACGCTAGCAACCAAAGCAAATCAGTATTCGCGCGCTATTTCATCCATCATGTACAAATATGTCGGCGAACCTAAGCAAAGACCGGAAACTTGGACGCGCAAAAGGCGCAGTCGACCGAAATGACGCCGTTCTCATCCGCCATCTCATCGCGTTCCTCGGGCGAGAACTTGGCGATCACCGACGCTATGTAATCGGGCGTGCAACGGCAGCCCCGCATCAGCGCGGTCCGGGCGAGGATGCGGACATCGTCCTCCTCGTTGAACAACCGCCAGACCAGCGTCTCGAGCGGCAGCGCGGCGTCGGCGAGCTCGTCCACCCCCATCGTGCTGCCCAGCGCCTGCACATGGTCCCATTCGGGATGATCGAGCCGGGTGTGGAGCCGCTCGCGCCCGTCCTCGCCTTCGGGAAGGTGCTGGAGAAACAGGCCGCCCGCCACATGGCGGCCGTCCGCGTCGCGACGGATGCCGATCCGGACCAGGGTCGGGATCTGCTCGGACTGGATGAAATAGCTCTCGACCGCCTCCGTCAGCGTCTCGCCGTCGAGCGGCACGATGCCCTGATACCGCTCGCCCGTCGTCGCAAGGTCGAAGGTGATGGCGAGGCTGCCCGGGCCGAACAGCGCGAACAGCGACGGATGCTCGGGGGCCTCGGCGAGCTTGTCGGCGTCGTACTGGACATAGCCGCGCACCTCCCCGCCCCGGTAATCGCAGACGAGGAGCTGGACCACCCCGTGCTCGCTGCGGGTCTGCATGGTGAGCTGGCCGCTCGCGTCCTTCAATGTTGAACCCACGAGCGCGACGAGGCACAGCGCCTCGGCGAGCAGCGCTTCGATCGCGGGCGGATAGGCGTGGGCGGAAAGCACGGTGTCGAGCGTCGGCCCAAGCCGCACCAGGCGCCCGCGGGCGCTACGCGACGCGATGGCGAAGCCCAGCGCCTGATCGGTTTCGATAGTCGTAGAGTCTTTCATCGGAGGATCCCGTCACCCCAGCGGAAGCTGGGGTCTCGTGCCGCAAGCGCATAGCTGATGGAAGGAGATGCTGGCCTGCGCCGGCATGACGGATGTGGGAAGCGTCCGCCCCGCAATCAACCGATCTGCCCGAAGCACCAGCGCAGGATCGATTTCTGCGCGTGGAGCCGGTTCTCCGCCTCTTGCCACACCAGCGACTGCGGTCCGTCGATGACGTCCGCCGCCACCTCCTCGCCGCGATGCGCGGGAAGGCAGTGGAGGAAGTTGGCGTCGGGCTTCGCAAGCGCCATGAGCGCGGCGTCGACCTGATAGGGGGCGAGCGCCTTCAGCTTGGTCTCGGCATGCGCCTGGCCCATCGAGATCCAGGTGTCGGTGACGACGATGTCCGCGCCCTCGACCGCCTCCTGCGGCGATGCGACCACGCGGGCGCGGCCGGAAGCGCGGGTGATCGCCTCCTCTTGCGGAGCGAACCCCTGCGGGCAGGCGGCGACGACGTCGAACTGCATGAGGCCGGCGGCCTCGACGATCGAGGCGAGGACGTTGTTGCCGTCGCCGAGCCAGGCGACCTTGAGCCCGGGCAGCGCCTTGCCGTGCTCGATGACGGTCAGGAGGTCGGCCATGATCTGGCACGGGTGCGACGTGTCGGTCAGGCCGTTGATCACGGGAACGCTCGCGTGCGCGGCCATCTCGTCGAGCTTGGCGTGATCGTCGGTGCGGATCATGATCGCATCGACATAGCCGGACAGCACGC